>WNGL01002482.1_pt1 | contig 23215 bp, 15 predicted proteins | sample 5400591 | NCBI WGS metagenome assembly WNGL01 (sample SAMN13153377, study PRJNA577476) | soil metagenome | isolation source: 80 cm soil or saprolite under Garry oak tree replicate 1 | place: USA:California | collected 2016-06-15 | reverse complement strand
GTTTTGGCCGCACGGAAACTCATTCCCTGAGCATTGCGTTCGATTACAGCTTTTGAATGCAGATCGCGGAGCTGCGGATTCATCCGATTGCGATCGCGGATCCGCCGCTGCGCAGTTCCTACGGCCTTCACGCGCCCTATGCGCTGCGCACCATCGTTGAACTGGAAAGTAACGATGGCGTTATCGGCATCTCGGAAACCTATGGCGGCGACACCCAAGTGCGGCAACTCGAAGCGCTGCGACCGCAGATCGTCGGCGCCAATCCTTATCGGCTGACTGGGGCGCTTTGGCCGATGGTCGAGGATCAGGCTGGCGGCGAGGCCCGCTCGCAGAACTGGCTGGTTCCCGGGGAGAACGCCCTTGACGCTCTCACGCGCACGTACGCGACCATTGAAGTCGCTTGCCTGGATCTGATCGGCAAAACGGTTGGCGAACCGGTCTGCGACTTGATTGGCGGTCGCGTGCGCGATGGAGTCCCCTTTTCCGCTTATCCCTTCTACAAGCATGCCGGGGGTGGTGGCGAAGGGATTGACGCCCGCGAGGACGAATACGGCGAAGCCCTGTCACCGGAAGCCATCGTCGGCCAAGTCCAGAAAATGATTGCTCAATACGGCTTCGGCTCAATCAAGTTCAAGGGTGGCGTGCTGGACCCCGACGTCGAAATCGAAACCATCAAGCAACTGTACCGGACGTTCGGCCCAAAAGTGCCGTTACGCATTGATCCGAACTGCGCGTGGACGGTGGAAACCTCCGTGCGGGTCGGCCGGGCCCTGGCAGAGGAGCTGGGTCGGGGCGGTTATCTGGAAGACCCCACTGCCGGCTTGGAAAACATGGGGGAGGTGCGCCACCGCCTGCTAGCCGAGGCCATTGAGACGCCACTGGCCAGCAACGTCGCTGTGACCTGCTTCACATCCCGCGCTCGCTGCAACTGGGGGCAGTGCAGATCATTCTCTGCGACCATCATTACTGGGGCGGCATGAGGCAGGTGCAACATCTGGCCCGGCTGGCCCACACTATGGGCCTTGGGCTATCCATGCATTCCAACACGCACCTGGGCATTTCGCTGATGGCCATGGCTCATGTGGCTGCTGCCACGCCGCATCTGACTTACGCTTGCGACACCCACTACCCCTGGCAATCGGCCGAGGATGAAGTCGTCCGTGGCGGGCGCGTGCCCATCGTCAACGGCTGCGTGCGCATCCCTGGCGGGCCTGGTCTGGGTGTGGAACTGAATTACGATCAACTTGCGCGTGGCCGCGAGCGCTACGGCAAATGTCGGTATCGCAGGCGCGACGACGAAGCCCAAGTGCGCGCGCAGGTTGACCCGAACTGGAAACGCATCCTGCCCCGCTGGTAGCCGCAACAATCCGCAACTCTTCACGTCGTTGCAAGCGAAGCGTGTCTAGCAGGACGCAACCAATCGCGCGAAGCGTTTGGAGTGCGCGGAGCTTGCTCCCGCTTTCGTGCGCCCCAAGCCATTCGAAAGCGCCAGCAAGCTGGACGCACTCCAAACGCTTCGCGACCTCACGGCATCGAGTTAAAAATCGTCCTCCACCTTCACCTGCTCGACCTTGAAGCGGTAGATTGTTCTCACCTGCGCCGGGGAGGCCGTTCGCTCGAACCACACCGCCGAGCACCACAGATGCTGGTGGGCCACCGGCACCAGGCCGTGCTCCGCGGCGTTTCGGTGGACATAGTTGAGCCCCGGCCATTCACGAAAGCGCCTTCAGCGAAGCGAGGACCGGACCATGCCGCGCGAAGCGTTTGGACTGCGTGGAGCTTGCTCCCGCTTTCGTACGCCCCAGGCCATTCGAAAGCGCCAGCAAGCTGGACGCACTCCAAACGCTACCTCGCCCCGAGGGATGGCCGGGAAAACCTGCGCATCGGGAGGCTGTGCGCTGATCAAACCACGCTTGAGTCCCGCGGCTTCTTGTGAAATCACTACTTCATGCGACCTGATGAACTTCGCCAGCGATTGCACGGTGTCATTGCTTTTCCGGTCACGCCGTTCAAGGCAGATCTCTCGCTCGATTTAGAGGGCCTCCGCCGTAACCTTCGCTCGCTCTTGGAGCATGCCCTCTCCGCGGTGGTGGCTGCCGCGGGCACGGGAGAGTTTTACTCACTATCCCCAGCGGAACATCTGGCAGTCGTCAAGGCGGTCGTGGAGGAGGCCGGCGGTCGCGTGCCGGTGCTGGCAGCCGCCGGGTTCAATGGACCAATCGCCGTGGACCTGGCCCGTCAGGCTGCGGCGGTCGGGGCAAGCGGGGTTTTGGCCTTTCCACCCTATTACCCGAATCCCGATGAGGACGGCCTGGTTGCCTATTACCATAGCATCGCTCAGGCGACCTCGCTGGGAATGCTGATTTACACTCGGGATTGGTTCAATCCTGCTCCGGCGTTGGTGGAACGGCTGGCGCAGTTTCCGAACCTCATCGGGTGGAAAGACGGGCAGGCAGACCTCCGCCGCTTCCAGATGATCCGGCAGCGCGTGGGCCAGCGGCTGCATTGGATCGGCGGCGCCGGCGATGACCTGGTGCCCGGTTATTATGCGATGGGCATTCGCGCTTATACTTCGAGCATTGCCAACGTGGCCCCGCGCCTTTCTCTGCGCCTGCACGAGCTTGCTTCAGCCTCGAAGTCAGAGGCGTTGACCACGTTGATGAACGACCTGGTGATTCCGCTCTACGCTCTCCGCGCTCGGCGCAAGGGCTACGAAGTCTCCGTGATGAAAGCGATGATGGACATGATCGGCCTGGCGGGCGGCCCGGTGCGTCCGCCCTTAGTGGCTTTGCGCTCCGACGAACTGGAATCCTTGGGCGGCATGGTGGAGCGCTGGCGCCCGTGGTTGTGAAGGACAGTGGTCCATGGGGGGGTTGGATCCGTTTCATTTCAACGCGTTTGCCGGCGGAGGCCGAAGAACGCTTCAATTTTGTGTTTGCATGAGTAAGTCTGGGTCCTATACTTCAAGCACCGAACAATAAATACGGGCCGGACTAACGGTCCGCGATAATCTGTCCTCAATGATTGTTGGCTCAACAGAAAGACATGATATGAAGTTGATCAAACACATCCGAGTTCACCCAGCCGCACGCCGCCTGCTTGCTGCATTAGCCACGACCTGCTTCGCCGGATCTTTGGCGATCGCCACACCGTATGCCACCAGTCTGACTAACAACGCGGGTGTCGTTTCCTTCAGGCTCAACCAAACCACCGGCACTAACGATACCGTGCTCGTCATCTCCAGTGGTGGCGCTGTCACAAATGTTCTGCAATTGCCTAGCGCGGACCCTGCTAACGTCATCGCCCGAGGCTTGATCGTGACCAACTTGGGCATCGCCGACGGCAGCTTCAAAGTCTATATCAAACACATCGGCGGCGGCGTGATCTCGACCAACAGCCCGGCGTTGGCGTTCGGAACTCCACGCGGCATCGTTGCGAATGTCAATCCTGCCAGCCCTTATTTCGGCTGGGTGTACTTGTCAAATGCTGCGACCAACAGCGGCGCCCATGGCGATGGCATTTTTGCGTTCACGTCGGACCTGACCGATATCCTTGGTCAGGGAAATGTGCCCAAGACCGGCGGTTACAATGGGTTCGGTTCCTCCGCTTCCTTCTCTCCCTATAAACTCTCAATTGACCCGGATGACAATCTTTTGGTCTGCGACGATTCCGATGCTACCGCGAACCTGATTTCGATGCCGCCGTTGCTGACGAATTTCGGTTATGTCCTTAAGCCGATTGAGGTCAACCCGACCACTGGTCAAACCGGCGCCGCACCTGTCGGTAGTAACAATGTTCACGGCAGCGTTGCCGGTTCCATCATCGTCGGCAGCGGTGCCAGCAGAGTCCTCTATACGACGGATGAGGATTACCAACAAGATCCCACCTCGGGCAGCGCCACCGAGTGGAACAGTGTTTGGGAGTACGATATCGGCGCCAACCCTCTGCCCTGGTCCAACGCTCCCAATCGCATCCTGTTTAGTCCGTATCTCACTGGCTTCGCCGGCCAAAACCAAGGAATCCAGTATCACCAGTTTGGCACCCACCACTATCTTTACGCCAATCAGCGGCGGAGCAACCCGCCTCAGCACACTGCGTACATAGTGGATCTGGATAATCTTAAGGATCCGAGCACTTTTGGCGGTGCTTCGCCTTACGGGCAGTTTTGGGCTTCGCAAGACGAAAGTCTTGCCGAAGGTTACAGCGATGACGTCTTGCGCGACATGAACCAGATGACGCTCAGCCCTGACGGACAGTGGTTTGCCGGAATTATCGCCAGCGGCAGCGCCCAGATAACCGCCCCGGATGGCAGCACCTTCGCTACTGCGGCCAACGATATCATCGTCATTCCCATCACCAACGGTGTTCCCAATCTTCCCGCGCGCCAGGTCTTCAGTTTTGGCGGGCCTGGGAATGGCCGGGACGTGGCCTTTGACGCAGCTCACAACCTTTACATGGCCAGCAGCGGTTTGGGCATTTTCCAGTCGCTCGATATTGGTGAAAGCACGGAGGCCACGACTGGGTCTGACGGCACTTTCAACCTCTCCACGCCTGCTACCCAGGTCTCGATTGCGGCTACCACGCCCTTGGCCTACGAGCAAGGCAGCGTCGCCGGGGTGGTCACAATTACGCGCACTCCTGAAGACATCGGCAATCCGCTCCCGGTCTTCTACACTATCACCGGAACAGCTTCAAATGGAATCCATTACGGGACCCTGACGAACGTCGTCACCATTGCTGCCGGTCAAACCAGCACCAACATCAGCGTAACACCGATTGATGATGCGATACCGGAACTGACTGAAACGGTCGTCCTGAACATTAAGGGCAGCGGCGGCTACTCAGTCGGTTTTCCCAACTCCGCGACGGTGTTCATAGTGGACAACAATACGCCTCAACTCCGAATTACCTCGCTCTCCACGAACATTTATGAACGCACCACCAACGACTATGCCGTTTTGTTGCTCCAGAGGTACGGCGACACCAACGTTGAGTTAACAGTGGATGCCAGCAATTTCGCCCTGGGAGGCACAGCGGTATCGAACGTTGATTATTACCTGGCCAACTTGCCGGTGACCATCGGTCAGGGCGTGGTCAACCAGGCCATACGCTTGATTTATCCGAGCAACGTCTCCACCGCCATCGGGGGCCTCAGCATCTTCCTGACCAACCTGCCGGGCACTGGCTACACGGTCACCAACAACACCGCCGTTACTACGCTCACCCTCAAGTCCCTGCCGGCCGGGACGGTGCTCTTTTCGGAGGACTTCGAGAGCGATCCGACCGGCACGAATTGGAACGTGGTATTTGCCACCGTTACCAATGCGACGCCCGATTACAACGTCGTGTTCGGCTACGACTACGCCGCCGGCGGTGTGGGACATCTACCGCCCTTGCCTCCCGCGCCGCATTCCACCAGCGGCGACACGCACGGCTTGTACATGACCGTGAATAAGAATGGCATTCTGGGCAACAACGCCGGCCTATCCTCTGGCCTGAACCTCTATCCGAAGAATAGAAACTTCAGCGGCAACTTCGCGTTGCGGTTTGACATGTACCTGGTCCAGAACAGCGCAGGCACAGCTCAATCCAAGCTTGAATACGCCCTCTTTGGCATCAACCACTCCGGCACTAGGGTCAACTGGTTCCGAAACGCCCAACCAGGGATTGACCCAGGCTCCGCCACCGATGGGTTGTGGTTTGATGTTGATTCCCAGACCGACGCAGGCAATCCCGTTGACTACGGGATCTGGAGCGCGCCGACCTATACCAACACCTCTATGGTCTTCGGGCCCACCAATATCATCAGCCGCAAAGCCACAACCTTGACGCAGATTTTCAAGGACCCACCATACACGTCCGGTGCAGTGGCCGGCGGGTCGCCGGGCAACGACATCCTCAGCACGACGCCAACCTGGGCGGAAGCAGAGGTTAGCCAAAGTGGGTCCCTTGTGACCTTGAAGATCAACAACACGGTCATTTTAGCTTACAACAATACCAACTCCAGTACCGCGGCCTATACCAGCGGCAATATCATGCTCGGTTACGATGACGGCTGGGACGACATCGGCAATGGCAGCGCCGGCGAAGGCGAGGCCTGCGTCATTTACGACAATGTGCGTGTCGTGCAGATCGCCCCGCCGCCGATCGCCGCAGCGCCGACCAACCTGGTCGCCGGCGTGGGAACTAATGCAACCTTCTACGTAACCGCCGGCCCCACGTTGACCGGCGTGACCAATTACCAATGGTTACTCAATGGCAACACGATTCCCAACGCAACCAATGCCAGCTACTCCTTCGGCGTGCTCGCGACCAGTTTCGGCGCCTATTCAGTAGTGGTTAGCGACGGGGTTTACCCCACACTGAGCAGCAGCGCCACGCTCACGCCTCCGGCCCCGATCATTGTCACGCCTCCCAGCAACCGCGCGGCGGCCCTAGGGAGTTCCCCGTCGTTTTCCGTCTTCGCCCGCTCGTTTTCGGGCGTGACAAACTATCAGTGGATGTACTATGGCACGAACATTGCCGGCACCGCGGCGACGCTCACCCTGGCTAACGTGCAGCCAGTCAGTTTCGGCGGTCCGTACACCGTGCGGGTTAATGACGGTATCACCTCGATCACTAGTTCACCGCCGGCGACTCTAACTCTTGCGGTCGCTCAGACGATCACCAACTCAGTCAGCGGCCAGACCTTCACTCTGGCCTTCGGAACCGAGTTCGGGCCAAGCTACGTGGTCGAGTATAAAACCAACCTGGCCGACACGACCTGGAAACCGCTTGCCACCAATGCAGGCACCGGCAGCCCTGTGTCAGTCACTGATAGCCTGGTGGCTGCTCCGACCCGATTCTACCGAGTCCGTCTGCAATAGCATCTCTTTTCACCAGAGGCATCCGCCAAACACCGGTGCCCATCTCATTGATGGTTAATGCCGGCGAAGGACGGCGTTGCCGAAACTCCGAGCTTGACGCCCCGCCCCGGGGCCGGTACGATTCGGCCAGAATGTCGCTGTGTCGTCGTAATACGCACTTAGTTCCGCCGCCGGTCCGCCTCGGCGCCCGGTTTCGAGCTTTCACGCTCATCGAATTGTTGGTCGTGATTGCCATTATCGCCATCCTGGCCGCCATGCTGCTGCCCGTTCTGGCAAAGGCCAAGGGCAAGGCCCAGGCCATCAAATGCGTGAGCAATCTTAAGCAACTACAGATTGGATGGCACCTTTACGCATTGGATTTTAATGATGTGATGCTTCCCAACGCAGACTTAAGTGGGACGATTGATAAAACCTGGTGCTACGGGAAAACAGAAGACTGGAACTTCGCTGACGCCAACACAAATGACGTTCTTTACAAGGCTTCGATTCTGGCTCCCTTTTTAGGCAACCAAATCGGCGTGTACAAGTGTCCGGCGGATACTATTCCCTCCGATAATGGCCTACGGATTCGCACTTATTCGATGAACAGTCAAATGGGCAACCTTTATTCCTACGTGACAACGCGCGCTTATAACCCAGGGTATCACGCTTACGTGAAGGTGAATGAGATCCTTAACTGCCCAGGCCCTAGCCAGGCATTTGTTTTCTGCGAAGAAAACATGTGCAGCATGAATGACGGCTACCTGCAAGTGAACTGCGGCACGCCGGTTTTCCCGGACGTGCCGGGATCTTACCACATTTGGAACTGTGGCTTCGGTTTTGCCGATGGACATGCCGAACTGCACAAGTGGACCACCTCCGTGCTAAAGATCCCCGTGAAGTACAACTACAGAGCCGCGAGTATCGGCACGGGTGTGACTAACCCGGACCATCAGTGGTTTGCGCAACATGCTGCCTGCAAGCAGTAGTGCGAGTGCCGGTTTAGCCTGCAAAGGTTGTCCCGCACCTCAGACTTCTTCTTCATTTTGTCCGAACCGCGGCCAGTGCAGGAAGATTAGCGACAAGGAACACCCTTGGAAGCGAGTTACGTGTGTCGCTCTACTTTGAGGACGACGGCGCGCGTTTGGGCGGTTGAACCAGTAGTTGGGTCAGACACGCGGTGCCCATCGTGACCAGCAGACCGATCACTGTGTACCAGGGCCAATAAATCTCAGTGCCGATCGTCCTGATCCAAAGGTCTTTCGTCCAGGCGAGTTTCGGCAAAATCTGAATGGCCGTCATCGCCACCACCGACACCAACATGCCGGTTATTACCGGGGCACTTCGGCCCTTATGCCAAAAAACCGCCAGGATCAGCCCGCCCAGCAACGCGCCGCTGGTCAGGCCGCGCAACGAAAATGCGGCGTTGAGAACGAACGCCACTTGCCGGCTCAAATACGCGACGAAGATCAACGCCACGGCCCAGGCCACCGTCGAGAGTCTGCTAAAGCGCAAATAAAACTGCTGGCTGCGCTCGGGCAGCATGGGCTTGAGAAAATCCATGGTCGAAACCGAGGCCAGCGCGGTCAGCGCGGAGCTGACCGAGGACATCGCAGCGGACAAAATCGCGACGATCAAGAATCCTTTGAGCAGGTGCGGCACCTCGGTCATCATGAAGATCGGGAAGATGAAATCGTTGGCCTTGATGCCGGAGCCCGGGCGCGGTTCAGGCAGGGGGATTTGGGAGGGATGAGCCTGGTAGAAGACCCAGAGCAGCGCGCCAACCAGGAGAAAAATCAGAAAGAGGGGAAAGATCATGACTGCGCTCAGGACCAGCGCCTTTCGGCCATCGGCGACAGTGTTGCATGCCAGCACCCGTTGAACGATCAACTGCTCCGCTCCGTGCGAAGACATCACCATGACGGTCCCGCCGATAATTCCCATCCAAAGGTTGAACGGTTCCCCCAGCAGGAACTGGCTGAGCGAGATGCCAGGCGGAGAGGCCAAATTCAACCAGTGCAGCTTGCCGGCGGCGGCGGCTTGGGCGAATACCGAGCCGGCCCCGCCCTTGACCAACAATGGAATATAGACCAGGGCGAAAATGCCCCCCAACAGGAAGAGCCCGAATTGGACCGCGTCGGTCCAGATCACCGCTTTGACTCCGCCGGCGTAGGTGTAGAGCAACGACAGAATCACAAAGCATAAAACCGCGCCCAGGATCGGATCGCCTGTGCCCAACCCCAGCAACTTGTCCCCGAGCATCAGTTTGACCGGAATACTGGCGACATAGACGCGCACCCCGGCGGCCAGCGTCTCGCTGAGCAGAAAACAGCCGCCGGCAGTCTGACGGGCCGGCGGGCCGAAGGCATCGGCGAAGAGTTGATAGGGTGAATAGATTTCCCCCTTGAAATAATGCGGCACCAGGAAGATGGCCAAAAGGATTCGTGCCACGACATAGCCCAGGATCATCTGTATGAAGGCGATGTTGCCGCCGTAAGCCATCGCCGGCACGCCAATGATCGTCAAGGCGCTGGTCTCTGCCGCGACGATGGACAATCCGATGCCCCACCACGGGATATTTTTGCTGCCGAGAAAATAGTCGCGCGTATTGCGCTGGTCTTTGCCAAACCACAGACCGAGCGTGATGATGCCGGCCAGGTAAACGAGGACGACGACCCAATCGCCCAGGCTGAAGTAGCGGTTCATGGAACCATTTAAGGCACTCAAGCCCAATTCCCAAGCCCGAAAAATTGCGCCCACGGCTTTGCTCGCGCCGCCTTCGGTTGCAACTCCGTTGGGCACGTTCATCGCGCGTTTCCGGCCAAAACCGCGCCCTCAAACTCCTTGTGCCCTGGTGGCTCCACGGCGCATCTTGGCACTGCCACCGATACGGATCGAGGCGGGCTCGTAGCGCAGACTGGCAGTCGACTGGCAGTCTGCGGTTTCGCCGAATGGTATTCGGCAGGTGGGCGGATTGCCAATCGATTGCCAATCCGCGACATCCCGACGCGTCGCGACGCGTCGGGACCAGTCTGCGTTACGGTGACAGTGCCAAGATGCGCCCGTGGCTTCCCCTTGGCCTCCTAACAGTTGACGATGTAACTCCAGTAACTTATTTAGCCAGCTAGCGCGCTAACTGCAGTCTTGCAATTTATGGTTCCAGTCATGTCCCCCGCCCCCGGCGATTGTTTGAAACGGTTCGTCGGCGACAGGGTCCGGTTCCTCTTAACTGACAGCGGCGGCCAGGGAGTGGTAAAAGGCTGGCGGGCGCGGCTGCGCACCAACCTGGGGCGCGCCGAAGTGCTGCGGCGCGAAATCATCCAGGCACATGCCAAAGGTCTGCCGCTGGCGGGCGCCTCCTGGTGCGATTTGCCCATGAACGAGCACAGCGACGGCTGGCATCTGGAGCTGCCCCTGACCGACGTGGGCTTTTTCAAGGCCAAAGCTTACCTGGTGGACTCCCGAGGCTGGCAGCACTGGCCCCGGGGAGCCGATGTAGGCATCTCGGTTCACCCCGACGGCTACCGCACCGCCAACGCCATTTACTGCGCGTTCACGCGAATGTTCGGTGAAACCAAATCGGCCTTGGGCGCCGACGACCCGCAGCGGGAGCACCTGTTGAGGACGCTGGACAAAGATGCCTACACGGTGATTCCGCCTTCGGGCAAACTGCGGGACTTGATCGAGTGCCTGCCGCATATCATTGACGGCCTCGGCTGCCGCATTTTGCATTTGCTGCCGGTCAACCCGACGCCGACAACCTACGCCCGCTTTGGCCGGTTTGGCAGTCCTTACGCGGCGCTGGATTTGACGGCGATCGATCCGGCGCTGGTGGCCTTCGACCGGCGCACGACCGGGATCGACCAGTTTTGCGAGTTGACTTACGCGACTCATCTCCGCGGCGCGCGTGTGTTTCTTGACATTGTGATCAATCACACCGGCTGGGGATCGGTCCTTCAGGAGAATCATCCGGAGTGGTTTCTACGCCAGGCTGATGGCTCGTTTGCCAGTCCCGGCGCTTGGGGCGTCACATGGGAGGACTTGGCCGAACTCAAGCACCAGAATATCGTTCTCTGGGATGCGCTGGCGGAAATGTTCTTGACCTGGTGCCGCCGCGGGGTGGACGGCTTTCGCTGCGACGCAGGTTACAAAGTGCCGGTATCCGCCTGGCAGTATATCATCGCTCGCGTGCGGCAGGAATTTCCGGAAACGATTTTCCTCCTGGAGGGACTGGGCGGCGACTGGGAAACGACACAGGCGCTGATGACCGAAGGCGGGATGCAATGGGCCTACTCCGAATTGTTCCAGAATTACTCCGGCCAACAGGTTGCCGGTTACCTCGATCATAGCTTGAAGCAAAGCCAGCGCGTCGGTCTGCTGGTGCATTACAGCGAAACGCACGATAACGATCGCCTCGCCGCGCGCGGTCGCCCCTGGTCGCTGCTGCGAAATCGGCTCTGCGCGCTGGCCGGCGTGAGCGGCGGGTTCGGGTTTACCTGCGGTGTTGAATGGCTGGCCACCCAGAGAATAGATGTTCATGGCAACGCCAGCCTGGCTTGGGGCAACTCGGACAACCTGGTCCCGGAATTGACAAAGCTCAACCGGTTGCTGGCCGAGCATCCGTGCTTCTTCGACGGCGCGAAAGTGACCCGCTTGAGCCCGATCGATTCGGCAGTTTACGCCCTGCGGCGCGAATCGGAGGAAGGCAAAGACGCTGTGCTGGTGCTGCTCAACACGGACATGGAGCGCACGCACAGCTTGACTCTGGACAAATCGGCTTTCAACGTGGCTGGCTGCCTGGATCTGCTCGGCCAGACCGCTCCCGAGATGAAAGCAACCGAGGACGGCAAATGGGTTTGCACTCTCCCGCCCGTCGCCGCTTTCTGCCTGGCTCCCACACTTGCCCCGCGCGGCCTAAGTGGCCAGGAATATCGCCGAGCCAGGATGCAGGCCGCCTGGGCACTGACGGCTTTAAGCCGGGTTTTGCCGGTCGAGAAAATGCCGGCTTATTCGTGGCGTGGTTTAGCGACTCTGGTGGATGAAGCGCCCGACCGATTTCTTGCTGCGATTCCGGCCTTGAAAGCGGAACTGGCCCAGGTCGAGCAGGATGAACGGCAACTTTCCCAACCCGTCGAGCCCCTAATAGCATTAGGCGACTTCCTGCAGAAGGAACGCTTCCCCCGGGTGGTGCCCTGGACGCTGCTCGATATGCGGCGCATCGCCTTGGTTCCGCCGGGTCATTGGTTGCTCCTTCAGGACACCGTCCCGTTCCGCGCCGTGCTCAACACCAGTGACGGCAGTCCAGTGCAATACGTCCAATCCATTCCCGTTCGAGATGGCCACATCGCCTCATTTGCCCCGTACGAAAGTGCAGCCGATGCTCAACTGACGCTCGAACGTTACTCACAAACCGATCAGCGCCTCCAAGCCACCATCCGTTTCCTCGCCTCCGAACCCGCCGCCAGGCCTCTAGTCTGCGACCTCACGCACTTGCTGCGCCAAAGCGCAGCGGCGGCGGTTCACGCCACCCGCGGCACGGACCTGGTGTTGCTCACCAATGGCCGTGGCGGCATGGCCCGAATCTGCCTCGACCTTGGCCGTGTCACCTCGAAGTACGATTGTGTGCTCGGCGCCAACCTGCACCCCAGTCTACCCGTGGATCGCCATGTTTTGGTCAAGCGTCTCCGGGTTTGGGTCAACGCCGACGGGTTCATCTCTCCACTCGATTTCACGAGTCTGGCCTCGTTTGAACCAGGTCCGCCTGCGATTTGGAATTTCGTTGCCGATGCCGGCGATGGCCGCACGGTGGAAATCCGAATGGCCGCTGACATGTTGGAGGGCCGCAACACGACCGTGTTCCAATTCCGGCGGCCGACCGCCGAGCAAGCCGTCGGCAAACAGCTCCCTGCCCAGGCCGACGTTCGCCTGACCGTGCGCGTGGACATTGAGGACCGCAACTTCCATTGGGAAACCCGGCGCAACGGCGGTGCCGAGTACCATTTTGCGACGCACGTCCACACGCTGGGCACCGAGGGAGGAAGCGTTGACCTCCCGGCTCCAGTAGCGGTGCCGTCAGACCAACGGCGCCGCGAGCCCAACGCGCCTTCTCCAAGAGTTGGCTTCACTTTCACCCCGGCCCCGGACCGCCAATTGCGCGTCTTCACCAAGACCGGCTCTTATCATCCGGCGCCCGAATGGAACGAGAATCTCCCTCACCCCGTTGAGCAAAGCCGCGGGCAAATCGGCAGCGGCGACGCCTTCAGTCCTGGGTGGTTCGACCTGCCCTTGCCCAAAGGCTCGCAGGTCACCTTGCTGGTCACGGCCGACCCAACGGACCCGGCAGAACCCGAAGTTTCAGATTGGATGGGTCCTGGACATCGGCGCTCCGCAGAGGGAACCGAGCCCGCCTTCGCTTGGCTACGGCGCGGCAAGGGAGATGGAGGCCGCGCCGTAGCTCCGAGCGAAGGCGGGTCCGATTGGTTCGAAGCGCAACTTCGCCGGGCCGCTCGCGCCTTCCTCGTGCGGCGCGACAGCGGCAAAACCGTTATCGCCGGCTACCCGTGGTTTCTCGATTGGGGGCGCGACACCTTTATCTGCGCGCGCGGGCTGTTGGCGGCCGGCCTGGCACAAGAAGTCAAACAATTGCTCCTGACCTTTGGGCGCTTTGAACAGAAAGGGACCTTGCCCAACACGATCCACGGCGATGACGCCTCCAACCGCGACACCTCAGATGCGCCACTCTGGTTCGCTCTGGTGTGCGAGGAACTGGCCACCGATCCTGCAAGTCCTATAGGGTCCATGCTCTACCAGACCGCCGTGCAACCCTCCGGCCGCACGCTGGGCGACGTCCTCCACAGCATTGCCATACACTACATCAAGGGCACCCCAAACGGAATTCGCATGGACCCCGGCTCTGCCCTCATCTGCAGCCCCAGCCACTTCACCTGGATGGACACCAATTATCCCGCCTGCACGCCCCGGGAAGGTTTCCCGGTGGAGATCCAGGCGCTATGGATTCGCCTGCTCCGCCAACTCGCCCGCATCGGTGTCCGCTCTGAGGGCAAAGGCTGGGATGATCTGGCCGCGCAGGCCCTGGCTTCCGTGGACACACTCTATTGGAGCGACAAGCGTGGTCACTACGCCGACGTGCTTCTGGCCAGGACCGGTGAAGCTGCGGCCCAAGCTGTAGTGGACGACTCCTTGCGAAGCAATTGCTTGTTTGTCGTCAGCCTGGGCTTGGTAGCTGGCCCGCGCGCGCAACGTTGCGTCGAAGCCGCCCTCCGCTACCTGGTTGTGCCAGGCGCCTTGCGAACGCTGGCGCCACAGCCGGTTTCAGTGCCTCTTCCGATTCACGGCACCGATGGCCGCTTGCTCAATGATCCTTCCCAACCTTACTGGGGGCGCTATGAAGGCGACGAAGACACCCGCCGCAAGCCCGCTTATCACAATGGCACCGCCTGGACCTGGACCTTCCCGGTTTTCTGCGAGGCACTGGCACGCGCCTGGAACTTTGCGCCAGAGGCCGTGGCTGCCGCCAAGGCCTATCTGGGCAGCATGGATGGGCTCCTGACCCAGGGCTGCATCGGACATCTCCCGGAAATACTGGATGGCGATGCACCGCACACTCCACGCGGTTGCGATGCCCAGGCGTGGGGTGTGACCGAGCCGTTGCGCGTTTGGAAATTGCTCAACTCACCCGCACGCTGAATTACCATGGCGGACTTCGCGGCATCAGTCCGGCTCCGGCTCCAGGTCTGAAGCCAAGGCAGTTCCTGGGTCCACGCAGACCCCTCGTTTGGAAGCCGCCAGGAAGTTCAGCATCACCTTGGCTGGAGCGCTGAAGAACTGTTTCTGCGCCACCGTAATGGCAGCGCGCAAGTTTAGTCCTTCGCGGAAAAGCAGGCGGTAAAGTTGTTTTAATTCCAAGCGCTCGGCAGGCGTGAACCCGGCGCGTCGCAGGCCGACCGTGTTCAGGCCGCAGATGCCGTTACCGCCACGCGCCACAGTGTAGGGCGGCAGGTCTTTGCTGATCGCCGAGCCCCCCTGCATCATAGCCAGCGTGCCCACGCGCACGAACTGGTGCACCAGGCAATTGCCGGAGATGAGGGCATCATCGGCCACGCTCACGTGCCCGGCGAGCAACGCGCCTCCGGCCAGAATCACGTGATCGCCCAGCGCATCATTGTGCGCCACGTGGCTGTGCTGCATCAGAAAATTGTGCGAGCCGATCACGGTTTCCTCAGCCGGCTGGTTGGAGCGATGTACCGTGACGTGCTCGCGAAAGACATTGTGGCCGCCAATCCGCAGCCGAGTTGGTTCGCCCTGGTACTTCAAATCCTGGGGCGCTTCGCCGATGATGCAGCCGGCAAAAAAGTGGTTGTGCGCTCCGATGCTGGTCAGGCCGGTTAAATAAACCCATGGACCGATGATGCAGTCCGGCCCGATTTCCACCCCCTCATCAATCACCGCGTAAGGCCCGACGCGCGTCGTTCCGTCGAGTTTGGCTTTTGAGTGAACAATAGCGGTCGGATGAATCACCAATTTAAAGTGCGGCAACCGTTTCCGTTGCCAAGCCAAAAAATGGCAATCGGCGAAGCCAGGACCGGACGATGTCGCGAAGCGTTTGGAGTGCGTGGAGCTTGCTCCCGCTTTCGTACGCCCCAGGCCATTCGAAAGCGCCAGCAAGCTGGACGCACTCCAAACGCTTCGCGACTTCGTGGCACAGTAAGGAGGAGGATTGCCTTGCCTCGGAGGGAGGGCGAAAGACAAGCATCGCCGTCAAGGGCGCCGGCGAGATTTTGGTGAAGGATGTGAAAGTAATCAAAAGCCCTCTCGTTTCGGAAGCAACTCGAAGGCGTTCACGGCAGGTCGCCGACTATTTGGCTCTTTCTGGCTTGGCAATTTGGTCCTGGGACTTCCTGGCGGCTTGGCCAGTCATGGGGACGAAGCGCACGGGCAGGACGGCCTGCTGTTCCAGCTTGCCACCGTGCTTATGGAGCAACATCAACTCCTGGTTCCAGGCTGATCCGACGGGAATAATCATGCGGCCACCCTCCTTGAGTTGGTCCACCAGCGGTTGGGGCACCTTCTCCGGCGCGCAGGTAACGATGATGGCATCGAATGGCGCGGCTTGCGGCCAACCTTGGAAGCCGTCGCCAGCGCGCACGTGCACGTTGGTACACCCGAGACGCTTCAAGATGGCCGCGGCTTGGTTGGCCAGGTCTTCGATGATTTCGATGGTGTAAACCTCGGCCACTAGTTGAGCCAGCACCGCCGCCTGGTAGCCGGAGCCGGTGCCGATCTCCAGCACCCGGTCGCTCGGTCTCGGCTGGAGGCTTTCGGTCATGAAGCCCACGAGGAAGGGCTGCGAGATGGTTTGCCCTTGGCCAATAGGCAGCGGATAGTCATCGTAAGCTCTGGAGCGCAGGGAATCCGGCACGAACTCATGGCGCGGCACTTTGCCCATCGCAGCTAGGACTCTCGCGTTGGTGATGTCGCGGCCTGGCTCGGCAAGTTGTTGGGCCACCATGCGGCCGCGCGCCAGGGCAAAAGCGTCGTTCGTCGCGGCGCCGAGGCAGGGTGCCGCAACTTCGCAGCCGGCGAAGATGACCACCCAAGCGGCCACCAGCAATGCGGATCTGGTCACGCGTCAAGATAATCCGGTTTGCCAATGTCTGCCAGAGCCATTGGGGAAGTGGCCCGCCTTCGCTTCGCTACGGCGCAGCAAGGGTGCGGCTCGCCGCGCCGTAGCTCCGAGCGAAGGCGGGTCTCAGAATACTTGAGGCAGACCTTCTTGGAGGATCTTCAGCCGTTGGGTCAGGCCTTGTTCCTCGGCCAGCCGGCGCAGCCAGCGCGGCGGCTCGTCCATGTCCTCAAACGAAAGCCGGAAGGAGCCATAGTGCATCGGCACCAGCCAGCGCGCGCGCAAATCCTTGAAGACTCTGACTGCCTCGTCCGGCCCCATGTGGACGTGGCGGAAGGATTCCGGATGGTAAGCTCCAATGGGCAGCAGCGCAATTTCCGGCCTACAACTCTTGCCGATCTCCTTAAATCCGTCAAAATAGGCGCTGTCGCCGGCATGATAGAGGCACCGGCCTTGATGTTCCAAAACGAACCCGCCGTAGCCGCGATGATGGTCGCGCAGCACCCGTGCGCCCCAATGCTTGCAGGGCGTCAAAGTCACCTTCCAATCCCGGTGCGAAAAGCTCTCCCACCATTCCAATTCTACCACCCGGCCAAACCCCAAGTCATGGGCCAAATCGCCCACGCCCCAGGGCATCACAGCGATTTTCGGATGCGGCAGGCGGCGAAGCGTCGGCTTGTGGAAATGGTCGAAGTGCGCATGGGTCAGCAGCACCAGGTCAATAGGGGGCAGGTGCTCGATGCGCAGACCTGAACGCTTGATTCTTTTGAGCAGGAAAAGCCAGTTGGCGAAGTTCGGGTCGATCAGCACATTCAGGTCCGTGAACTGGACCAGGAATGAGGCGTGGCCAATCCAGGTCACGGCGACTTGGCCTGCCGTTAATTTGGGAAATGCCGGTCTTCGTTGCTCGCCCGTGCGCCGGGTCAGCAACGCTTTCCAGACCATCTCGCGAAAAAAGGTGCGCGGATTGAAATGCTTCGCCGGGGTTAAATCCTTGAACGACCGGGGGAGAGGTTGCCGGGGCGCGGTGACGCGATGCGGCGCCGGTTTGGGCATGGTTCGTTGCATGGTCATTGAAGTTCCGCTTTGAATAAAAAATCAATCAGCCCCGTCCGACCAACTGAACTACTTTAAACAGTGAAAGGCAACTTATATCGTCTGGGCCGTTGGTAAGCGTGGAAGGACTGATAAACCCGCCAGCCGCGAGCAGGCGGGTTTTTTATTTCCAGATGAACAAACTCGACAAGCAACTGGACAAATTCCTGCGCAGACAACCGACGCTCGGTCGAGGCGTTTACATCGCCTCGGGCGCAGTCGTGTTGGGGGATGTAACTCTGGGCGATGGTTCGAGCATTTGGTACCACGCAGTGCTCAGAGCCGACATTAACCGCATTGTTGTCGGCGATCACACCAACATTCAGGACAATTCAGTTTTGCATTTGGCCGACGACTTCTCTTGTGTCCTCGGCAGCTACGTCACCGTCGGTCATGCCGCAATTCTGCACGCCTGTACGATTGGCGACGAAGTGCTGGTGGGGATGGGATCGACCGTTTTGGATGGCGCAGTGGTCGGTGAGCAATCCCTCATCGGCGCCAATGCGCTGGTTACACCCGGGACACAAATTCCGCCCGGCTCGCTGGTGCTGGGCACGCCCGCCAAAGTAGTGCGCAAATTAACCCGGCAGGAGCGCTCTGAGCTCAAAGGTTGGGCCGAAAAATACGTGCGCTACGCCGCCTATTGCCTGGAGCATGGAATCAACGTTTCCGGGCCGCTAGGCTCCTGAGTTTATGTTCCCCAGTTGGCAAGACCCGCCGACGCCAGCGGCCCCAGCCGGATAGACATTGCGCGCCTCGGCAGTTCTGTTAGTGTGAGGTGTCCTGAGGATGCTATGAAGCGCTGGATGCCTATCCTGGTGGCGGTGCTGGCGTGCGGGCCGGCGGTTGGTCTGCGGGCTGTGGAGGTGGGCTTGGTCAAAATCAAGGGCGCAATCGGCCCAGCCACCGCCAGCTATATTGCTCGCGCCATTGATCTGGCGGGCGCGCGCAACGATGCCTGTCTGATCATCCAACTGGACACTCCCGGAGGCTTGCTTGAGTCCACGAAGGACATTGTGCAGAAGTTCTATGCGGCCAGCTTGCCAACGGTGGTGTATGTCGCCCCCGCCGGGGCCTGGGCAGGCAGCGCCGGTTGTTTCATCACGCTGGCAGCGGACGTTGCCGCCATGGCCCCGAGCACCAGCATCGGTGCCGCTCATCCGGTGTCGATTATTCCAGGCGCGGAAAGCAAGGGCGATGACGTGATGAAGCAAAAGATCGAAAATTTCGCCAGCAGCTACATCGAAGCGATCGCCGAAAAAAGAGGACGCAATGTCGAGTGGGCCAAGTCTTCCGTGGTCAAAAGCCAGTCGCTTACGGCCAGCAATGCGCTGGAACTGAAAGTCATCGACCTACTCGCCAAAGACCTGCCCGATTTGCTCAGCCAACTCGACGGCCGCAATGTCAATGGAAAGAGCCTCAAAACCGCAGAAGCCAACGTAGTCGAAATCCCGATGACCGGCCGCGAAAAAATCCTTCAGGTGCTGTCGCATCCCGAATTGATGCTGGTCTTGATGCTGCTAACGATGTATGGCATTATTGGCGAGTTGACCAATCCAGGCGCCATTCTACCGGGTGTTGTCGGTGCGATTGCTCTGGTTCTCGTGCTCTATATGGCCACCATTCTCCCAGTCAACATCGCCGGGCTGGCATTAATCGGCCTGGCGGTGGCGTTGTTTATCGTGGACATTTATGCGCCGACCCATGGCGTGCTGACGTTCGGCGGTATTGTCGCGTTCTTCCTTGGCGCGCTGATGCTTTTCAACCGTGCTGAGCCGGCCTTTCGGCTCTCGCTGGCCTACATCATCCCAGCGACTTTGCTGACGGCGGCTTTCTTCATCTTTGTTGTCGGGGCGGGCCTGCGCGCCCAGCTCATGCCGGTGAAGGTCGGCAGAGAAACCATGTTAGGCAAAACTGCTTCGGCCCTCCGTCGAATTGATCGAACCAGCGGCAAATTGTTTGTTGAAGGCGAGTACTGGAATGCCGTAAGCGAGATGACCATTGCGCCGGGTCAGCCGGCCGAGATAGTCGGGATTGACGGGCTGACTCTGAAGGTTAGACCGAAGCAAATATATGAGCAGAAATAGCGTAACGGAGTGTTGGAAAAATGGACTGGTGGATGGTTGGATTCGTGGATTGTTGGTGTCCAACGCGCCAATCCATCCATCCTTCAGTCCTCCAATCCGTCACTCCTTCAATCAAACACTGCAACTCTCCAACACCTGACAACCCGAAGAACCTATGGACGAACTTATACGCAGATTGTTTAACATGACGGCGTGGACGGTGCCGCTCATTATCCTGGCAGCGATCATTTTGCCCCAAGCCATCCGCATCCTGCGCGAGTACGAGCGGGGGGTCATTTTCCGGCTGGGCAAGTTGCTTGGCGCCAAAGGCCCCGGCTTGATCATTCTCATCCCGGTGGTGGACCGCATGGTGAAGATGGATTTGCGCGTGGTGACCATTGACGTGTCCAAACAGGAAGTCATGACCCGCGACAATGTGCCCGCAACGGTGGACGCGGTGGTCTATTTTCGCGTGGTCGATCCCAACGCGGCAGTCGTCAAGGTCGAGAATTTCTGGAAAGCGACCTCGTTGATTGCTCAGACGACCTTGCGCAGTGTTCTGGGTCAGGCGCCGCTGGATGATCTGCTTTCACAACGCGACGTGATCAATCAGAAATTGCAGGAAATCATTGACCGTCAAACCGAACCGTGGGGCGTCAAAGTCACTGCGGTGGAAGTAAAAGACGTGGCGTTGCCGGACAGCATGAAACGCGCCATGGCCAAACAAGCCGAAGCCGAGCGCGAGCGGCGCGCTAAAATCGTCAATGCCGAAGGCGAATTCCAAGCCGCTGAAAAGATGGTTCAGGCCGCCGCCATGATCAGCAAGGAACCGATTGCGCTCCAGTTGCGTTTTCTTCAGACGATGCGGGAGATTTCCAGCGAGCATAATACTACCACGTTTTTGCCGGTGCCGATTGAACTGTTCACACCATTTATGAAAGGAGGGGAAAAGAAATGACGAATGACGAATGAGGAATGACCAAATAAAGCATCACGAAACCTTTTGGATTTCGTTTGTCCTTCGTCCGTCGTCATTCGGATTTCAGAGCATGCCGTTGTATGAATACCAACTCCGCGAAGGGGACTGTAAAGTCTGCGGCGGCAAGTTTGTTTTGCGCCGGCCACTCTCAGCCGCGCCTTTGACCCAATGTCCGTCCTGCAAAAAGCCGGTCCGCAAGGTCCTTTCCACCTTTAACTCACCCAGGACGCTCTCGATATCCGACGCGAAGAAGGCAGGCTTCAGCGTGCTCAAGCGGGTCAGCAAGGGCGAATACGAAAGGCAATAGGGGAAACCACGCAGATTTGAATCCTCGAATTGCGTCAATTTTCGCTAAAGGAGAGAGCTTTCATCGCAATCCTGGCCGCCCAGAATGGCCTCGGAACTTTTTCGACTGGGCCGTGTCTAATGATTTAGAACTCGCCAAACGCGAAGGGATATTGCATCTTTAGCCAACGCCATGAGCGAACTGCAAGTCATCGAATCCACGCTCGAAGGAGCCGCGCGCCGCCGCCGCTCGGAGCGGGCGTTGCGCGGCCTATGGCTCGGATTGCTCATCGGGACGGTTATCTCTCTGCTGATGGCCGGCGCTTATCATTTGCTGCCTCTGCCGTTATGGCTGCCGATTGCCGCAGCCTTGGTTCCTTTTCCATGCCTGGCCGCAGGGCTCATCATCGGCGGCTGGCACAAACCAGCTTTGGCCCAAGTCGCCCGTTGGGTGGATGGGCGGCAACACCTCCAGGAGCGCCTCAGCACGGCCTTGGAAGTTGCTTCGGTGCCCAATGCGGGCAAGTGGGGCGAGTTGGTGGTCACCGATGCCGCCGCCCATGCCGGCAAGCTCGACGTGCGCCGGCTGATGCCGTTGAGTTTGCCGACGGCCACGCGGTGGGCGCTGGTGGTTTTGGCGCTGAGCGCCGGTCTGGGTTTTGTTCCCGAATACCGCAGCAAGAGCTTTTTGCAGAAAAAAGCCGAGCAGCAAAACATCAAGGATGTCGGCCGGCAATTGGCGGATTTCACGCGGTGCAGCCTGGAGAAGCGCCCGCCGGCGCTGGAAACGACTCAGAAATCAATGGAGGCGGTCGGCGATTTGGGCGATCTACTCACCAAGAAGGCCTTCACCCGCAGTGAGGCGGTAAAGGATCTGGCCAGCGTTGCTGACAAGCTCAAGGACCAACTCAATGAACTGGGCAAAGACCCGGCGTTGAAACGGCTGGAGCAGGCCGCGCGGGCCTCGACGGGAAACGATTCGGCGACGACGGCCGGATTGCAAAAACAGATCGAATCGTTGCAAAAACAGATCGGCACACCGACTGGCACTCCGGAGGCACTGGATAAGCTGCAAAAGCAGTTGCAGCAGTTGCAACAGGCCGCAAAAGACATGGCGGGTCAGAATGCCCCTGGGAGCGAGGCTGAGCGCCAGAAACTCTCAGAATCACTCTCAGCGCTGTCCAAGCAGGCCCAGGAGATGGGTCTGCAACTGCCGCAGTTGGATGATGCCATTTCTGCTCTCGCCGCCAACCAGACCGACCTTTTCCTGAAAGATCTCCAGGCCTCCCTTACCGACCTGGAAAAGATGCGCGACATGGCCAAGTCGCTTCAGCAACTCCAACAGCAGATGGAGAAATTAGGCAAAAACTTGGCCGAACAACTCAAAAACGGCCAGCCTGAGGTGGCCCAGATGACCCTTCGGAAGATGGTCAATCAATTGAAATCGGCCAACCTGTCACAGGAACAGCTTCAGAAAATTTTGCAGGAGGTTTCCCAAGCCGTCCAACCTGCCAATAACTATGGCAAAGTGGCCGAGCATTTGAAGACCGCCTGCACCAGGATGGCCCAGGATGGGGACAAACCCGCCGCCGCGCAAGCGCTGGCCGCGGCAGCCGACGAACTGGACAAACTCATGCAGCAACTTGGCGATGCCCAGGAGTTGATGGCGACACTCGATAATCTGAATCAGGCCTCAATGTGCGTCGGCACCTGCCAGGGATGGGGGGCGTGCAAGAAACCGGGATTCAAACCCGGGGGCGGACGGGGTGGCGGGGTCGGCACCTGGGCGGATGAAAACAACGGCTGGATGTACGACGGTCAGTGGAACGATCGCTGGGACAATTCGGGCATCGTTCGGCCAGACATGGACCCGCGAGGGCATACCGACCGGGGTGAGGGCGAATTGACCGACGCGCTCAAGCCGACCAAAGTCAAAGGCCAATTCTCTCCCGGCGGCCAGATGCCGAGCATCACGTTGAAGGGAGTCAGCATCAAAGGCCAGAGCAAGGTGGCTTACGAAGAGGCGGCTACCGCCGCGCAGTCCGACGCGCAGAGCGCGCTGAGCCAGGAAAAGGTGCCGCGCGCATACCAAGGGGCAGTTAGGGATTACTTTGACGACCTCAAGAAATAAGCAGCAATTCTCATTTTGGGTGCGCTGCCGCATAAATGCGGTGTTCCGGCAAGTTTGGGAACGCCGTATTTATGCGGCAGCGAGGCGTCAAAGCGAGAATTGCCGGGCTCCGAAACCCAAAATGAGAATTGCTGGTGGTTACGATGCTTCCCTTTCCGATACCCGACATTG
>WNGL01004939.1_pt1 | contig 23220 bp, 18 predicted proteins | sample 5400591 | NCBI WGS metagenome assembly WNGL01 (sample SAMN13153377, study PRJNA577476) | soil metagenome | isolation source: 80 cm soil or saprolite under Garry oak tree replicate 1 | place: USA:California | collected 2016-06-15 | reverse complement strand
GAATGTTGTGCCCGCCGGAGGGAACCAGCGACCCGCCGACAAACACCGCGTCGGCGGCCCGATACAACCCGGCAAGTTCGCCGACGGAATCGAGAAGCACAACGCTGGCATCGTCGGGGAGCACAGACTTCAGCCCCGGCTGATCCGGGCCACCGGGCTCTCTTTCCTTCGCACCGGCGGAAGCCTGCGCCAGCAGCGCGCTGCGGCGGATGAATTTCCGGTGCGATTCATTGATGAAATCCGCGGCGGCCTCGAAGCGTTCCGGTTTACGCGGAGCAAGGACAAGCAGCGCGCGGCGCCATTCGCCCTGCAGAATCCCAAAGGCGATCAGGATAAGGGGTTCTTCATGGGCAACGACGCTCCCGGCAACAACGAGCGGGCGGCGCTCGCCGCGCCGTACTTCGGCTTCGAGCCAATCGGTCAAAGCTGACGAAGACGCCAATTCCTGGTCATACTTGAGATTTCCGCTGACATGAACCTTCTCGACGGGGGCGCCGAGAGACAGCAGGCGGCCGGCGTCTTCTTTCGACTGCATCAGAAAAAGAGAGGCCGTTGAAAAAACACGGCGCAGAAAAGGCTTCAGGAAAAATCCTATCCAGGCAAAGCTACGCCGATACCGTCGAAACGACCGCTCCGAAAGCCGGCCATTCACAAACACGACGGGGATCCGGCTGCTGCTGGCTACACGAAGAAAATTCGGCCAAATCTCCGTCTCGAGAATAACCACCACCGAAGGGCGCACGGCGCGAAATGCGCGGCGTACCGCGAAACCCCAGTCGAACGGGAAATAGAAAACCGCTGCAGCAGCGCCCAGGCGCTCTCGGGCAAGCTGCTGGCCCGTGTCCGTCGTCGTCGAGAAAACCAGGCGCCGGTCCGGGAAGCGTTCCTTGAGCTGCTGGACTAGCCGCAGTGCGGCGAGAGTTTCGCCCACGGAAACGGCGTGGATCCATATTGCGCCCGGCTCCGAGTTCGCCCTTGCAGGAACAAGCGCCGGCAGCTTCCCGAATCGCTCCGTCAAATTATGAAGGTGCTTGCCGCGGCGCAGACCCTGAATCAGAAAATAGGGGGCGGCCAGAATCGCGCCAATGGCGGTCACCAGACTGTAGAAGAAATACATCAATCGGCTGCTTTCCCCTTAACCGCGGCGCATCGCCCGGTGCGGCCTGCGCGAACTGACGGATATCACCGTCTAGTGTATCGAACAATTCGGACAGCGGGAGACAAAACTCGGTATTATAGGCCCGTCATGCGCGATTATTCGCGAGGACTTCTCTTCGCTGCCTTGCTTGTGCTTGTGGTCCCTCGAGCCGTAGGGCAGAAAAACCCCGCGTCTCTTCCCGCGCGGGATTCCCACGACGGCTTGCTGGTTGCCGCGGATCCCTGGGTGGACGCGGCGACCTACAAGGCGAAATTCAAGAAAAAAACTCCAATGGACGCGGGGGTCGTCGCCATTGACGTTTATTTTCGCAACGACAGCGACAAACTCATCCGCATTGACCTGGATTCGATTCGCCTGGTGTATGCTCCGCCCGATGGCGACCGCCAAAAGCTGCTCCCGCTCGCGGCGCAAGACGCGGCCGATTTGATTCTGCATCCGGGCAGTTCGAAGAATCCTTCCGTCCCGCGAACCAGGCTTCCTCTCCCCGGCCGCGGACCGAAGAAGAGCCGCGGGAAAGATTGGGATGAATTGACCGCATCGCTGGAGGCCGCGGCGCTCCAAACAGACGTAGTCGGGCCGCACACCACGGAACACGGACTGTTGTATTTCGATATGCAGCATCAATACGACATGCTCCGCTATACCAAGCTGTACATCCCGGATCTGACCTTCGTCGAGAAAAACCAGCCGCTTTTTTATTTCGAAATCGACCTCGGCGCACCCGTTAAGTAGGCTCGGGTGAAAACCTCCTGCAGGCGGAATCGAAGGCCTGCAGTTTGCAACAGGCGCTCAGGAGGTCGCGTTGCCGCGCGGCGCTGCGTCAGTTAGAATTGATTCCTTGCCGATTGGCGGCACTCCGAGGGCCTCGCACCCCATGAATTTCCTGAGTGATCTGAACGAGCAGCAGCGTCAAGCCGTGAAAACCACCGAGGGGCCTCTCCTGGTCCTTGCCGGGGCGGGCACGGGGAAAACGCGGGCCCTCACGTACCGCATCGCCCATCTGATCGCCTCCGGCGTGCCCGGGGAGTCCATCCTTGCCGTGACGTTCACCAACAAGGCTGCTGAGCAGATGAAGGAGCGGGTCACTTCGCTGCTCGTCCGCGAGGGGTTGCCTTCGGCCGACCCCTGGGTGGGAACATTTCACTCCTTTTGCGCAAGGTTGCTGCGGCGCGAGGCGCCGCGAATCGGGCTTTCACGGAGCTTTGCGATCTATGACGATGAAGACCAGCTTGCAGCGATGAAGCTGGCGCTGGTGGAGCTTGGCCGGGACGACCGTGCTTTTCCCCCTCGCTGGCTGCTCGGCCGGATAAGCTCGGCGAAGAACCGCGGGGAGAGTCCGGCCGCGATGGCCGCCGCGGCGCGCAACGAAGAAGAGCGCGTCACCGCGCAGGTCTTCGAGGCATACCAGAAAAAGTTGCGTGAATCGGAAGCGCTGGACTTTGACGATTTGCTTCTGCGCGCCGTGGACGTGCTCCGGGAACATGCTGCCGCGCGCGATCAGTGGTGCCAGCGGTTCTCTTACATCCACGTGGACGAATATCAGGATACTAATCGCCCGCAATACGATTTGCTGCAGCTGCTGGCCGAACCTCAGCGCAATTTGTGTGTGGTGGGCGATGAAGACCAGTCCATCTACCGCTGGCGCGGCGCCGACGTGAACCTGATTTTGCGGTTCGCCGAGGATTTTCCCGGCGCGCAAGTGGTAAAGCTGGAACAGAATTACCGCTCGACGCAGACCATTCTCGACGCCGCGAGCGGCGTCGTACGGCACAACAAAAAGCGGCTCGAAAAGAATCTCGTGGCCACTAAAGTCGGTGGCACCCCAGCGAAATTCTTCGAGGCCCGCGACGCCTGGGCCGAGGCGGAGTACGTGGTGGAGGTGATTCGCACCCTTTTGCAGAACGACCCATCGCAGCATGTCGGGGTTTTCTACCGTACAATCGCCCAATCCCGGGCCTTCGAGGAAGTTTGTCGGCGGCTAGGTTTGCGGTACCGGCTGATTGGCGGATTCAGTTTCTACCAGCGCGCCGAGGTGAAGGATGCCCTGGCGTACGTCCGGCTGGCGATGAGGCCGGACGATGATATTGCCCTCCTGCGCGTCATCAACACGCCGGCGCGGGGTATCGGCAAGACGACGATTGATGCGCTGCGGGCTTCGGCGGGCGAGAACAGCGGCTCGCTGTGGTCGGCCATTTCGCGCCTACTACGGCAACCCTCATCCGCGCGCGCAACTGGTCCGCTCGCCGGATTTCTGCGGCTCATCGAGCACCTCCGGGAAGAGGTCGCTTCCCTTCCCCCAGCCGAGTTTCTGCGGCTGGTATTGGATCAGACCGGATACCTTGAAATGCTCCAGGAACGAGACACGGCGGAAGACACTTCGCGTTCGGAAAACTTGCGCGAGCTGGTAAACGCCGTGGCGGAAGGCACCGAGGCGGGCGAGACATTCCATGATTTTCTCGACCGCGCTGCGCTGGTCAGCGATACCGACACCTACGACGAGCGTGCACCCATAACGTTGGCGACGTTGCACGGCACAAAGGGCCTCGAGTTCGACCATGTTTTTCTGACGGGGCTCGAGGAAGGCATCTTTCCGCACGCGCGCGCGGGCAATAGTGAAGAGGACCTGGAAGAGGAACGGCGGCTGTGCTACGTCGGGATGACGCGGGCCAAAAACACGCTGTCGCTGACCCGCGCCGTGTATCGCCGCACATTTGGGGAAGACCGTGTTCGCGCGTCAACGCCGTCGCGGTTCTTGCGGGAGATACCCGGCGAACTAGTGGAGACGGTCGCCGGCTCGCTGAGTGAAGCGGGAGAAACGCGGCGTTACGAGCCTGACCCGGAGTACTCCTATTCACCGGAGGAGTTCGTCCGGCGCGTTCGGCGGCAGGGTTTGCCCGGAAGCAGCCAGCCGGCGCAAAGGCGCGCCTCCGTAGGAGGACCGCGAACCGCCAGAACGCGCGCGGGACAATCCGACCCGCTGATCGGACAGCGTGTCCGGCACCCAAATTATGGAGTGGGAACTGTGATTGCCGTGGAGGGCGACGACCAAGACCGCAAGCTGACCGTAAGTTTCGCCGGATACGGCGCCAAGAAGTTCATTGAGAGGTACGCGCAACTCACCCCGGCGTAGTAGGACAGGCATCCACGCGTATCCCGGTCCTCGCACAACCGTTGCGCGAAGAGGCTGCACACGGTAAAGTGACGCTGCTTGCCGGAGGCGTTTCGTCTCAGCACGGGATGGGCCGGGAAATATGGATACCAGCGCCGGGAGGGTGATGCTTGGGTTCACAACTGTTCCGCATTAAGAGCATAGACAAGCTCCTGGCGGATGCGGAAAACCCCGAGAAACGCCTCAAGAAAACATTAGGCTGGCTGAGCCTTACAGCGCTGGGCATCGGCGCCATTATCGGCACCGGCATATTTGTGTTGACCGGGACGGCGGCGGCCGGCGAGGAAGTCCGCTACCCCTCGATCTGCAAAGCGCCCCTCTTGGACGTGCTCCTACACGGGAGCCACGCCGCCGGAGTCGCGGGACGCCCGGGGGCGGGACCGGCCATTGCGCTCTCGTTCTTCCTGGTCGCAGTGGTGTGTGGGTTCGCGGGGCTCTGCTACGCCGAGTTGGCCTCGATGATCCCCATCGCAGGCAGCGCGTACACCTACACGTATGCAACGCTCGGTGAGTTGGTCGCGTGGATTATCGGCTGGGATCTCATTCTCGAGTACGCGGTCTCGAATATGGCTGTAGCAGTAGGCTTCTCCGCGTACATCAACAGCTTGCTGGCCACCTTCGGCATTCACCTGCCCGGCGTGCTGAGCACTCCGGCATACACGCCGGAGCATGGCTGGGCGCTCCACTTCAATATTCTCGGCTTCCTCATCGTCATGCTGCTGACCGTGCTGCTGGTGGCGGGGATCCGTGAAACTGCGGGCGCCAACAGCATCATGGTGGGAATCAAGCTGATCGCCATCTTTCTTTTTGTCGTGTTCGCGTCGAAATATATCCAGCCAACCAACTGGAAACCGTTCATGCCCAATGGCTGGCAGGGTGTCTTGACCGGAGGGGCGATCGTTTTCTTCAGCTACATTGGATTCGATTCCGTATCCACGGCGGCGGAAGAGTGCAAGAACCCGCGGAGGGACTTGCCGCTGGGAATCCTGGCGTCGCTATTCGTCTGTGCGGGGCTGTACGTGGGTGTCGCGGTCGTGCTGACGGGGATTCAGCCGTTCCACATTTTCCGGGGGGATGCGGCGCCGGTGGCGACGGCGTTGCACAATATCGGACTCGATAAGCTGCAGCGCTGGGTGACCATCGGAGCGCTGATGGGGATGGTCTCATCGCTGCTTGTCTACCAGCTCGGCCAGGCGCGCGTCTGGTTTGCGATGTCGCGCGACGGCCTGCTGCCGAAATCCTTCTCGAACGTCCACCCGAGATTCCGGACCCCGCACGTTTCCACGTGGGTGGCTGGAATTGCGGTGGCCGTTCCCTCGGGGATCTTCGACATCGGGACGTTTGCCGACCTCTCCAACATCGGCACGCTCTTTGCCTTTGTACTGGTGTCGCTGGCGGTGCTGATTCTGAGGCGCACGCAGCCGGATCGCCCGCGCGGTTTCCATGTTCCGTGGGTGCCTGTGCTCCCGATTCTCTCGGTGCTGACGTGCGTGCTGCTGATGGCCAGCCTGACCGTGGAGAATTGGATCCGCTTCTTTGTGTGGCTTGCGATCGGCCTGCTGATTTATTTTATCTACAGCCGCAAGCGCAGCGTCCTAGGACTGGAAACGCAAACGGGAGGAGCGCAGGATTGAGGCATCTCTGGCGCAGTTCACCTGGTTTGGCTGCCGTTCGTGGCATTGCCGTGGCCTTTCTCGCCGCGTTGTTCTTGCCTCTCGGGGCGCTTGCTTGGGGCGGCGCCGGACATCGCCTGGTCGTTTCAAAAGCAATCGACACGCTGCCTCCGGAGATGCGCCCGTTTTTTGAAGCCAACCGGGACTATCTGGCACAGCACGTGACCGACCCGCTCGACGCGCTGGCAAAAAACCCCGCGGCGGAGCGGCGCTATCACATTCTGCTTCTCGACCACTACGGCCGCTTTCCGTTCGAAAGTTTGCCGCGCAGTTATAAAGCAGCGGTGGCAAAGTTTACAAAGGCGAAGCTCGAAGCCAGCGGCGTTCTGCCGTGGCAAATCGGCGTGTACAGCGAGAAGCTGACCAATGCCATGAGGTTGGGGAAGTGGGACGAGGCGCGGCTCGATGCCGCGCTCCTCGCTCATTTTGTGGCCGAGGCGCATGACCCGTTTAACACAACCGAAAACTTTGACGGCAGGCTTTCCGGCCAGCCCGGCGTGGATGACCGTTTCAAGTCAAGACTCATTGACCGGTTTTCCTCGTTCTTCCCGATGCGGCCGAACGACGCCGTGTACCTCAGCGATCCGACCGACGTTGCGTTTGAAGCCTGCCTGAGCGCTCATAGCTGGCTCGAGACCATCCTGCTGGCTGACCGCCGGGCCCGCAAAGGCCTGGGCGACTATACCGACGAATATTACGACCGTTTCTACAATCAAGCGGCGGCGATCCTCATCCGCCAGCTCTCTGACGCAGCGACGGACGTCGGATCGTTCTGGCTGACGGCCTGGAAAAATGCCGGCAGTCCGCCGCTGCCGCAGCGTTAGCCGGGTTCGATGATCCTCTTGGACGTCCTGCAACAGGTCCGCGCCCTTCCCAAAGCCGAACTGCACTTGCACCTCGAGGGAGCCATCGCGCCGGAAACGGCGCGCGAGTTGGCCGCGCGCCACGGCGTGCGCGTCACCAGCGAGGAAGTGCGGGCGCGCTATCAGTACAGCGATTTTCAGGGATTCCTGGAGGCCTTCAAGTGGGTGACGTCGTTCCTGAACGCCCCGGAGGATTACCGGCTCATCGCCGAACGCCTCTGTGTGGAATTGCGCGCGCAGAACGTCGTGTATGCCGAAATCACGCAATCCACCGGTGTGTCTCTTTGGCGAAAGCAGGATCCGCTCGCAAACTTTGCTGCCGTACAGGACGTCGCGGCCCGCGAGCGCCGCCGAGGGCTTCACATTCAATGGATCTTCGACGCCACGCGCCAATTCGGCGCCGGTCCGGCGATGGAGGTCGCTCGGATTGCCGCGCAGGTGAAAGCGGCAGGCGTAGTGGCCTTCGGGATGGGGGGCGATGAGCTGTCCCTTCCGGCAGCGGAGTTCCGTGAAGTGTACGACTACGCCGCCGAACAAGGCCTGCGCCGGCTGGCCCATGCCGGAGAGGTCGGCGGCCCGGAGCAAATCCGTGACGCGATCGAAATCCTTGGCGCCGAGCGCATCGGCCACGGTATCGCAGCGATGCACGACCCGGCATTGCAAGGGCTGCTCGCGGAGCGAAAAATCCCTTTGGAGGTCTGCCCAACCAGCAATCTTTGCACGGGCGCGCTGGCGAAGCAGCTCGGCAGGGCCGAAGCCGAAATCCAGGAGCACCCGCTGGCGGAATTGTACCGCCGGAAAATTCCCGTGGTGCTTTCTACCGACGACCCCGCCATGTTCCACACCACGCTTGGGGAAGAGTACCAGGCGGCCGCAACCCAGATGGGGCTCTCCGCGTGCGAACTCTGCGATCTTGCGGAAATGAGTTTTGCGTACGCGTTCCTCCCGGTCGCGGAAAAATCGGAGTTGCTTGGCAAGTTTCGCGCCGCAAAGGTGTCTCTGGGGCTGGTATAATGCGGCCATGAAAGCTCACGTTTGGGTGATGCCAAAGAAAACGGTTCTCGATCCCCAGGGACAGACCATCCAGCAGGCTCTGGCGTCGCTGGGCTTTGCGGCGGTGAAGGACGTCCGCCAGGGAAAATTCTTCGTTCTCGAGCTGAACGGCACTTCGCGGGAAGAGGCCCAGAAGCAGGTGGAACGCATCTCCAAGGAAGTCCTCACCAATCCGGTGATTGAAGAATTCCGCTTCGAAATCGTGGATTAGCCGCGCTGTTGGCGGCTCCAAAGCAATCTCCCGGCCCCTATAATGTTCACCGCGCAAGACTGTGTTAATCTAAATTCGTCGCCGAAGGGTTGCCCTTTGCGAGTTCCTTGAAATTGCTCGCAGGAGTGAGCGAAACATGTGCGGGATCGTCGGGTATATCGGACCCAAGAAAGTCGTGCCGCTGATTCTGGACGGTTTGCGGCGGCTCGAGTATCGCGGCTACGATTCGGCCGGCATTGCCGTCGTCCAGCAGAACGGCAAAATGGAGGTTCGGCGCGCCTCGGGAAAGTTGCGCAACCTCGAAGAGGCCATCGCCAAGGCGCCGTTTGACGGCTTGTATGGCGTCGGACACACGCGCTGGGCCACGCATGGCCGCCCCACGGAAGAAAACGCCCACCCGCATCGCGACTGCACCGGACAGGTCGTCGTCGTCCACAACGGAATCATTGAGAATTATGTTGAGCTGAAACACCAGCTGCAGGCCGAAGGACACAAGTTTGCCACCGAGACCGACACCGAAGTCGTGGCGCACCTCGTGGAGAAATACATGGACGGAGGGCCGCTCGAAGAAGCGGTGCGAAAGACAGTGCGCCAACTGAAAGGCGTGTATGCGCTGGTGATTCTCTCAACCAAAGACCCCAACAAAATTGTTGCCGCGCGCATGGGCCCTCCTTCTGTGATCGGGCTGGGCGAGGGAGAGTACCTGGTCGCCAGCGACATCCCGGCTCTGCTCCACCACACGCGCAAGATGTTTTTTATGGGCGACGGCGACCTGGCCATCCTGACGCCGAAGGGAGTGCGCGTGATGGACCACGACGGCCGTCCGGTCGAGCGCACCATACAGCACATCACCTGGGACCCCATCCAGGCGGAAAAAGGCGGCTTCAAGCATTTCATGCTGAAGGAAATCTACGAACAACCGCGCGCCGTCCGCGACACCTTGCTCGGGCGGATGTCGCTTGAGGGCGGCGAAGTGTTTCTCGACAAGATGGAAATCACCGGCAAGGAATTCCGCGAATTCCGCCAGGTGAAGATTGTCGCCTGCGGCACGAGCTGGCACTCGGCGCTGGCGGGAAAGTTCATGATCGAGAAGCTCGCGCGTGTTCCCGTCGAGGTGGACTATGGCAGCGAGTTTCGCTACCGGGACCCGATTATTCACGAGGGCACGCTCACGATATGCGTCAGCCAGTCGGGCGAAACCGCAGACACGCTGGCGGCGCAGCGCGAAGCCAGGCAGAAAGGTTCCCCGTCGCTGGCCATCTGCAACGTGGTCGGCTCGATGATCACCCGCGAGGCCGCGGGGACGATTCTCACTCACGCCGGCCCGGAGATCGGCGTCGCCTCCACCAAGGCCTTCACCGGACAATTGACGGCCCTCCTGCTGCTGGCAATTTATCTGGGCGAATTGCGGGAAACCGTGTCCATGGACTGTGCAAAGAAGTTGTTGCAGGAGTTTGCGCGAATCCCGCATAAACTGGAAACCATCCTTCTGGCGGATGAAAAGGGCCATTACGAAGCGCTGGCGAAAATCTTCTTCCGCCACACCGATTTTTTGTATCTGGGGCGCGGCATTCATTTCCCCATCGCGCTGGAAGGCGCGCTCAAGCTCAAGGAAATCTCTTATATCCACGCGGAGGGCTACCCCGCGGGCGAAATGAAACACGGGCCGAACGCTCTGATTGATGAACATCTGCCCGTCGTGGTGCTGGCCACGCGCGATGAAAACGATCCGGAATCCATGACGCGATACGAGAAAAGCGTCTCCAACATCAAGGAAGTCAAGGCGCGCGACGGCATCGTGATTTCCGTGGTTTCTCCCGGCGACCAGCTCGCCAAAGAATCGTCCGACTACGTGATCGAAGTCCCTGCGGCGCCGGAGCTGATGTCTCCCATTCTCGAAATCGTCCCGCTGCAGCTCCTGGCCTACCATATTGCCGTACGGCGCGGTTGCGACGTGGATCAGCCGCGGAATCTGGCGAAGTCGGTCACCGTCGAGTAATTCTTCGCAAAATAGATTTTCATGCGCGCGAATCTCATCTCTCTCCTGCTTTCCGCGGGAAAGCTGGCCCTGGCGGTGCTCCTCGCCGGCATAGTTGCCATGCCGGCCCTGCCCCTGCAGCAGCCGGCCAAGGGAAAGATCGCGCAGATTAAATTCGAAGGCCTCCGGAAGTATTCCGAGGCGCAAATGGACGAGCTGAGCGGCCTGCATCCCGGCGATGTGGCGGGGCGCGAGGATTTGCAGGCTGCGGCTGACCGGCTGGCACAAGCCGGATTGTTCACAAACGTCTCCTACCAGTTCCAAAGCAGCGGCGAGGAGCTTCGCGTCACATTTCGTGTTGAAGAAGCGCCCACCGTTCCGGTCCTTTTCGACAACATTCCGTGGTACACGGACGACGAACTTATCGCCGCGATTCGCAACGGCTTGCCCTGGTTCGACGGTACCGCGCCGCAGCAAGGCCCGTTCCTCGAGCAAATGGCGTCCGCGGTGCAGAAGCTCCTGGAGCTGCGCGGCTTGCACGTGGCCGTCGAGCACGAATTGACAAACGATCCCGCAAGCGATGCGCTTGCGCAGGTGTTCCGAGTGACTGGCGCCGGCCAGAAAATCGCCCGCGTGGAATTCGGCGATCCCTTGGCGGCCGAATCGCGCCTCGTGCAGCAGCGCCTGTCAGACCTGGTGGGAAAGCCATTCTCGCGTATTGCCATCGTCCTGTTCTTGAACGAACAGGTGCGGCCCATCTACCTCCAGAAAGGCTACCTCCGCGTGCGATTCGACAGGCCGCAGGTTCGTCTCACGGGCGATCCCACCCGCCCTCTTCCGGATGCGATTCAAGTCTTCGTGCCTATGGACCACGGAACTGCTTATCGCTGGGGCGGCACGCACTGGACCGGAAACCGGGCCTTCACCGCAGAGTCGCTCGAAAAGTTTCTCACCATGAAGCCGGATGATCCTGCTGATGGGATGAAGATTGCAGCGACCTGGGAACACGTGGAGGACGAATACGCGCGGTCTGGCTATCTCGACGTCAAGCTCGCCGAAAAGCCCGTGTACGACGACGCCGGGGGGCGCGTGCGGTACGATGTGACGGTGAGCGAAGGCGTGCAGTATCACATGGGAGAGCTTGTCATCACCGGCCTTTCGCTGAATGCCGAAAGAAAGTTGCGCGATGCTTGGCCTGTGCCGGTAGGAGTGGTCTTCGACCGCATGAAATTCGACGACCTACTGGTGAAGCTGCAGGCGCGCCGCTCCGAAGTTTTCGGGGATTTGCCGATTCACTATGAGGAAGCGGGACACTGGCTCCGCACGAACTCTGCGACGGCCGTCGTGGATGTCCTGCTGGATTTCAAATAATCCATTTTTCCACACCAAGGGAGACGCAGTCGTTTCTCGAGTCTGCGGTATACTGCGCTCATCATGAAGCAAACGATTGCACTGGACCCGCAGGAGGCTGCCCGCGCTGAGGAAAAGCAGCGGCATTTGTTTGAGGGCCTGGCGGGTCGGGCCGGGCTGCTCGTGGCGTTTTCCGGGGGCGCCGACTCGGCCTATCTCGCCTGGGCAGCGCATCGCGTGCTCGGAAAGCATTCGCTCGCGGTGACGGCTCTATCCCCGAGTTTTTCTGCCCACGACCGGGCGCAGGCCGAAGCGTTCGTCCGCCGGACCGGCGTGTTTCACGAATTCGTCGAAACACAGGAGTTCGACAATCCGCTTTACGTAGCCAACAATGCCGACCGCTGCTACCACTGCAAGACGGAGCTGTTCACGCGCCTCGACGAGCTGGCGGCTTCGCGCGGGTTCGCGGCGGTAGCCTACGCCATCAACGCCGACGACACTCATGATTTCCGCCCGGGACACCGGGCTGCGGCGGAGCATCGCGTGCTCGCCCCGCTCCTGGATGCCGGACTGCGCAAGCAAGAGATTCGCGAACTTTCAAGGCTTGCGGGGCTTCCGACGTGGGACCGCCCCGCCTCGGCATGCCTGTCCTCGCGCGTCCCCTATGGGACGCCGGTGACCGTCGAGACACTGAGCCTCGTGGAGCGCGGCGAGGCCATTTTGCGCGAACTTGGGTTCCGCCAGTTTCGCGTAAGGTTCCATCAGGAGCTCGCGCGCATCGAGATCGCTCCCGAGGAAATGCCCCACGCGCTTTCACCGGAAATGGCACAAGTCCTTGCATCCCATTTCAGGAAGCTCGGGTTTGCTTACGTAACGCTGGACCTGGAGGGTTATCGCCAGGGATCATTGAATGCGGCATTGAAAAAGTAGCCCGTGCAACCCGCTGGCTCTTCGGCCGAACGTCTGTGGGAACAATTTTGCTTCTTTCGACGTATCTCAAGGTGAAGGCAGGCGAGGGTGCATCTGCGCGCCTGCGGAGGCCCTGGGGAGAAACAATGAGGAGATTTAGCCGGTTCGTCCTGGTGGTCGCGACTGCGGGGGCTCTTGTATCTGCGGGCTGCACTGCGGTCCCCGAGGAAAGCGCAAGCTTTGACCGCACGCTGACGGTCAGTGGGCCCTTGCACCTGGATTTGAGCAACGGCTCCGGCAGCGTGCGCATTACCGGGAGCGCCATTGGCCAAGTGCGCATCCACGGCGACATCCGGCGGCGCGCATTTTTCTTAGGGCGCACCTACAGCGCCAAAGAAGTCGCCGACAATCCGCCCATCGAGCAGCAGGGCAACGTCATCCGCATCGGCGAACAGGGGCGAAGAATGTTCTCGGCGGGAATCGGGAGCACCAACCTGAGGATTGATTACGTCATTGAAGTCCCGAAGGAAACCGAAGTCGAGACGCGCGTGGGATCAGGTTCGCAGACGGTAAGAAACGTGCGCGGGCCCGTCAAGCTGGTGAGCGGCTCCGGCAGTGTCACCACCGATTCGGTCCAGGAGGATCTGCAAATTGTTTCCGGGAGTGGCTCGATTGACGCTTCCGGCGTGGGCGGCGAATTTCGCGGAATTGCCGGCTCCGGAAGGGTCTCTGCCAGGAATATTCATGGCGACCTCCGCGTGACGACAGGTTCCGGCTCGATTTCTGTCGCGCGGCCGGATGCGCGCGTCAACGCAAAGACCGGCAGCGGGTCGATTACCGTTCAGGGCGCCAGTGACAGCCTCACGGCGATGGCGGGCTCCGGAAGCCTCACGATTGACGGCAATCCCTCGCCAAGCAGTTTCTGGGAATTGCACACCGGATCCGGCAGCGTAAACCTCGGCCTTCCTGCCGACGGGAGTTTTCGTTTGAGCGCCGTGGCGCGCAGCGGCAAGATCCAGGCTGATATTCCCATCGTGATTGAGGAGCAGAGCCGCAGGGAGCTGCGTGCGCGCGTGGGCAGCGGCGCCGCGCGAATCGAAGTGCAGACGGGCTCAGGCAGTATCCGGATTCAATAGCGCTTCTTCTCAATGCGTCGAGCGCGCGGCGGTGCGCTGCGCCAGATCGCGTGCGGCAAGGATTGTGCCGACGTGAATCTGCACCGTGTCCTCGACGCGCCGGGCGTAGCCGCCCGCCAGTGTAATCGCCACAGGGATTCCCCGGCGCTGCGCGTGATCCAGCACCATGGTGTCGCGCCGGCGAAGCCCCGCCTTGGTCAGGTTGAGCCCGCCGAGTTGGTCTTCGCAATAAGGATCGGCCCCGCCGACATAGAACATCACGTCGGGGGTGATTAACTCCAGCGCCTTCGGCAGGTGCTCCTCGAGAATGGCCAGATACTCCTCGTCCTCGATTCCATCGGGCAGATTAATGTCGATGTCGGAAGGAGGCTTGGGCATCGGGTAGTTATCTTCCTGGTGGATGGAGAGCGTGAAAACCGAAGAATCGTTGCGGAAAATTGCAGCCGTGCCGTTGCCCTGATGGACATCGGTGTCCACGACCATAGCCGTGGCGATGGCGCCGTCGGTTTGCAGCCGGCGAATCGCGATGGCCACGTCGTGAATCGCGCAGAAGCCTTCGCCGTGTCCGGGATACGCGTGATGAAATCCGCCGCCGATGTTTGCGGCAAAACCGTCTCGAAGGGCGCTCCGGCCCGCCAGAAGGGAGCCGCCCGCGGCGAGCCAGCAGGCCTGCACCATTTCCGGCGACCACGGAATCTCAAGCCTCATCAGCTCGCTCGGGCTGAGCGTCCCGCCCTTCAGCTTTTCTACGTACTCGGCTGTGTGCACGCGCAACACGTCGTCATCACTTGCGGCAAGCGGTTCGAGAAAATCTTCCGGGGCGGCGATCTTTTCGCGGAGCAGCGTCTCGTAAATCATCCGGAATTTTTGCGAAGGGAAAACGTGCGCACCCAGGTTCAAGTCATAGCGGGGATGATAGACAAGCTTGAAGGGGAGCATCGCGTACCCGCGCGATTCAGCTTTCGCGATCGAGGATGAAATCCGGTACGGTAAGCAGAGCGCGGCCGTACTCCGAAGCGGCGTCGCCGTTCAGGGAGGACTTTGCGCGGTGGGCGTATTCATAGGCGAGGTTCCGAGTGCGGTCGAGCGCGCCGGAGTTGTGAACCAGCGCGGTGATCTGTTCCGGCCGCACGCTGTGAAATTCCTTTTCTTCGAGGACGGCCGCAACCAATTCCCGCCCCTTGGAATTCCCGTCCTCTAAGGCGTAAATCAGCGGCAGCGTGACTTTGCCCTCTTTCAAATCGCACAGGACCGGTTTCCCAAGCTGTTCCGGCGAAGCCGTGAAGTCCAGCAAATCATCCACCAGTTGAAACGCCAGACCGGCATAACGACCGTAATCGGCCAAAGCCTGCTCGGCTGCGCCGTCGCTGCGGCCCAGCACCGCGCCCAGCCGCGCGCAGCCGCTGAACAGGCACGCCGTCTTGTGCGTGGCCAGCTCGAGGGCGTCGTCCTCGGTCAAGTCCATGCGGCCGAGCTTGGTGAGCTGGATCAGCTCGCCTTCGACCATGTTCTGCGTGAGTTCGATCAGGATGTCAAGAATGCGGAAGTTGCGCTCGCGCAATGCCATCTGGAACGACTGCATGTACAGCCAGTCGCCGGCAAGAACGCTGCGATGATTGCCCCAGCGCGAATTCGCGGACGGACGGCCGCGGCGCGTGTCGGCGCCGTCAATCACGTCATCGTGGATGAGCGTGGCGCTGTGAATCAGCTCGACGACCGCGGCCAGACGGATGGCGCCCGGCCCGCGGTAGTTCGCATAGCCCGCGGAGAGCAGCAGGAGTGCGGGGCGCAGCCGCTTTCCGCCCCCGCCGAGAAGGTAGTTGGTGATTTCGGCGACCGGCTCGAAGGCGGAAGAACTCTGCTGGGACAGTTCCTGCTCCACCAGCGCCAAGTCGTCGCGCACGAGATCGAAGACTTCTTTAACGGTCAGAAGGGCGATGGCACTCCTCCGTCACGGACCTGAAACCTGGCCGGCGGCGCTATTTTCGAGCCGTCCCGCGCGGCCCAGGCGAAAGAAGCGCCGGAAGTTCTGCGCTGTCGCTGCGGCCAACTCATCCGCTGCCAAGTCTCTCACACCTGCCAGGGTTCGCGCTACCTCGGCCACGTAGGCGGGCTCGTTCCGTTTGCCGCGATAAGCCTGCGGAGCAAGATAGGGCGCGTCCGTTTCAATCAGCAGTCGGTCCAGCGGAATCTCGCGGGCAACCTCCCGCAGGTTCTGCGCCTTCGGGTAGGTCGAATTCCCCGCGAACGAAACCAGGAAGCCCATCGCAATTCCCTTTCGCGCTTCCTCCAGCGTCCCTTTCGCGCTTCCTCCAGCGTTCCTGAAAAACAATGAAGAATCCCGCCCAGCCCCGTCGCGCGCCAGTCCTGCTCGAGAATCGCCAGGCAATCGCTCCACGCTTCGCGGCAGTGGATGATGACGGGAAGCTTTGCCTGGGCGGCAAGCGCGAGTTGTCTTCGAAATACGCTCTGCTGGACGTCGCGCGGCGAAAAATCGTAGTGGTAATCGAGGCCAATCTCGCCCCAGGCAATCACGCGGTGATGCTGCGCCAGGCGCACGAGTTCTTCGTAATGCGCCTGCGTGACTTCTTTCGCTTCGTGTGGATGAATGCCAACGGTCGTGTAGATCCAGTCGTGCGATTCGGCGAACGGCAGCGCCGCGTCGAGCTTCGGCGGGCCGGGGCCTGTGCCGATGGCGAGGAGTGTGGTAACTCCTGCCGCGCGCGCCCGCTCCAGCATTTCCGCGCGGTCGCCATCAAATTGCGGAAAATCTATGTGCGCGTGCGAGTCGATCAGTTCCACAGTGCTATTTTAGCCGCGCGCCGACTTCCACCTCTTCGAGAAACCCCGCCAGCACCGGCCGGCCCTCGGGCCCCACCGAAGCGGCCACAATCATCCCATTCGATTCCACCCCGCGCAGCTTGCGCGGCTGGAGGTTCACCACCACGATCACTTTGCGGCCGACCAGGTCTTCAGGCTTGTAATGCTGCGCGATACCCGCGACAATCTGCCGCACCTCTCCGCCGACATCCACGTTCACTTTAAGCAGCTTGTCCGCGCCCTGCACGCGCTCCGCCGTATGAACTTGCCCCACGCGCATCTCCACCTTCATGAAATCCTCGATGGCGATTTTGTTGTTTGCCGGCTGCGCCGCCGGTGTCGCTCCGGCAGTCGCTCCCGACGCCGCGCTTGCCGGTGCCTTGGCTGGCTCGCTCGCTTCTTTTTCCATGGCTTCCATCCTTTCGATGGTTTCGGATTTTTCAACGCGCGGAAAAACAGCCTCGGGCTTGCCTAATTGAGTGTTGTCACTAAGCTGTCCCCACCGCCCAGTCATGTGGTCGATTCGACGCCTGCCAAGGTCGTCAGATTGTCCCAGTTGTCGCCAAATGCGGTTCGTTGAGTCAGGAATTACTGGGTGAGCCAGGACACATACTGCGGACAGTGCCTGTGCGGCCGTGTTAAGAACCCATCCAAGGCGAACCTTATTGGCCGGATTCTCAGCAAGCTTCCAAGGCTGCTCGCCTGTCAGAAAACCATCGACCTCCGAAACAAGCCCCCAAATCCATTCGAGAGCCCGAGAGAATTGCAGGTTCTCATAACTGCCCAACGCGGCTTCGACCGCCTGCCGCGCGGCGAGCTGGACTCGCGAATAAGATTGCACGAAGCTAGCATCGCCAACAGCGCCAGCGAACGTGGGCAGCCGTCCGTCAAAGTATTTCTCGATCATCGTCAGCGTCCGGCTAGCCAGATTCCCCAGCCCGTTCGCCAGGTCGCTGTTGTAGCGCTGCACCAGCGCGTCGTAGCTGAAGTTGCCGTCCTGCCCGAAGACAACCTCGCGCAGAAGGAAATACCGCAGCGCATCCATTCCCAAAATGTTCGCGATCGGACGCGGCTTCACCACGTTTCCGCGCGACTTACTCATCTTGCTGCTTTCCATGAGCAGCCAGCCATGCGCCCAAATCTGCTTGGGCAGAGGCAGTCCCGCGGCCATCAGAAACGCCGGCCAATACACCGCGTGGAAGCGGATGATCTCTTTGCCGACCACGTGCACATCGGCCGGCCAGAAGCCGTGGCGCTCGTAGTCCGGCCCTCCCACCGCGCTGAGATACGCGGTCAGCGCGTCAAACCAGACGTAAAAAACGTGGGGCTCTTCGCCGGGGACGGGGATGCCCCAGCGGATGGCCGTGCGCGTGATGCTCAGGTCACGCAGTCCGCCCTCGACAAAGCTGAGCACTTCGTTGCGCCGCGTCTCCGGCTGAATAAATCCCGGCTGTTTGGCATACAAATCGAGCAGCGGTTTTTGAAACGCGGAGAGCTTGAAGAAATAATTCTCCTCGGTGACTGTTTCGGTGGGCCGGCCGCAGTCCGGACAATTATCGCCGGGGCCCGCGTCGGCAACGTAAGCGTTGTCGTAAATGCAGTATTGTCCGACGTAGTTCCCCTTGTAGACGTAGCCATTCTCGCGGCACAGCCGGAAAAGCCATTGCACCGTATGGGCGTGCGTGACGTCCGTGGTGCGGATGAACTCATCGCCTTGTATGCCCAGCTCGTCCCAGGTCTCGCGCCACACCGCGGCCATCTTGGCCACAAACTCCGATTCCGGAACGCCGGCTTTGCGCGCGGAGCGCTCCACGTTGACGCCGTGCTCGTCCGTGCCCGTGGTCATCACCACGTCGCAGCCGAGCATGCGCTTGTAACGCCGGATGGTGTCGCACACGATCGTCGAATAGGCGTGGCCGATGTGCGGCAGGCCGTTCGTGTAGTAGATCGGCGTCGTCAGGTAGTATTTGGGCTTCTTCTCCGCCACTTATCCGCCCGTCTTCCCGCGCTGCTTCTCGAATTCGATCAGGGCTTCGCCGAGGACGCGTTTCAGCGGCACATTTTTTTCCGCCGCGATGCGCTGGCAATCCTCATATTCCGGCGCGGCATTCAGCACGTGGCCGTTCATCCGCGAAAGCTTGATGCGCACTACGCCGAGCGCGGTCTGCACGCTGACGCTCTCGCGCTCCAGCGTCCGCCGCCGCGCCGTATGCGTTCGCGCGCCAATCGTCGTCGTTTCGGCAAACAGCAAATCCATCATGCGCTCCGTGTCCGCTGGTCTGCACAGCATTGTCAGCAGCGTGCCCGGGCGGCCCTTCTTCATCTGCACCGGAGCCATGAACACGTCGAGCGCGCCGGCCGCCAGCGCTTTCTCGACAAAGTAACCGTAAATCTGCGGGTTCATGTCGTCGAGATTCGCCTCGATGACGGATACCTCTTCCCCTCCCCGAGCCGCTTCGGGAAGCGCGCCGGCGTCGCCGATGAGAATGCGCAGAACGTTCGGCTGCGAAGGCAGGTCGGCGGTGCCGGCGCCATAGCCGGTTGAAGAGACGCTCATCTGCGGCTGCGGCCCGAATTCTGTCGCCAGCGCGGATATAATCGCCGCGCCCGTCGGCGTCACCAGCTCGCGCTCGATGCCGTTCGAATACGTCGGTTTGCCTTGCAGCAGGAGCGCCGTCGCTGGCGCCGGCACCGGCAACATGCCATGCGCTGCCTGGATGGTGCCGCCGCCGACGTTCAACGGCGAACAAGCAAACCGTTCGACCCCCAGCAATTCGAAGCCGACGCACGCTCCCACGATGTCCACAATGGCATCCACCGCGCCCACTTCGTGGAAATGCACCTTTTCCACCGGAACATTGTGAACCTGCGCTTCGGCCTTGCCCAATTTCTGGAAAATCCGCGTGGCCCGCTCGGCGGCGCGCGGCGGCAAGCCCGCCTTGCCGATCAAATCCAGAATCGCGCTGAGTCCCCGGTGATGATGGTGCTCGGACGTTTCCACGCGGACGCGCGTTGCGGAAACGGCGTTCTTCTGCACGAGCTCCGCTGAAATCTTCCACCCGCTGACCGCGAGAAGCTGCAATTCCCTTTCGATGGCGTGCAATTCACAGCCGGCGTCCACCAGCGCGCCCAGCACCATGTCGCCGCTGATCCCGGAAAAGCAGTCAAAGTAAAGAAGCTTCATCGCGAACCCTATTCATTGTCATTCCGAGCGGAGTGAGCGAAGCGAACGGAGTCGAGGAATCCCTCTTCTCTTGGGTTTTTTCGAGAAAAGAAGATTCCTCCGCCCGCTCGAAAAATGTAGGAAGCCCTTTCGTCCGCAACCTGGTCAACAATGCATACTATTCGCGCGCCGAAGGGCTGTCAAATTGACGGTGTCAAATCGCCGGGGAAGTCTCAAATGTTCTTGCCGCTATGCTCCGAGACGCTCGAGACGTTGCCGTCCGGGTCTTTGAACCAGGCGACCTTGTCGCCGTTGGCCGTCGTCCAAATCCCCAGTTCGCGGTCCTGCACGAACGGGTATTTCTCAAATGCCACGCCCCGCCCGGCCAGCGATTTCACCACAGCCTCGATGTCCTGCACTTCCCAGCCCAGCACCGTGCTCTGCAACGGAGTGAAATCCGGAACCTTCGAGATGCGCATCATGTTTCCGCCGGCTCTCATCGCCAGTGCAAACTGGTCCTGGCTAACAAACTGGAACCCCAGCTTACCCTCGAAAAAAGCCCTTGCTTTGGCGTAGTCCTTGGTGAGAACGAAGCCGACCATGTTCCCGCTCAGCATTCCTGCCTCCTTCAGTGGCACTGGCGTCAGACCTGGCTGCCGTTAGGCAACATGAGCCCGCCGGCAAGAAGCAGCACTCCCGCCAGCGCAACTGCGATGGTGCCTATGAACAACAATCCGAGGAAATGCGACAGCAGCACCACGTCCAACGCCGGAATCAGCAGGCCAATCAGAACAATCCTTTTCCCTCCGGGAATTCGGCTCGCGGCGACAAAAATCAAGCTGAGCACAATTAGGTGCGCGGAGAACAGCAGCCAAAGCGCCTTGAATGTGGATACCACCAGGGGCCTCGCGTTGCTGCGCGCAATCTCCGCGCTCAGCTTCGGGTAGCCCGACCCGTGCAGCAGCGCCGTGGCAAAAAGGATCACACTCGCCGCCATAATCAGCCCTCGCGCAGTCTTCACGATGCTCTCCCCTCCTGATCGCTTAAGCAAAGCCCATCATACGCCTTTGCCCATCCATTTTTCCCGGCTAGAATTGCATCGAGGTTCGCCCCATGCCTGAAACAAAACCGCGCTTTCTCGGAGTCGAGCTTTATTTCGACGATCTGCAATCCGCCAAACGCTTCTACTGCGACACTCTTGGCCTTGACCTGACCGAAGACTCCCCGGGCCATCACGCCAAGTTTGATTTCAACGATAGATTTCTCTGCCTTGAAAAGAAGGGCGTGGAGTCCTATCCCTCTCGCGACAAAGCTGTTGTGTTCTTCGAAGTGGACGATCTCCAATCCGCGATCCAGCCCATCGGAGCAGACCGTATCGTCCACTCCGAGCCTGACCCGGGCGGCAATAGACCGCCCTGGGGCTATGCTAACCCTGTCGTAATCGCCAGGCACCCGCTAGGACGTTTCCTCTGGTTGCCCTGAAGGACGTCACCCAGGGCCCGCAGTGGAAAGACCGCAATCGGGAAGGCAAAATGAAAGACCAACGAAGGGCCGGAAGTAGCCTTGACTTTCACCATTCACCTGTCAACTGCCCGCTGATCCGCTCTAACTCCTTTAGGATCACATATATCTGCGAAAACGCGTCCGCAAACCCTTATGGCTCACATATTTACAAAACAAAGGACTTAAAGTCCTTTCGAATCACATATTTGCAAAAAAAGGGTAGGAGGAGGGGGGATGAAGTCCTTTAACATCAACACTTACAAAAAAGGGGGTGGAGAAGCATGGTTTTCGGGGTCTCCTGCCTTTGCTCGTCCTCCCTCTATGCGAGCCGCGCTCTTATCTCCCCCTAGCCACTGGGCGGCGCTTTCCTATACTCTTGGGTTTCTCGCGGCCGTAAGGAGGCTCGTGTACTACGCGCTCGCAAGGCGGTTTCAGGCTGCTCTGGAGCAGTTCATTCGTCGGCGCTATAACGTCCCCGCCGACGTGGCGGTTTCTCGCCCGCCGCGTTTGGAGATGGGCGAAATTGCTTCGCCCGTGTGTCTCCAGCTTGCCAAGCAACTCAAGCGTGCGCCTCGGCAAATTGCTCAGGAAGTCGCCGCCGAAATCGGCCCCATCGAAGGTATCGCGCGAGTGGAAGTTGCCGGAGCCGGCTACCTGAACGCGTTCCTCGATCGCGCCGCGTTCTGGCGGGAAGCGTTGCGGGAATCCGCGCCGGGAAAGGCATCGGCGGCCCCGAAGCGGCCTGGCAAAGTCATCGTCGAACACACCAGCATCAATCCCAACAAAGCCGCGCATATCGGCCATGTGCGCAACGCCGTCCTCGGCGACACCATGGCGCGTATCCTGCGGTACGCCGGCAACAGCGTGCAGATTCAAAACTACATTGACAATACCGGCGTGCAGGTCGCGGACGTGGTCATCGCCTTCCTGCGCATGGAGCAGCGGACGCCTGTCAGCATAAAGATGCTGGCCATGGAGCCGAAGTTCGATCATCTCTGCTGGGACCTATACGCCAAGGCTACAACCTATTTCTCTGAAGACAAGGCGCGCGCGGCCGAGTGGCGCACAGTAACGCTGAAGGCCATCGAGGAAGCCCGCGGCGAAGACGCGGAAGTGGCGCAAGTTGTCGCGGACGCGATTGTCGGCTGCCATTTGCGCACCATGGCGCGGCTGGACATCCATTACGAGCTGCTTGCGCGGGAAAGTGAAATCCTGCACCTGAAATTCTGGGATGCCGCGTTTGCGAAGCTGAAACAATCAGGTGCCATTCAACTCGCGGCCACCGGGAAAATGGCGGGCTGCTGGATCATGCCGTGGAAAGAGGAGCCCAAAGAAGGAAAGGAATTGGAAGAAGCAGCGGAAGACAGCGCGGAGGAAGACGCAAATACGCAGGACAAGATCATCGTGCGTTCCAATGGCACGGTCACCTATGTCGGCAAGGACATTGCCTATCAGCTCTGGAAATTTGGGCTGCTTGGCAAGGATTTTCATTACGCAAAGTGGCGGAACGCGCCGGAAGGCCGGACCGTTTGGGCCACCACCAGCGGCCCCGGGGATCCGGCGGCGCCGCATTTCGGGGATCCCGCAAAAAGGGTCTACAACGTGATTGATTCACGGCAAGCGTACTTGCAGGACGTCGTTGCCGCGGGGCTGCGAGGGCTTGGGCATGCCGAAGAAGCGGATAACTCGATTCACCTCGCGTACGAGATTGTCGCGCTGACGCCGCGCTGCGCGGCAGAAATGGGTTACGAATTGTCATCAGAGGAGGCCAAGAAACCATACGTCGAAGTAAGCGGCCGCAAAGGCCTCGGCGTCAAGGCTGATGATCTGCTCGACCGCCTCGAAACGGCCACGCGCGCCGAGGTTGCGCAACGCCATCCCGAAATGAGCGCCGCAGAAAAAGAAGCGACGGCTCATGCCATCGCCATCGGCGCGTTGCGCTATTTTTTATTGAAATTTACGCGCTCGACGATTATTGCCTTCGATTTCAAAGATGCCCTCAACTTCGAAGGCGAAACGGGACCCTATTGCCAATATGCGATTGTGAGGGTTCGTGGAATCCGCAGGAAGGAACTGGCGGAGCAGGCCTTGGGACCGAAAGCGCTCGAGCCGGCCGCTGCTGCCAGTTTGCTGAGCGGAGCGGGCGGCGATGATTTCTGGGAACTCGTTCTGCTCGCGGGCTCGCTCGATCATGCGCTGGATGCTGCTGTGGGAGCGCAGGAGCCGGCATTCG
>WNGL01002785.1_pt1 | contig 23226 bp, 28 predicted proteins | sample 5400591 | NCBI WGS metagenome assembly WNGL01 (sample SAMN13153377, study PRJNA577476) | soil metagenome | isolation source: 80 cm soil or saprolite under Garry oak tree replicate 1 | place: USA:California | collected 2016-06-15 | reverse complement strand
CCCAGCTGGGGAAGACCGCTGAGGTGATGCACCGGCGCCGGTATCCCCGCGCCCGGGACGACATCCCGGTCATCTATATCACGGTGCCGCCGGCCGCGACCGGGAAGATGATCGCGATGGAGCTCGCCCGGTTCCTCGGGCTGCCCGTCTCCCGGCGGGCGAACATCACTGATGTGACCGAGCCGGTCTGCGGGGTCTGCCTGGACGCCCACGTGACGCTGATCCTCGTCGATTTTACTGCACAACCTGGACATGGGCACCCGTGCGGGCGCCGAGGCGTCTGACACGCTGAAATACTTCTCCGAACGGCTGCCCGCCACGTTCGTATTCGCGGGCATCGGGCTGGACCGCGGAGCGCTGCTGGCCGGCCCGCGCGGCGACCAGGTCGCCGGACGGTTCACCCTGATCCCGACCAGCGCATTCTCCGCCGGCCAGGAATGGATCACGCTCGTCGCGGCGCTGGACAGCAGCCTGCGGCTCTACCATCACCGGGGCGGGGAACTAGCCAGGCTCGCCGACTACCTGCACCGCCGGACCCGGGGCGTGATCGGCAGCTTGCTGTGGCTGGTCCGGGACGCCGCGAACCAGGCGATCATCGACAGGACCGAGAAGATCACCCGGAAAAGCCTCGACGTGATCGCCGTCGACATGACCGCGCAGGCACCGGCCGCCCAGAAGCAGGCCCGCTAACCATGACGAATATGCTCCCGCGGGAACGGGCCGAACTGCTGCTGGCCGAGTATGCCGCCGGCACGCCGATCCGGGTCATCGCGAAGACTTTCGGGCACAGTGTCGGCACGGTCCGCGACTACGTGCACGGGCGCAAGATCCCCGGGGAGCCAGCGCAGCGAGCCGATGAGTTCGAGGGATTCACGGCCTACTGCCGGCGGCGCCTGGCCGATGACCCGCATCTGCGGTCTGCCGCCATGCTGGCCGAGGTGGCCGTTCTCGGCTTCGGCGGCAGCAGGAGGTCGTTCTACCGGGCGCTGGAACGCCACGGAATCCGGCCGCACCCCTGCCCGGACTGCCATATCGCCAGGTTCAGCGGGTACGCCCCGATCGACCCGGCCAAAAGCGCGCGCCCGGTGCCGGCGTTGCCGTTTCCGCTCTCCCCGATCGCCGGGGAGACGCTGGCCTCCTTCCTCGGCCGGCTCAGCGCCGTCAACCATCTCCAGACCGAGACCCTCCTGGAGGTGCTGCCCGCCTGGTTCCGTATCAAGATCCGATGGCACGACGACCGGTGGCAACCTGAGCAGCTGGCACCCTGGACCCAAGACGCGCTCGCGCACCTCGCCACGGTCAGCGGCGCAACCACGCAAGCACTGACCAGCGCGCTGCCCGCGTTCGGCGCCGCAGCAGACCGGCCCTACCGGGCCGCCCACGCGTGCCGGCGCTGCACGCTGGCATGCCGGATCGGAGGCCCGATCCCGGTCCATCTGCCCGCGCACCACCGGATCTGCCTCCGGCACGGAATCTGGCTGCCGGCCGCCGGGCTGCCGCAGCTCGACATCAGCCGGTGCCCGGACCTCCTAGAAGCGGAGAAACGGGCGCGCCACGCCGCGCGCCAGCACTCGCCCGAGCAGATGATTCTCGCCGAGACCCAGACGCAACAAGCCATCGCCGGCCCGGTACCGCAGCCCAGCCGGCTCAGGGACGCCGCGCAGCGCGCGTGGCAGCAAAGAGTCCAGACGGTCATCGAGGCCAACCATCGCGACGCCATCGAGGCAAACCCCCACGCGCTGTTCCAGGCAGCCGGCCACCCCGAGATGGTCGCCAGGGCCATCAGCATCCTCACCCAAGCCCGGTAAAACCGTGATCCGGGCAATCTTCAATGACAACACCGCCTCTCCGAGCGCCCGGTCAACGGACACACCAGCCCGACCCGAGCGCATCTGCCACTAAAGATTGCCCACGACCAGCTCAGCGCGTCGGGCCGGGCAAGATCATTTGACGAAGGACACCAGCGGCGCGCCATGCTGGGGCGAGTGAAGCGCAGGATCTGGGTCTGCGCCGGGCCAGGCCGTGCCATCAACGCCAGCCCTTCGCGGTGCCGGTCGCCGTGCGAGATCCAGGCCCACCGCAGCGGATGCTCCCGGTCACGCAACGCTGACAGGCCCTGCGGCCGGTGAGCTCGTCGGCGTAATACGGGGCGCCGTCGAGGATCCAGCGTGGCCGGGTGGCCATCTACGCGATGGCTGACAGGTAGCCCGGCGAGCCCTCCTCCCCGAGCCCGTCTCTCTCTACCAGCGGCAGCCCGGTCTGGTGGGCCAGCTGCCTGGCCAGCGTGGACTTCCCGCTCCCGGCGCAGCCGATGACGACCACTCGCTCCACGGCCACCACTGTGCCACGCCAGCGCGAACCGCTGCGTACCGCCCGGTGGCGCTACAGGCTGAGCTGTTCCAGTGCGGCGAGCCAGGCCTCGGTGTAGGTGGGGAACTGGGCGACCTGGTCGAGCAGGACGCTGACGGGGATCTGGGCGCGGATCGCCAGGGCGGCGTAGTGGATCCACTCGCTGGCCAGCGGCGCGACGGCCCAGGCGCCGACTAGGACTCCGCGGTCGCGGTCGGCGAGCACGCCGACGGCGCCGCGCGGGTCGCGCTCGTAGGTCCAGGACCGGGCCGCCGAGTCAGCGACGCTGATCTCGGCGGTGGCGGCGCTGACGCCTTGGACGGCGGCCTGGAGGCGGTCAGGCCGACCGCAGCGATCTCGGGGTCGGCGAACACCACCCGCGGGATCCCCTCATAGGAGGCGGCACGCTTCCGGCCCAGGATGTTGTCGGCGACGACGCGGCCTGGTAGGTGGCGACGTGGGTGAACAAGGCGACCCCGGTGACATCCCCGGCCGCCCACAGGCCTTCGCCGGCGCGGCAATGCTTGTCGATGGCGATCCCGCCGGGTCCGGTCAGCTGTACCCCCGTGGTCTCCAGGCCGAAGCCGCCGGTGGCCGGGCCGCGGCCGGCACCCAGGATCACCACGTCGGTCTCCACCTGGCTGCCGTCATCCAGCGTCACCACCGTCGCCTGGCCGGCCGTGCGGGCGCTGACCGGGGTGACCCCGGTGCGGACGGTAACGCCCTGCGCGGACAGCGCCTGGGCCGCCAGCTCGCCCACGCGCGGGTCCTCCCGGTCGACCAGCCGGGCCGCGCGCTGGACGATGGTGACCTGCGCGCCCATCCCGGCGTAGAACTGGCCGAGCTCGACGCCGACCGCGCTGCCGCCGACCAGCAGCACCCGGGAGGGGATGTCGCGGACATTGGTGGCTTCCCGGTTGGTCCACACCGGCACCTGATCCAGGCCCTCGACCGGCGGACGGACCGGCTGCGAGCCGATGGCGATCACCACGTGGCCGGCTTCCAGGAGCTGCCCGGCGGCCTCGACCCGGCCGGGCCCGGCGAGCCGCGCGGGGCCCTTGATGACCGTGGCTCCGGCCTGCTCGTAGTCCTTGACCTGGGCGGTGTCATCGAGATGGCGGACCATGTAGTCGTGGTAGTCCCGCAGCCCCGGCCAGTCGATGGCGGGGGTGGCCACCCCGGCGGCCCGGCTGGCCTCGGCCCGCACCTCCGGGCCGCGCAGCAGCGTCTTGGACGGCATGCACGCCCAGTAGGCGCACTCCCCGCCGATCAGCTCCCGCTCGATGACCGCGACCCGCCGCCCGGCAGCCAGCAGCCGCCCGGCGGCGGCCTCGCCGCCCACGCCCATCCCGATGATGATCACGTCGAACCTGTCCGCAGTGGCTCGTGCGGTGGCGCGGAGCCGGTCCCCTGCGCCTTCCGCATAGGACGGGCGATGCCTCAGCGGTTTCTCGTGCGCTGGTAGGTGGTGTGTCGGCCCTGTCCGCCTAGTTGCTGGATGAGCCCTTGTGCCCTGAGCTCGCGCAGCGCCCTCCTGATCGTGTAGGCGGGGAGGCCGGTGCGCGCTTCAAGGTCGGCCACCGTGGCTGGCCCGTCTCCCAGTGCGTCATGGATCACCTGGTCCCGGGTAGCCGGGGCAGGCGGGGGTACGGGCTGGCTGAGGATGACGGTGAACCTGATGCCGGAATCGATGTAGTGGGCCGGGGGCAGCCCGGCTGCCGCGAGGGCGTCGGTGACGATCGGGATCCCGCTGGCCAGCGCCTCGATGGCGCGGGCGCCTGTCTCGGCGGAGTAGACGTGCTGGCAGATGGCCACCAGGCGGGCGTTGCGGGCAGAGGTGACGGAATCGCGGCCGAGGCGGTCGACGGTGATGCCGTACAGGCCGCCGGGATTGGTGATGACAAGCCGGTCGCGCCGGAGCCTGACCTCGATAGCCAGCCCAGCCGACCAGTCGTCAAGATCCCGGTGAATGAGCGTGTTCGCGATCAGTTCGCGGAACGCCACGAGCGGGTAGGCGTACCTGTCGTGCACGCTGCCGTCCGGCGCGGTGACGATGGCGGTGTCGAAGGTGCGCCGCGCCCAGTCCATCGCCTTGTCGAGCATGCGCGGGATGGAGCCGTCGATGGTGAGCTGGTTGCGGGCGCGGGTTCCTTCCGGCGCGCCGGGCAGCGGCTCAGCTGCCGCCTGGATGACGAACCGCGGGAACCACTGCTGCGGGTATACGCCGAGCGCGAGGATTCCCGCCACGGTCGGCCTGCCATCGGAGTCCAGCACCCCGCTGCGTCGGAGCAGTTCCCCTTGGTCAGTGAAGCGGCCCCGGCCGTCCGGGTCGTTCCTCCGGATGCTGGCGGTGAACGAGTCCAGCAGCGCCTCATCGAGGTCCGCGACGGTGGCGTCCTCAACCGGGGCCCGGTCGAACATCGGGGGCTTGCACGCGGCCAGGAATGCCTGCTCCTCGAGATCGGACAGCAGGAAATCACCGTCGTACCCGCGAAGGTACGCCTTGCCTGTCGAGGCCACCCGGCATGGCTTGGCGGAACGGTCGCACTCGCTCACCTGCGCGACCACGACGGGAACCCCTTCGACCGCACCATCTTCGATGTCGAGGCGCACCGGAGGGACAAACCCGCGCGCCTTCGCCGCCAGGCCCTGCTTGAGCGCCTGCGGGTCGGCGAGCCCGACCGGCCGGAAGCTAGCCCGCTCATCCAGCCCCAAGATGATCGTCCCGCCGCCAGGCAAGTTGGCCAGGGCGCTCAGCGTCGGCGTGAGGCTTTCCGGGAGCCCTCCGGCGGCAGCCTTCACCTCTACGCTGGTAGCGTCGCCTCCAGCCAGCCGCAGGCCGGCCACCATGGCGGGAAGATCCAGTGCCACTCGCCAAATGTACAGCAAATGTACAGGCGGCTGTATATTTCCGCACCTGCCAGTTTAAGATGACTGCCTGACCACTCCCCTGCGGAGATACCTCGGGCACGGCAGGAGCGCGAACAGGTCATCCGTCGCGAGCTTGCGACTCGGTGCCCGTGGGCCGCGTCAGCTCGTGGCGGCGCCAGCAGAGGTCACGGAGCGCGTCCGGGACCGGAGCCGGATGCAGGCAGCGTTAGACCTTTACGGCGGCATGTTGGCTACATGTTTGCTCAGATATCCCGTCCTCGTAGTCAGCGGGCATTCGCAATGGATGATGCGATTAGCTATCGCGATACCTGACCAGTTGGGCATCCGGCGGCGGAGGCTCCGTCTCCCCTGACGGACGGCGATGAGCGGCGGAAGCGGGCAGTACTTGCCGAAACCCTGACACTGACCCCGTGTGTTCGCACCTTCGGCGGCGTGCTCTCTGTACGCTGATCTGCATGACCGGGCTAAGCGAGGCTGAGCTTGACGCGATGGTGGAAGAGGCCACCGTCGACTGCTACGACGAGGAAGAGGCGCTTACCGGGTTCGCGACGTTGGTCGAGGAGAACCTGGTGTTTCCGTTCGAGACCACCGTCCTCGGGGTCACAGTGACCGTAACCGGCGTGACCCACACGTCTCACGGCCTAGTGGCCGACTGTGCCCGCGGCCGACACCGGCAGGCGATCCACATCATTGACCTGCCGCTGCCTGAGCCGCCCCCGAAGGGGGCCGAGTGGATCGCGGCGTACCGGCGCTGGACACGGTAGGGCCGCCCGGGTGAGCGAGTACCAGTACTACGAGTTCCTGGCACTGGACAGGCCGCTGACCAGCGAGCAGCGCGAAGAGCTCCGGCGGCTGTCAACACGCGCCGAGATCACCGCGACCCGGTTCACCAACGAGTACCACTGGGGCAGCTTCCGCGGCGACCCGGAACAGATGATGGCGGCCTACTTCGACGCCTTCCTCTATCTGGCCAACTGGGGCACCCGTCACCTGATGTTCCGCATCCCCCGGACCGCGCTCGACACCGAATACGCCGGGCAGTACTGCTATACCGACGCCGCCTCACTCATCGAGACCGGCGATCACCTGATCATCTCCCTGTACGCCGACCGCGACCCGGACGACTACTGGGACGAGACGGCCGGGGAACTCGGAAGCATGGTCGCGGCCCGGTCGGAACTGCTCGGCGGTGATCACCGCCTGCTGTACCTGGCGTGGCTGATGGGAATCCAGTGGGACCACGTGGAGGACGAGGACACCGAGCCCCCGGTGCCCGCCGGCCTGGCCGACCTCAGCGGGGCCCTGCGGGCCGTCGCCGGCTTCCTGGACATCGACGAGGACCTGATCGCGGTAGCCGCCGAAGCGAGCCCGGTCCTCAGGGAAGAACCCGCCCCAAGGCTGGCCGACTGGATCGCCACGCTACCCGCTGCGGAAAAGGACAAGCTCCTCACCATGGTCGCCGACGGCGAGGGACCGCAGGTGCGAGCCCTCCTGCTGCGGCGATTCCGAGACAGCGTCCCGGGCCAGCACGAACCCGCCCAGCCTGCCCGGACGGCAGCCCAGCTGTGGACGGCGGCCGGGGCACGCAGGACCGCCCGCGAGGAAACCGGGGCGCCGGCCCGCAGTGCGGAAGAACAACGCGCGGCAGCTGCCGAAGCCGCCGCATACAACGAGCGCCTGGACCATCTCGCCGCCAGAGCCGAAGCCGCCTGGCAGGAGGCCGAGAACCTCATCGAGACGAAGAAGCCCCGCGACTACGACCTCGCGACCGCGCTGCTGCGCGACCTGTCCGCCCTGACCCGCCGCGACGGCGGCCACGACGCATTCACCGTCCGCTTCCTGCAACTGCGCTCCCGGCACGAGCGCAAAACATCGCTCCAAGAACGCTTCGACAAGGCAGGACTCCCCCGGCACCCGTAAAGGCGAGATGCGGCTCGATGCCGGGCTCTCCCAGGAGGCTTCGGCGCGCTGCTGTGGGAACTCAATGGAAGCAGCATTAGGAGCACGTATCCCGAACCATCTCGAGGTACGCACTGAAACAGCTCCAGCCGACACCGCGCCAGGATCGAGCTCAGTGCAGACGCCTGCAACCCATGGGGACTAGAAGCTTCGCAGAAGTCATCAAGGGAATGCCAAAGGCGATCAGCAGACCAAACGGGCCGGGCGCTCCGCCAGCAGGAATTGCGAAACGTGACGACATTTCTTGCCGGACCCGGATCGCGGCATTACGTTGCGCCCGCCAGCCGCCTGTACCTTTGACGACGATGCCCCCGCTTTCTCCCGGCCGCGTCTCCAATTCCCTAAGCCATAGTGGTCTAGACCAGTACGCATCGATGTTTGCTCCATGTTTGCTCGGACGCCCTGGTACGTCCTGGCAGCATCCGGCATCCGCAGCGCGGCACCTGGATTGATTGACGGGCGGACGAAATGACAGCTCGCGGCACGTGCTCTCATTATTTGATAGCAGCTCAAGGGGAGTAAACGAACACAGCAGCGGCTCTTAATCCGCGGGTTCAGGGTTCGAGTCCCTGGCGGCGCACCCGTTCTGACCTGGGGTTTTACCTCAGGTCTTTGCTTTTCCAGCGTGGCGGTATGGGCAGAGGTTGGCCGTGGTATGGCCGAGTGCACTGCCGACTGCTGCAGCGTGTGCGCGTTACGCCGCCAGGCTGGGACGTTCCCGCTCAGCCGGTCCCTGTTCACGTCCCGGCCCGCCGGGCACGGACGGCTGACCGGGCGCCCGGGATGAGCGCGGCTGCCGGACCTACGGCCCCCGCCGCCGTGTTCTGGAGGCTCAGGCTGCCGCGGCCGGGTGGTGCCGGGGACGAGGCACCCTGCCGCGATGACCAGGGTAGCGACATCCTCGGCGGCCTTACGGGCGACCTCGGGAAGCACCGAAAATGGCGTGTCGGCGGTCAGCACAATGCTGGAGTGCCCAAGCATGTCCTGCACGACCTTCAGCTCCACCTTTGCGGCCAGCGCGAGAGTGGCCGCGCCGTGCCTCAGGTCGTGCAGCCGGACCGGCGGCAGCCCGGCCTGGCCGGCCAGGCGGCGGAAGGTGCGCGACAACCGGTCCGGGGCCATCGGGTCGCCGTTGAGGCAGGTGAACACGTACCCGCTGTCGTGATAGTCCTTTCCGGCCGCGGCGCGCTCGGCGTCCTGAGCCACCCGATGGGCGCGCAATACTGCGACGGTGGTGCGGTCCAGTGCGACGGCCCGCTCGCTGCCGGCAGTCTTCGGCGGGCACGCCACCAGGTGGCTGTCGTACTGCTGCAGCTGGCAGGTGATGATCGCGGTCGCGCCGTCCAGGTCGATGTCGCACCAGCGCAATCCGGCCGCCTCACCGCGCCGCAGGCCGCGCAGCGCGATCAGGTGGTAGGCGGCATACAGCCGGTGCCCCCGGATGGCGTTGAGGAAATGCGCGGTCTGCACCGGGGTCCACGCGGCGACCGGCGGCCGGGTTCCGGTGCGCTGCCATTCGGCGACCCGCGCCGAGGTCCATATCACCGGGCGGGGACGGCGCGGCGCCGGCATTTCCGCGCGGCTCGCGGCGTTGCCGCCGATGAGTCCAGCCCGGATGGCGGCGTTCAGCGCGCCGCGCAGCGTCGCCCGGACCCTGGCCAGGGTAGCCGCCGTCACCGGGTGCCCCTCGGCCTCGTGCTGGCGGGTGATCGCGGTGAACATGGCCTGCACGTGCCCGGCAGTCAGGTCGGCCAGCAGGATGTGTCCCAGGCACGGCTTGAGGTACAGGCGTACATGCGAGGCGTATCCGCGGATGGTCGAGGACCGGGGGCCTGTCCGCTCTTCGAGCCATCGGTCCAGCCATTGCCCGGTTGTCACCAGCGCCTCCGGGTCAGCGGGTATCCGCAGCCGTGCGAGTGCTTTCTCGGCCGCCTTCCGGGTAGGGAACCCGCCGCGCCTGATGCGGCGGTGTCGCCCGTCCGGCCCGGCGGGCAGCTCCAGCGACAGGTACCAGCTGCCGTGTCCTCGCTGCCCGCGCCAGGGACAGCGGCTACCCAGTCGGTTGCCTGTTGCGGGATCGCGGCACCCGCACCAGCTGTAGACGCTCCCCACGGCGCTCATGGCCGCCCTTCCTCCCGCCCGCACCCAATGCCACCATCATGCCTCGCTATCTGACGAGCCGACCGGGCAGGGACTCACCCTCAACGCGGAAGAGGCGGCAGCTGGCTGCACGGGCAGGCGGTCCGGCCTGCGGGAAGCCTGCTGGATGAGCCATGGGAGGTGCGTCAGTTACTCCACGGCTGGCTGGTGGGGTGGACGGTCGGCCCGTAGAACTCTTATTATGAGAGCAAGTTCCCGTTATAAGATTATCTGGAGGCAGCCATGTCCAACGCCGATGTCTTCCGTACCTATCTCGAGCATTTCACGAGCGGCGATGTCGAGGGCGCCGCCGAGCTCCTCGCCGAGGAATTCGCCTTCGACGGGCCCATCCTGCAGGCGAAGGACAAGGCCGAGTTCCTCGCCGGGTCGGCCACGGCCGCGTCGATGGCGCGCGGCTGCACGATCCATCACCAGTGGGCCGACGGCGATGACGTGTGCTCGGTCTATGACTTCAAGATCGAGACCCCTGCGGGGGCTGGCGCCATTGCGATGGCCGAGTGGTCGGTGATCCGCGACGGGAAGCTGGTGTCATCACGCCTGCTGTTTGATACCGCCGCGATAGCCGCGCTGATGCCGCAGGGTTAGGCCAGCCGCCATGCCCCGTAACGCCTGGGCCGGGTACGGCCGCTTCTGCCCGCTGGCCCGCGCGCTTGACGTAGTGGGAGAGCGGTGGACGCTGGTCATCGTGCAGGAGCTGCTGAAGAGACCGAGCCGCTACGGCGATCTCGCCAGCCGCCTGCCCGGCATCGGCACGAGCGTGCTCGCGGACCGGCTGCGCAAGCTCGAAGCCGCTCGTGTGGTCGAGCGCGTTCCCGGCCCGGTCGGTGAGGGCGTGGTGTACGCCCTCACCGACCGGGGCAGGGGGCTGGGCGACGCGCTGGAGGCACTGCGCCGCTGGGGAGTCGCCTACCTCACCGACCCGACCGCCGACGGTGCGGCATCGCACGAGTTCGACCTGCACTACGTCGAGGGCATCGACGCCCTTCACGACGCCGAGTTCGGGCTCGTCGTCGACGACAAGCCCGCAACGCTGCGGTTCTCCCGCGGCCATCTCGATCAGACTGCTGGAGCGCCAGCCGATCCCACCCTGACCGTGCACACCTCCAGCGCGTTCATGGACCGCTGGGCTGCCGGCACGGCCAGCTGGGACGACGGCCGCCGCAGCGGCGAGGTCACCCTTGACGGCCCGGACCGCCACTGGGACACCTGGCTGGCAGCGACCGGCTACCTGCTCACCTACCACCCGGAGCCCGGCCATGCGTGAATACACCGCACCCCAGGTGCAGCCCGTCTACCAGCGCCTGCGCGCCTGGCGGGCGGGGCAGCTCCTCCTCGACACCTGCCACGCTCACCTGTACTTCCCCGACGACCGGCACCCTCGCTGGGCAGTACCCGCCGGCGACCTGCTCCTGCCGGCGCCCGGCGCGTTCACCCATGACAGGCTCGTGGTGCTGTCTCCCGACGACGCCGACACCTGGGTCGAGGAAGACCGCCAGGCCTACGGCGCGCCGCGCAACCCCTATCACCGCGTTGACGCCCTCCCGTCGTCGCGCCACGTCCAGATCCTCGTTGACCAGACGGTCGTGGCCGAGACGAGCCGGCCCGTGCTGCTCATCGAGACGGGCGTCGCGCCGCGCTGGTATATCCCGCCCGGTGATGTCGTCTGGGCGCGGCTCGAACCCGTCCCGGCCCGCACCACCTGCCAGTACAAGGGCGAAGCCAGCTATTTTCGGGTGCGCGGCAGCGATGTCGAGCTCTGGACCTACCGTCATCCTGACCCCGAGGCCGCCGCCATCGCAGGCCACGTCGCCGCCGCGGGACAACCCGGCGTGCAGATCATCGTTGACGGGACCCCGGAGAGACAGCCATGAGCAATGCCGACGTCAGCGCCTGCGAGACCTTGTTCTGGGAGCTCGCGCAACAGTTCCTCGCCGAGCCCGGCGTCACCCAGGGCACCATGATGGGGTACCCCTGCCTGCGGGCGAACGGTGCCTTCTTTGCCTGCGTCGAACGAGCCACCGGGCACCTCATTGTCAAGCTACCCGCCCGCCGGGTCGCCGCGCTGGTCGCCGCCGGTCAGGCGCTGCCCTTCGCGCCTAACGGCCGCACCTTCCGTGAGTGGGCCGCGTTCCCAGTCGCCGACCCCGGCGAATGGCGGGCGCTGCTGGCTGAAGCCAGGGAATTCACCAGTGGCTGAAGCCTTCTCCGGGTTCCCGCCCAGCGGTATCGCCTTCCTGGCCGGGCTCGCCGCAGACAACACCACGACCTACTTCGACCGCAACCGCGACACCTACGCGAGTGATGTCGCCGCACCACTGCAAGCCCTGGTCGTCGCCGTCGGCCAGCGCCTGCGCGACAGGGCCGGCCGGGACGTCTGCTTCGATCCCACGATCGGCAAGTCCCTGTTCCGGATCAACCGCGACACCGCTTCTCAGCCGACAAGACTCCGTACAACCCGTGGGTCGATGCCATCTGGTGGGCCGGACCCGACGACGCCCGCCGCGCGCCCGCCTTCATCTTCCGCCTCAGCGCCGGCGGCCTCGTCGCCGGCGCCGGCATCACGGGGCTGCGCGAGACCCACCTTGACCGCTACCGCGCGGCCGTCGCCGACGACTCCAGCGGCCGCGCCCTGCACGACCTGCTCAATCAGCTCTCCGCCACGCTTCCCGACGTGGAGATCACCGAGCCAGCCCGCAAGCGCGTGCCCGCTCCCTACCCGCAAGACCACCCCCGCCGCGACCTCCTGCGCTGCGACAGCCTCCACGCCTCAGTCCAGCGAGACCACCCCCGGACGCTGGCCTCACCAGAGTTCGCCGACACCCTCACCGGCCTTCTCACGCCGTTCGCGCAGCTGCACCGCTGGCTGGTCGACCACGTCACGACCTGACCCATCTGAATTCCCTGATGGCCAGGACCGTACATCGCCGTGAATAGCCCGCTACTCAGCCGTGGCGAGGAACGCCTCGATCCCGTCCATGTCGCGGATCGCCCGGGCCGTGCCGGCGCGGTCCTTCCTCAGCGCGGCGATCAGCGCGGCGGGCACCGCGGCCTGCGGGTCATGGGCGGCGCTCCATGCCATCATCTCCAGCAGCAGCGGGATGAGGTCCTTACCCTTGTCGGTGGCGTGGTAGGCCTGCTTGCCGCTGCGCGGGTCATCGGCCGTCTTCACCAGCAGCCCCGCGGCCTCCAGCCTGGCCAGCCGGTCGGCGAGGATGTTCGTGGCGATGCGTTCCTCCGAGGCGAGGAACTCGCGGTAATGAGACTTGCCGCGCAGCAGCACGTCGCGCATCACCAGCAGGGACCACCGGTCGCCGAGCAGGTCCAGCGCGGAGCTGATCGGGCAGTCCGACCGCCGGGATTCCCTCACCCGCCGGCGAACGCCCGCGCGGCCAGCGCCAGCTCCGGCCAGCGGTCGCTCGCGCTGGCGTAAACCGCCGCCCACGTCTTGCCAGGCCGCCTGTGACCGGGGTCGAACGGCTCCGCGGCCCCGGCTGTGACCAGCTCCTGCACTTGCGCGGCCGGGATCTTGACCACGAGGGCGTCCCGCCAGGGGAACAGGAACACCTTGCCGCCCGCGCACAGCGCCGTGGTGCCGAACATCTTCTTCTCGGTGACCGAGGGGTCGCCCAGTAGCGCCATGCGGTGCTCGGCGTAGAACAAGGCAGTAGCGCTGCCTGGCGCGGGTGCCGGCTTACTGCTCGGCATGCTGCCTGAGCCCGTCGAGGATCGCGCACTGGGTCTGGTGGAATTTGCGCCGGATCAACGGTGCCATCAGCCGGGCCGGCAGCCTCGGCCGGAACAGGCTCTGCGCCCGGACCAGTGTGACCCCTGGGCCCTGCGGCTGGAGGCTGAAGCCGGTCCGCCAGTCCGTGACCATCCGGGAGAACCCCGTGCTGTCGCGCTCGACGGCCCACATGATCGCGGATCCCTCCTCGTAGGCCGAGCACCGCTCCTGCGATGTCCCCGGCTTTCCCCCGACCAGGACGCTGCACGTGCGCGCCTCGCCGAGCGCGTGCTGGCCGTCTATCCGCGTGGCGAACGGATGCCACGCGACGTGCTCACCCGGGTCAGTGATCGCCTTCCACACCCGGTCAGCCGGGGCGCTGATGACCACCTCGTCCGCAATGTCTTCCACCGTCAGGGCCTCCTTCAGCGTGCGTGCCGCACCAGCCTAGGAGCTATACTTGCATTATGCAAGCACAGCGCGCGAACGGCACGCTGACGCCCCGGGCAGCGGCTCAGATCTCCTTCCGCATGCCGCCGTCGATCGCGAAGTCGCTTCCGGTGATCCACGACGCGCGGTCCGACACCAGGAACGCGACGAGTTCGGCGATCTCGGCCGGGTCGCCGGGGCGGCCGAGCGGGATTCCGCCCATCTGGGCGATCATCGCCTGCTTGGCGGTCTCCGCGTCGACGCCCTGGGCAGCGGCGATCATCTCCAGCGCTCCCTGCACGGCCGAGGTCATCGTCATCCCGGGCGAGACCGCGTTGACCCGCACCCCGTCCGGCGCCAGGTCGAGCGCCAGCGCCTTCGAGTAGTTGGCGAGTGCGGCCTTCGCCGCGCCGTAATGCGCGATCTGCCCGGCCGGCTGGCGGGCGGTGCTGGAGCTGACATGGACGATCACGCCGCGGCGGCGGGCGCGCATGCCCGGCATGAGCAGCCGGTCGAGCCGGACCGCGGACAGCAGGTTGGCCGCGATCACCGCCTGCCACTCCTCGTCGGCGATCGCGCCTATCCCGCCGGGGACCGGCATGACGCCGCCGGCGTTGTTCACCAGCACGTCGACCTCGCCGAGCACCTCCTCCGCCTCGGCCGCCAACCGCCCGGCGCCCTCCGCGGTGGCGGCGTCGGCCACGACGAGGCGAACGCCCTCCGGCAGGTCCGCCGGGTTCCGTGCCGAGACCACGACCCTGGCACCCCGCCGGGCCAGGGTCGCTGCGATCGCGGCACCGATGCCGCGCGTGCCTCCCGTCACCACCGCCCGCGTGCCGAGCAGGTCGCGCGCATGCGCGTCACCAGCTGCAGCGGGCTCACGCACGAAGGAAGACGTCATGGCATACCTCCAGGTAGCTAGGGACGAGCCGGCGCTAAGAGCGGGTGGCCCGGGCCGGCCTTCAGCAGGCCGCTGGCACCCCGCCCGCGGCACGGCGCCCTGATGAACTGGACGAATCAGTACAGTTACGCTAACAGAAACTGTACCGTCCCGTCCAGTTATCGCGCACGCGCCCGGGGATCAGACTCAGATGGGCAGCGATCAGTGCGCCGGCGGCGATGACCGGGGCGGGTGACCACACGGCGGTGCGCTGCTGTGTGTGCCCGGTCACCGACATGCGCCCCGGCTCCCGCCTACGTTTGAGGCGGCCTGGCAAGCCAGCCAGCCGGGAGGAGACCGGGGTGAGCGAGGGCGGCGAAGCGGCGGGTGCCGGAGGCTGCGTGCCGGATCGTATCGAGGCGCTCGGCCAGCCAGCCTGGGGACGCGCCCCCCGCCGTGGGCACCGGGGTACCGGGAGGAGGCCGAAGACATGGAGCACAGCGCGGACGGCCGGCCGGACGGCGCCCAGCGGCTGGCCCTCCTGGCGAAGATCGACATCCTGGCTGACTTGTCCGAGCCGGAGGTGAACCGGATCGTGGACGCGGCGCCCGCGCGCACGTACCGCGCCGGCGAGCTGCTCTACACTCCGCACCGCCCGGTCGAGGCGCTCTTCCTGCTCAAGCGCGGCCGGATCCGGGTGTTCCGGGTCGCACCCGAGGGCCGCGCCCTGACCACGGCGATCGTCTCGCCCGGCACGATGTTCGGCGAGATGGCCCTGCTCGGCCAGCGCATGTACGACAACTACGCCGAGGCTCTGGACGAGGCGCACACCTGCGTCATGGACCGCGCCGACGCCCGCCGACTGCTGCTGTCGGACCCGCGAATCGCCGCGCGGATCGTGGAGATCCTCGGCCAACGGCTGATGGCGATGGAGCAGCGCCTGTCAGAAGCGGTCTTCAGCAACGTCGCGCACCGAGTAGCCGCGGCACTGTGCACCCTGGCCGACAGCCATCCCGACGCCGCGCAGGACGGGGCGATCCACCTCACCGTGACGCACAGCCAGGTGGCGGAGCTGGCCGGCACCTCCCGGGAAACCGCCACCAAGGCCCTGGGTGACCTCGCCGGCCAGGGGCTGCTGCGGCTCAGCCGCGGCCGCATCACCATCGTCGACCGCAGCGGCCTCGCCGCGCAGGCCGCCGCCTGACCCGGCACCAGTACCTGCCCATCCCGCCTCGCACACCACAAGCCGCCCTCAGCGGCGGCCCTGCACGAACGGAGCGCAACGTCACTATGCCCGCAACAGCCACCCCCGCCGACACCGCGGCACGCGCGTACCGCTTCCAGCGGTTCCGCACCGCGCTGCTGATCGACGACCTGACCTTCGGCCGGGAGGCGCCCGGCCCCGGCGACCAGGTCCCCGCCTTCGACCTGCCCACCCTCGGCGGCGGCCGGTTCTCCAGCAGCGACCTGGGCGGCCGGCCCGTGCTGCTGGCCGTCGGCTCCCGCACCTGCCCCGTCACCGAAAGCGCCGGCCCGGTGCTGCGCCGCCTGCACGCCGCATACGGCGACGAGGTCCGGTTCGCGCTCGTCAACACGCGCGAGGCCCACCCCGGTGACCTGTTCGGCCAGCCGCAGACACCGGAGGAAAAGCGGGCGCACGCGATCGAGCTGCGCCGCCACAACGACATCCCGTTCGAGGTCGCCGTCGACGACATCGACGGCACGCTGCACCGGGCGCTAACCCCGAAACCGAACTCGGCGTACCTGCTCGACCCCGCCGGGACCATCCGCTACCGGGCGCACTGGGCCAACGACGAACGCGGCCTGCGCAGCGCCCTCTGCGCCTGTGCCCAGGGACGCATCCCGGCCCGGGACCGCAGCCGGGCGATGGTCCGCCCGCTGCTGCGCGCCACCGGCCACCTGCCCGGCGTCGTCCGCTTCGCCGGCCGCCAGGCCGGACGCGACGTGTGGATTGCCGCCCCGCCGCTGGCCGCGCTCGCCCGGCTATCGCGGCTCTTCCGCTGGCTCCCCGAAGACCGCCGCGGCGCGGCCGCCGCCGCCCTCGCCGCCGCCACGGTCACGCTCGCCGCGGCGATGCTGCTGACCTGAGCGCAGGCCTCACCGCCGCGTGCCAGCCCGGGCTTCGTCGATGGAAGCCGGAGACTGTACTAAGCCGTCCAGTTTCCTGGTAGGGTCCTGTTGTACTGTTCCGTCCAGAAAGATGGTGCCATGAAGCAGATCGACAAGCACGCGTACGGTCCCTGGGCGCTCGTCACCGGGGCTTCCTCGGGCATCGGGGAGGAGTTCGCGCGCCAGGTGGCGGCGAGCGGCATCAACGTCGTCCTGGTGGCGCGGCGCGAGGAGCGCCTCAGGGAGGTCGCCGCCGAGCTCACGGCGCGCTACGAGGTTCAGGCGCGCGTCGTGGCACTCGACCTCGGCCGCGACGGGATCCTCGGCCCGGTCCGGCGGGCGACCGACGACCTCGACATCGGCCTTGTCGTATCCAATGCCGGGACTGGCAATCCGGGCCCGTTCATCTCGCTCCCGCATGAGCGGCTGCGGGAGGTCGTCCAGCTCAACGTGATCACGCACCTCGACCTCGCGCACCATTTCGGCCAGCGGCTCGCCGAGCGGGGGCACGGCGGGATCGTGCTCGTCTCGGCTGTGGCGGCGGCCGGGGGGCTTCCCTACATGGCCAACGACAGCGCGACCAAGGCCTATGTGCTCAACCTGGGCGAGGCGCTGCACGTCGAGCTGCGCCAGGCGGGCGTCCACGTGACCGTGCTCGTCCCGGTGCTCGTCAACACGCCCGTCGTCGCCCGCATCGGCATCGACAAGATCGGGCTGTCGGCCGAGGCCATCTCCCCGGAGCAGGCTGTCGGCGAGGCGCTCACCGCCCTGGCGGAGGGCCGGGTGAGCACTCTCGAGCGGGCCGGCATGTCCGGGGCGTTCGAGGACATGAAGGGCGCCGTGGTCGAGATGATCAGGGCGCGGCTCGCGGCGTCCCAGCCGGCGCACTAGGCGCCCCTGCCCGCCGCTTCCCCTCACGACAAGCCAGGTAAGGAGAATCAGGTGAAGTTCTTGCTCCAGGTCCGCTTCAGCGGCGCCGACAAGGCGATCGGGGAGCTCCCTGCCGGAGATCAGGAGAAGGTGACGGCTGAGTTCGAGGAGATCCGCCGGTCCTCCGGCGTGCTCGACGGCAACCAGCTGCAGGCCGCCAGCACGGCGGCGACGGTCCGCGTTGACGGCCGGCAGCCGCGCGTCAGCGAGGGCCCGGCCGTGGCGGCCGGAAGCGAGCTGGACGGGTACTACCTCTACGACGCGGCAGACCTCGACGCCGCGATCGCCTTCGCGCAGCGAATCCCGGCCACCCGTTTTGGCGCGACCGTCGAGGTCCGCCCCGTGCTGGAGCGCTAGCCATGGCCACGTTCCCGGCACCCGCGGAGGGAATCGCCCTCACGCACTTCGTCGTCGCGTCCGACGTCGACCGGTCACGGCGCTTCTACGCTGACGTGCTGGGCGGTGAGGTACTGAAGGACGGCGAGCCGACGATCATCGCGCTCGCCAACAGCTGGGTCGTCATCAACGCCGGCGGGCCGCCCACCGACGACAAGCCGACGGTGACGCTCGAGCCGCCCCGCGACCCCGACCGGGTCAGCAGCTTCCTCAACATCCGCGTCGCAGACATCCACGCTGTCTACCAGGAGTGGCGGGGCCGCGGCGCCCGGTTCCTTACGCCCCCGACCGACCGGGGCCCGGAACTGCGCTGCTACATGCGCGATCCCGACGGCCACCTCATCGAGGTCGGCCAGCGGATCCCCCCGCAAGAACCGCCTGCCTGAAGCCCTGCGCGACAGCGCGGACGGCCCAATGCCGGGGTGCCCAGACGATTCCGGGCACCCCGGCCCCCTTGCCCCCGATGACCCCTTCACCGCGGCCCGGGCCGCACGCGGGCGCACGCTGTGAGGCCCCCTGCGCCGTCAGGAGGGCGGGCGGCGGCACCTGGGCCGAGGCGGGAGCCAACGGGCCCTTCCCCGCCTCCCTGTGACGCCCCGGCCGCAGCTACTGGACGGCATGGTACAGTTTGCGGATACGATGGCTGTATGCCAGGTGAGCCGAAGACAGGACGCGGGCGCGCCAGCCGGGAGCGGATCGTGGAGCGGGCCGCGGAGCTGTTCGCCGAGCGGGGGATCGCGGCCACCAGCGTGGATGAGGTGCTGGCGGCGGCCGGGGCGGGCAAGGGTCAGTTCTATCACTACTTCCGCAGCCGGGACGAGCTGGCGGCGGCGGCGGTCGGGCACCGCTGCGCGCAGGTGATGGCCGGGCTGACCGAGGCCCTGGGCGGCGTGTCGTCGCTGTCGGAGCTTGAGCGGGCGCTGGCGGGGTTCGTGGCGGGGTTCGAGGAGTCAGGCATGCCGGGGTGCCCGATCGGGACGCTGGCGACCGAGGTCGCCGGGCGCAATGAGGAGGCGCGGCTGCAGGCCGCCGCCGGGTTCGACGCCTGGGAGCGGCTGCTGGCCGGCGCGCTGGAGCGGATGCGCCAGCGCGGGGAACTGCGCGCCGACGCCGAGTCCGCCGTGCTGGCGACGGGGCTGCTGGCGGCCATCGAGGGCGGGATGGTGCTCAGCCAGGCCCGCCGGGACATGGCATCGCTGCGCATCGCGGTGGACGCCGGGATCACGCATCTCCGGACGTGGGCGCGCTAAGACTGTACTAAATCGTCCACTTCCTGCTAGCCTGCTGAACTGTACTGATCCGTCCAGTTCTGGAGGCTGCCCTCGTGCCCGACCGACCCGCTTCGCTGCTGGCCACCCGCCGCGGCAAGCTGCTGCTACTGCTGCTGTGCGCGGTGCAGTTCCTCGACGTCGCCGACTCCTCGGTCATGAACGTCGCCCTGCCGTCGATCCGCCGCGACCTGGGCTTCTCGGCACAGGACCTGCAGTGGGTGCTGTCGGGCTACCTGGTCACCTACGGCGGGCTGCTGCTGCTCGGCGGCCGCGCCGGCGACCTGCTCGGACGGCGGCGGCTGCTGGTGGCCGGCACCGCGCTGTTCGCCGCCTGCTCGCTGGCCGGCGGCCTGGCCACCAGCGCCGGCATGCTGGTCGGCGCCCGGCTGGCGCAGGGTGTCGGCGCGGCGCTGATGGCGCCGGCCGGGCTGTCGATCCTGACCACCAGCTTCAACTCCGGCGACGACCGTAACCGGGCGCTCGGCGTCTGGGGAGCGATCTCCGGCCTGGCCGCGGCGGCCGGGGTCTTCCTCGGCGGCGTGCTGTCCCAGGGCCCCGGGTGGCGGTGGGTGCTGTTCGTCAACCTGCCGGTCTGCGCGCTGATCCTCGTCGGCGCTTACCGGCTGGTGCCCGGCGGGCGGCCCGCCGCCCGGCCCGCGGGATTCGACATCCCCGGCGCGGTCCTGGCCACCGGCGGCATGCTGCTGCTGGTCTACGCCCTGGTCCGGGCCCCGGAGCAGGGCTGGGGCAGCGCCCGCACGATCGGGGAGCTCGCCACGGCAGGGGCCGTGCTCGCCGCCTTCGCCGCCACCGAGCTGCGCCGCCGCCACCCGCTGTTCCCGTTCTCGATCTTCCGCGTCAAGGGGCTGGCCGCCGCTGATGCCGTCCAGATGATCGCGTTCGCCGCGTTCGTGTCGGTGTTTTACTTCCTCACCCTCTACATGCAGAACGTCGTGGGCTTCAGCCCCATCAGAAGCGGCTCGGCCTACCTTCCGGTGACCGCCGGCATCATGGTCACCGCCGGGGTCTCCTCCCGGCTGTTCGCCCGCATCGGCACCCGCCCGGTGATCGTCGCCGGCGCGCTGATCGCCGCCGCCGGGGTCTGGTACCTGTCCCGGATCCCGGTCCGCGGCACCTATCCCGCCGACCTGCTCCCCGGGCTGGTGATCATGGCGATCGGGATCGGTGCCGTCCTGGTCTCCGTCACCACCGCCGCCAACGCCGGCGTCGCCGAGGACAAGGCCGGGCTCGCCGCCGGCCTGCTGAACGCCTCCCAGCAGCTGGGTACCGCCCTCGGGCTGGCGATCTTCTCCGCCATCGCCACCGCGCGCACCAGCGCGCTGCTCACCGCGCACGCCCCGCCGGCCGCCGCGCTTACCGCAGGCTTCCGTAGCGCCTTGCTGGCGTGCGCGGTCTTCCTGCTCTGTGCCGCCGTCATCGGAATGCGCGCCGCCAACAGCCGCGGCGAGCCCGTGATCCGCCCCGCCGGCACCCATGCGGCCCGCGAGCAGGTTTCCGCGCCGGAACTGGCCGACTGACCTCGAGATGATCAAAGCGCGGCTGGCGGCGTCGCGGCCGACGCACTAAGCGCTCGGGGCTGGCGGCGGCACGGTCCCTGCGGCCTGCGCTCGTGGCACGGATCCCGGCCGCCCGGTTTGGCGGCACCGTCGAGGTGCGCCCGCAGTTGGCAGGTCACCACGGGTTCTCGCCCGCCGGCGCCCACGGCCGCGACGGCGCCGAGTACGTTGCGTAAGTGCCGCCTACGCCCCGCACGACAGGAGGTGTCCGCTTCCCCGGAACACCGACCGCCAGCCTCGGCGCTGGTCAGGAGGGCTGATCGCCGCTCTTGGCCGCCTGGCCGGTGATGTAAAACGAGACGGGGGTGCGGGTCTCGGGGAACAGGAAACGGTCGAGCCGTCGGATGGTGAAGCCGGCCCGCTTGATCGCCATGGCGGTATCGCGGCTGAGGTGGCAGCCGCCGATCAGGTGCGGCCATATCGTGGCGTCGAGGGCGCGCTGGATGCGGGCGAGACCGGCGGTATCGGCGCGGACGTGTTCGAGGAAGCACAGCACGCCGCCGGGCTTGAGCACGCGGCGGATCTCGGCCAGTGCCGCGTCCTGGTCGGGGACGGTGCACAGCACGAACGTGACGACGGCGGCGTCGAAGCTGGCGTCCGCCGCGGGCAGCGCGCTGGCCAGGCCGTCGGTGACCGTGACGGGGACGAGCGCGGTGCGGGCGGCGGCCGCCGCGATCTGCCGCAGCAAGGGTTCGGGCTCGACCGCTGTCACGTGGTCGACGGCGGGGGGATAGTGGCCGAAACTGGCCCCGGTGCCCGCGCCTATGTCGATGACCTGCCCGGTCAGCGCGGCCAGCAGCGGCATGCGGCGGGCGGCCATCCCGCCGTCTTCCAGGGCCTGGCTGAGCCGGGGGAAGATCCGGGCGAAGACCGGGTGGCTGACGCGCGCCGCTCGAGTCCGGGGATCGGCGTGCCGTGCGGTCATGTCGGTCATGCTGGCCTTCCTGGTGGATCTTCCTCTGCCGCCGGCCGCCCGGTTACCTGCATGTCCCATGTCCGGCTGTCGCCGATCCCGGCGTGGGCGAACAGCACCGCCAGGCCGCTGCCTGCCGGAGCCCGGTGGCCCTCCTGCTCATACGGTGCCGCCGAGCAGCGGGCCGAAGTTGCGCCGCCCCCGCTCAACGGCGGCGTCCTGGTCGAGGACCTGGCCGTCGATATCGCCCCGGGCGGCAAGGTAGGCTCGCGCACTGTCGCGGCTGGCGTAGAAGGTCGTGTTGGGGCACATCACCTGCCAGGATCCGCAGTCGGTGCCGCAGCCACGGGTGCTCGCGAAGACGACGACGGCCGTGGCCGGGGTCCACCGCCACTGACCGCCGCGGACCGATACCACGACCTGGGCGCCGTCGCGGGGGTCGACAGCGGTGATCCGGCCGTCCCGCCCGGCCATGGCCGGGATGCCGAGGGCGTCGATCGCGCACATCGCATACACGGCCGGGAAGCCGTCGAGCTCGACCTGCTGGCGGGTGGGCGTGCCGGAGAACGGGTAAGCGACACTGACCACGCCGTTGGCGGCATGGACGAGGTCGGCGGCCTCCAGTTCAGCCAGCGCGGAGCCGCTGAGGCCCAGGCCCGCGGCGGCACCGGCGACCCAGCCGGCGGCCGGCGGGGCGCCGGTCTGCAGGAACCGGCGCAGCACCACCCGGTGCAGCTCGCGCAACGGTCCGGGCAGCGCTGCCTGGCGACTGGCGCTGCCGATCCAGGCGCTCCGCGCCACGGCGGCCGGGTGGTCCTCGTCCAGCCTCATGACGCAGCCCCGGCACCGGGCAGCGAAGGCGCATCCTCTGGGAACGACGTTGGCTGGCGGCGGGCGGCCAGGATCCAGTAGATGCCGTAGGCGATCCCGGCCGGCGGGAATGCGAACAGCAGGCACAGCAGCAGGCACAGGTTGAGGTGCATGCTGGCCCCGGGCCCGGGATCCACGACGGGCAGGTCCGCGACGGGCGGACGGCCGTACGCGGTCGCGTCCGCCGGCACCGCACCGGGCAGGTCGCTGGTCAGGCCGGACAGGTCCGCGCGGGTCTTCGCGGCGTAGGCCGCGCCGGTCCGCTGGTCGAGTTCGCCGCGGGTCAGGCGGCCCTCGTCGTAGGCCACGCGGAGGATCTCGGTGGCCTGGTCCCGTTCGGCGTCAGAGGCCCGGACTGGCTCGCCGGAGGTGGCCTGGGCTTGGCTCATGTGCCGTCTCCTTTCTTCTGTGTATCGCCCCGGTGTTCGCCGGGGCCTGCCCCGCCGGCGTCGGCCAGGGCGGCCATCGCGGCGTCCAGGCAGAACGAGCCGGGCGCGGTGTGCCACTGGGACATCAGCCCGTACAGGCCCGCGGTGAACAGCCGCGCCCGCAGCGCCGGGTCAGTACCCGCGGGCCACTGCCCGGCGGCGATGCCGGCCTGGAACAGGCCGGTGAGCTGGTCGAGGCTCGCAGCGTTGGCGGCCTGGACCTTGGCGGCGATGGCGGGCTCGTAGGCGGCGAGCGTGGTGGCCTCCATGAGCACCCGGCAGGTCTGCGGGTTGCCGGTGACGTGGGCGGCGAGGGCC
>WNGL01003130.1_pt1 | contig 23228 bp, 22 predicted proteins | sample 5400591 | NCBI WGS metagenome assembly WNGL01 (sample SAMN13153377, study PRJNA577476) | soil metagenome | isolation source: 80 cm soil or saprolite under Garry oak tree replicate 1 | place: USA:California | collected 2016-06-15 | reverse complement strand
TGACCTCACCCGCGCTCCGTCAGCGGCTCGAGCACGTCCAGCTCGTTCGCGAGGAGGACCTCGGGCGCTTCGGCGCGCTCGGTGTGATCGCGTCGATGCAGCCGATTCACTGCACGAGCGACCGCGACCTCGCCGACCGTTACTGGGGTCCGAAGCGCACGTCGCGGGCGTACCCCTGGCGGACGCTGCTCGAGCGTCGCGCCGTCCTCGCCTTCGGGTCGGACGCGCCTGTCGAACCCATCGATCCGCTGCTCGGCATCCACGCGGCGGTCACTCGCCGCCGGCCCGGGGATCGCGATGCCTGGTTCCCTTCACAGCGGCTCACCCTCGACGAAGCGCTGCACGCGTACACCGCCGGAGCCGCGTATTCGACGGGCAGGGAGCGCGACTGGGGCACGCTCGACGTGGGGATGCGCTGCGATGCCACCGTCGTCGATCGCGATCTCGCGAAGCTCGATGAGGGCGACCTACTTGAGGCGCGAGTCAGCGGCACCATCACCGACGGAGTCGTCCGCTACGCGGACGGCCTCGGTTAGTTGAGCTCTGGTCGCTCTCCGCGTTCGCGAAGTCGCACGAGGAGATCGCGAAGAAGCTCGGTCTCTCGGTTGAGGATCCGCGTCTCTTCCTCGAGTCGAGCCGACGCCGTCTCGAGTTCGAGCAGCGCCTGCTGCTGAGGCGCGTCCACGGCAAGGCTTCCAGCGATCCGGTATGCGAGATCGCTCGGCGGCGCATCGCGGAGATCGTCGGCGAGCACCCGCTCTCCACGAGCGTCCTCAGTCACGGCGACCACAGCCAGGAGGTAGGCACCAAGCGCCTCGCGGGCCACGCTGGCGCGGTGGACGGCCCGCTCGCCATCGCTCTCGTCGAGGTACCGCACCTGTCCCACGAGGTACGGCTCGGCGTCTGGGATAAGGCTTTCGACGGCGAAGCGGCGCTCGCCCCGCGTCACGATGTAGGAGCGACCATCCGGCAAGGGGGACTCGGCCACGATCTTCGCCTCCGTCCCGACGTCATACGGTTCGGCGCCCGTGCCGACCTCGTTGCCGCTCCGGATGAGGACGACCCCGAACCGTCGGTGTTGCTCGATGCAGCGCCGGATCAGCAGGCGGTAGCGCGGCTCGAAGATGTGCAGTGGCATGAGAGCGCCGGGGAAAAGCACCGCCCCGAGGGGGAAGAGCGGAAGGAGTTCGCTCACGCGTCAACGGTACTCTGGCGGTCGGTGACGGCAGGTTGATCAGCGTCCTCCTGCATGGCGAGCTGCAACAGTTCGGCGCGAAGCGACGCGAAATGGCCGCGGCGGGCCGAACGGCGCGGCAGATCGTCACATCGCTCGGCATCCCAAAAAGCGAGGCGGCCGCTTTCATCGTGAACGGCGAGCAGGTCGAAGGTGATGCCGTTCTCCGCGACGGCGACACGCTCGAGCTGCTCCCCGCGATGACCGGCGGCGAGGGCGGAGCGCTCGATGGCATTCGGGTGGTCGATCTCACGCGCGCTCTCGCCGGCCCGTACTGCACGCTGATGCTCGCGGATCACGGCGCGGACGTCGTGAAGATAGAAATACCTGGTACCGGCGATGAGACCCGTGACTGGGCGCCGCCATCGATCAAGGGCGTGTCCGCGTATTACCTCGCGATCAACCGCAACAAGCGCAGCGTCACCTGCGATCTCAAGCATCCCGACGGAAAGCGAATCCTCGAGCGATTGATCGAGCGCGCCGATGTGGTTGTCGAGAACTTCAGCCCGGGCGTTCTCGGTCGGCTCGGATTCCCCGACGACCGGGTCCGTGCGATGAATCGGAAGGTCGTGATCTGCCATGTCTCGGGGTTCGGTCAGGACGGACCCGGCCGGGCGTGGGCGGCGTACGACCTCGTCGTCCAAGGCATGGGCGGGGTCATGAGCCTCACCGGTCCACCCGGCGGCGATCCGGTGATGGTCGGCGTCCCGCAGGCCGACATGGTGGCGGGGATGTTCGCGGCGTTCGCGATCGTCGCTGCGCTCGAAGCGCGGCACCGGACCGGCGAAGGACAGGTCATCGACGCGACGATGATCGGAGGGCAGGTCGCGCTGCTATCGCGGCAGGCTGCGCGTTATTTCGCCGACGGGACCGTGCCCCGTCCGGAAGGCAACGTGCACGCCTCGATCGTCCCCTATCAGACATTCCGCGCGGCGGATGGCTTCGTGAACATCTGCTGCGCGAACAACGCGCTCTTCGAACGGCTCTGCCGCGCGATCGAGCTTGAGGATCTTCTCGAGGACGGCCGATTCTCCGACAACGCGAGCCGCGTCAAACACCGCGACGCTGTCGTTCCGCTCATCGCCGCGCGGGTGCACCGGATGACGAAGGCGGATGTGGTGCGCAAGCTGCGCGAGGCGAACGTCCCGGTCGGGCCGATCAATGACCTCGGTGAGGTCTTCAACGATCCGGTGGTGCGTCATCTCGGATTGATCGCGGAGGTCGACCACCCGATCGCAGGCCGCGTGCGCGCGCCGGGCATCCCCGTCCGCATGTCGGAGACGCCGGGGTCGGTTCGGCGCGCGCCCCCACTGCTCGGCGAGCACACCGACGAGGTCCTGCGCGAGCTGGGCTACACGCCTCTTGAGATCGAGAAGCTGCGCGCGGACGGCGCGGTCTGATCGCGGAACGCGATACCCTGCCGCGGCGCCGGCCGCTGTGGCTCGTCGGCGCGCTCACCGTTCTCACCTATGGGATCTATGTCCCGATCTGGTTCGGTTTCTCGTGGGCGGAGCTCCGTCGCGATACCTCTGATGAAACCATGCAGCCGGCGGCGCATGGCGCCTCGATCTTCGTCCCCGGTTTTGGGACCTGGCAGGCGTATCGGCACTTCGCCCTGATCACCCAGCTACTCGCCCGGGTCGGTTCTCCGCTCAAGGTCGATCCGTCGACCGCCGCCCTCGGCACCACGGTGTGGTGGGTCACCTGGCTGCACTACTCGGGCTTCAACGATCCCGTCTTGATCGTGTTGAACGTGATCGAGCTGATCGCGGGCACCGCCGTCGTCGTTTTCGGTCAACGCGCGCTGAACGCCTACTGGGCGGTCCGACCCGGCCCGCCGGCCGATGCGCGGGTACTGCCAACGGACTGGTTCGCCCTAGGCATGGCCGCGGCGTTCTTCGTCCTCATCACGATCTCGAACGTGACCGTGCCCACGAACTAACATCCGGCTCCCGTGCCGTCGCACATCCTCGTAGTGGGCTCGCTCGCGTACGACGACGTGGACACGCCATACGACAGCCGCCGCGAGGTGCTCGGTGGTGCCGCGTCATATTTCTCGCTCGCCGCCTGTCTCTACGCACCGGTCCGGCTGATGGGCGTCGTCGGTGATGACTTTCGCGCGAGCGACCTCGAACGCCTCCGCGCCAAGGGGATCGATCTCGCCGGTGTCGAGCACGCGAAGGGGAGGTCCTTTCGCTGGCTCGGGAGATACAACCATGACCTCGCGACGGCAGAGACCATCAACACCGACCTCGGCGTCTTCGGCGACTGGGAGCCCACCGTTCCGCCGGCGTTCGCCGACAGCGAGTTCGTGTTCCTCGCCAACATCCTTCCCGAGATCCAGAGCCGCATGCTCGAGCAGGTGCGCAAGCCCAAAGCGATCGCGCTCGACACGATGAATTACTGGATCGAGCGCCGCCGGGATGCGCTGGCCGACGTCATGACGCGGGTCGACATCGTCACCGTCAACGAAGCGGAGGCGCGGCAGTTCTGCGGGACGCACAACGTGCTCAAGGCGGCGCGGCAAATACTCGCGCTCGGTCCCCGCGCCGTGGTCATCAAGCGCGCCGAGTACGGCGCCCTCCTCCTCACCGCCGAGCGCATCTTCTGGACGCCGGCCTATCCGCTCGAGGAGGTGCGCGACCCCACGGGCGCCGGCGACGCGTTCGCGGGCGGGCTCCTCGGCCACCTCGCTCGGGCGGGCGCGCTGGACGACCGTACCCTCTGCCAGGCGGTCCTTCACGGCACGGTGTGCGCGTCTTTCGCGGTCGAGGCGTTCAGCGTCGACGGGATCGAGCGCGCCGATATTCGGGCGGTCGAGCGGCGCGTCGGCGAGCTCGAGGCCCTCGTCGTGGCGTGACCGGGGAACCGCTTGGCGGGACGGTTGTACGAGTGGTGAGAACCGACTCCGTGGAGGGCCGGCCGGCGGAGGACGCTGTACTCGTGGAACGCGCACAGCATGGAGACACCGAGGCATACGGCGAGCTGGTGCGGCGCTACCAGGCGCTCGCCACCAGGACCGCCTACGTGATCACGGGCCTGTCCACGGAGGCGGAAGATGCCGCGCAGGACGGATTCACCAAGGCGTACTTCGCGCTCGGGCGCTTCCGCACCGGAGCGCCATTCCGTCCCTGGCTGCTACGGATCGTCGCGAACGAGGCCAAGAACCGCCGCAAGGCGGCCGGCCGGCGACCGACGGTCGATCTCAGCGTCGCCGAGGATCGCCCCTCGGGTGACACGGCCCTGTCCCCCGAGGAGGCGGCCCTGGCGAGCGAGCGGCGCGCGTTCGTGCTTGGCGCACTCGGCAAGCTTCGCGAGGAGGATCGTCTGGTCATCGCTTACCGCTACTTCATGCAGCTGTCAGAGGCCGAGATGGCCGATGCCCTCGGCGTCGCGCGCGGCACGGTGAAATCGCGTCTCTCTCGCGCGATCGGACGCCTTCGCGAGGTCACCGCGGGCGAGGTGAGCGCCGATGCCTGAACGGCTCGACGACCGCGACCTCGAACGGACCCTGGCCGAGATCGCGACGCGGCTGGAGGGTCCCAAGCGCGACATGTGGCCGGCGGTCCGCGCGCGCATCGACGAACGCCGCGCACAGCCATGGTGGTCGCGCCTGGGCATGGATCGCCGGACGCTCGCGCCGATCGCGGCGACGCTCGCCGTGATCCTGGTCGCCGCGCTCGTGCTGACGCCCCGTTTCGCGGACGCTCTTGGCCATTTGCTCAGCATCCCCGGCGTGCAGATCTACCAGGTCCCACAAAGTCCGACGGCTCGCCCGAACGCTTCGGCGCCGACGTTCGCCGGTCAGCGCGTCGCGAACGCCGCTGAGGCGAGTCGCATCGCGGGCTTCACAGTCCGGATGCCCGCGGCGCTCGGAGAACCGAGCGCGATCTATGTCGAGACAGCGCCCATGCGCGTCACGATCGTGTACGCGTCGGTGAAGGGGATCCCGGTTTCAGCGCAGGCCGGGGTGAGCGCCGTCGTCGTCGAATTCAAGGGAACGATCGAGACGCAGATCATGGCAAAGGCGATCGGCCCGGGTACGTTCCTGGATGCCGTGCCGCTCGGGAGTGGGGTCGCGTACTACCTCTCGGGCCAGCCACACCAGTTCTTCTTCCGCGATCCGGCCGGGAATCTCCAACCCGAGACACTGCGCCTTGCGGGCAACACCCTCCTCTGGGAGCAGGATGGCTACACCTACCGGCTCGAGGCCCAGGTGAGCAGAGACGAAGCCGTCCGCATCGCCTCGAGCTTCCGCTAGGGAACCCCTCGGCGCGCGCGTTGTATCGAGGGTGATGCGAAGAACGATCGGCCTGGCGGCATGTGCGCTGCTCCTGGCATCGTGCGCCGCCCAGGTATCCGGGCCGCCCCAAGCGGCGGCGGGCGACGAGCTCGTGCTTCGCACGTCGTCCGCGGTGCAGGTGTGGGACGCCAAAGGCGATCTCGTGCGCTCGCTCGGCCGAGCGGTCGCCTCGCCCGACGGATCGGTCTACTACGCGCTCGAAGGTTCATCGCCCACGACGCTGCGCTGGACCGACGCGAAGACCGGGCGTCCGGTGACCCAGCTCACGCTGCCCGGCGACTACGCGTTCGCGAACGAGGGCATCGCCGCTCCGACCGGGTTCTCTCCGAATGGGCGCTGGCTCGTTCTGGTCGGAGCTTCGGGTGCGGAGAGCAGCTTCGCGGTCGTCGATACGTCGCTCGTGAGGCTCGCCGCCTTCGCGAAGGTTCCCGGTCCCTTCACGTACGACGCCATCAGCGACGACGGAACCTCCCTCTATCTGATCGAGCGGATCACGCCGCAGGCCGGGCAGACGCTTCCGGGCGTGAACGTGGCATATGGCTATCGCGTCCGCGTCTACGACGTGCCGGCCGCGAAGCTTTCCGAGACCCTCGTCGTGGACGTGAAGCTCGCGGCCCAGACGAACAGCAATAACGCCGAAACGCGGATCGACGGGATCATGAATGGCATCTACCAGTCGTCGGTCCCGAGCCGCGACGGCCGGTGGAACTTCAGCTTCTACTACAACCCGAACCGCGGACCTTTCATCCACGTCCTCCATCTCGATTCGCGGAGTGCCTTCTGCATCCTCGATCTGCCGCTCGTGTCCGGCGGCTACGAGAAGCGTCTCGGCTGGTCGCTCGCGCTCACGCCGTCAGGAAAGACGCTCTACGCCGTGAACGGGCCGCTCGGCCTGATCTCCGTCATCGACGCGACCACGCTCAACGTCGGTCGCACCGCGTCGGTCGCCGGGCTGCCGGTGCCCGCGACGACGACCGAGTGGGCCTCGAGCGCCACGGTCTCGCAGGACGCGCGGAAGCTCTACTTCACCGCTGACCGCGGCGTTGCGCTCGTTGACACCGCCGATTTCTCGCTGCGTGGCCTCTTCCTTGTCGACCGCGTCATCACCAGCGTTTCGCTGAGCCAGGACGGCCGTCGCCTTTACGCGCTTTCGGCCGACGGCACCGTCTGGATGATCGACGCGACCACCGGCCGGCAGCTGGGACAAATCCCGACCCAGGGCGCGGTCGCGCTCCTGAGGGTCGGCTCGCACTAGGACGACGTCCTCCTAGACCCGTCACCCGCCTCACCCGTCGGCGGGCGATCGGAAATGCGTCCAGAACCGGCCCGCCGACGTACGTAAGGGTGGTGGCCCGTGGCGCCAGGCGAAAAGGCTCGCTTGACATGCGGAAACAGCCGGAATCGAATGGTCGCGCGACCCCGCGCTGGGGGGAAATGGGAGGTCCGAATCATGAAGCTACCGAGCACCTCGCGTCGCGGATTCCTCAAATACTTCTCGCTCTCGGCAATCGGAGCGTTCATCGCAGCCTGCCTTCCGCAGAATGCACCCGGAGCCAGCGGTGGGGCGAGCTCGTCGCCGGCCGCCGGCGCCGGCGGGGGCGTGGCAACCGCGCAGACCATAACGTGGAAGATCCAATCGGGGTGGGCCGGCAACGACATCTTCCAGGAGTTGTTCCTCGACTGGAAGGGCATGGTCGAAGAGATGTCAGGTGGCCGCATCAAGATCGACGCCCTCCCGGTCAACTCGGTGACGAACATCAACGGGGCCATCGACGCGGTCCACGCGGGAACGCTCGATGGCGCACACCACGTGCCGGCGTACTACTACGGCAAAGACCACGCAGTGAGCCTCATGGGCACCGGACCGATGATGGGCATGAGCGGCGAGATGTGGCTTGGCTGGTACTACTACGGCGGAGGCCAGGCGCTCTACGAGAAGCTCGTCCAGCAGAAGCTGAAACTCAACGTCGTCTCGCTTTTCCACATGCCGATGAACGTCCAGCCACTCGGCTGGTTCAAGGACGAGATCAAATCGCCGAACGACTTCAAAGGAATGAAGTTCCGCACCGTCGGTCTCGCCACTGGCATCTACGAAGGGCTCGGCGCGAGTGTCGTGTCGGTCGCAGGCTCCGAGGTCGCATCGGCGCTCGACCGCGGGACGATCGACGCGGCGGAGTTCAACAACACGACCTCGGACACGGTGTACGGCCTCCCCGACGTGCGTAAAGTCCTCATGGCGCGCTCGTATCACCAGCCCAGTGAGATCCTTGAGATCTCGCTCAACAAGACGAAGTACGACGGGATGCCGGCCGATCTGAGAGCGATCATGAAGTACGCGGCCTTCGCGGAGTCGGCGAACGGCGAGTGGAAGATGATGGACAGGAACTCGACCGACTACAAGAAGTTGCTCGACCGCGGCATCAAGATCATCAAGACGCCCCAGTCCGTCCTCGATGCTCAGCTCGAGGCCTGGAAGAGCGTCGTGGCGAAAGAGTCGGGTAGCAACCCGGACTTCGTGGCGATCCTCGACTCGCAGCGGGCGTGGGCCACGCGGATCTTTCCGTGGGCCGACGCGATCAATATCCCGGTGCCGGACCGAGCGTCCTACGATGCGAGGCCCAAGTAGCGAGCGAACGCGGCCGCAAGCGCACTATCCTGACGGGGCCCTGGGGCGACTCAGGGTCCCGTCAGACATAATCGGGGGTCGGGGTGCAGCGCTTTCTGTTCACGATCGATCGCATCAGCGCGTGGTCGGGGAAAGCGGTCTCCTGGGTCATTCTTCTCAGCACTTTCCTCATCACCTACGACATCCTCATGCGCTATCTCTCCAAGCCGTTCGGTGATCCGATCCGCGCGATCTGGTTCACCTACACGTTCTCGTACGACATGTCGTATTACCTGTACGCGATCCTGTTCATGCTCGGCGGCGCGTACGCGCTGTCGCGTGCACAGATGGTGCGCGGCGACATGTTCTACCGATCGTGGTCGGTCAAGGTGCAGGGCGCCGTCGATCTCTTCCTTTACATCTTCGCGTTCTGGCCGGCGATCATCGCGCTAATTTCGGTCGGCGCGCAGTGGGCAGCCGCCTCGTGGGCGATCCAGGAGCGCTCTTTCACGACAGGCGCCGCGCCCCCGCTGTACCCGCTGAAAACGGTCATCCCGGTCGCTGCGCTGCTGATAGGAATCCAGGGTGTCGCGGAAACAGTCCGCTCGTATGTCGCGTTCCGGACCGGGGTGTGGCCGCCGCGCCTCTCCGACGTTGAGGAGACGGAAACGATCCTCGCCCGCCAGAGCGAGCTCTAGATGAGTCCGGAGGCCCTCGGTCTCATCATGATCGCGCTCATGGTCGTTTCGATCATGATCGGATTTCCCACGGCGTTCACGCTCATGGCGCTCGGGGTCACGTTCGGCTTCCTCGGCATCGGCTGGGTGGTCTTCGATCTCGTGGTACAGCGGACGTTCTTCGTGATGCAGAACGACGTGCTAGTGGCCATACCCCTCTTCCTCTTCATGGGTTATCTCATCGAGCGGGCGGGGATCCTCGACGAGCTCTTCCATTCCGTCCAGGCGATGTTCGGCTGGCTGCCAGGATCGCTCGCGGTCGCGACGCTCGCGACGGGGACCATCTTTGCGACCGCGACAGGCATCGTCGGCGCATCGGTGACCCTCCTTGGGTTGCTGGCGTTCCCGGTGATGATGCGAGCTCGCTACGAGAAGACGTTCGCCGCGGGGGCGATCACCGCGTCCGGCACGCTCGGCATCCTTATCCCCCCGAGCGTGCTCCTCATCCTGTATGGGTTCGTCGCCGGTGTGTCGGTGCCTCGGCTCTATGCGGGCGCTTTTCTGCCGGGTTTCGCGCTATCGGGCCTCTATCTCGGGTACATCGTCGCGCGGGCGAAGTTCCGGCCGCAAGACGCGCCGATGATGCCGAAGGAGCTTCGGGAGCAGCTCAGTCCTCGCAAGATGTTCAATCTCATATTGCGCGGTTTCATTCCCATCACGGCGCTCATCCTCTTCGTCATGGGCGCGATCTTCCTGGGATTCGCGACTCCGTCCGAGGGCGCCGCGCTCGGTGCCCTCGGCGGCCTCCTCTTGGCGGCCCTCCACAAGCGACTCAGCTTTGGGATGGTGAAGGAGTCGGTCTTCCTGACGGTTCGCGCGGCCTCGATGGTCGGCTGGCTTCTCGTCGGCTCGAGCATCTTCGCGGCCGTGTTCGCTCGGCTGGGCGGCTCGGCGGTGATCAGTACGTTCGTGACGAACCTGAACCTGGGCCCCGAGCAGTTCTTCTGGCTCGCCCAGATCCTGATCTTCTTGCTGGGCTGGCCGCTCGAGTGGACGGAGATCACGATCATCTTCATGCCGCTCTTCCTGCCGCTCCTCGCCCAGTTCCACGCGAAGTACCCCGACAACATCGCCACCGACGCATTCTTCTTCGGGATCATGGCCGCTCTCAACCAGCAGACATCGTTCCTGTCGCCGCCGGTCGCGATGTCGGCGTTCTACCTGAAGGGCGTTGTCGGTAAGGCGATCACGCTCAACCAGATTTTCATGGGTATGTATCCGTTCATGGCGATACAGATCGTCGCCATGATCGTCCTGTGGCTCGCTCCATGGCTCGCGTACGGGCCGGCGAATCTCGTCTATGGGGCGAGCTTGCGCTAGATACGCGGAAGGTCGGAGAAAAGCCGGTTGACGAACGCGCTCAATGCCGTGCGCTGCTGACGCGCGCTGACCGCGAAGATCGCGATCAGAGCCGCCGCTCCGAGGAATGCGATCGCAAGGTCGCTGGCGGACACGTCAGGTTCGGGAGGCTGCACGGCGATGCCCAAGGCGACGACCGTATAGAGGACGAAGAAGATAAGAATGAGCGCTCGGGTCCGCCGGGGTATCACGAGGCGCAGCTCGATCCGGCTGCCGCCGCGGCGAGAGCTGATCCGCCCGAAGGCGTGGACGGCGCGCTGCTGCCGCTCCCAGATCTCGAACGAGTTACCGCCGACGACGCCGACGTACTCGCTCTCTGTCTTTAGGACTCCGAACATCCGCTTCGATCGGCGATTGATGGAGTTGGAAACGCGCACGAGCGCGGCGTCCGGGGCGATGGCGACCTCCAGGACCGAGTCGGGTGTCACGGAGCGGACAGTACGCTCGCTGTCCGCTCTGAACGTCGATACTCCTTCGCGCCGATGAGCGCCGAGATCGTGGCCGGCCTGATCTTCCTCGCGATCTATGCGCTGATAGTGACCGAGAAGATCCACCGCACGCTCGCCGCGCTCCTCGGCGCGTCGCTGATGATCTTGCTCAAGGTCGTCGACCAGCGCGAGGCGTTCGCATCCGTCGATTTCAACGTCATCTTCCTCCTCGCCGGCATGATGATCATCGCGAACATCACCGCGAAGACCGGTGTCTTTCAGTGGATCGCGGTCGAGGCTGTGCGGCGTGCGGGAGGCCGGCCATACGCCTTGCTGGTCCTGACCTCGCTCGTCACTGCCGTGGTGAGCGCGTTCCTCGACAACGTCACGACGGTGGTGCTGCTCACACCGGTCGTCTTCTTCATCGCGCAGCGTCTCGAGATCTCGCCTGTTCCCTTTCTCATCTCGCAGGTGATCGCGTCGAATATCGGCGGGACCGCCACGCTCATCGGAGATCCTCCGAACATCATCATCGGGAGCCAGATGGGGAAGGACTTCAACGACTTCCTCGTCAATCTCGCGCCAGCGGCAGCGGTCGCCCTGGCGGTCTATCTCGTCCTCGCGCGCTGGCTGTTCGGCGCCGAACTCCGCGCTGCGACGACAGTGCTTGACGCCGCCGACATCCAGCGGCTCGTCGACGAGGAGCGGCGGATCGCCGACCCGCGCCTCATGCGCATCTCAGCTGTGGTCCTCGGATTTACCATCCTCGGTTTCTTGCTCAGTCGACTTTTCGGGCTCGAGGGAGCGACCATCGCGCTGACCGGAGCCGTCGTTCTCATGATCGTCGCGCGCGAGGACGTGCATGAGATCCTCAAGACCGTCGAGTGGCCCACGCTGTTCTTTTTCGTCGGTCTGTTCATCGTCGTCGGTGGCGTGGTGAAGACCGGCATCATCAGCGACCTAGCCCACGCCGTGCTCGCGTTCACCGGGGGTCGCACCGATGTCGCCGCGCTCGTCGTGCTGTGGATGAGCGGGCTCATCTCGGCGATCGTCGACAACATCCCGTACACCATCACCATGGTCCCGCTCGTTCAGGAGCTCGGCCAGACGGTCAACGTGGAGCCTCTGATCTGGGCGTTGGCCCTCGGCGCGAATCTGGGTGGAAACGCGACCGTGGTCGGGGCATCGGCGAACGTGGTAGTGGCGAGCATGAGCGAGGCGCGCGGCTACCCGATCACATTCACCTCGTATCTGCGCTACGGCGTGCCGGCTACGTTCGCGACCATGCTCGTCGCGACGGTCGACATCTGGCTGCGATACCTCGTGTTCTCGTGAGCCGGCGGCTACACTCAGTGACTCACCATCGGGGCGTAGCGCAGCTTGGTAGCGCGCAGCGTTCGGGACGCTGAGGTCGAGAGTTCAAGTCTCTCCGCCCCGACAAGTCATCCCTGGATTCCCCGCTTGGCCGTCGTTACGCTCACCCCGGCGCGGGGCTGTAGCTCAGTGGACAGAGCGCGGCCGTCCTAAGGCCGGCGTCGGGAGTTCGATTCTCCCCAGCCCCTAGAAACACGCCAAATGCGTGTCGTGGCATGGGACACTTTGACGATGACCGCTCCTCCCGCTCCGCAAGAACGGCGACTCTCGCACTCGCTCGTCCTTCTCGTTCCGGCCGTCCTCTTCGGTTTGCTCGTCACCCTTCAGTGGCGCACCCAGGCGGAGCGCAGCGAGCTCTCCGTCCGCTACAACGCTCCGCTCATCGATGCGGCGAACGCGCTCCAGAACGAGCAGAACGATCTCAAGACGCAGCTCGCGCAGCTCCGGGCGCGCCTCGACGAGATCCAACGGAACGCGTCGTCGCAGAGCGGTGCCGCAAAGGAGCTCCAGACCCGGCTCGACCAGCTCAAGGCCAGCGCCGGGCTCACGCCCGAGAGTGGCGACGGCGTCGTCGTGCAACTGGACGACGCGCGGAACGTGAGCGTCTCGGCGCGCGACATCGACAAGTCGATCTGCCACGCGACCGACCTCACCGACATCATCAACACCGCGTGGAAGGGCGGCGCGGAGGCGATCGCCGTCAACGACGAGCGGGTCGTGAACTCCTCGAGCGTCTACTGCGTCGGCTCGACGATCATGGTGAACGGGACGCTCATGTCCCCGCCCTTCAACATCGCCGCCATCGGGCCGCAGAACGCTCTGCTCGGCGCCTTCGACGATCCGAATCAGCTGCAGGACATCAAGCAGCGCCGCGACGTCCAGGGTCTCGGCTTCCGCGTGAGTCGCGCGAGTGCGGTCCACGTGCCTGCGTACAGCGGCGCCCTCAACGTCCGCTACGCGGAGCCCCACTGATGCGCACCAACCGCGGCGCGATCTGGGCATCGGTCATCGCGCTCTTCCTCGGATTCACCGCGGTGACCCAGGTGCGATCGCAGGACGTCTTCTCCCGGAGCCTCAATCTCGAGACGCCCTCATCGCTGACGACGCTGATCGCGAATCTCTCCGAGACGAACAATGAGCTTCGCAATGAGATCTTCGACGTACGACGTGACGTTGCCGACGCGCAGGATTCGGTCTCGAGCGGTAAGGGCACGCTGACCGAGGCCGAACGTCAGGTCGCGCAGCTGCGCGTGTTCAGCGCACAAAGCGCGGTCGCGGGTCCGGGCATCTCGGTCCGCATCGAGGGCGCGTTCGATGAGCGTGCGCTCTCGGACCTCGTGAACGAGCTGCGCAACGCCGGCGCCGAGGCGATCGCGGTGAACGACATGCGCGTCGGCCCCAAGAGCTACTTCACGGGGACGGCGGATCATTCCATCGCGGTCGATGGTCGGCCGCTTCGCGGACCGTGGATGGTCCGAGCGATCGGTTCGCCCGATGTTGTGTACGTCGCGATGACGCGGACCGGCGGCATCATCGGTCAGTTCGAGCTCATCTACCGGACGACCCGTTTCGCGGTCACCAAAGAGACCGTTTTGGACCTTCCCGCGCAGGTCGCCGCGGCCAGATGAGCCTAAGCGCCGACTAGACTTCGCGGCCATGACGCAGGCGCGCGCGAAGGGCCCAGTGCCGTTCTTTCTCGATGACGTCGTTGTTTTGAGGAAGCAGCACCCGTGCGGCGGTGACAGCTGGCGTGTCGTACGGCTCGGTGCCGATATCGGTCTTCGCTGCGGCACCTGCGGGCGGCGCGTCCTCGTCGCACGGCGCGATCTCGAGAAGGACATGAAGCGGTTCGCCGAGCGCGGGCCGCTCGCCCCGGCCGACTAGGAGCGCGTGATCGAGACCGGCATGGCCGCCGCGGACCGCGGCCTCCTGCGTAACCGTGCGTTCCTCGCGATCTGGGGGGCGCAGATCCTGTCCCAGGTCGCCGCCAACGCGGTGACGAGCGCCCTCATCATCCTCGTCGCCGAGATCACACACTCGAACACCTCGTCGTCGGTCCTCATCCTGCTCGCGGTCCTCCCAGCGATTCTTTTCGGGATCGCGGGCGGGGTCATCGTCGACCGCAGCGATCGCCGGCTGGTCCTCATCATCACGAACGCACTTCGCGCGGCGGCCGTCGTGCCGCTGCTGCTCTTCGGCACGAGTCTCACCGTCGTCTACCTGGTGAACTTCCTCGTCGCGACGGTGACGATCTTCTTCGTTCCCGCGGAGGCTGCGCTCCTGCCCAAGATCGTCGGAAAGCGCTACCTGATGGCCGCGAACTCTTTGTTCACGTTCACATTCAACGGCGCATTCCTGGTCGGATTCATCATCCTCGCGCCGATCGTCGTGAGCCTGTTCGGGTACGAGATTCTCTGGGTGGTCATCGCGTTCATGTTCGCCGCGGCATCGATCATGTGCGTCACGCTTCCGAAGGCGCCTCCCGCGACCGAGCACCTCTCGCGCCGCGTCGCGGAGATGGCCGTGGCGCAGACCGCCACCGGAATCACCGAGGCGTTCCACTACCTGCGTCAGGCGCCGATCGTCACCTGGTCGCTGATCTACATCGCTCTGACCTACACGCTGGTCGCGGTCGCCGGGGCCCTCGCTCCGGGATTCGTCCGCGAAGTCCTGCGAGTGGGGGAGCGGAATGTGGTGATCATCGTGGGACCGGCGGGGGTCGGTGTGATCGCCGGGCTCGGGGTCCTGAACGCGCTTGGCCGGCGCTGGCCGCGACCGAACGCCATCGGTACCGGGCTGATCGTCGCCGGATCGGCCCTGCTGTTCCTCGCGGCGGCTCGGCCGTTGACGGACATGTTCTCGCGCGCCGGCTCTCCCGGGCTCGGTGCCGCGTTCCCGGTGTTCGTCGCCGTCATCGCGGCCACCGCGTTCGTCTTCGGCCTCTCCTACGCCTTGATCACGGTCCCGTCGATGACCCTCCTGCAGGAGGAACTGCCGGATCAGATCCGCGGCCGGGTGTTCGGCTTCCTCAACATGCTCGTCTCGATCTTCAGCCTGGTCCCGCTCATCATCGTCGGCCCGATCGCGGACCTCTGGGGGGTGGCCCCGGTGTTCGTCGGGTTCGCGGGCATCGTCGCTATCGCGTGGATCGGTGGCAAATCGACACGCGAGATGCGGAGACGAAAAGCTAAACTCGCTAGCGAGTGACCTCGTCTCGCGCGACCTTCTTCCACTACCTCGGCAGCCATCGCCTTCAACTCGCGGTGGGCGTCTGTCTCGCCGCGGGCAGCTCGCTCGCGGCCGTCGTTCCGCCGCGCTTCATCGGCGAGATCATCGACTCGCTGCAGAGCGCGCAGGCGAAGTTCGACGACGTCCTGCATCTCGCGTTGCTGATCGTTCTCTTCGCGGGCCTCGAGGCCGTGCTTCGGGCGGGCGCGCGCTACGTGATGCTCGACGCCTCCCGAAAGGCCGAGTACAGCATGCGCAACGATCTGTTCGCCCATCTCCAGCGCATGCATCTGGCGTACTTCCAGCATCAACGGATCGGCGACCTGATGGCGCGTATGACCAACGACCTCACCTGGGTCCGCCAGATGATGGGCCCGGGGATCATGCAAGGATCCTTCACCGTCATGGTATTCACGTTCTCAGTTCTGTCGATGATCTCCGTGTCGCTCAAACTCACGATCATCGCGTTGATCCTCATGCCACTCGCGTCCCTGACCTTCTGGTACATCGGGCGGACCGTCCACCTGCGCTTCGAGCGGCTTCAGTCGCAGTTCGGCGACATGTCGACCAAGGCACAGGAGAACTTCTCGGGCATCCGCGTGGTGAAGGCGTTCTCGCAGGAGGCCGCCGAGACAAAGGACTTCGCCGCCGTCAACCACGAGTATTTCCGCCGCGCGGTCGCGCTCAGCGCGATGCAGGGGCTCATCTGGCCATCGATCAGCTTCATCCTGGGGATCGCCGTCCTCTCCGTCCTGTACGTCGGCGGCCAGGACGCGATCCGGGGCGAGCTCTCCATCGGCGCGCTCGTCCAATTCGTGGCGTACCTCTATCTCCTGCAGATGCCGATGATCAACATCGGCTGGATCTCGAACATGTTCCAAGCGGGCTGGGCATCTCTCGGCCGCCTGCAGGAGATCTTCAACGCCGTCCCGAAGATCACGGACCCGATCGATCCGGTCACGGCGCCGATCAGGGGGGAGGTCGAGTTCCGGGGCGTCTCGTTCGCGTACGGCCAGACCATCGAGCTGCACGACGTGTCATTCAAGGTGCCCGCAGGAGGCTCGCTCGCGATCGTCGGGCCGACCGGCTCCGGCAAGTCGACGGTCGTCAACCTGATCCCGCGGCTCTTCGATGTGCAGCAGGGCGAAGTTCTGATCGACGGCATCGACATCAGGCGGCGCCCGCTCGAGCAGCTCCGTCGTGCCGTCGGCTACGTCCCGCAGGAGACCTTCCTCTTCTCCGTCCCGCTGCGCGAGAACGTGGGCTTCGGTCTCGACGAGAAGCTCACGGATCCGCAGCTCGACTGGGCCGGAGACGTCTCGCAGCTGAACAAGGACGTGGAGGACTTCCCGGCGCGGTACGACACCATGATCGGCGAGCGCGGCGTCACCCTGTCCGGTGGCCAGAAGCAGCGCGCGGCCATCGCTCGGGCGGTCGCGAAGGATCCGCGGATCCTCATCCTCGACGACGCCCTATCGGCCGTGGACACGTACACCGAAGGGGAAATACTCCGCCGCATGCGCGGCGTGATGCGGGAGCGAACGAGCATCGTGGTCGCGCATCGCATCTCGACGGTGAAGGATGCCGACGAGATCCTCGTCCTCGACGACGGACGTATCGTCGAGCGCGGATCCCACCGCGATCTTCTGGAACACGGCGGCCTCTACGCGCAGATGTACCGCCGGCAGCTCCTCGAAGAGGAGCTCGAGGTCGATGAGGAGCGCGAGGAGCACTCCAAGCGCCTGAAGGCAGAGTCCGAGGAAGGGCCGCCGCTCGGCATGCGGCCGCGACTGGGCGGGATCGGTGGCGAGCCGTGATGCACGGCGGCGGCGGGAGCGGGCGGGGATCGTTCGACGAGGACGAGATCCTCGGTAAGGCCTACGACGCGCGTCTCATGCGCCGTCTGCTCGGGTACCTCCGGCCCTATCGAGGGCTCGTCATCATCGCCCTGCTCATCATCCTGGGCATCTCGGTCACCGAGGCGGCGCCGCCGGTCCTCGCGAAGTTCATCGTCGACAATGCGATCGCTCCCGCGGTGAATGGCCAGATCGGGATCGACGAGGGACTGGCGCGCCTCGCTCCGCTCGGGTTCGCCTACATCGCCGTGCTCGTCGTGAGCTCGGGCCTCCGCTACGGACAGACGATGCTCGCGAGCTACGTCGGGCAGAAGGCCATGTACGACCTGCGCGTGCAGCTCTTCGCGCACCTGCAGGGACTGTCGCTCACGTTCTTCGACCGGAATCCGGTCGGCCGATTGATGACGCGGATCACCAACGACATCGACGCGCTGACCGACATGGTCACGCAGGGGGTCGTCGCGATCTTCGGCGACTTCGTGGTCATCGGGGTGATCGCGATCGTGCTGCTTGTGCTGGACCTCCGTCTCGCGCTCGTCACCTTCGCCGCGCTCCCCCTGCTCATCTGGCTGACGATGTACTTCCGACGGATCATGCGCGACTCGTTCCGATCGATCCGCATTCGCCTCGCGCGCATCAACGCGTATCTGAACGAGAACCTCTCGGGTATGGCGATCGTTCAGCTCTTCACACGTGAGCGCGCGTCCTTCAAGCAGTTCGACGACCTGAATACCGATCTGCTTAACGCCAACCGCGGCCAGATCCGCGCGATGTCGATGTTCTTTCCCGCCGTCGGCTTCACTCGCGCGGCGACGAGCGCCGCGCTCTTCGTCGCGGGTGGCTTCTGGATCCTCAAGGGCGAGATGACGATCGGAACGCTCCTCGCGTTCTGGCAGCTCGTCGACCGCTTCTTCCAACCCATCGGCGACCTCGCCGAGAAGTACAACATCATGCAGGCCGCGATGGCGTCGTCAGAGCGTGTCTTCCGCCTCCTCGACACCAAGGCGACGATCGTCGACCCGCCGCACCCGCGGCAGCTGGCTCACGTGCGCGGGGAGATCACCTTCGAGAACGTCAGCTTCGCGTACAACGAAGGGGACTGGGTCCTCCGAGATGTGAACTTCAAGATCTCGGCGGCCGAGAGCGTCGCGATTGTCGGCGCGACCGGGGCGGGGAAGACCTCGATCATCAGCCTCATCTCGCGCTTCTACGACGTGCAGAAGGGACGCATCCTGCTCGACGGCGTCGACCTTCGCGACCTGCGCCAGCAGGACGTGCGGAAGCACGTCGGCGTGGTGCTGCAGGACCCGTTCATCTTCGCCGGGACGGTGGCGTCGAACATCCGCCTGAACAACGTGGCCATCAGCGATCAGCAGGTGCGCGCCGCGGCGACGTTCGTCAACGCCGACAAGTTCATCGAGCGGCTGCCGCAGGGCTACGACACCGTGGTCACCGAGCGCGGATCGACGCTGTCCGTTGGGCAGAAGCAGCTCCTCGCATTCGCGCGCGCGATCGCCTTCAACCCCGAGATCCTGCTGGTGCTCGACGAGGCGACGAGCTCGGTGGACACGGAGACCGAGCACCTGATCCAGGACGCCCTCGCCAAGCTCATGGTCGGCCGGACCTCGATCATCATCGCCCACCGGCTGTCGACCATTCAAAACGTCGACCGGATCATCGTCCTGCACAAAGGCCGCGTGGTCGAGATGGGCACGCATCGTGACCTGCTCGCGGAGCGCGGCGTCTACCACCGCCTCTACGAGCTGCAATATCGCGCGCACGAGGCGGAGGCCCCTATGAAACCGGCCTAGCTCCGCCTCGCCGAACTGGTCAATGCCAGATGAGCGTCAGGTCGAAGGTGAACACCGTGGGATCGGCGGTCAGGAAGAATCGCCCGTAAACGTTCAGGCCTTCGAACATGCCGGTGCCCTGACCGGCGCTCGTGATCACGCTGTTCCAGCCCGAGGGCGTCAGCGACGCCTCTCCGGTGAACGTGATCGTGCTACCGGCGTAGCTCAGCACCTCACGAAAGATGCGAAGATGCAACGCGCCGTCCGCCGAGATGCGCTCGACCACGCTGCCGGTCTCGGTCGCCACCACCTTCGACCCATCCCGTAGGCAGAAGTCGTGTGCTTCGCTGTAGTCGAACGAGATGATCGTTTCGTTCCCACGAGCCGTCGTTTGGTAGTTCGTGATGACATTGAGGACCGTGTGGCCGGTGCATTGCGCCGTCGTCTCGGCCTGGGCCGTCCCCGCCGTGGCCACCAGCATCGCGATCGCAACCGCAAACGTGCCGAACGTGTTCTTCATGACTTCCTCCCTCAGGCGCGTGGACAGGCACCGATTATTCACGGGACGGTGCACGGCGCCATCGTGGAAAACACCTAGAGGGCTCGTTATCGTCGCGCAGTGGATCGCCGCGCGTTCCTCCGGGCATCGGCGCGGCTCGTGGCACTAGCCGCGCTTGGCCAGGTCGCGGGATGCGTGCCGACGCAACCCTTCAAGTTCGACAAGGACCCGTTCACGCTCGGCGTCGCGTCGGGCGATCCGCTGCCCGATGGCGTGGTCCTCTGGACGCGTCTCGCGCCCGATCCGCTCGCGGGCGGCGGGATGAGCAGCACACCGGTGGAAGTGGAATATGAAGGACGTGGTGCGCTCGGGCACTTCCAGCGCGCTCCCCGAGCTCGCGCACTCCGTGCACGTCGAGGTGAGCGCGCTCGAACCGGACCGCGTCTACTGGTACCGCTTCCGTGCCGCCGGCGTCGAGAGTCCCGTCGGACGCACCCGCACCGCCCCGGCCGCGAGCGCTGCCCCGCAGGCGCTCCGTTTCGCCTTCGCCTCCTGCCAGAACTACGTACAGGGCTACTACACGGCGCACGCGAATCTGGCGCGCGAGGATCTCGACGCCGTCTTTTTTCTCGGCGACTACATCTACGAGGGGACGGCGCGTGGGGACATCGTCCGTGACTACAGCAAGCGCGGCTGGAGCTTCAGCCTCGCCGACTACCGCGATCGTTATGCGCAATACAAGACCGACAAAGATCTTCAAGCGGCGCATGCCGCGTTCCCATGGATCGTCACCTGGGATGACCACGAGGTGGAGAACAACTACGCAGGCGGTATCGACAAGGAGGACCCTCGCAACAAGGCCGCGATCGCGGAACGAGCGGCGGGGTATCAGGCGTTCTACGAGCACATGCCGGTGCGCGCGCCGCGGCCGCAGGGGCCCGACCTCAAGCTCTACCGAAGCTTTTCGTACGACGGTCTCGCGACGTTCTTCGTTCTCGACACCCGCCAGTACCGCTCGCCCGAGATCGCGCTCTGTCAAGAAATCGATCAGACGCCGTCCGGCTACTGTCCGGGAAGTGTCGATCCAAGCCGGACGATGCTCGGCGCCGACCAACGCGCTTGGCTTTTGAAGGGACTTAGCGATTCGACATCGCCGTGGAACTTCGTCGTGCAGTCCGTGCGATTCGCGCAACAGGACTCGAGCCCGGAGCTGGGGAAGCACCTCTTCGACGGCGTCGACAACTGGATGGGCTACGTCGCCGACCGGCAGATGATCCTCGACCGGTTCGCCACAACGAAGAACCCGGTGGTCCTTTCCGGTGATAGCCACGTCAACTTCGTGTACGACCTCAAGCGGGACTTCGGCGACTCCACCTCGCCCACAGTGGGCACCGAGCTGCTTGGGACATCGATCAGCTCCGAGGGCGACCCGTTCGTGGAGCAGACGCAGTTCACGCCACCGTTGAAGAATCCGCAGCTGCGGTTCTTCGACAACCACCGCGGGTACGTTCGCTGCACCCTCGAGCGGGCGCGCCTCTCCGCGGACTTTCGCGCGGTCTCCACCGTGAGGAAACCGACTGCCACGGTGAGCACGACCGCGACCTTCGTCGTCGACGACGGGAAGCCCGGCGCGCGTCGCGCGTGACCGATTTCAGCCCCTCGGTGGCGTTGGCTCTGGCCTCCGCGGCGGCACGCGATGCCGGGGCGCTGTTGCTCGAGCTCCGGCGTGCGCCGGCGACCGGCGTCCGATCCAAATCCAGCGCGACGGACCTCGTTTCTGAGGCGGACGAACGGGCCGAACGCGCGATCGTGACGGCGATCCGGAAGCGGCGCCCCGACGACGCGCTGGTGGCGGAGGAAGGATCGAGCGCTCAGGGATCCAGCGGGGTGAGCTGGTTCGTCGATCCGCTCGATGGAACGATCAACTATCTCTACGGCATCCCGCATTGGTCGGTCTCGATCTGCTGCGCCGACGCAGCCGGAGCGCTCGCCGGCGTCGTTTTCGATCCGCTGCGCGACGAGCTCTTCAGCGCGTCGCGCGGCGGCGGTGCCCGCTTGGGCGACCGGCGGTTGGCGGTCACCGACAGACGCGATCTCGCGAGCTCGCTCATCGCTACCGGCTTCGGCTACGTCGCCGCACAGCGGGAGACCCAGGGACGGATCATCGCCAAGTTGCTCGGTGATGTGCGCGACGTGCGCCGTTTTGGCTCCGCCGCGCTCGACCTTTCCTGGACGGCGGCGGGCAGGTTCGACGGGTATTTTGAGTCTGTCGAGAAGCCCTGGGACTGGATGGCCGGCGCGATGCTGGTCCGCGAGGCAGGCGGTCGGGTGACCGAGTTGGACCCCCAAGACCCTGCGTTTCCGCGCATCATCGCGAGCGGTCCGGGTATACACGACGATCTGGTAACGCTCCTCGCGCGCGCCACGAAGGGCCTGTGAGCCTCTCGCTGTAAACGTTTCTGGCTCTCCGTAGAATCGGCCCGGCGGGAGGGGAGCCGGGTGTTCGAGTTCGATCTCGCGAACGCGATCTTCATCTTCTGCCTCGCCGTCGGCGGCGGCCTTCTGCTGCTCACGGTCGTCCTCGACGACGTCATCGGCGGGATGTTCGACGCGCTTCATATCGGCGTTCATGTCGGCGGCATCGCGCTCATGCCTCCGCTCCTCGGGTTCGTGGCGATGTTCGGGATCGGTGGTCTCATCGGAACGCAGATCTTCAAGCTGGAGACGGGCGCTGCCTCGTTGGTGGGCGGTGTCGCCGGCGCGATCGGATTCGGCCTCGTCTTTGGCATGTTCAGCGTTCTGCGGCGGTCGGAAGGGGCCGAGGCGTTCAGCCTGAACGACCTCGTCGGCCAGACCGGCAGGGTCAGCGTCGCCATCCCCGCACGCCGCTACGGCAGCGTTTTCGTGAGCTACGCAGGGGCATCGCACAACCTCACCGCGACCTCGGACGTCGACGTGGCGCCCGGGTCGTCGGTGCGGGTCACGGGCGTCGCGGGCACGAACGTCATCGTCGAGCCGGTCGCGCGTTAGGGGAGGAAGGCCATGTTCGGTATCACCGGTGTCGGACCACTGCTCGTCTTCGGTACGGTCATCATCGTCGCGCTGCTGATCTTCTACGTCGCGAGCCGCTACCGCGTGGCGAACGCGAACGAAGCCCTGATCGTGGCCGGGTCGGCGGGCGCCAAAGTGCGCGACGAGAGAGGCCAGCTCATGACGCCGGCCGGCGACAAGGGCGTGAAGGTGGTCGTAGGCGGCGGCACGTTCGTCATGCCGCTCATCCACCGCGTCGGACGCCTCAAGCTCACCGTGCGTCAGATCGACGTCGTGCTCGGCGATGCCGTGACGAGCCAGGGCATCAAGGTCAAGGTGCAGGGCGTCGCGACGTTCAAGATCGGCCGCGACGTCGAGTCGCTGCGCAACGCAGCGGAGCGGTTCCTCGACGCGAGGGACGAGCACGTGGACTCGATCGTGAAGAACGTGCTCGAGGGAAGCCTCCGGTCGATCGTCGGCCGGCTCACGATCGAAGAGCTGATCATGGACCGTCAGAAGCTGCAGCAAGAGGTGCAGGACGCCGCGAAGGGCGATCTTTCCTCGAGCGGCCTGCAGATCGACGCGTTCACGATCCAGTCCATCAGCGACGAGTCCGGATACGTCGACCTGCTCGGCGCGCAGAAGCTCGCCGTGGTCGAGAAGGACGCCCGCATGGCGAAGGCCGCCGCGGACCAGCTCGCCTCGGTGCGAGAGGCCGAAGCTGAACAGATCAAGATCCAGGCGCAGCGGGACGTCTCGCTCAGGCGCGCCGAGGCGCAGATCCA
>WNGL01003024.1_pt1 | contig 23228 bp, 16 predicted proteins | sample 5400591 | NCBI WGS metagenome assembly WNGL01 (sample SAMN13153377, study PRJNA577476) | soil metagenome | isolation source: 80 cm soil or saprolite under Garry oak tree replicate 1 | place: USA:California | collected 2016-06-15 | reverse complement strand
GTCGAGCGCCAGCTTGCCAGCGAAGGCAAGAAGCGCTCGGAACTCGGACGGGAAAAGTTTATCGAGCGCGTGTGGGAGTGGAAGAAGCATTACGGCGGCGCAATTCAAGACCAGATGCGGCGGCTTGGCGCCTCGGTGGATTGGGACCGCGAATATTTCACGATGGACGAAAACCTTTCGCGCGCGGTGCGCGAGGTCTTCGTCCGGCTGCATGAAGAAGGATTGATTTATCGCGGCAAGTACATTGTTAACTGGTGCCCGCGCTGTGAGACCGCGATTTCGGACCTCGAGGTGAAACACGAGGAGATTCCCGGCAAGCTTTGGGAGATTCGTTATCCGGTGATCGGCACCGAAGAGTTCATCACTGTGGCGACTACGCGGCCTGAGACAATGCTGGGCGATAGCGCGGTTGCGGTGAATGAGCGGGACGAACGCTACAAGCACCTGCATGGGAAAAAAGTATTGCTGCCACTGATGAATCGCGAGATTCCGATCATCACCGACGAACTTGCGCAACCGGAGTTTGGGACGGGAGCGGTGAAAGTCACACCAGCACACGATCCCAATGACTTTGAGGCGGGGCTCCGTCACAACTTGCCGCAAATCGAAATCATGGACCAGAATGCCCGGATGAATGAGAATGCCGGGCCATACGCAGGGCTGGATCGTTTCGGGGCGCGAAAACGGGTACTCGAAGATTTGCGCGCGCAAGGTTTCCTGGTCGGCGAGAAGGATTACACGATTGCAATCGGCAAGTGCGATCGCTGCGGAACCGTGGTTGAGCCGCGGCTCTCGACGCAGTGGTTCATCAAAATCAAACCTCTCGCAGATAAGGCGATCGAAGTTGTCGAAAGCGGCGAGATCATGATTGTCCCGGAAAATTATAAGCAGATCTATCTCAATTGGATGCGCAACATTCACGACTGGTGCATCTCGCGCCAGTTGTGGTGGGGACATCGGATTCCGGCTTGGCACTGTGCCTGCGGTGAAATCATTGTGGCAGGTGAGACTCCGACGAAATGCTCCAAGTGCGGCGGCTCGGAGCTGAAGCAGGACACCGATGTGCTGGACACATGGTTCTCCTCGGGCCTGTTGCCCTTCACGACGCTAGGATGGCCGGAGAAAACTCGCGATCAGCAGGTTTTTTATCCGACGACGCTGCTCATTACCGCGTACGAAATACTCTTCTTCTGGGTAGCACGCATGATCATGTTTGGCTGCCACTTCATGAAGGGGCATCAGCAGGATCCATTGGTGAAAAAAGCCAACGGGTGGGAAGACCAAAAAAATGACAGCGTTCCCTTCCACCAGGTTTATATTCACGCGCTGGTACGCGACGCTGAGCGGCAAAAGATGTCGAAGACAAAGGGCAACGTGGTCGATCCGATCGAAGTGATCGAGAAGTATGGGACTGATGCGGCACGGTTTACGCTGGCGGCAATGTCGTCTCCGGGTACTGACATTGCCTTCAACGAGAGCCGAACGGAAGGCTACCGCGCATTTGCCAACAAGATCTGGAACGCGGCGCGATTCATGTTCATGAATGTGGACCGGATTGGCTCGTGTGGGTCGGACACTCTTGTCCGACCTGCTGCTGGCCAGGCAGTTGGGATTGCTGGGTTCCAGATAATCACTCTTGAAGATCGATGGATTCTTTCGCGCTTTAACAGCGTTGCGCAAAATGTGAACGATTCCTTAGCCACATATCGTTTTGATGAAGCCGCAAATTCCATCTACGACTTTTTCTGGGGAGAGTTTTGCGACTGGTACATCGAGCTGATCAAGCCAAGGCTCGCGGTGGGGTGCGCGGAGAACGCGCGGATCGCCTGCGCAAACCTGGTCGCATTGTTTGAAGCTTCGCTGCGGCTGCTGCATCCGGTGATGCCGTTCATCACCGATGAAATTTGGCATGCGATCTACGCCGGCAAGCCGCCGCAGAAATCGCTAGCCCTTGCGGCATATCCGCAGGCAGATGAGCAGCAGATTGACCGGATTTCAGAGACGCAGATGGCCATTCTGCAGGATTTGATTGTAAGCGTGCGCAACCTGCGTGCGGAATTGAAAGTTGAACCCAAACTAAAGACGCCGGTCGAAGTGTTCGCTCTGGAACCCCAAATTCGTGCGTTGCTCGAGCAAAATCGTGGAGCGGTCGAGAACGATCGTCAGGCGGGCGCGGGAGAGATTCGTTTTGCTGAGAGTTCGCTGGCCAAGCTGCCGGGCGCGAGGCACACGGCGCGGTTTGACGTGCGCCTGATCTATGAAAAGAAGATTGACGTTGCCGCCGAGCGCGAACGCTTGACGAAAGATCTGGAGAAGTTTGAAAAAGAAAAGGCCAATGGCGAACAACAGTTGGGGAATGAGCAGTTTGTGGCCAAGGCTCCGGCGCAGGTTGTGGAGAAGCTGCGGACCAGGGTGGGGGAATTGACAGTGCTGATTGAAAAGAACAAGAAAAACCTGGGTGAGCTAGATTGATTGTAGAGACGTAGCTTGCTACGGCTTGCTTGGGATGGGTTGCGAGGTCGCGCCGGCAAGACGTTGCAAGCAACGTCTCTACGGCACGGGCTGTGGTTAGCATCGAGAAGCGGGGCCGTTGGCCCGCTGGGCAGGTTGAGGGCACCTGCCCCTACATGAATCGAGATGGACTTCAATAGCCGGCGCATCACCGCGATCCTCGAAAACGCACTGCTGGAAGACCGCGCCACGCGCGATGCCACCAGCTATGCTTGCATTGATCCCGGTCAGCGAGCCGCCGGAACCATTCTTGCCAAACAAGACTGCATCCTCGCTGGCCTCGGTTGCGTTTCACGGATTCTTGATGTATACGCCGCGCTCGACGGGGCAGTGGTATCGCATTACGAGGTCACCAGCCATCCTGAGATCTTCGACGGCGTACGGTTGCACAGGGGACAGCAGATCGCGGTCATCCGGCACAACGCTCGCGTAGTTCTCTCTTGTGAGCGAGTGATCTTGAATCTTTTGCAGCGGCTCAGCGGAGTCGCAACGCTCACGCGAAAATTTGTGGATGCTGTATCCGGAACCAAAGCCACAATTCTCGATACCCGCAAGACCTCCCCCGGACTTCGTATGCTGGACAAATACGCGGTCCGTTGCGGCGGAGGCCAGAACCACCGCCTGGATCTTTCCGATGGCGTGCTCATCAAGAACAACCACATTGCGCTGGCCGGCGGAATTAAGCCGGTGCTCGAACGAGCCCACCGCAACCGCCGCGGCACTCAGCCGATCGAAGTGGAGGTGCGCACTTTGACCGAGCTCGAGGAGGCGCTGACTTACGGTGCAGAAGCAATTTTGCTGGACAACATGCCAGTCCAGGAAGTTCGAGAAGCGGTGGAGCGTTGTTCGCACGCCAACCGCCGGATTCCACTTGAGAGCTCAGGAGGAATCAATCTCGAAAACGTGCGTACCTACGCCGAGGCAGGCGTGGATTTCATATCGGTGGGCGCGCTAACCCACTCCGCACCCGCAGTTGACCTAAGTCTGCGGATAGCTCCGGCTTAACATGGCCGCGTCGTTCGATGGTTAGAGACAAAAATATGACGAGGGTTTGCTCTTCCCATCTAAACCCTTTCAGGTTAGTATTCTGCGCAATGAAAACCGGTCGCGCGCGGGTCCTCTGCAGTAGTGTCTCTGCATTCCTACTTGTTTTCTTCCTAACTGGCTGCGGTGGCGGAGGAGGGAGCAGCTCTGCTCCACCACCCCCACCACCGCCGCCTACGCCCACCACAACCGTCCACGCGACCGTTGATGTGCTGACTAACCGGCACGCTATCAGTTCCTTTATCTACGGCGTGAATTTTCCTCCTAACGGCGCCACTTATATTCAAGACAGCGGAAGCACGTTGGTGCGATGGGGAGGAAATGCCAGCACGCGATACAACTACTTGAATTTCGACACCAATGCGGCTAACGACTTCTATTTTGTGAATCGGACATGGGCGAGTCCTCCGGATTCGCTCGGGAACGACTCCGTCGCTTACGTCAGCAATGTGAAAGCGGCCGGCGGCTTTCCTATCATGACCATCGGAATGCTGCCGTGGGTGGCGAAGGACTCAACCAGCTACAGCTTCTCGGTGTTGAAGTATGGATCGCAGTGCAAAGTAAATCCTTTCAACTCGGACGACGGCAACGGGGTAAAGGCTGACTGCACGACAAACATTACCAACAACGATCCATTCGACGCCCATTTTGCATTCCGGGACGATCCGGCGATGGGCGATCCGCCCGGGACCGTCTATCGCCATCCCTGGGTTACGTTGTTAGCGGGGGCTTTCGGGAGCGGTTCTTGTCCAGTTCCCAGTTTCTTCAACACTTCGTGCCACTTTTACAACATGGACAATGAGATTGACATCTGGGGAGGCACACACCGCGATGTGCATCAGAGCGAATCGGGCTACAACGAACTGCGGGATACGTTCCTGACTGAGGCCCGCGCAGTTAAGTCGTGGGATCCGCAGGCGGTCCGCTTTGGTCCTGTAAGCTGCTGCTGGTTCTTCTACTGGAACCTTAACTCTGCGACTGACAAGAAGTCCACTCACGCAGGAATTGATTTCTTGCCCTGGTGGCTAAACGAGGTCTATTGGAGCGATCTGGTTGCGGGAACTCGCTCGCTGGACGCGTTTGACCTTCACGCTTACACCGAAGCTAGCGGCACGGGCCTGTCGCTGGCGCAACAGCGGACCCTAACCCTTCGTGTGACCAGGGACTGGTGGGACCCTTCATACACCAGCGAGGCATGGTTCGGCTCAAACAGCGTCACTACGAACCAGGCGAACGATACTAAGCCATTCCGCATTCCTCGCATGCGCGCCGTTTTGAACAGTATTTATCCGGGAACTCCGCTGGCGATGACTGAGTGGAACTTCGTGATGGTACAGGCGAACGGTGAGGCGGACTTCTCGACCGCCCTCACCGACGTTGACGCCTGGGGCATTTTGGGACGCGAGCGTGTAAGTTATTCGACGCGCTGGACGGCTGCCGATCCGTCAACTCCGGCGTACAACTCGCTGAAGTTGTATCGCAACTACGATGGCGCACACCACACCTTTAACTCGATTTCGCTTTTGGCGACGCACGACGCCGATCCCGGCCTGTTCAGTATTTACGCGGCGACCAATCCCGGAGGCGCATCGCTCACGTTGATGGCCGTCAACAAAGATCCGGTGAATGCCGCGCAGACGACATTCACGCTGAATGGGTTTGCGCCTTCGCAGGTGACGTCCTATACGCTGTCTTCCGCCTCGCCGAACAGCATTGTGGCTGGTTCCGCGCAGGCATGGTCGTCAACCAGAACATTCGCGCCGTATTCGGCGACGTTACTGATAGTGACAGGAAGCACACCGAGCGTACCCGCGTCAGAGTGGGATTTGAATCCGGACACGATCATGGTTCCCGCCAGCGGCACCGCGACGCTGCATCCCAAACTTCTTTCGGCAGGCACAGTAACCCTAGGTTCGCCAACGTCCGACGCAGGAGTCACGGTGACCACCTCGCAGCCGGCTATCACCGTGACCCAGAACGGAGCGCTAACAGTAACGGCGGGAAGCACGCCGGGTTTCTATCATTTCTCAGTGCCTGGCACCGACGGCGGCGGAGTCACAACCACCCAAGACGGGTGGATACTGGTCGGCAAACCGGCAGCGACCTTGGCCAAGACTGGCGGAGATGCCCAGACAGGCACTGTTGGTACCGCGCTTCCGCAAGCACTTAAGGTAACCTTGAGTCCTGGCCAGTCCGGAGGGAGTGCTGCCGGTGCGAGTGTCTTCTTCACCGCCAGCGCGGGGTCGCTCACCAATGTGCAGGTCGGAACGGAGAAAGTAGTTACAGGATCCAAAGTGATCGCTATGACCAACAGCTCAGGCGTGGCCAGCGTGACCCTGACTTTGCCTGCGACGGCCGGTCCGGTGACAGTGACCGCCGAAGGGCCGTATGGACTCGGGCATCCGGCGGTGACGCCGTTTACCGAAACGGCGCAATAGTAGTGCGGAGTTGCCGCAGCCGCTTCTGTCGCGCATAATTCCATCATCACAAAAGCTGTTTCAATTCGACAGTCGCGGGCGGGGGCTCCATTCGACTCCCCTCAGGGCAGGTCCGCGCCACAGGTTTCGGCACAGACGGACGCTCGCCTGGGCAGGATTGTCTGCGTCCTGATGAACTTCCCCACCGTTGTTATCAGCGGAACCAAGCTGGCACAGGAGATCGGGAGCACCAGGTCAGAGGTCTGGCGGCTGGTGCAGCAGTTGCGGACTCTGGGAGTCGAAATCGCTGGACATCCGGCCAGCGGCTATCAGCTCACCGCGGTGCCTGATCTGCTTCTGCCGGAGATGCTCGACCCGTTGCTGCGTGGGACGATTTTCGGCGGACACTTTCATCACTATTACCGGGCGGGTTCGACTAATACGCTTGCACTCGAAGCAGCCGCCGCTGGCGAGCCCGAGGGCAGTGTCTTTCTCGCCGAACAGCAGACCGCGGGCCGCGGACGCAGCAGCAACCAGTGGCATTCGGCGGAGTCAACTGGAATCTATTGTTCCGTCATTCTTCGTCCAGCGCTACCTCCTTCGGACATGTTGGTATTATCGCTGGCTGCAGGTCTTGCGGTGCAGTCGGCCATTCGGGAAATTGACTTGCGAGTGCTTCCCGACCTGAAGTGGCCGAACGATTTGCTGATTCGCGGAAAAAAGTTTTGCGGAATACTCACCGAGATGAGCGCTGAAGCGACCCGCGTGCGACACGTTGTTGTAGGGATTGGGATCAACGTCAACCAAGCCGCTTTTCCCGCCGAGTTGGACCAAACCGCAACATCCCTGCGATTGACGACCGGGACGCAATGGTCGCGGGTTGAACTGTGCGCGGTTTTGCTAAAATCGCTCGACCGGGAATATCGTGGGATGCTCGCGGATTCTGAAGTGCAAGCAGAAATCCTGCGCAGGTTCGAGGAAAACTCCTCCTCGGCGCGCGGCAGGCAGGTGCGGATTGAAGAGAACGGCGGCTTTGAGGGAACCACCGAAGGCCTGGATTCGCGAGGGTTCTTGCGGGTGCGTACCCGCCAGGGAGTGCGTATTGTGTACAGCGGGTCGGTGAGATTGAAATGAATTTGTCAGTGGCCAGTGGTTAGTTGCCAGAAAAGCCATTGCGCGTGTACTGAGCACTGGCAACTGGCCACTGACCGCTATTTTATGCTTCTCGTCCTGGATGTCGGAAACACCAACACGGTGCTAGGCGTATTCGCGAAATCGTTGACCGACTCCGCGCCTCCTCCGAAATATGACAAGCTGGTTGCCAATTGGCGTGTGACTACGCGTGCAGCGCAAACTGTGGACGAATATGGCGTGCTTTTCCGCAACCTGTTTTCCATGCAGGGGCTTGAGCCGAAAGATATCGGCGGAATTGTGGTCTCGTCAGTTGTGCCTCCGTTGGATTCCACGCTGCGGCGAGTCTGTGAGCGCTACTTCAATCGCAAGGCGCTCTTCATCGAGCCGGGGGTGAAGACAGGGATGCCGGTCCTCTACGAGAACCCGGCGGAAGTGGGCGCAGACCGAATCGTGAACGGGGTCGCTGCCTTCGAGAAATATGGCGGTCCGTGCATTGTTGTGGACTTCGGGACGGCGACGACCTTTGATTGCGTGACGGAAAAAGGCGAATATCAAGGCGGAGTGATTTGCCCTGGCATCGGCATTTCCGCCGATGCGCTGTTCAGCCGAACGGCGCGCCTGCAGCGGGTGGACATCCGCAAACCGGCACGCGTTATTGGCACCACCACTGTGGGCAGTCTGCAGTCAGGCCTCTATTACGGTTACCTCGGACTTGTAGATGGAGTGTTGGAAAGACTGCTCGGTGAGCTTGGAGAATCCGCCAAGGTCGTTGCAACCGGGGGCCTTGCTGCTCTGATTGGATCGGGTTCCAAGTACATTCAGCAGGTGGACGAATTCCTTACCCTCGAGGGCCTGCGAATTTTGTGGGAGAGAAATTCGTCATCGAAACCGGCAAATTCCGGCAACGTCAATCCACGATCGGGAAACGCCCGCGTCCGCTGATCTTTTTCGAAGAAGACCTCGTGGAAAATTACTTTAACTACTTCACCGAAATTGAGGAGCGCTTCCAGCGCCGTCGCGGCGGCATCCTTATGCTCTCAACACTCGATTGGGCGCTGATCGAGACCTGGAAAGACGCTGGCATCCCGCTGGAAGCCGTGCTGCGAGGCATTGACGGCACATTTGAACATTACGAGCAACGTCCATCGAAGACACGAAAGATCAACGGTCTGGGATTTTGCGCACAAGAAGTTCTGGCAGCGGCTGAGGACATGAAGGAAGCAGCGGTTGGGACGGTGCGGGAATCGAGGCCGCAAAAAGGTTTTGATGCCGCGGAGATTGCGGGTTACTTGCGAGGATGTGCATCGAAGTTGGAATCTGTGGTCCTTCCATCCATGCCCGGGGTTTCACCTCAGGTCGTCGCTCAAGAAATTGCTGGCACCCTTCTGGAACTCGCGGCGGAAATTGCAAATAAGCCTGCTATGCCGCGGCTTGAGGACGTGGAACGCAGGCTGACGCTCTTGGAGGAAAAGCTCTTCGCCGTTCTGCTGGCGGCGGTGCCTGATGATGACGTGGTCGCGGTGCGGGCGCAAGCTGACCGCGAACTTGCACCGTATCGGAGCAAAATGCCGCCGGCGCAGATTGAGCAATTACAAAAGCAATACACGCACAAGCGGCTGCTGGAGAAATACGGCCTGCCTCGGCTGAGTTTGTTTTATATGTGAGGCGGGGAGTCAAAACCTAAACCACGAAGGAAACAAAGGTACACGAAGGAAAAACCGCTAGATTTCCTTCGTGTCCTTCGTGGTTTATAACTTTGCCTGCGTCATTTAGGCCGAGATTCCGGCGGCACCAGACCGTTGGCCCGGTAGTAAGCGACCAGCAGTCCATAATGCTCGGCGGTGTGCTCGGCGACGCTGATCCAGGGCTCGATCGTCTTAGCAAAAGAATCGTCGCCCAGGCCCTTCAGCGTGGCTTCCGCATCGGTAATGGACTTTTCCATCAGCGCGACGACTTGCGCTTTGGTCTTGTAATCCGTGGGATCGAGTTCGTCCCAATTGACTTTCTCCCCCCGCCCGGCTTTCGCGGCGTAAACGTTACCCGATGCGACATGCACAATCACAGAGCCAAAACTCCGCATCTCCGGCTTAAGCTTGAAATCGTATTTGTCGTCGGGAAAGTCCTTTGCCATGGCCAGGACCCGGCGGTTTACAGAAATAAAGTGCCCACGCACCGATTCGGCCGTAGTGCGCGTCTTCCCCTGGCCGAGAGAAAGAAGGGGAAGCATCGCGAATACAGCAAAGATTAGCGGAAGCTTTCTAACAGTCATAGCTCTCCCTTGGCATTTACAGACGCAGGAACTCAGAGATGGTTAGCAACCGGGTTCCGCGCACCCCGAGACCGAACCCCGGCTGATATATAACCCCACCCCTAGGGATCGACGATTACTCCCGGCGAGGAACCGCCCGTGGCAAGCTGGCCGTTCACATATGCCTCGTATAAGTAGAGGCCCGGCTCGATGTCACTCCTGAGGGTTGCGGAGACTGTATCGCTATCAACCGCCTGGAGTGGCTGCTCAAAAATGTCGGGCAAATTCAACTCTAGTTTGTGGGCTCCTCCTCCGACGGCTTGCCAGGTGACTTCCTGGCCTGGAGAAACCGGCTTGCGCGGCTCAGCTACAACCCAGTCTCCGGGAAGATCATGGCCTTCGAACTTCGCCGTCCCGCGCGGCGAAAAGTAGATGAATACTTTTTCGTCGCGCCAGGCTTTCGCGGGTTGAACGTTCTTCCCCTCCGATATGTTGCGCAGCACACTGCTTCTTGCCATTTGCTTCCTCCTTATTTAACCGGCGGTTGTGCCGGTGAATCCTGCACCAGTTGCTTGAATCGCGGATCTTTGTGGAGACCCTGGAGAGTTGGATCGTGCTGGATGTCAGCGATGGAATAGCCCTTTCCAGCAGCCTGGCTCAACCAGCCAATCGCTCTCGTGTGGTCTCCGCTCTGCTCGTAAATTTCAGCTGTGCGAAACAAAATTTCAGGATCCCCAGGGGAACGCTCGCGCGCGCGCCGGATCAGATCCATCGCTTCGGCGGTTTTGCCCGTCATCGCGTCGCAAAGGGCCAACTCCATCATCAGCTTCGGATCTTGTGGATTGATCTTTCGTTGCGCGGTCAGCAATTCGATGGCATGTGCGTAGGCCGCCGTAGCTTTTTCGCGCTCACCCGGCGTCCAGTAATAGGCGTCTCCTAGAAACCGCCAGAGGCGAGCATCCCGGTCGTTCAACTGAAGCGCCTTCTCAAACATTTGCACCGCGTCGGAATATCTGCTTTGAGAGAAATAAAGGGTTCCAAGATTGGAATACGCACGGTAGTTCGGCTCGATGGCAAGCGATTTCTGCAGAGTCTCCTCCGCCTGCTGCAATTTTCCCTGGTACAAGTACACCGCACCCAAATTGGTGTAGCCTCTGATATTTTCAGGCGCGAGTTCGATTACATGACGAAACTGAACCCCAGCATCTTCATAGCGGGCGGCGTTAAAATAAAAGGCACCCAGAGCGGAATACCCTCCCCAATAGTCTTTGCGTGTTTCGACGGCCTGTTTATAGGACGCCTCGGCTTCCGCACCTTTCCCTGACGCTTGGTACGAGCTGGCCAAACCGCGGTAGGCGGCATCGCTGGTGGAGTCCAAGGCCAGCGCCCGCTGGAATTCCTTGACCGCCTCGTCATATTTGCCCTGGCCCTGGTAAATCAGACCCAGCGTTGCATGCACCGGGGCGAACTGGTTGTTCAACTCTGCGGCCCGGCGGCAGGCTGCGAGGGCTTTTGGGACCAAACTCTCATTTTTGGTTTCTTGAAACAAACGCCAGTAGGCCTCGGCTGTGCCAGCGTAGGCGGGTGCGAACCCAGGATCGCGGTCCAATGCTGACCGAAACAATGTGACCGCCGCCTCCAAACTGCTCGTATTCTGGTACTCCTGTAGATATCCGACACCGCGAACGTAGTATTGGTAGGCATCAGGATGAGCGTCCGAGTCGGACGGCAGAGGCTTTCGATCCTCCGGCCGCAACTCTCCCGCCAGCATCTTCAGAAGGCTGTCGCTTACCTGGCGCTCGACTGCAAACAGATGAGTGATGTCAGCTTTAATGTACTCGGCACTTACACTATGGCGGCTTTGCGCGTCCACCAGGCTGTACATCACTTGGTTGCCAGCGAAATCCCAACTGCCCTCCACCACCAGGGTGACGCCGAGCTTCTGCCTGGCTCCGCTGATTGAGTTCACGCCCTGCATTCGTACTTCGCTTGCTGGAACCACTTCCACGCCATATTGTTTGCTGATCTGCGTGAGACGTGTGGTAAGCAAGTCGGTCAATCCGCGGCAGAGTGCCTGATTTTCCGGGTTTCCTCCGATAGCATCGAATGGGAGCACCGCCACAACGCGAGGGATCGCCGCTGACGTTTTCGTTGGTCGCAGCTTCCAGCTCAGTGTCAGCAATTCTGTCCCGAGAGCCAGAACCAGCAAAATGGCCAGCGCTCCAGTCAACCACCGTTTCATGGCGGCTGCACGCGGGGGCACAGGCCAGCTTTCCACCTTCCGTCCAGAAACCAGGCGTTGCAAGTCAACCTTCAATTCGCGCGCGCTCTGATAACGAAGGCCTGCGTCCTTGTCCATCGCCTTACGGATGATGGTTTCGAGCTCAGGAGAAATGACAGGATTCAAAGATCGAACCGCAACCGGTTCGCTGTGTAGGATTGCGTGCAACAGGGCAGCGATCGAAGTCTCCGAGTGGGGACGCCGTCCGGTCGCCATCTCGTATAACACCACACCGCAGGAGTACAGATCGGACCGGCTGTCGGCGGCTTGCGATCCCGTCAGTTGTTCTGGAGCAACATAGGGCAGAGTCCCTGCTACTTTGAGGCTCCCAGAGTCCGTGTCGCTCAGTTCTCCTGGGGTGAGCAAGAGCGCCAGCCCGAAGTCAAGGACCTTAATTTGCCCGCCTGGGGTAATAAGAATGTTGGCCGGCTTCAGGTCACGATGAATCACGCCTTGCTTGTGCGCCTCCTCCATACCAGAAGCCATTTGAATGGCGTACTCGAGAAGTTCTGACTCCCGCAGTGGTCCTCGCGCCAGCTTGCTTGCCAGCGTGATCCCATGGACGTACTCCATGACCAGGAAATCCACATCGCCATCAGCCTCAAAACCATGCAGAGTCCCGATGTTGGGATGGTTGAGCCGGGCGAGGGTCAACGCTTCTTTCCGAAAACGGCGACGGGCGGACTCGTCTCGAACGATATTGGCGGGCAAGAGCTTAAGCGCAATTTCGCGCTGCAGGTGTTCGTCGTAGGCGCGGTACACCACTCCCATCCCGCCTTCGCCAATGCGCTCCATGAGGCGGTAATGACCGAGCATCCGGCCGGAAATCGGTTTGGTAGCCATGCTTTTTCGGCCTAAGGAATGAACACAGAAATGGCTGTCTGATCCAATTGCAGATCAGCGGAAAGTGGCTGTGGGAAATTGTTATCCCAGACGGGGGTAAAAGCAAGACAATAATGGCTGTAACTGGGCAGTTTATGGGCCTAGGCGCTGCCTTCCCCAAGTTCACATCTTCCCATGGAAAACGTACACCAGCTCAATCAGCAGAATAAGCACGACCACGGACTCCAGCACAAACGTCCTCGACTGGTGGAACTGGTCAATCAAAAAGCGGTACAAATCCTCCGCGGTGCGTAGTTTTTCCTGGGTCAGACTCTTGTAGTCGGGCACGCCGATTTTGCTGGCGGCCAAGCGGTAGAGGCGTGCGGAGAACATGTCGCTCAGGAACTTGATAGCATTGTCAGCACGTTCCGTGAGCTCGGTGACATCCAGCAAGACCGTTTGCAGGCGTGACGCTTCTCCTGAGAGTCGCCAGCGGCTGACGAAGGTGGGTTTTTTTCCCAGCGAATCGTAAACACCCGCTAGCTCGTGGGTAAGCAGGTCGTCGTAGTGGCGGAATTCGAGTAACTGCGAATTGGCGTATTCGAGAAGCTGCATGGTGGACTCAGAACCAGCCATCGAATCGTAAACGAACGCCGCATTCCATCCCACTACCACTAGATCGTTGGGGTAATACGAAAGGGAAGATTGCAAAACTTCGCTGCGTTCACCCTCTGAAAGCGCAGCATTTTCGCCGCGCACCACTTGTGAAATTTGCTGGCCGCAAGAACTCAGCAAGTGGCTCGCCGATGGGCAGCCTTCGATTTCGCGCATGAAGAAGATGAAGTAATCTTCACTGAGCCAGTGGTCGTAAGGCTTGATCAGTGCAGGACGAGTCCGCTGTACCTTTTCCCTGGCGATGGCCTCGGCGCGGGTTTGTAGGTCGGTTTCTGAGATCCACCGCGAAGAGAGTGCGATCAGATCGGCCCACTCGCCAGCAAAAGGAAACTCAAAAAGAATGCTCAAGACGCCGTAGTCGTAATACTTGACTCTGACTTGGGCCTCTGGACTGCCGGGAAGTTCGGTGCGTTCGACGACGGGAGGCCGTTCGAAAAACAATTGTTCTCCGGCGGCGTGTTTCAAGCCTTCGCCCAACCGGCGAGCGCCAAGGATCGCGCGTAGCTCGTCGAGCTTCATCTCTTCGCAAACATCAAAGAGAAATAGCCCTACAGCCGATCCACGCAGGGTCGGATTGGGACGGGAATCCACCAGGCGAACTAGTCTATCGCGACACGGGGCTGCCAGGTTTCCGCAGTTTATGACCTAAAGGCGGAACTTCAGGTGAAGGTCCCCGAAGGTGCCGGAGCGAACGCATGGCATAGTACTCATTTGTGGGGCGATCATCCTGCAGCGGCGGGGCATTGGGCGAGCCCGCGATCATTGCGCTCAGCGGGAATTCGTATCCCAATAGAAGTTCGAATTGACCTTCCGGCGTGGCTTCCGGCCCCCATTCAACAAAATCAGAAGCAGCAGCCGGAGGGAGCTTTTGCGCCAGCTCATGCGCGCTCAAGTCTGGCAACCGCCAGTCACTGGCAAGAAAGTGATACCCGTTACCCTCTACCGAACGGAAGGCCCGAACGTAGGGAAACGACTCTTGAATAGCTTGTGCGACCGAGGAACGCACAAAACGGTCGTAAGTGTCTGGCAACCACTGCTGCAGAATCCCATGCGGCGCTAAATGTTTCTTGGCAACCGCGTAAAACTCCTTGGAATAGAGCAAACTCGATCCGGCGGCTTCGATGGGAGGCGGTGGATCAACTGTAATCACATCATACTGGTCCGAGGTCCGCTCCAGATAACGCCTGCCATCGTCAACTACTACGTGCGCAAGTGGCGAGCGTAACAGTTGAGGCGCGTCTGCATGGTAGTACCAGAACATTTTTGGCACGCTGGGCACTAGATCCACTGCGGTTGTTGGGTGTCCCCAGGAAAGCAGGGAGCGAAAAGTGGTGCCCATGCCGAAGCAAATCACCAACACCTTCTCAGGAGTGCGGTCCAGAAATGCCAGCGGAAAATGCGCCATGGTTTTGGTGATCGGAGTCAGTCTAGTGATTCCAATTCCGTTCACGAGCAGTCGCTTGTCCATTCCGTCGCCGGTGGCGAGGATAGTGGCGGTGTTGTCCCGAAGGACGACTCGCCTGGGGAAAATGGTCTCAAAGCCTTTCAAGCCGGCGAACGACGCCAGGGTCAATGCGCCGAAGACAACAGTCGAAACCGGTCGCCATGTTGTCTTCTGTTCTCGGTTTCCGGTCAGAAAAGTGGATGCTCCTACAAAAAGCCACGGCACAGCAAATAACAGCAGCACCCAACGCTCGCCGATTAAGGGTAGCAACAGAAATCCCGCCAGCAGCGGGCCTAGGATACAACCCAGCACATTGACCGCATAAGCGTGAGCAGCCCGGTCGGGATCCCCACCGGACCAGCGATCCACCAGCATTGGAGTCAAATAGCCGGCGGCACCGGAAAAGAACGCTATCCCAAGCAGCACACGCAGTACGTTGATGAAGTGGACGCGGGGATCAGCGCCCAGAAGGGGTAGTACTGAAAAAAACGCCAGCGCAGACCACATCAGTCGCACATTGCGCTTGGCATTCTGGGGTGAATCGCGGTAAATCGCCGATCCGACAAAGGTTGCGAGAAGATAAACGACTAGGATAGTGGCGAAGGAATACACCACGACGCTGACGTAGGGCGTAAACAGACGAATCCAGACTACTTCCATGCCCATGCTGGCAAGTCCGGTCATGAAGAGCAGTACGAGCGGGCGCCGATCCTCATTCCAAGTTTTGGCTGCTTCGGCTGGAGCCGTCGCCGGCCTGCCGGTCTTCTGAACGGAACTCACAACAAACGCGGCCACCGCGATTGCGCAGTTCAGCGCTGCACCTACGCGCAGCGTTGAATGAAACCCTCGCGATTCGATAATGAACAGAGGCACAACGGCGCCGGCCGCGGCACCCACCACATTCGACAAATAAAGAAAACTGAAACTTCGCTGCGATTCAAGGCCTGGAGTTCGTCCAATGGCAAACATTGCCAAAGGGATCGTCGCTCCCATGCAAGCGCACCACGGGATTAGCGTGAGACCAATGCAGGCTCCCGAGATCAGGTAATAGGTGATCGAAGAGAACGCTGCCCCGCTCGCCCAGTTCGCCAGCAGCCGGTGACCGAGATCGAATTCGTAGGGAACGGCAATTGCCGAGCAGGCTATTAACAATTCAGTCAGAGCATAAAGTCTCATCGGCGGGAAGCTGATTCGGCTGGCATTCCGGCGCAAAAGGATTCCGGCGCCGAGTGAGCCTATCCCCAGTCCCGCCATGAACATCGATAGCACAATGGAGACCAGGGCAGTGGTGACTCCGAACTGCGCCATGGCTAGGCGGAGCCAAACCAGTTCATACAGAATTCCGCAAAATCCGGAGATGAAGAAGAATAGGAAGTACCAGAACATTCGACCGGTCCCCTGTGCGCAAGAGATTGTGGCTGACGAAGTTGCAAGATTATCTCATCCAGTCGTCATTCACCAAGAAATCCAACCCGAAGGTGTAGCTTTGTAAGAGTCGCATGCACTTAAAAGTTGAAAAGCTAGTTTATGGCGGAGATGGCTTGGCGCGGCTTCCGGCTGATGAGCGCGGGCCGGGCAAAACTGTTTTTCTGCCGTTTGTGCTGGAAGACGAAGAGGTTGAAGCAAGTCTGCTCGAGCAGAAGCCGGGTTTCGCTCGTGGCCGGATCGAACAAGTGCTGAAGCCTTCGCCTAACCGGATTGAGCCTGTCTGTCCCTATTTTCAACACTGCGGAGGATGCCACTACCAGCATGCGAACTACGCACACCAGTTGGAGATCAAAACCGCTATTTTGCGGGAGACCCTGAAACGGACTGCTAAGGTCGAGCTTCCGGCTGATATCCAAGTCCACCCGTCGCCAGAGTGGAACTATCGCAACCGTTCACGGTTGAAGGTGCAGACCGCGCCATTTGCCCTGGGCTATTACAAATTTCGTTCGCACGAGCTGCTGCCGATCGAGCAGTGTCCAATCAGCTCACCTTTAATCAATCGCGCCATCGTGGCAATTTGGTCCTGGGGTCGCTCAGCTCCGATTCTCAAGGAATTGAGAGAAATCGAAGTCTTCGCGAATCATGATGACCGAGCGCTGATGATCGAAGCCTATTGCGAGCCACGAACCTCGCAAGCTCAAGCTCAGTTAATCGCCGAGGATCTCGCGAGAGCGGTTCCAGAAGCTCTGGGTATAGCCGTTTTTGAAGCAATGCCTTCGAACCGCGCGCCTGAACAGCAGACTGGGGAGCCGAACCGCCTGGCGAGTTGTGGAACAATTGAGCTCACCTACCAGACAAAACTGTCTTCCTATCGGGTGAGTGCGGGTGCCTTCTTTCAAGTAAACCGATTTCTGATTGATGAGCTCATTGGCATCGTGACTGACAACGTTTCGGGGCGGCTTGCGCTTGATCTTTATGCCGGCGTTGGGCTGTTCTCGGCTGTCCTGGCGCGGAGTTTTGCACAGGTAATCGCCGTTGAGTCGTCACAGACCTCGCACAGCGATTTGCGGCACAATTCTCTACCGGAGGTCAAGGCAGTCCGCGCGACGACGGAAAAGTACCTGGAACAAGCTTTCGGAGTACGTCCTGATCTGGTTGTAGCCGATCCCCCACGCGGCGGGCTGGGTGAAAACGTTGTCCGCAGTCTGGCGAAGTTGGGTGCGCCTCGCATCACGTACGTTTCATGCGATCCCTCGACGCTGGCACGTGATCTGCGAGGATTGCTGGGCCTGGATTACCGGATCGAAGGGGTGCACTTGATCGATCTGTTTCCCCAGACTTATCACGTCGAGAGCGTCTTTCATCTGGCCCGTTAAGAATTCAGGCTGCCTCTCAACTCTTGGACTCGGCAAGAACTTCGAGTGCTCGCTCCCAAACTTCCGCCCGGCTCCCGCTGCTGTCGGCGGCACTTGCCTTTGCTTCAGGGCTTTGGATCGGACGATGCATTTGGCGCCCCGCAAGTTGGTGGGTCGTAGCCGCCTCTGTTTTCCTGCTTTCGGCGATTTACTTCGTACACAAGAAAAAGAGGATCCCGGCAGGTTCGATTCTGGCCTTCAGCGCGATCTTCGCTGCCGGTGCGCTGACGATCCAAATTCAAGGCTCGCCACCTGGTGATTCTGCGCTCTGGTTGGGTGGCGGCGAGCAGGTGTTGATTACGGCTCACGTGATCGCCGAAGGCGACGTGCAGTCTGACGGCCCCGGTTCTTTCCACCAGCGCATTGACGTCCAAACCGAAGAAATCGAATCGGGGGATGAAGCACGGCTGTCGCGGCCAGGAGTGAGGCTCAACATCTATTCCCAAATCCGCACCAATTCTCCTCAGGATTCCCAATCGATGCGGCTGCTTCATTACGGCGAGCGCATCGGCAACGGTCATTGCGCCACGCAATTACCGCAATCCAGGAGCGTTCGATTACGCGGGGTATCTGCGAGAACATGGCATCACGGCAACAGCTTCCGCAAAATACGTTGCTATCGAATCACTTCCGGGATTTTCCGGCAGCCGAATCGAGCTGTGGCGCACCCGCGTTCACCGCAGCATCATCCAAAAAATTCTCTCTGGCCGGAGCAAATCGCCGCATTGATGGACGCGATCGTAATCGGAGAAGAGTCGTTTATCGGACGACAGACGCGAATGGACTTTCAACGCTCGGGGACTTATCACGTGTTGGTTGTCTCGGGAATGAATGTCAGTATCCTCGCGATGTTCGCCCTGTGGTCGCTTCGAAAACTTGGGTTAGGAGACATTGCCGCGAGTATGTGCGCGATCGCGCTGATTCTCGCCTACGCAGCTCTCACCAATGTCGGACCGCCGGTCTGGCGCGCGGCACTAATGTTCGCCGTATATCTGGCAACGCGTCTCTTGTACCGGAACAAAGCCATGCTCAATGCGCTGGGTGCGGCCGCACTTGCTCTGCTAATTGCGGATCCACACGTGCTCTTCGGCGCAAGTTTTCAAATGACGTTCCTGTGCGTGGCATTAGTCGCCGGAGTTGGAATTCCTATTCTTGAGCGCACCATTGAACCCTACTCGCGCGGACTGCGCAATCTGGACGCGTTGGCTTACGATCGCTCACTGCCGCCACAGGTCGCGCAATTTCGCCTGGACTTGAGGCTGATCCTGGGCCGCTGCCAAGCCATTTTGCCAGGACGTGCTCCAGCATTTTTCCTAGTGCGCAGCCTCCGCGTATTGCTTGCCTTCTGTGAACTGGTACTGATGTCGGCCATTCTTCAGCTTGGACTCGCGTTGCCAATGGCTTTTTGCTTTCATCGCGCCACTTCGGTCCCGCTGCCGGCGAACTTGCTGGTCATTCCATTTCTGCAATTGCTGATGCCCGCTGCAGTGCTGGCGATTTTTGTGAGCTATATCTCGCTGGCCCTGGCAAAAATTCCCGCGGCCATTGCAGGATTCGCGCTGCAAGGAATCGCTGGAACGGTCAGATGGCTCGGCGGTTTGCGTCTCGCTGACATTCGCGTCCCGACTCCCGGTACCGCAGTGATAATCTGCGCGGTAGTTGCCATTGTTGTGTGTGTCGTCCTGCTGCGTGGTCGCACGCGGCTCGCGATGGTGGGCGTGGCAGCGCTCGCGGCAAGTGCATTGTGGATATGGACTGTCCCGCCGCGCCCGCAGCTCCGTCCGCGCGTGTTGGAGATGACTGCCATCGACGTCGGCCAAGGCGATTCGATCCTGCTGGTTTTACCGGACGGGCACAAGCTGCTGGTGGATGCCGGCGGACTGCCGTTCTGGACGCATTCGCAACTCGACATCGGCGAAGATGTGGTCTCGCCTTACTTGTGGGCGCGTGGAATCTCGCACCTTGACGCAATTGCGCTCACCCATGCACATGCCGATCACATGGGCGGCATGCCGGCTGTAATCGCGAACTTTCACCCGCGCGAATTGTGGTTGCCTGCAGGCATTCCAGATGAAGAGATTCACAACCTGCTGAGCCAGGCGCGCCAGTTAGGGATGGTTATCACATACCGCCAGGCGGGGGACAGTTTCTCCTACGGAGGAGCAACCATTCGCGTGCTTGCCCCCAGTCCTGACCTTGCGCTCCGGTCGTCGAAGAGTACGTCGCACCGGAATGATGAGTCGCTGGTGATGAAGGTGAGTTACGAAAAAACTTCCGCACTGTTAGAAGCAGACGCGGAGAAACCGACAGAGAAGCTTGTTTCGACCGAAGATCCACGAGCCGATGTACTCAAAGTCGCGCACCACGGAAGCGCCAGTTCCACGAATGTTGATTTGCTGGAAGCTGTACAACCGCAGTTCGCGGTAATTTCGGTGGGAGCTCGCAATGTTTACCGCCAGCCGCGGTTCGAGGTCCTCGAACGCTTACAAGGGGCAAGAGTGAAGACCTATCGCACTGACGCGGACGGGGCGACCAGCTTCTACTTGGACGGCCAAACAGTTACTTCGCTGAAATCTTCGGACAATTCTTCGCCGGGCGCGCGACGGTATTCCTCAATCAATTGCCGCGCTTTTTCTGCGTCCTCTTCCCGCACCAGGATGATGGTTCCCCCAATCGGCAAAACGCCTTGGGCGGCGTCAATCGCGGTCACGTCGCAATCAATGCCTGCGGACTCGAACAGTCCACTGACCACCATCGCCTCCGCTTCCTGCTCGGTGTCGAATACCCGCACCAGCTTTTGATTGGGATCGGGCGCCGGGTTCGGATTAGCTGCCATGGGGAATTACCTCCGGCAAGATTATAGACGGCTGGTTCAGGAGCGGGCTGAAATTCAAAGTTCGAACTCGAGCCCTTCGACTAAGGCCCGACCCGTTCCATATTCGTTAAGAGCTAATGACCGAAGTGTATTGCTTCGTACGAACATCCGGCGGAGAATGAGCGCAACGTTGGCCGAAAGCGGCACATCTAAAGTTATTGGACACGACGAACGGCGCGCGGATCACGGAAAGAGGGCCCCTTTGGAAGACGCGCAACCCAATGAAGTTCAACAGGAAGCCACCAAGATTCGCCGCCTGCAAATCATGGTCAGCATGGTGATGTCGGTCATCAGCCAGGACCCCAACCTGACTGTCGAAGAAGCCTCAGAGCTGGTCGCGGGAACCAAGCGGGCAGCGTTGGCCATGTTCCCCGACAAAGAACTTGCCTATGACATTCTCTATAAGCCAAGGCTGCAAAGATTGATGAAGGAAAGGTTTCGGTTGCAGTAAGCTTCGCGCCATACCTTCATCTGTTTGTTTCCTCACAATCCTCGGAAGGCTGCCAAACAAGTTGCTATCATCGGAAAATGATTGCTCGTCATTGGCGAGGTTGGACGAAGCCCAACGATGCAGATGCGTACGAAGAGTTGCTGACCCAGACTGTTCTTCCTGGACTTAGCAATATCGATGGTTATCGCGGTGGCTATGTGCTTCGCAGGGATGGACTGGAAGAGTCCGAATTCGTAGTCATAAACTTCTTTGCGTCGCTCGATGCGGTCCGCCGGTTTGCGGGAGCGGACTACGCAACTCCGGTGTTTGAGCCGCAAGCCAAGAAACTTCTTTCCAGGTTTGAACCGATGGCAATGCACTATGCGGTCAGGGCTAGCACGATAGCTGAAAATTACCCGCCAGACTGACTGGCGCATCTTTTCGTGCATCACATTGACCAGAGTTCCTGTTCTAAGTAGCCTTTCTAGATGTTTGCCAGAGATCAGAAGTTCTGGGAGTCGTTTGTGAAACCTGTCGCTAGGTGTTTTGCTGCGTCCATTCTTGCCGTCATCGTTGTAGCCAGCGTGGGGTGCGGCTCAAGTTCCAGTTCAAATTCAAGCTCCAACCTCGTACCGACTTTCCCGGCGGCTACCGTGCCCTTGGTCAAATTGAGCGCTGACACTTTCACGAACTCCACCAGTCAGCATGCTACGCAAGTCGAGCCTGACAGCTTTTCCTTCGGCCAGACTATCGTCGCGGCCTTTCAAGTTGGACGAATCTTCAGCGGCGGGTCCTCCGACATCGGCTTTGCGATTTCCACGGACGCCGGCAGCTCCTGGCAGAATGGCTTCCTGCCCGGACTCACGATGTTTCAAGGTGGAGGCACGAACGCTGCCGTCAGCGATCCAGCAGTGGTTTACGATGCCCGTCACGCGGTTTGGCTGATTTCCTCGCTCACGATTGCAAGCAGCGGCGCGACACAGGTCGTCGTCAGCGGCTCTCCGGATGTAATGAACTGGAACAATCCAGTCGCGGTGAGTCACACTCCCGATCCCGACAAAGATTGGATCGTCTGCGATAACACGGCGACCAGCCCTTTCTATGGGCACTGCTATCTCGAGTGGGACGACTTCAGCCAAGGCGACCTGATTTGGATGAGCACGTCCACCGACGGCGGACTGACTTGGTCGCCAGCGGCGAACACAACAGGTTTCGCGGTCGGAATCGGAGGCCAACCGTTGGTCCATCCAAATGGAACGGTGGTTGTGCCATACCTGAATTTCTCTCCGGCGATTGCCGCTTTCAAATCAACCGACGGCGGAGCCACTTGGACCTCGCCCGTTCTCGTAGGCAGCGCGATCAGCGGTCTGGTTGCTGGGAACCTGCGGACGGATCCTCTGCCGTCCGCGCAGATTGATGTGACGGGGACTGTTTATGTGGTTTGGCAGGACTGCAGCTTCCGCGCAAGCTGCTCTTCTAATGACCTGGTGATGAGCACGTCAGCGGACGGAACTAATTGGAGCGCCCCAGCGAGAATCCCGATTGATCCGGTCACCAGCACCGTGGACCACTTCATCCCCGGCATCGGAGTTGATCCCGTAACTGCCGGCAGCACGGCACACTTGGGTCTGACTTACTACTACTATCCTCAGGCAAATTGCAGCGCGGCCACTTGCGCCCTGTTTGTGGGATTCATCTCTTCTCTCGATGGAGGAAGCACCTGGAGCACGGCCACTCCGATCGCAGGGCCGATGTCGTTGAGTTGGCTGCCTTCGACTGTCTCCGGACAGATGGTCGGCGATTACGTTGCGACCTCGTTTGCCGGAGGAAAGGCGTATGGAGTTTTCGCCGTCGCAAAACAGAACACCGGTTCAACCTTCGACGAAGCGATATATACAACCCAGGCTGGATTCGATGTGACGGCCATGACAGGAAGAAACGCGACGGCAGCAGAGAAACAGCAGATTGGGATGAAGTCTCAGAGTGCACGCAGCCGGGCGGCGCGCAGGATTCGATAGATTTCAAACAGCTACTTGCACCAAGGGCCGCGCCGACCCGTTTCTTAAAGCGTCGGGTTCCTTACTAGGATTTTTCCTCATTGCTTTCGCATCTAATATGATGCTATAAAAGCACCATGATTGATGTGACCGAAGACATTCATTCGCTGACCACATTCAAGCGCAACTCCTCCGGGCTGATGAAGCGCATGAAGAAAACCGGACGTCCTCTTGTGCTCACCGTGAACGGCAAGGCTGAGGCAGTGCTGCTCGATGCCAAAGCCTATCAGCAAGTGGCCAGCCAGCTCGACGCAGTGGCAAGTATTCGCCGAGGCCTCCTCCAAGCGGAGAAAGGCATGGGACGCGCTGCCGATGAAGTATTCGACGAACTTGAACGGGAAGACTCGAGGCGTTAGCTTACTTTCCCAGGATGAATTACCGCGTCATCTTGACTCCTGAGGCCGAGACCGATCTCAGACAATCTTATCGCTACATCCGAAACCAGGC
>WNGL01002302.1_pt1 | contig 23230 bp, 23 predicted proteins | sample 5400591 | NCBI WGS metagenome assembly WNGL01 (sample SAMN13153377, study PRJNA577476) | soil metagenome | isolation source: 80 cm soil or saprolite under Garry oak tree replicate 1 | place: USA:California | collected 2016-06-15 | reverse complement strand
ACAACAATATACGCTTACATGAATCTTTGGGATACAAAACACCGGCAGAATTTTACTTTGGAAAAAACTAATACTATGGGAAGATTTTTCGTCGAAGTTACTATCAATTTACTGTGTTGACAAACGGTACCACCTTAGAAGGGATACAAATCCCATATCTTTTTGATTCGACGAAAAGTAATGCTTCTCATGTAGCAGTTATTCACGGAGGACCTCAATTGCCCCCTCTTACTATTAAAGGAGGTGATATCCGACTAGGCGCATTTGGAGTGTTACAAGGTTTGGCAACACCAGGAGTGAGTATTGTTGAAGGTGTGCATCAAATAGAAAGAGGTTATCACAATCTTGTTGATAATCTTGTTGGAGTAGGAGCAAATATATCTGTTGAATAAGATAATTTCTGTTCCAAGGCATGAAAAATATTTTATTTTTTTGAGATTGATATAAGTTCAAACATATTGCTGTAACTGCTGATAAACATCAATAAATGAGCCTAAAAGGGTTGGATAATCGTCAACACAGGTGTACTAAAAGAATTTTAGCTTTGATTTTTGAATAAAAAGTAATCTACATTGAACCGCTATGTCACCTCTCTCTTGATAGCACGTCATATTGATGCTAATATCGGTTTAAATGCAGCTCGTACGAACAACAATTCGATTAAATAGTCAACTTAAAAAAATTGCCGAGATGAAGGCACTTGAGGAAGATAGCTCTCTTCAAGAGATAGTGAATAACGCGCTTGAAAAATTTTTGAAGGATGAAGGGAAAAAAGAAGCAAAGCGGATTATTTTTAAAACACATGATCTTGGCGTCCCACTTGATAACCTTACGAGAGATGATTATTACGAATAACAACTATGCTTCTTGATTCAAATATACTTGTATATGCACTAAATATACGTTCACCAAAAAATCAAGCAGCACAAAAATTTCTACAAGAGAACCTCAAAGAATTAGTAGTTGCTCATCAAAACATACTTGAAACATTGCGTGTTTTGACGCATTCTAAATTCCCTCACCCGCTTTCCGCTCAAAAGGCAATTGAAGAGATAACCACCATTACAGACGCATGTAAAATTATCTATCCAAATAATAACACTCATTACCTCGCATTAGAATTAATCAGGGAGCATAAGTTAGTTGGTAACTATATTTTTGATGCATATCTTATGGCAACTGCAATGAGTAATAATATTATGACGATTGCTACTGATAATATAAAAGATTTTCAAAAATTCAAGATACAATTGATTAATCCTTTTATTAAATAGTGCTATTACTCTCGGAGTAAAAATTATAAAATTCCATAAGTTTGATGAAATGAATTAATATCTCAACCAAAAGGGGTTCAAAACAATTTGCATCAGAGTTACAAGCTCAGCAATATTATTGTTTTCTACCAGCTGTTAGCCAGTCTTCTTTTGTAGTTTTTGATGGTATAATTTTTATACCCGTATCTTCAAAAGTATCCGATACAATTTTTGTAACTCTGTTAAAATCCAGTTTTATTTGTGCTTCATCAGTATGTGCTACTGACTTATTTGAAAATCCTAAGGTACCTAAATATTCAATTTCAATTTGTTCTAATGGCTTAATATCTTCAGACGTACAATGATCTGCAAGAATGACAAAAAAATTTCCTGTGTCCGTACATAAAACTGTTCGTTCAATTCTATCTCGAATACCAGTGGAAGATTGAGAAAATGAATGATTATTAAGATATGTTTTTAATTTGGGGGATTTAATTTTTTCCCTAACTAATTCTCCATCCTCGGAAATAATTGTTTTAGTTTGGAATATCGAATGGTCAAAATCAGGGTCTTCACTCTTCTCCGCTATAGTTCGAATTCTATCACCATCGTTATTAAAATAATATCTAAAGAATATTAAAGATGGTTTAGGTGGTCCTAAAAATATGTTATCCCCAGGGTTGAAAGATACTTGTGATAAAATTGCTTGAGGATTTATTGCTATATCAAATTTTTTTTCACGTTCCTTGCCTTCTATTCTTCCTAAAAACCTATTTTCTTCTGGGTTTATTCTGGCTGGGCTTGGATAATGAGCTATTGCGTATAATCCTTCTGATCTTTTTACTCTTCCTGCAGGTACATAATCATGATTTTCTCCAAATAATTCTTTGACTAAATCATTAAAATAAGAATCTGAATTCATTGGTTTGTTAGATTTAATTTCTAAAATATTTGTACTTCTAACATCAGTCTGACAGGCGAAGAATAAGCCGTCATTATAGAATCTGCATTTATCAAACGACGGTATCCAATAACTAATGCCGGCGTCCAAAGTCATTCGCACTGGGTCTTCACCATCTTTTATAAAATGTCTCCGGTCAGATTGAATCATTAGTAGTGGTTGTAGACCATTTCCTTCGTACAATAACTCAATCATTCTACGAGAAGTATTCCCATTAGCAAATTGATCAAGTCTGCCGAAACTATCTCTATCCTTTAATACCGCTAAAGCATCAGCAATGGTAATATCGCTAACTGAATATTTTCTATTTTTTTCCCCTTTTTCTTGAAAATTTTGTGGTCGAAGTTTAACTTCAAGAGTAACGAGTTGATTAGGATCAAAAGTAATCAAATCATTAGTTTTTGTTCTTGGTGTATGAAAACGTAATCTTACTGAGCCTCTTTCCGGCAACGGGGAAGCAAGACTGGTTGAACCTAAGTATATCGAATTGATAACACTGTTAGGATAAATATCTTCCCTGAAGGAACTATCGTGAAACAAAGTAGGCTCTGTTGTCCCTGTAAATCTAAGTTCCGTCCTTTTTTTAGCTAAAGCTTCAATTCCCGCTGAAGTAACGTTTTCGATAAATGACATAGCATTATTTAATTAGATGGTATTGTATCATAACTTATAGTATTTGTGAGTTCTTGATATATAGAAAATGAATTCGAAGAGCTTTCACATCGGGGTACAAATTTAAGAGTAATTTGGAATCGTAATACACATCTGCAATTGTTGATAAATTTCTACAAGTGAGCCTAAAAGGGTTTGGTTTTGGTCGCTCCCGGTGTACACGAAACTAAATTTTGTTGAACTGCCTCATGGGAAAATTACGCTATTATGTATAAAAAGTCTGTCTAAAAGACCCAGACTGTTCTTAAAACGGAAGTAAAGAAGATCATAACTCAGATTTTACTACACTATAAATTCACTTTTCATATCTATTCTTCACCTTTTGTAAGGTTTTTCCATAATCTGCTCCCATTCCAATTCCATGAATTTTATTGTCAAAGTGAAAATCACAAAATACTTCCCCAGCAATTAATTCATATGTTATTTTGCAGTATCCCCTTTTCAAAGGCTTGAATATTTGCAATCGTCGTGTCAAGAATTTGATGAACTGATTCTTTACTGTTGAAAGCATTGTGTGAGGTGAAAATAACATCATCTCTCGTTAATAAAACATGGTTGAGAAGTTGTGTTTTTATATTGCATTTTTTAAGGAACTCTTCGGTAAGAAGCTCCCTCTCTTCTTTCAACATGCATTCTTCCTCCACCACATCAAGCCCTGCAGCACTGAGAGTTTCTGTCTCAAGTCCATCCAGAACAGCTTGTGTCTCAACCAAAGGCCCACGTGCGGTATTAATGAGGATACTTCCCTTTTTAAACATATTGATATTGTCTTTATTAATAATATGATGTGTTTCTTTTGTATGAGGCAGATGTAGTGTGACAATATCAGAGCTTGCTATTATTTCTTCAAGAGGTGCTGCTTTGACATTCTTAAAGCCTTTTAATTCTTCCGGATGCCTTGTCAGGACAAGTACATTCATTTCAAATGCTTGTGCCAACTTAATAACTTTTTCACCTATTTTCCCTGTTCCGATAACGCCAATTGTCTTTCCAGCCAGATCAAACCCCGTTAATCCCTCAAGCGAAAAATCTCCCCGTCTGCTTCGATCAACGGTCGGGATGAGTTTTCGAGAGATGGCAAGAATAAGAGCAAACGTATGCTCAGCAACAGTATGTGCGCCATATGATGGAACATTTACCACAGCAATTCCTTTCTCGCGACAATAATCGAGATCAATATGATCATACCCCGTAGAACGCGTTGCAATAAGCCCAAGCTTTGGAAATTTAGTTAACATGTCTCTTGTCAGTTCAGAATAAATAAATGTTGAGATTATTGTAGCATCAAAATAGGAAGTATTTTTTTCGTCGTGTACTTTGTTAAGAGTAAAGGCAAGCGAATCATTTGGAAAAGTTTTTTTTAAATATTCAGTTTCCCAGTCCTCAATTTCATAAAAGACGATATTGCTCATGTATTTATTGTAAAACTTTTTTAAAAGTATTACCAGTGATAAAGATCACAGACTTCCTTGCACAAAATTTACAATTTCCTTACAAAGTACTATAACAGTGAAATATAAAGTAGCAATAGTGTCATCCCATACGGCGGATTGGTGAGTATAGGAGCTCTAGCGAAAACAAAATCCAAAGTGGAAGGGTGACATTTTTCTGTTATTCAACAACGGCTTGGGTTGTTGTGCCACTTGGATGTTTGACTTCTTTAAGAAAAAGCGTTGCGATTCCCCCGCCAATAATAAATAAGGATGCAAATTTAAATACAGTTCCATAGGCAAGTATGTCAGCTTTTGAAATTAAAAGACCTGGGATAATTTTTAGAACACTCGGATCGGTTGTATTAATTATTGTGTTATTTTGAAGCTCTATTAAATGTGACGTGGTACTATTGGAAAGAAGTGTCGCAAAAATTGCAGCACCAAATGCTCCTGATAAATTTCGTGAAAGAGCCAGAACAGATGACGCAACTCCGACATCCTTGAGAGGAACACTTCCTGTAGCAGCCTGTGTCAACGGTCCAAATCCTACACCTATACCAAGTGCAAAAAATCCTAACCTCCAAGCCATATCAAAAAATGTCCACTTGACATCAATAGCAGAGAAAAGATAGAAAATAAATGCAGCCCAAAACATTCCAATCGATACAAAATATCTTGCAGGAATTTTACCGGAAAGCCGCACCCCTATTTGAGATCCAATCATAATAGCAACTGCCATAGGAATGAAGAGAAATCCGGCTTTAGTAGTTGAAAAACCCAAAACATTTTGTGCAAAAATCGGGAGAAGGAAAATTCCGCCAAAAAGTCCCATAAAGGAAATAAATGATGCAATATTTGCAACGGTAAAAGGCGCAATTTTGAAGAATTCGAGATTTACCACAGGCTCTTTTTCGTGATGCTCAACATTAATAAATGCGATTAATGAAATTATGGAAATAATATAGCTAATTATACTGGCCAGACTCAGCCATCCCCATGCTTGTCCCTGATCAAGCACTAACACCATTGTTCCAAGACTGATACCAAGCAGCAAAGATCCAAACCAATCAAAATGTTTTAACCCTTTAATATTTTCAACAGGTTCTCTGATATAGCGCATAGCCATGAAAGTCCCGATTGCGCCAAGAGGGATATTGATATAAAACACTGCTCTCCAACCAAATATATCGGTGAGTGGTCCACCCAGTAGCGGTCCAAAGACAATTGAAGCAGCAAAAATAGATGACCATATTCCTTGTGCTTGCAGACGTTGTTTTTGATCAGTAAACTCATACGCGATAATTGAGAGTGCAATTGGATAATCAATTGAGACAGTTATTGCCTGTAAAATTCTAAAGACGAGCATTGAAGAAAGATTCCAGGACAAACCCGCAAGCATTGATGAGAGTACAAAACCAATAATACCAAAAAGATAGAGAGGTTTTCTTCCGATCAAGTCACCCATTTTTCCAAATACGGGCACAAAAACCGCATTTGCGATAATATAAGCGGTTGAGATATAACTTGCTTCGGTAATAGTAATGCCAAAATCTTGGATAATTTTTGGAAGTGCAAGATTAACGATAGTTCCATCAAGCCGTCCCAAAAAAGAAGATATCATAAGCGTACCCAGAACTGCCCATTGCATCCCGGTAAAGCCTTTTCTTGGTTCTGTTACTGGTTTGGATTCAATTTGTGGAGCAACCTGTTTTTGTTTTGCCATAGGTAGTTATCATTTTCCATTGATTGTTTATTTTTAATTTGATCTATTGAGAAATAAATAGTAAATGGCAAGTCACAATTAGTGCGTTTTCGTATAAACCGTCATCTTGGCTGACATGCCGTTTTTAATTTCTGGATATTGCGCGGAATTAAATCGTGTGTACACAATAAATTGCTGTGTTGGCCGTTCACTGGAAATTGAAAATGATAACTGCGCAGTCTTTGCTGTTGAAGAAATTTCATCAACAAAGCCCCAATAGGATTTCCCGGGGAAGGCATCAACGGTAAATGAAGTGACTTGACCAACTTTAATTTGATTAAGCCCTTTATTTTCATCAATAGTACCAGCAACACGCAATTCAACCGGTTGGATCATTTGAATAAGTTGTGTTGTTGTCGTTACTGTTGATCCAGTGACGTCCGGTGCCGTAACAATAAGTCCTTCGGTATTGGCACGCAAGGTTTCTGATCCGACAACTGCTAATTGGTCGCCTTTTTGCACTTGCTGTCCTTCGGTTACATCAATTTCCTGAACTTTACCGCTCCCGGATGGTGAAATAGTAATAAGAGGCGCTTGTACTAACGAATCATCAATAAAAATTCTATCAGATATTTTTTCATATGTTATGTATGCCCCAATAAGAAGCAACACAGCAAGCACAATAAAAAATCGTTTAAGAAATTGTTTGTTTTTAAAAAGAGAGAAAAGTTTTTTCATAATAATGGATACTCCTTTGATGGAATTAATTTTGGATCGGTAATGACTCTATCTCCTTGGGATAGCCCGCTTGTTATCTCAATCATATCTCCATGTGTTTTACCAACGGCAATATTTCTCAGCATTGGTTTTCCATTATTTACCACCCACACATATTTTCCGGATAACACAGTCCACGCTGGGATTAACGTAACATTTTCAGCATTGGTCATAATAATTGCCGTCCCCGTTTGATCAAGTTTGCCTATTGTTGTTACTGTGTCGCTTTGAATATCAACTTGATATACTTGTTCTCCACTATCTAATTTTGTTTTCGTCGGATAAACTTTAACAATTGTTCCGTTTATTTTATTCTGCGCACCATCCAACATAATACTTGCGTTCATTCCTTCTGTTACATAATCAATATCACTTGCCGGAATATTTGCCCGGAAGACTTTTGTTGTGGGGTCAGCGACAACAAAAGACGTTGTGGGTGTCACATTTTGTCCTGAGACATTGACGTCTTCGTGCGTTACTATACCATTTAAAGGGGAAGTAAGTGTAGCTAATTGGAGCGCATAATTTGTTATCTCAACAGATGCAACAGATGTATCTAAGTTTGCCTGATTTTGGTCAACAATCCGTTTAACGGCATCGTTTATTGCATTATCTACGTTATCAGGGTTATCTAGCGCTGTCCTTTGTTGGTTTTTTAACGTATTATCTTGAGCATTTTGTTGTGTTTGATCAAAATTATCACGAGTTGATTTGTATGTATTAAGCGCTTGGGTTAATAATCGTTGTAACTGGTAAGTGTCAAGTTGTGCAATTGTTTGTCCCTTCGTTACTTTATCTCCCTCTTTAAGCTGCACCGAAACAAGTTTACCGCCTGTTTGAAAGTGTAGCGTTGCCTGATCTTGCGCAGTTACTGTTCCGTCCACTACGATTGTTGAGTCAATATTTTTCACCGCAGCAGATTGTGCACTATTTACATCCGTTTTACTGCTCGCATGCTGCATTTGAACACCAATAAAAATAAGGGCATCAATAATAAGAACGGCAAAAATAAGAAAGGTAATGGTTTTTCTAATGTTCATACTGTTTTTCAATTCGATCATTAAGTTTTTCTAGCAACCGCAATAATTCTTGCTGTTCTGAATCAGATAAAAATGAGAGCATCTTATCAAGATTACATATTTTTTCATCCATCGCCTTCTTCAAGAGACTGCTGCCAGCCTTTGTTAAAGCAATACGGACCAATCTCCTATCCTTCTCATCCTGCTGTCTCTCTACTAATTGTAACGAAACCAATTTATTGAGTAAACTGGTAGCAGAAGGCAATTCTATATGAAAATGTTCCGCTATCTCACCCATTTGAGCCTTATTTTTTTGCTTTAAATAACTGAGGGTTTGTAGCTGTAAGATGCTCAAATGTGCAATATCCGATGGGTAATTCATTTTATCCCGCAGGAGACGTGAGTTTTTGAATATTGCTTCAAAAATTTTTTTTGCTAGTTGGCTTGGCATATTACTTAGATAGTCTAATTATTAGTTAATCAAATTATATCACAATCAAACTATCTGTCAAGTATAAAAACAGTTGACATTTATATCTCAATTTGCTACTATAGGCCGACATATGGTTATCTCAAACATTTTTTTGGATAAAGACACCCATTTTCTTACTTTATCAGCTGATATTGCTTTTCGCGGAAAGTCAATTCAGCGTGCTTATCTTAAAATAGATCGCAAATATGAATCATTGATTAGTGATGATGCGAGCCCTTTTCTCGCAGCAGTATTACTTCCCTGCATGAAAACAAAGGAAAATATTTATATTGATGGAAATGTATCCGCAAAGCTTTTACAGAATACTCATGCAATAATGAATTTAATTAAAAAATGGAATATTGGACTTTCCAAAGTAAAAATCCGCTGTCGGGATGTGACACATGATTCACAAAAGCCTAAATTCGTCGGTTCTTTTTTCACTGCTGGTGTAGACTCTTTCTATACTTATCTTAAAAAAAGTAAGACAAAAGAAAAAATAACGCATCTTATTCTTGTTCATGGATTTGATATTCCCCTTGAAAATAAATCTTTCTTTAAAGAAGTTAAAAAAACAATTGAAAAAGTTGCGAAAGAAGAAAAAATTCAACCGGTTATTATTGAGACAAATATCGGTACTATCGTAGAACAGCGGCTCATATGGGATTTCTCTCATGGAGGAGCACTTGGCGCGGTTGCATTATTTTTGCGCGGGGGGATGAAAGAAATTTTTATTTCAGGTGCGGTAAAAAACAATGAGCTTTTTCCCTATGGCACGCATCCGCAGTTAGATAAATTGTGGTCTACGCAAACCCTATCGGTACAAAGTATTGGCGGAGAACATAACCGTTTGGAAAAGATTATACATGTCGTAAGTAAATCTCCGTTGGCACTGAAATATCTTCGTGTTTGTACACAAAATATTAAAGGAAAATACAATTGTTCGCGCTGTCATAAATGTCTCATAACAATGATATATCTCTATAGTGCCGATGTTCTAAAAGAAGCAAAGACATTTGATCCGGTACTTGATTTGTCGCTTGTCAAACAGATGTACTATGATTATAAATTTAAGTATAATACTCAGGCAGAGGCAATTCTCGCATTTCTAAAACGAGAAAAGCGAGATAAAGAATTGCAGGATGCTATCAGTTACAGTTTGGCCAAAAGTAAAAAGCCTCAAGTAATGAAGCGTATTTCGCAAATCATTGCACAGTGGGACCAAAACCATAATGAAAGAAGATTGTATCAATTTATTTTTACTATGAATAACAAGGAAGATAGAAATGTGTTATTCAAATTTCTTTTAAATCGAGGAATACTTAAATGACTGCTTTATTTATTGCTGCCTTAACGGTTGGTATTATAATTATCAAAACTATTTGGATAAAAACGGAAATCCGTTTTTCCAGAAAACGTGTCAATGCGCAGATGTTTAAAACAAACGCGGTTGAAGCTGCCATAATTATCTTGCAGATTCTCGCAGCAGTTTATATTCCTTTTCCTGCAACACCTTTTAATTCAGCTATTATCATCGTAGGAACTGCTTGTTATTTTATCGGTGCTTTTCTTGCATTATGGGGAAGAAAGACCATGAGTCAGTCTTGGGGAATTCCTGGTGAACACGTGGCAAAACAAGATAAATTAGTAACAACTGGACCTTTTGCTTTTTCAAGAAATCCAATTTATCTGGGATTTTTACTTCTTTATTTTGGTTATGCTGCTGCGCTTCTCAGCTGGTTAATTATTTTACGAATTCCCCTGTCACTTTATTTCTATAAATCAGCAAAAAAAGAGGAAGTAAATTTGGAGAAGAAATTTGGGAAAGAATATAGAGAATATAAACGCCGCGTGCCCCTCTTTATTTAATTAGGTTTGAATTTATTTACAGCAGCCCACGGAAGTGCCATTGTGCGAAGCAGGAAATCCAAACCAATTCGTTTTGCGATATTTTGTTGCCGTGCGTGCAACCGTAATGCTTCCTGATACTCCAAACTTCCGTGAGCAATCAACACATAAAGAGGTGGCAGCCAGTATTTGGGAAATACATGATGCAAGAATGTGTCTGCTTTATCTTTCAAAATATAATACGGCGATCGGCTTTTATCTCTCAACTCAATAAAATTTTCTTTGGAAAGTCTTGCTAGTAAATCAGTATTTACTTTACGATTTTTTTGATATTTTTCAAAAATTGTTTGCCAAGCATCTTTATATTCATCCAATAACGCATCGATTGCAAGAGCATCTTCAAATGCTGCACAAACACCTTGTCCATAGAACGGAATTACAGCGTGTGCTGCGTCGCCTATCACCGCCATAAAATCCTTATCATGCCACTTTTCCGCATAGAGCGTAACAAATGTACCAGTGGGTTTGTTTAAAAAAGAATGGATTATGTTGGGTAAAAGAGGTTTGAGGTCAGGAAACTGCTCTATAATAAATGTCTCAATTGTTTCTTTGGTTTTTAACTCTTCAAAACTATCTTTTCCAACGAGAGGTAAATTAAACATTAGCGTGAAAGAATCATCAGGATTTGGAAATGCGATAAGCAGTGAATTTTCTCTTGGCCACGTGTGGGTTGCTTTTGTGCGAAGTTTCATTTGTTCTGTCAACTCGGATGAGATGTGAACCTCTTTATATCCCCAATCCTCAAATTCTTTAAGAGCAGCATCTTTTTTATCCGGCTCTAGTTCAGATCGAACGAGTGAATGTACTCCGTCCGCTCCGATAACAATCTCTGCGGGAACGGAAATCTCCTTTTCTTTTTGTAAAATAATATGCTTTCTTTTTGCATCAATCTTTATACATTTTGTATTAAAAGATATCTTTATATTTGGAAATTTGTCTGCCACATCAAGCAACGCGCCGTTCAATTGATTTCTATGAACAGTATAAAGAATCTCGTCTCCTTGTGTATCAAAAGGGCTGTAGACAATTTTATCCTTGCCATAATGTGCAGCATTTCCCTCTGCAATGATTGCAATTTTTTTAATATCATCCCAGATATCGACTTTTTTCATTGCTTGGATGCCACGATAATAAAGCGTTAAATTAAATGATCTTCCCGAATCGTACGGTTGTTTGCGTACATCAGGTCGATGCTCGTAAATACAAACGCCGTATCCTCTTTTGGCAAGACAAATCGCCATAAAACATCCAGCCATCCCTGCACCAATAATAGCAATGTTATTTTTCATTGATATATCTATTGTATCATATCAAACTATAGGTTGAAAAGTGGCTTTTAGTAACTTCACCTCTGCAATTCTTAATCAATCTTTACAGTTATGCGCTATTATTACAATATGTTCCCGTTATCTGATGACGCAAAAGCTCCACGTTTTCCCATCATGATGTGGCTTCTTATTATTGCAAATGTTTTTGTCTTTATCCGTGAGCTAATGGCTCCCAATATCGATACCTTTATATCTCACTATGCACTTATTCCTTCACATGTGCATTTTAATGACTATCTAACACTTATTCCCTTTGTCACTGCAATTTTTTTGCATGGCGGATTTTTGCATATTCTCTCCAATATGTGGTTTCTCTTTATTTTTGGTGATAATGTTGAAGGAGAACTTCGTCCTGTTGGTTTTCTATTACTCTTTCTTGTCGCAGGAATTGCCGGAAACGTTCTGCAATATCTTATTATGCCAACCTCTTCAATCCCTATGATCGGCGCTTCAGGTGCAATTGCTGGTGTTTTGGGCTGCTATTATGTACTTTTCCCCTATTCGCGAGTCAAAACGCTTCTTTTTCTCTTCATATTTGTCACTATTGTTGATATTAGCGCCCCACTAGTGCTTGGGTTTTGGTTTATTTTGCAGCTTTTTTCGGGTGCAACTTCTCTCTCAGCAACCAGTGTTGACCAAGGCGGAATAGCCTTCTTCGCACATATTGCGGGATTTATCTTAGGCATCATTGTAGGAAGGGCAATTAGAGAGACTAGCTATGAAAAGTCAAGTAATAAAAATTGAAAAGCTTCAAGTGCTTTAATATCCATAATCCTCAATCGGTTCATTGCCAACGCGGACGCGTGGGAGTTTGTAGATATTTGAAATGCAGTCACTTCGTCCCGGATCGGTTGAGAGAGCGGCGATCATACTCAACTGTTTGAGTGTTTGGATTGCGAGATCGCTGTAAGAGCCGTATGGATAGACAACAATATTATTGTCAATGCCAAGGTTATTTTTTAGATCCTCATTTGCAGTTGTCACTTCTTTGATTATCTGGTCTTGATTTATTAAACCAAGCGGTGCATGCGATGTTGTGTGATTATAAATTCTTGCATAAGGACTGGCTGCCATTTCTTTAAGGTGATCCCAGGTCATATAGTCTGGTTGTCCGACGAGACCTGTTGGTATCATAAAGTTAATGATTGCCTGATATTTTTTTGCCATAAGAAATGCGTAAGTATAATTATCAATGTATCCATCATCAATTGTTACCACAACACTTTTCTCCGGAACTGTTCCCCGTGTCAAAATAGCATAGACAAGGTCGCCAAGTGAGAGAAAATGATAGTTTTTTGTGGTTAGATAGCTGATGTGTTCTTCAAAATAACTACTGTCTTGGGTGAGTGGTGCATGTCCCAGTTGGCCGGCGATTTCGAGAGGCTCTGTGTGATGATACATAATAATTGGTACGTTGAGACAATAATCTTGAGCCGAACCTGAAGCAATCGGCGTTGCAGAATCAGATGAAACAGTCGGCACAGAAGGAGTTGCCAGCTCATCAAGCTGCTGGAGAATCGGAAAAGGAGTTGAGGGAGAAGGTATCGGAGTGATAGTTGGAAATAGTGTTGGCAATGTTACTAATGGAGATGAGACTGCCGAATTTGAAGCAGTATTTGTTTGTGCAAATACTGTTTTGAACGATCCGAGAACGAGGACGAGGGCAAAAAAGAAGAGCAACAGTTGTTTCATATTGATTTAGCAACCTTATTGTAAATCCAAAAATAAAAATTCGCAATGGGAAAAAAGACATGGAGATACTTATCATTGTTTCTCCTCCGCATTTGTACTATACTTCATGCGTAAAGCGTATGTTTGCAAAAAGAGTACAATTATTAGTTACTTCTCATACAATTGCTATTGATACAAAGGCAAAAGCTTTTAAGAGTCACGGAATTCCTGTGATAAATCTCAGTGTTGGAGAGCCCAATTTCCATACCCCGGAAAATATTAAAAAAGCTGCAATTAATGCGATTAAAGAAGGTAATTCATTTTATACCGCACCGGAAGGGATTCTTGAGTTGCGACAGGCGATTGCAAAAAAAATCATAAATGATAACAAAATTACGTACGACCCATCTCAAATTATCGTCGGTGCTGGAAGTAAACAACTACTTTATACAGCTTTTCAAGTGCTTTGTGACAAGGGAGATGAAGTTATTATTCCTTTGCCAGCTTGGAACACTTTTGTAGAGCAAGTAAAGCTTGCCGGAGCAAAACCAGTTTTTATTACCTTAAAGCCACCCTTCAAACTTACTGCAAACGATGTGAAAAAAGCAATTACGTCAAAAACAAAACTTCTTCTCCTTAACAGTCCTTCCAACCCAGCAGGAGCAATGATTGAATCTGATGAACTAAAAAAAATTGCGGATCTTGTAGTTAAAAACAATATTTTAGTCATTACTGATGAAATATATGAAAAGTTAACGTACTCGCAAAGGCATATATCTATTGCTTCTTTAAATAACGATATAAAAGAAAGAACAATAACAATTAACGGCGTCTCCAAAGCATACGCGATGACTGGATGGAGACTGGGTTATGCAGCCGGGCCAAAAGAAATTATCGAAAAAATGAAAGCATTACAGAGTCAGTTGATCTCTCATGCTACTGCTATTTCTCAAAAAGCAGCGGTAGAAGCATTAACCGGTGATCAAAAATCGATTGAAATGATGAGAAAAGCATTTGCCAAAAGAAGAGATTTTTGCTTGAAACAAATTGCAGCAATTCCAGAATTATCAGTGAATGAACCTGATGGTGCGTTTTATCTTTTTATCTCTCTTGAAAAACTTCTTAGAAAGCAGTATCCTAGTTCAGCGGCATGGGCTGAAGCTTTGCTTGAAAAAGAAAAAGTTGCCGTAGTTCCGGGAGAGGCATTTTATTATCCGGGATATATCAGGATGAGCTATGCAGCATCCGATGAAGATTTGCAAGAAGCTTTTAAAAGACTAAAGAAATTTATTGAAGTTTAAAAATGAAAAAAATAAAACGAATCATACCAGCCACCATGGCATCACAACATCCGGATCATGCAAATGCTCCGTATTGGCATGATGATCCTTTTATTACCGTCCAACATGAATATGAGGAGACATACCTGGCTTATTCGGATCTTGGAATCGATGAATATAAATGGGATTGGGAGGGGAAATTGGTGGACGAGTCGGTTATGGAACGGCTGTTGAGTAACTATTATCAATATTTTAAAGATAATCCGCTTGGCAAAGCAAAATTCCTTACATTTCGTTTACCAAATCCCAAAGCAGAAACCGAATTCAGGCTCGCCCGTGCGTTTATTAACTTACTCAGCGCTGCTGCGCTCGCGAAAAAAGTAGGACTTCACACACCACCGCTTTTTGAAGTTATTCTTCCAATGACCGAAATAGCAGAAGAAATGATCGCGATTCAGGAAGCATTTACCGAAATCAGCGATCTTAAACACGAATTGTTGCGTTTTAACAATTCTCCAATTGAAGAACTTGAAGTTATCCCACTTTTTGAACAGGTTGATACGATAATTCACTCAGATGAGATTCTTGAGAAATATTTAGAGATGTATAAAAAAAGATTTAAAAAAACGCCAGAGTATTTGCGTCCTTACACTGCGCGTTCCGATCCGGCACTTAACTCAGGGATGGTTCCCACTGTTCTGGCAATCAAAATCGCGCTGTCACGATATCAAAAATTATCAAAGAAGCTCAATATTCCACTTTTCCCCATTATTGGTACAGCCATGCTGCCTTTTAGAGGAGGACTCAGACCTGATGATGTGGCGAGTTTTGTTAACGAATACCAAGGCATGAGAACTGCACTCATCCAAAGTGGTTTTCGCTATGATTTTGATAAAGAAGTAGTTAAAAAAGGCATTAAGGATTTGCATGAACTTTTGCCAAAAGGTGAAGTAAGAGTAGTTTCTCCAAAAGAAGAAAAAATATTGATTACTCTAATTCCTGCTTTTGAAGAAGCATATCGAAGTGTTATTGAAGAAATCGCTCCGCTTATTAATACACTTTCAGCAATGTTACCCAAACGCCGTGAACGTGTTCAACATATCGGGTTGTTTGGTTATTCCCGCGGTATGGGCAAAGTAACGTTACCTCGAGCAATTGGATTTACCGCAGCACTGTATTCGATCGGTATTCCTCCAGAGTTAATCGGAACAGGCCGCGGACTTAAAAAGACAAACAAAGACGAACAAAAAGTATTGGAAAAGCATTATCTCAATTTTAAGAAAGATGTCGTTAACGCCGGACGATACTTAAATAAAGAAAATCTCGATAAATTAGCCAAAGAATATCCAGAACTAAAAAATGTACAAGAAGATGTAGCAGCACTGGAAGAATATTTTGGTGAAAAATTAGAACCAAAAACGTTGGAAGAAAAAGAGCACCAAATTTTGGCGAGTAAATTAGTTGATAAATTAGATAAAAAAGAAAACCTCACCGATCTGATCGTCCGCACTGCAAAATTACGAAGAAGTTTGGGGTAACCTAAGAATTTACGTGAATAGTAAGCGTTTCTTTTCCTGCAAACTGTGCTTTATCCCCCAATTCTTCTTCAGTCCTTAGTAATTCATTATATTTGGCAATTCTTTCCGTTCGTGAAAGGGAACCTGTTTTGATTTGTCCGGTTGCAAGGCCTACTGCAAGATGCGCAATTGTTGTGTCTTCGGTTTCACCGGATCGGTGAGAGACAACCGTGTTCCATTTCGCTTCTTTTGCCGTCATAATGGTTTCAATCGTTTCAGTAAGCGTTCCGATTTGGTTTAGTTTAATTAAAATTGCATTTCCTGCTTTTTCAGTAATCGCTTTTTTAAGATAGGTGACATTGGTAACCAAATTGTCATCGCCAACCAATTGTATTTTTTTTCCGAGTACTTTGGTAATATACTGCCATCCATCCCAATCATTTTCTCCCAATCCATCTTCAACAGAAACAATTGGATAATTTTCTACCAATTGCGCAATCCAATCAACCATTTGGCTGCTGGAAAATGTTTCTTTTTCAGCTTTCAGAACATATTTCTCATCATGAATTAATTCCGATGCTGCCACATCCAATGCAAGCGCAATGTCATCCCCAGGAATATAACCGGCATTCATAATTGCTTGGAGGATCAAATCGAGTGCTTCCGCGTTGCCTTTTTTTACAAGTGGTGCATAACCTCCTTCATCTCCCACAGTTGTCGGGTAGCCTTTTTCTTTCAGAACTTTACCCAAATGATGAAATACTTCCGAACCCATACGAAGCGCTTCAGAAAATGTCTTGGCACCAACTGGCACAATCATAAATTCTTGGATATCGGTTGCAAAATTGGCATGTTGCCCACCATTGATAATATTCATCATTGGCATGGGCAACAAAGAAGGAGAGGTAAGTTTGAAATTATTTGATGTATATGCGTGAAGATATTCATAGAGAGGAACCTTTTTGTATTGAGCTGACGCTTTTGCAATGGCGAGGGAAACTGAGAGAATCGCGTTTGCACCAAGTTTACTTTTATTTTCTGTACCATCAAGAGCAATCATTTTTTCGTCGATTGCTTTTTGATCCTGCGCGTCCATTCCGACAACTTCTTTTGCTATGAGCTCATTAACATTTGCAACTGCTTTGAGAACACCTTTGCCGAGATATTTTGTTTTATCTCCATCTCTTAGCTCAACTGCTTCACGAGTTCCTGTTGACGCACCCGAGGGAACAGCAGCTCGTCCCATCGTACCATCTTCAAGAACTGCATCACATTCAATAGTCGGATTACCCCGTGAATCAAGTATTTGTCTTGCGTGTAATGCTTTTACTTTCATAGAAGTTTATTTTACACCAACGAGAAGATAACAACAATGATTAGAATCAGTAATATAATATGTGTCAAACCACCTATGAATAAAAATCCAAATGTCGATAAAAGCCAAAGAATAAGCAGAATGATAGCAATTGTCCGAAAAATTCCCGGTAACATACTAATCAGAAAAAGAATAACGATAAGATAAATAAGACTTTGCAAGGTGAACGACCCAAAACCAAATGCCAACAGAGGAAAAGAGAAAAATCCGATATGGATAAAGCCAAGCAACCAAAAAACAATTAAGATAATAAGAAGTGTTCGTAACATAAAGCTCATCTTATTGTTGCAAGTATTTATCCAAAATGCAATCTGTAGTATGATAAAATAATGGAGCTTTTCCTTGAATTTACCGCGATAGTTATTCTCGCAACAGTAGTCTCTATTGTCTTGCGTGCGTTAAAACAGCCTCTTGTTGTCGGTTATATTTTTACCGGTATTCTTCTTGGCCCACATTTTTTTAATGTCGTCCATGCAACAAATTATATAGAACTTTTTTCAAAAATCGGCATAACCATCTTACTTTTTATTGTTGGATTGAATTTAAAACCCAGCGTTGTCAAAGAAGTAGGAAAAGTATCGGTAGTCGGAGGATTGGGACAGATTGTTATAACAACCCTTTTGGGATTTGCCATTGCTTCATTGTTAGGATTTGCCCCTCTACATTCACTCTATATTGGGCTCGCATTAAGTTTTAGCAGCACAATTATTATCCTTAAATTGCTTTCTGACAAAGATGATTTGCCAAAAGTGTATGGGAAAGTCACGATCGGATTTCTATTAACTCAAGATCTTGTTGCAATTGTAGCTTTACTTTTTATCTCTTCTTTTGCTGGAACTCAACATGCTGATTTGGTACAGACGAGCATAGTATTGCTTCTAAAATTATTTATTGCAGGTTCAGTTGTTTATCTTATCAGCAAATATCTTATCAATCACGCTATTCATCATCTTGCGCAGTCGCAGGAATTGCTTTTTCTTTTTTCAATTGCCTGGGGGTTGGGACTTGCAAGTATGTTTTATCTGATTGGATTTTCAGTTGAGGTTGGAGCCTTAGTTGCCGGTGTTTCACTCTCTATTACACCATTTGCTGATAGCATCGCGTCGCGTCTCAAACCCTTGCGTGATTTTTTCATCGTCCTTTTTTTCATTTTACTTGGAAGCAATCTCGTGCTAACAAATATATCAGAATTACTGCTATCAACGCTTCTTCTTTCTTTGTTTGTCCTTATTGGTAAGCCATTGATTGTTTTTTATCTTATGAATATGCTTGGATATAAAACTAAGCAAAGCTTTCAATCCGGTATCTCTCTTGCCCAAGTAAGTGAATTCTCGCTTATTCTTGCAACTCTTGGGCTAAGTATCGGACAACTCGATAGTACAACTGTTAGCGTCATTACCTTAACAGCTTTGATTACCATTGCCGGTTCAAGTTATTTCATTTTGTATTCAGATGAGATTTTTCCTCTTGTTGAAAAGAAACTAAAAAAATTTGAGATCATTCACTCATCAAAAACAACGGCAAATGAACAACTGCAATTCGAAATAGTTCTTTTTGGATTTGATAGAGTAGGACATGATTTTATAGAAGCATTTGAAAAACTCAATAAGAATTATGTTGTTGTTGATTATAATCCGGATATGATTAAGCAACTGGAAAGTACCGAAATACCTTTTAAATATGGTGATGTTGAGGACGTTGAATTTTTACGTGAACTGCAGTTGAACAAGATAAAATTATGTGTCTCAACAATTCCGGATGTGAACGTTAATACGTTGTTGATAAAAAAAATTAAAGAAGAAAATTCAGATACAATTATTATTGTACGGGCAAGAGAAACGCATGAAGCAAAAGCTTTGTATGAATTAGGTGCAACGTACGTTGTCATGCCACACTATTTGGGAGCGAAATATGCAACAACTATGATAAAACGAATTGGCCTAGATAGCAAAGGTTTTAAAGAAGAGCGTGATAAGCATCTTGCATATGTTAACAAGAAATAGCTTCCATCCTAGCTTCAAAATTGCTATAATAGCTTACTGGTTTGATTAGAGACTAAAAATGGTGGTTGTAGCTCAGTGGTAGAGCGTCAGTTTGTGGTACTGAAAGTCGCGGGTCCGATCCCCGTCAGCCACCCATAAGGTTTGCTACGGTTTCCTCAGGTTTATGAGAAAACTGATTTTTCCATAATTATTTCTTGATAAATTGCAAAAGATCTTCTTTTGTCAGTAGTCGAGATTCTTTACAGAAGCGCACCATAGCCACACTTGCTTTATGAGAAAAACCAACATACTCGATAATTTTTCCTTTTTCTTGTGCTTTTTTAATAGCTGGTTCTAAATCTGTATCCGAAGAAACAAGGATAATTCGATCAGCTTTATTTTCATAGGTTGCGACAAGCATATCAACAGCAAGGTGAACATCAACACCTTTTTCATGATAGACACCATCATTTTTCAATAAATAACCGAGGACATAGTTAAATTTGTGTTTCTTAAGATTTGCAAAAAGTTTTTGTTGGCTGGCGAGCATTTTATCCGACTGAGCTGTGCCATCTTGCTTCACTCTGCCAATGTAATAGTTTGCGTCAACGATAGTTCCCGATCGAGTAAGAAATGTAGCAAATCTTTCAAAATTAAAGTCAAGAAGATTATGCAACTTTAGATCTTTTAGTTTGAAGTAAAAATTACTTCCGTCAATAAGGATAATACACATCGTTTACTCATCCTCAAAATTATATAAAAAAAGACAATAAAAAACCCCTGCAAACAGCAAAGCTCTCACAGGGGGATTTAGCCTATAAATAATAATATAGTACTCGTTAAATGTCAAAAAAATGGGAGACGTTATGAGTAATTTGGTACAGGAAAGATAAAATCTGTTTCTTGAATGCTAGTGCGATAATTATGCAGCCAGCCACCCATACGGTTTGCTATGGTTTTTAATCTTCAAGAAAAAGTAAACCTTTGATATAATAAATAGATGTCTACCATCCGTTTTGAAACAAAACTTTTTAAAATCCATGATTGGATTATTATCAAACTGCCTGAGAACGCTTCCGCAGAGCTTCCGACAAGAAGTATGACAATGGTAACTGGCACTATTAATGACGTTCCTTTTAAAGCCTTGCTCGAACCGGATGGGAGGTATGGGCCAGGGAAGAAACCGAGCCACTGGTTCCGACCTGACAAAAAGTTACTTGATGATGCTCACGCAAAAGCAGGCGACAAAGTAACAGTTACGATTCAGCCAACAAAAGAATGGATTGAACCAGAAATTCCAGAGGATTTGAAGAAGGCACTTGTAAATGATCAGAAGGCTTATGATCTTTGGAAGGATATCACGCCCGGCGCACGTTGGGATTGGATTCGTTGGATACGCGCTGTCAAAACTCCGGAAACACGTGAGAAACATATTGAAGTTGCCCTGTCAAAACTCAACAAAGGCATGAGAAGACCATGTTGTTTTAACCGTAACCTATGTTCTGAACCATATGTATCGCATAAATGGGTACTTCTTGAGCCGACGCAAAAAAACGATATAAATTCCTAAAGGAGTTCTACTACTGTTACAAATCTTTACAACAACTCATTAACCAACTGTACAACGTCATCTGGGTTGATATTTGATTTAATTAAGAAAGCGCTGGCATTGTCATATTGTTTTGTTTGTTTAATATTTTCAACATCTCCTGCATTGGTTAACACAACAACAGGAAGATGTTTAAATTCTTGAATTTCACGCAGTTTGTGAAGCATGGTTTTTCCATCCATCACCGGCATCATTAGATCAAGAAGGACAACATCAGGTTTGTTTGCTTGTATCATTTCCAGTCCGATTTGTCCATTTTCTGCTTTTAATACCGCAAAATTTTCGCGTGTGAACTTCATTTCCAATGCATCAGCAAGCACCTTTTCATCTTCAATAATGATAACTTTTTTTTGCGGCGCCGTTTGTCCAGGAGCAATTCCGGTATTTGGATTTTGTGCTGTTTCTTTTTTGCCAAAAAGCGTCTGTAAATTTTGTAAAAAGCCCATAAATTAACGATGACAGGTAGAGAGATATTTGTCAATTATAATCATTCGTTCATGCCTCAAGAGTAAGAACTCCTTTTTTAGGTGGAGTTCCCGCAAGTGGAAGGCTGAACCAAAAAGAAGTTCCCTGTCCTTCCTTACTCTTAAACCATATTTTCCCGTGTGATAAATCTATAATATCTTTTACTAAATAAAGACCAAGTCCTGTACCTTCGTTCTCTCTAGTTACTGTTTTTAATCCGCGATAGAATTTTCCAAATAATTTATCATGATCTGCTTGCGGAATTCCATAGCCGTTGTCTTTTACTTCAGAAATTATGTCTTTGTCTTTTTGTGAAAGTGTGACTGTTATTACGCCTTTTACTGGCGTATATTTAGCCGCATTCGTCAGCAAATTTACATAGACTTGTCTGATTAGCCGTGGATCAACATTTATGAGTGGTATCGGCTCGTGAAAATTGATAGAAATCTTTTGATTCTTATCTGCATAACGGATCTGCACTTCTTTAACTATTTCTTCAACAAGCTTTTTTAAATCTGTTGGTAATGGCTCGACAGTTATTCTTCCTGATTCAATTCGCGAGATATTGAGGAGTAAATTTACCAATTCAATCATCCGTCCTGTTGAGGTATAGATGGTATTTGCATAATCTGTTTGTTCACGGAGTAATTTCCCCGCATCTCCTTTAAGAAGCATCTCAGTATACCACTTAATAGCCGCCAAAGGAGTTCTCAACTGATGTGAAGCGAGGGAAATAAATTCATTTTTCATTTTATCGATATTTTGTTCCATTGTGATATCACGGAATAAGGTAACTGTTCCCAAAATGTCTCCACTGGTTGCGTAAGAAGTAGTCGTTATCGCAGCAGGAAATTTGGTACCATCTTTTTTCATAAAATATAATGAAGATTGACGTGTTGGAGTTAGTTTGCTTTCACTTATACTTGCGTCATAATCGATTTTGATAACCTCTGTTAACTGACGTCCCAATGCTTCCTTTTCTGTCCATCCAAGAAGCGATTGCGCAGCTTTGTTAAATGTTATTATTTTCCCTGCTTTATCAATAACAACAAGCCCTTCTCCGATATAGGCAAGTATCGCTTCGTATTTACTTTTATCCTGCTGACCAAGTGCTAAATTTTTCATTTCAGGCAGTATAGGCTCTGTTAGCTGGCTTGTCTGCGGATTCTTCTTTAATAAAATATAAGCATATACATTGAGAGACACTACTACTAGTAAACCCAATGGTAGTAAAAGAGTGGTAAAAAAATGTGAAGAGGAGATAAATGAAAAAATAAGTAAGATTGCGAGTAAGCTTACTGAAATAATTACCAACGTATAGAGTTTTTTAATTTGAAGCATTCCACTTTAATCTTTTCACATGTAGTTTTAAAAAGCAATAAAAATATTGATTTTTATTTTTGCTTATGGTAGGTTGTAAATATGTATTACTTCTATAATTGTCCCTACTGCAAAAAACTATACTATGTCTTTAGTGATAGCAAAGAGGAAGCGGCAAAAGAATTATTTTCCGGTCTAGTAAAGCACGAACATGAATATGGCGAGGATCAAAAAGACGCGACACTTACAGAGTATGATCCGGAAACCGAAACAAATACAATTTACGAATCACTACAAGAATCCGAATCCATCCCTTCGGGTGGATATCCTCTTGAATAAACATTTCTTAGCCACAATTCTTACCCAAAAACTATTAAAAACTACATAAACAAAGGTACTAGCGATGGTGATCATCGTCAAATGCCCAAGGAAAATAATAGCTATTGAACTGTTTCTCTTTATTCATAAATGTGCTACTGTATTAAT
>WNGL01002301.1_pt1 | contig 23235 bp, 23 predicted proteins | sample 5400591 | NCBI WGS metagenome assembly WNGL01 (sample SAMN13153377, study PRJNA577476) | soil metagenome | isolation source: 80 cm soil or saprolite under Garry oak tree replicate 1 | place: USA:California | collected 2016-06-15 | reverse complement strand
TACAAAGACAATCTCGGCAATCCACACCTTCCGGACAAACTCAAGCGAGGAAGAAGATGGAAGCAGACGTCCGGTGTTAGCGTCCGTCCGGTCATTACGTCCCGTTGGCCCAAGTATGTGCTTACCGCTGTTTTGCTCCTTTCAGCTGTGGCTTTGGCGATCAGCTTTTCAGTCTTTTACCGACGAGGCCCACCGGCGGTTGCAAGCTTCTCTTCGGGGAAAGCCGTCGACGGAGGACTTCCTATTCCGGAAAAGAGTATCGCGGTGCTTCCGTTTGAAAACCGGAGCGAAGACAAAGCCAACGCCTATTTCGCCGAGGGCATCCAGGATGAGATTCTGACACGCTTAGCTAAGATCGCCGATCTGAAGGTGATCTCGCGCACATCCACCCAGCATTACAAAAGCGCGCCGGAAAACCTGCGCGAGATTGCAAAGCAACTTGGCGTCGCCCACATCCTGGAAGGCAGCGTGCAGAAGAGCGGCGATGCCGTGCGCGTCAATGTCCGGTTGATCAAGGCGGCCAATGATTCCCATCTGTGGGCCGATACTCTTGATCGCAAACTGACCGACATCTTTTCGGTCGAGAGTGAAGTGGCCAAAGCCATCGCCGATCAGTTGCGGGCGAAACTCACCGGCCAGGAAGAGCAAGTCATCGCCGCCAAACCGACGGACAATCCCGAGGCTTACGATGCCTACCTACGTGGTCTGGCTTATACATTGAAAACGCAAAACACACCAGCCAACGCCCTTGGCGCACAGAAATATCTCAGAGAAGCGGTGCGCTTGGACCCGAAGTTCGCCCTTAGCTGGGCGCTGCTGTCATACGTTGATTCCGTTGGCTACACTAGCCTTAGTCTTCAGCCAACGGTCGCGCTCCGTGAAGAGGCACGGCAGGCAGCCGAAACCGCGCTCACTCTTCAGCCCAATCTTGGCGAGGCCGTATTGGCTAAGGGATATTACCACTACTCTTGTCTAAAGGATTACGACACGGCGGTGGGTTACTTTGAGCAAGCACGTCAGCTCTTACCCAATAGCAGCCGGATTCCTGAATCGCTGGCCTATGTAGAGCGGAGGCGCGGCCAGTGGGACCGGAGCGAGTCGTATTTCAACGAAGCCGAGCGGCTCGACCCGCGCAACGTTTCCATACTCACCCAGCACGCGCTTTCCTATATGGAGCTTCGTCGTTTCCCGGAAGCGGTGCGGAAGTTTGATCAGGTTCTCGATATCACGCCCGACGACCTGGATACGCTTGTGCTAAAGGCGGCTATCGCACAAGCCGAGGGCGATCTGCCGCGGGCTTCGGCGATCCTTGCTCCGCTCCACCCTGCTACCGACGATTCCGGTGCGCTGGAAATACAGGCTTACCAAGCGATCTTGGAACGCCGACCTGCACAAATTATCCCTCGGCTAAAGGAAATACTTGCCAAGCCTGATCCAGCGTTGGGTTTTTACAATGGCGAGCTGCGCTTTTGGTTAGGCTGGGCGCAAGAGGTCGCCGGCGATCAGGCGGCCGCCCAAGAAAGTTGGCAACAGGCGCGCAGCGAACTGGAACCTTTCCTAAAAAAACAGTCGGAAAATGTCGGCCTCATTGCAGATCTCACCCTGATCAATATGGGCCTCGGTGACAAAGCTGCCGCTTTAGCTCTGTCGGAGCAGGCCATGGCAGCGAATCCGATCGAGAAAGACGCGGTAGATGGTCCCATTCCGATCGAGATCCTCGCCCGGGTGGCAGCGCGCGTGGGAGAACCTGACCGCGCCATTACCGCTTTACAGAAACTACTCTCGATACCGTACAATGGCGCACTGGCTGCGGCCCCGCTCACTCCTGCGCTGCTCCGACTCGATCCAATGTTCGATCCGCTCCGGAATGATCCGCGCTTCCAGAAACTCTGCGAGGAGAAACCGCACTGAATAAGATAACCTGGGGCGCCCGACTCATCGCTGTTTCATTGCTTCTTGTAGAGCCGCTGGGTCGTCGAGCAGAATCCATTCAATCACGGAAACTGGCAGGCTCCCGTTGCTTTGTCATTCCGAGTCCTTCGACTTCGCTCAGGACAAGCTCCGTCGCCTGCCGCGCCGTAACCGTATGGTGAAGGCGGGAGGAATCTCTTACTTTGTTTCCGCGATGCCGATTACTTCACGGCGTGTTCTAGTGCCGTCGGATCGTCGAGCAGAATCCATTCGATGACCGACACCGGCAGACTGCCGTTTTTGATCAGGTCATCGTGGAACTGGCCGAGCCGGAAATTTTCGCCTTGTCGATCTTTGTAACGGCCAAGCAGATTCATGATCTGCCATTTGCCGATGATATAGCTGATCTTTTGGTGCGGGCTTGAAGCCGCGCCGGCTGCCTCGCCTTCGGCTGCTTCGCGATCGAGTCCGCCCGCGTCCATGAAATATTTCACGGCTTGCTCGAAGCTCCATTTGCCGGTGTGCAGGTTTACATCGACTCCTATGCGCGCCCCTCGATAACGCGACAGGCGCAGGATTTGTCCCTGTGCGGGCGAGTTGTTCGGATAAAGCCCGGTCCGCATCAGCATTTCTTCGCCGTACAGCGCCCACCCTTCCACAAACACGCCGTCCTCGTGCTGACGCCGAATCTCATCGTTCAGATGATTTGCGATTGAGAGCTGGAGAAAATGTCCGGGAATTCCTTCGTGGCCGAGGATCGGCCGCGGATCTTCAATTGCGGCGCGAATGTAAAAGTTCTTCGATTGCGGATCGTAAGTCGGAATGAAATAGAAACCGGTGGGATCTTTGTCGTAAACGCCGGGTGGATTCATGAAACCACCCGGGCTGGTCGGCTTAAAGGCTTCGGGCAACTGGCGAATCTGAAAGGCGCCGAGATAATCAGGCAACGTCACGAGGTTATGTTCCTTCATGAAGCTGACCATCTCAGCCTCGCGGCTCTCGTACGCTTTTAGGAACGACGCTTGATCTGGCGGAATGTTTGCGCTGCGCTTCGGATCTGGATCCGCCAGTTTCGGGTCAGCGAGAAGCGCTTCCAGCGCGCGATAACGCGCCGTCTCAACGCGCCCGATCATCTCCACCTGGGCGGCATCGAGCGGCAGCAGGAGGACGTGCTTGAGATAATAATTGTAGTTCGCTTCGCCCATCGGCGCGAAATCCACCATCTTCGGTAACCGTTTCTCCAGTTCGTCGGCGTAGCTGTGTAAAGCGGTCAGCGCGATGTCGCGCGATTTGATTAAATCATCGTGTTCGTTAGGCGAAAGATCGACATCGAGCGCCATCAAACTATCATTCAAAAGCGGATCCATTGACCGCGCCGATTGGATCGCAAGCTGCGCATAAAGCTTTACCGGATTCTGTAAATTACTCAGACCTTCCTTCAACAAAGCCGGCATTTGCTTTAAGCGTGCAGTTGCTGCTCGTGCGCGATTGCGCGGCGTGTCGTATTCCTTTTTCAGCAAAGAAAAGATCGCGTTCGTGCATTCAGCGACATAGGTCTGCGGGTTCGTTCGCTCGAATTTCAGGACACGATTACCGAAATCGACTGCTTCCAGTTGCGATCGGAAGAGAATCCAGTCGATCCGCTCATCTTTCGGCCAGTGATCAGTCTTCATCGCGCGGACCTTCTCCAACAACGAATGGACGTGCCGCGCGCGCTCTTCGATTTTCGCCGGCGAATAATCAGTCAGCCGATCGTCCCAGGTGTGCAGTCCAGCGTCACTGCTGCGAACAGGATAATTTTCATTCCGCCACGCGTAGTAATTCTCCGCCATTTTGTGCAATGCCGCGGTTGCCACGCTCGTGCTCTGATTCTTAAAAGCGTCCGCGCTTATTCCTGGAGTGGATTTCGTGATCAAAGCTTTGTTTGAGACATCCGGCATTCGTCCGGGTGTGGACTGTGCATGGGAATTGCGCGGCGAGGCGAGGATTAAAAGGGCAGCGCTGAATAAAAACTTGATCGGCTTCACCGCGCCAATTCTATTGGCCGACGGCGAATCGGAAAGCGTAAAGCGCGTCGATTTCAACCCGCCTCTTCCAGTTCGGCGAGCAATTGTTGTTTCAGATGCCGCCGAGCTGATTTTTTGATCGCGCGTCGCTCGGCCGCAACTGCTTGCTTCTCTACCTGGCGTTCGCGCCGCGTCCTGCTCTCAATTGATGTTGGCAAATGCGCTATCTTCGGTCGCCGTGCGCCGACGTTTCGCTCTTTGGGTTTCGCGTACGGATCCATTGGAAAAATCTAGCGCTTCTTGTTTGCCACAAAAAGGATGGGTAACGCTGCAAGTTGAAGCACAACTGAAAACACCACCACAGCCAGGATCGATTTTTCGTAAAGGAGCCCCATCGCTGCACTGCCTAGGAACCATGCAATTCCATAGCCGGTATCAAACAGGCCAAACGCGGTGCTGCGTTTTTCTGGTGGAATTACGCCGGTAAGCATTGCTTGGAAGAGAGAGCCTTGCGCGCTCATCCCGACTCCCCAAAGAATCATTCCGATCAATGCGAAAACGGGTGTGCCCAAAAAAACAAACGGCGCAGACCCCGCCGAAATAAAAAATGCAAGCAAGGCAATATTGGCGCCGAACCTGTCGAATAAACGCCCCAGGGGGATCGAAGCGAGAGCGCTGCTTCCCATCGCAACTGCGTAAAAGACCGGAATCAGATTTGTCGGCACCGTATTTGCTTTGTGAAAATGAAATCCAATCAGGGCAAAATCGGCGAGACCGGCAGCGATCAACGCGCCCGCTCCGAGATAAATCCAATAGGGCGCCGCGAGATTAGTGGTCACAAAGGCATGTCCCGCGGCTTCCTCCAGCTCGTGCGGACGCGGATACAGCAGCCGCGCCACGACCAAGATCCCGAGGCAAAGCAATGCCGGAATGAGCAGCACGCCAAATCCGGTCCGGTATCCGCCGTTGAGATAAAGAACCAATGCGACAAGCAACGGGCCGATCGTCGCGCCCGCTTGATCGAGCGCTTCGTTTAGTCCGAACACCCAGCCGGCGCCGATTGACTTGCCAGCATACGACAACATCCCTTCCACTGTCGGTTTCCGGATTCCTCTCCCGGTGCGCTCCGCTATGACCAGGCCCGCGGCGAGCGGCCATTGTCCGGCGAGAGCGAGCGCGGGAACGGCGAGCAAATTGATGGCATAACCAGTGAACGCGAAAAGCCAATACCGGTGCGTCTTGTCCGCGAAATAACCCGAAATGGAGCGGAGTCCGTACCCCATCAGCTCACCGAAACCTGCGACAAAGCCCACAATCGCCGCGCTCGCGCCTAACGAACCGAGAAACGGACCGACGATCCCGCGCGCCCCTTCATAGGTGAGATCGGCGAAGAGATTTACGATGCCGATGATGAGGACAAAGCGAAACGCGGTTCTATTTCTCATTAACCGTTAATCGATCTAATCGCCACGGATAAGCGGACAAGAAAGGAGAGTTTCATAAATTCCTGCCGATTTGTCGCCAGAAGTCAGGTGGTGGGGCGTGCACTCCCCAAGATAGCGCACGTTGTTAGCAACGATTATACTGGGAACAAGGATGTCTAAAAAATTACGGCTTGATCAGCTTCTCGTCGAAAAGGGATTATTCGCCAGCCGCGAAGGGGCGCAACGTGCCGTGATGGCTGGTGAAGTCAAGATTGGTACCCGAATTGCCGCGAAGCCAGCTCAGCTTCTCGAGCCGGATGCCGCGATCGCGGTGAAGCCAACCCGAAAATATGTCGGACGTGGCGCGTTGAAACTGGAAGGCGCTCTCGATTATTTCGAAATCGACGTGAACGGAAAGATTGCGCTGGATATCGGCGCGTCCACGGGTGGCTTTACCGATTGCCTGCTACAGCGTGGCGGTGCAAAGGTTTACGCGGTCGATGTTGGCCACGGCCAACTGGATTGGAAACTTCGGACCGATCCACGTGTGATTGTCCTGGAAAAATTGAACGCGCGCGTTCTCTCGCGGAAGCACATTCCAGAACTTGTCGATCTTTGCGTGATCGATGTCTCTTTCATTTCGCTGACTTTAATCTTGCCGAACGCGTTCGACTTGATAACTCCAAGGGGTGTGATTCTCGCGCTCATCAAACCGCAATTTGAATTGCAGCGTGCAGATGTTGGGAGAGGTGGAATCGTCCGCGATTCAGAGTTGCAACAAAAGGCGCAAAACAAGATCGTCGCATTTGTGAGCAATCTCGGCCATGTGGTGACCGGAATCGTTCCGTCTGCTATCAAAGGCACGGAGGGTAATCAGGAATTTTTTGCATGTCTCCGAAAACGATTGGGTTAATCGCGCATCCCGGTAAGCCGGGCATTGCCGATTTGATCAGCGCGATCGCCCAGGAGTTCGGCCGTTTTTCGATTTCGGTTTTAATCGAAAAAGAAACGGCAGCCATTGCTGGAAAGAAATCGGGACATTCGATGGCAGAATTGGGCGCTGCGGCGGATCTTCTGGTGGTAGCCGGAGGCGATGGAACAATTCTGCGTGTGGTTGGGCAACTCGGCGAGACAATCAAGCCAATCTTCGGCATCAACGTGGGCTCGCTCGGTTTCCTGACCTGCGCGAGTTCGTCCACGTATCGCGAAGCAGTGGAATGCATCGCGAAAGATCGAATTAACTTTAGTCAACGAGCGCTACTCGAGGCGCGGGTGAAGCTCGGCGAGAAACAAACTGCCAAAATGATCGCGCTGAACGACGCCGTGTTGAGCCGGGGCGAGCTTTCGCGCCTGGTGCTGTTGTGCACGCGGGTCAACGGCGAATCGCTCACCGAGTTCAATGCGGACGGTCTGATCGTCGCGACGCCGACCGGTTCCACGGCGTACTCGCTGTCGGCCGGTGGACCGATTCTCGATCCGGAGTCTGGCGTTTTCGTGATCACGCCGATCTGCCCGCACGTTTTGACGAACCGATCGATTATCGTCGCACAAGGATCGACAATCGAGATCGAAGCGAGCGACCCTGATTACCCCGTTTTTCTAACGCTGGATGGCCGCAAGCCGATCCACGTCGAGCGAGGATCGATAGTCACGATTCGCAAGGCAAAGAAAACCCTGCCGCTGGCAGCGTTACCAGACGTCTCGTTCTTCAGTGTGGTCCGGCAGAAATTGAAATGGAGCGGCAGCAACTTGTGAAGCCGAATGGCGGTAAAAAACTATTTGGGATTTGGAAATTGGAACTTCTGGAACAGTAAGATGAAAATCAAAGCGATTGGATTCGTAGCAATTCCGGTCACAGACATCAAACGGGCGCGTTCGTTTTACGAAGAAGTGCTTGGCTTGAAAGTCTCGGATGAAATGATGGGCGGACGCTGGGTCGAGTATGATGTCGGTGATGACACGCTCGCCATCGCGAACGTGAGCGACACTTGGAAGCCGTCCGATCAAGGAACAGGCGCCGCTCTCGAGGTCGAGGACTTCGATGAAGCAATTCGTCGATTGAAAGATCGACATATCCCTTTTGCAGCCGAGCCGTTCGAGACACCGTGCTGTCACATGGCGGTTGTGCAAGATCCGGATGGCAACAAATTGATCATCCACAAATTGAAACCCGATAACGAGAAAGGACCCTGTTTATGATTAAGGAAGTAGCATTTGTCGCGATTGCAGTTTCCGACGCCGAGCGCGCGCGGAAATTTTATCAGGAAACGCTCGAACTAAAGCCCGGCATGACAGCAATGGGCGGGGCGTGGGTGGAGTATGACCTCGGCTCGACGACGATCGGAGTCGGTTGTCATTCGGCTTGGAAACCGTCCCGCGACGGGACAACGGTCGCTTTTGAAGTCGACGACATCGACGCAACAATCGCAAAGCTGAAGGAACGCGGCGTCGCTTTCGATATGGAAAAAACCGAGACTCAAGTTTGTTGGATGGCACAATTCCGCGATCCGGACGGCAACAAACTCGTGGTGCATAAACGAAAAGAGAAATGAATCAGGAAAGCAGGAAATCAGGAAAGTTCTTTGCAGATATACTGCTTCTTCCTTTGTTCCTGCGTTCCTAATTTTTCATGTCTGTTTTGGTCGACAAAAACACGCGGCTGGTCGTGCAGGGGATTACGGGCAGCGCGGGCGCGTTTCACACGCGACAGTGCATGGAATACGGCACGAATGTCGTCGCGGGCGTTACGCCGGGTAAAGGCGGACAAATGTTCGATGGCAAGGTGCCGGTGTTTGACACGGTTTGGGAGGCGCGACAGAGAACCGGATGCAATGCCTCGATGGTTTTCGTGCCTGCCCCAGCAGCCGCCGATTCAATTCTGGAAGCGGTCGATGCCGGGGTAGAGCTGGTGGTGTGCATCACGGAAGGGATTCCGGTCATGGACATGATGCGTGTAAAAGCGCTGATGAAGGAAAAACCGAGCCGTTTAATTGGGCCGAATTGTCCGGGCATCATCACGCCCGGCGCTTGCAAGATCGGGATCATGCCGGGCTACATTCACAAGCCGGGCAATGTTGGTGTGATCTCGCGTTCGGGAACGCTCACTTATGAGGCGGTCTGGCAATTGACTTCGCGCGGCTACGGCCAATCAACGTGCATCGGCATCGGCGGCGACCCCATCCACGGCCTCACGCATCTTGATGCGGTGAAACTTTTCAATCAAGACCCGGGCACAGACGCGATGATTTTGATCGGCGAGATCGGTGGCTCGGCAGAAGAAGAAGCAGCCGAATGGATCGGGAAAAATTGCAAAAAACCGGTTGCGGCGTTTATCGCCGGCATGACCGCGCCACCGGGGCGCCGTATGGGTCACGCCGGAGCGATCGTTTCCGGCGGAAAGGGGACCGCGTCAGAAAAAATCGAGGCGTTGAAGGCGGCAGGAATCGCAGTTGCCGATACGCCTGCCACCATGGCCGATACGCTCATTGCACGGATGAAAACGCGATTGTGAGTCGGCTTGCGCCGCAGAGAAAATCAACCCCCGCGAAACCCTCCCTTGTGAAGGGAGAGACCAAACGCTAAACAGGTCAATTGCCTATGAATACACTCGCCATCATCGCTATCACCTGGATCGGAAAGGAATATCGGTTCCTCGGCCTGGATTGGAGTTATCTCATGGTCCTTGGCTTCATTGGGAACGCCCTTTTCTCGATGCGTTTTCTCGTCCAATGGGTCGCTTCCGAGCGGCAGGGCGAAAGCGTGATCCCGGTATCGTTCTGGTACTGGAGCATCGCGGGCAGCGCTCTCATGTGCCTTTACTTTGTCTTCCGGCGCGATCCGGTTGGCATTTTGGCGTATCTGCCGAACTCGATGATTTACATTCGCAATCTGATGCTAATCCGGAAACGCAAATTCGCGTTCACCGCTGCCGCGCCGTCACAGAAACCGAGAGAAACAGGATAGCGATAGATTCAGTGAATGGTGATGAGTGACTAGTGAATCGTGCGGCCGCTTTGTATTGCAGTCGATTCTCCTGCAGGCAGGTGCGCTCCTTTCCAATCCATTGCCATGCGGATCCGGGCGCGGCCGCTCGGATGATCGAAAAAGATAAATTCCTCCAGCGGTGTTGGATCGAGCTTACGATAAGCGCCGAGTTTTAGTGCGACTTCTGCCATGCCATCAGGCTCTCGCGAGGTGTTGATCCCGAAAGCGTCCGCTTCTCGTTCGGTGACGCGTATCACGGTGTTGACGAGAGGAGTGAGCACAAAAACCAACGTGCTCAAAATCAATACTAGCAGCGGAAGTCCAGCCGGATCGGCAATGCCGCGGATGGCCCATTTATTTCCCCAGCGTCTCACAGCGGCGTCGAAGAGAATCCGAGCGAGCGCGAATCCGACGAGAATAAAGATTCCAAAATAGGTCAGCAGTTTCGCACCGTGATTAAGCACGTAATGGCCCATCTCGTGCGCCATCACCATGCGAATTTCCGGGAGCGTGCATTGCTTGAGCAGATTGTCATTAAGCGCAATGCGTGTCGTACCGAGAAATCCTGAGACATTCCCGCTTACTCGCCTGGTCTGACGCGAGGCATCGACTTCCAGAACTCGTTTTACAGGGATTTCATTTGCCTGCGCCATCGCCAGGATTGGATCGCGAATTGCCGGCTTGATGATCGGCTTGTAAGTGTTGAAGAGCGGCTCGATATAAACCGGCGCGATAAAGACGAGCGCGGCCAAAAAGACAATCATCACGACTGTTCCCCACACCCACCATGTGCGCGGCGCACGCCGGAAAACAGCGTAGAGAACAATTAACAGCAGGGTTCCGGCAATTAGCATTACCCCAAGGCCGATTAACTGTTCGCGAAACCACGGCAGGAAACTCTGAGTCGCCAGGCCGTATTGATGTTCGCGGTAGAAGTTTTCATACATGGTCAGAGGAAAGCTCAGCGCAGCGACGAGCAGAAAATACGGAATGGCGTAGAGCACCACCTGCAGGCAGCTTCCTCTCCAGGTGCGCTCGGCGAAATCGCGCAACCGCGCGGAGATTCGAGAGGCCAAAAGAAAAATCGAAATCCCGGCGGCGAGAAGAAAATTCCAAAGAATCAGCCAATAGCCGCCCTCAAAATATGCGTCCGATTTCTTGCGTTTATCTGCGGGAACAGTGGCTAACCACGCCTGTGTTGCCGCGGCTGGATCGAATGACTTCGCAGTTTCCACCGCTCCTGTCGAGGGAGTAGGCGTCGATATTTGCGGATGTGCGGCGGTTGAGATTCCAAAGAGGAGAGAACCAGCCAGCGAGCAGAAAATCACTCGGTTTGTTACGCACCATCGATAAGGAAATCGTCTTGAAAAGAAAAGCATCCCTTGCGGTTAGGCTTGTTCGAGACGTTGAACGCATTACGCTGGACTAGCAAATTCAGCTGATGGAAGATCGATGAATGAAAACGCTTGTGTTCCTGGCTTGCTCATTTGTTATGGGAATAAGCGCCATCCTCAATTTAAGCGCCGAGACCGAGCCGGCCGATGCGGAACGTTACGGTTCATATCCCACCAATTACAAAGAGATCGTGATGAAATGGCTCGACACACAATTGATCGATGCAGGAAGTGCGCGCATCGAATGGAATGGCGATCCTAAACCCGCCGATTTGGGGACGAAAGGCGAACATCTCTACGGATACCTCGTCAACTTCAAAGTAAACGCTCGAAATCGCTTCGGCAGTTACACCGGGATGCAAAGCCATGGCGCGTTGATTCGTAATGGCGAAGTGATCAAGGGTCTGGGTTTCGGCTATTAACTAATGACGGAATTTGATATGAAGGAATTGAAAATGAATTCTCGATCGAAATCATCGGGGCAGATCCTGGCTGTCGTGATCATCGTCCTTGCGCTAATCGGCGGCGGGTTTTGGTGGCTCTTCACCAACAAGCAGGCGATGGCGAAGGAGGGACGAGAATTTGGCAGGGAAGCCATCCAGCGCATTGCCGTTCAGCATGACCTCGCTTTTTTTTCATCGCGACTGAGTCCGGCGGCTCGTCTGCAATTTCCGCCATCGGCGCAGCAGGATTTTATCTCCAGAATGCAGAAACTCGGAACACCGGCTGGTCCCCTGGACGTGCAGGGAGACATTCTATTCCAGTCGCAGTTTTTTGAACCGAATGGCAACTTTCATGCCCGCATTAATTACCCGGCGAGGGGCGCCGAGATCAACATCGCCATTTCGCACCCGGTTGGCCGATGGCAAATCGACGACGTGGCATTCACGCCCGATCCCGAGCGCTAGCGGGCAGAATGTTGATCGCTTCCCACAGGGAAGCGGCTACAGCAACAGTCGCTCCAGCGAATCCACGCAAATCTGGGACCAGGTTTCCAATGATTCGCGACGCGCCACCAACTCTTCTTTTGTCAGAAACGTCAGGCCCGTGATCATCGCCTCACGTTTTTCCACCTTTGGTTCGGCCAGTGTGAAAACGTGCACGACACCCAGATGGACGCGGCCGACATCCGTGGTGTCGTCGTTTAGAAGGGCGACAATCCGATCGTCGAATTGTGTGTGGATTTTGATTTCCTCGTTCACCTCGCGCTCGACCCCAACGCGATAAGCCTGCTCATCCAAGGCGAAGAGCGATTCGTCGCCCTCATTCATGTGACCACCGATGCCGATTGATCCTTTTGCGACGAGCCGCTGCTCGCCTGCCTTCTTGCCGCGCACATAATAAGCCACGCTGTTTCCAAACGCGATAAGTGCGTAGGGAATGATTTGCTTGTAGGCGGGATTGTTCTCGGCCTCTGGACGCGAGCAAAAGAAATTGTTTCCGCGTGAGAGAAATGCGTCGAGGTATTTTCCTGTCTCAAAGTTGAGTCCTTGGAAACTGCCGAGCAGGTCAAACAAACTGCGTCTGACGACCAAAACGTTTTCCTTAGGCGCATTCATCGTATGCAGGCGCTGTTAAAGTCCCGTGTTCGCACGCGTTGGAAGCTGACAGCTTCCCCTACAGAGATCGAGCGTAGCCCACGGCAAAGGCATGGCATCAAAATGAGTAGCTCAGACCGACCTGTGGACCGAGGAGATTCAAACTCGGATTTGGGTCGGTCTGACCACCATTGGAGAGATGCTGATAAAGAATTCCGGCATCCAGTTTCCAATGCTCGGTCATTTTGTAGGAAATCCCCGCCGCTGTTAAGATGTTAAACGTAAAATCCTGGCTCTGTGCGCCTCGAATCTCGGGACGGCTGTCGATCCAACCCAGACCCAGTCCGCCAGAAAAGTAGGGAACGAGCCGGCTACCTGGCCGAACGAAGTTGTAACGCAGACCGAAATTGAGTCCAAAGTAATGGTTCTCGATCCCGCGGAAAATTGGTTCCGCCATGGCGCTGACGTAAAATTGATTGTAACCGCGCAGCCAACTATCGCTCTGCACAGCGCCCCAACGGACGCGCGCCGTTAGAAACTCCGCGCCAATTTCGTAGCTGTTCGGATTGCCGAAAACCCCGAGCAAGTAAGCGGACTCAAGAGCGACCTCGAACCGCGGTGCATCAAGCGCGCTGACATTTTCATTTGTGATCTCCGTCCCGGCGAACGCTCGCGATGTTCCGAGAAAAATAGCGAGAACGATGGCAGCGCGGAAAATTTTCATCAGGTCGCGCAACGATAGGAGGAGTTAATTAGATTGCAATTAGCGCACATTCGCTGGCTCCGTAACGGCGACTCTATGAGCGCCGGAAAATAATGCGGCGGTCATAGACCGCCGCTACAAAATTCCGCAAGATCGGCTGGTAGCGGGCTCTCCCATTCAATTTCGCCATCGATCGCCAACTTCGTTGCATGCAGCGCGTGCCGCGGCAATAGCAGTTGCCGTTCAAGTTCCAGCGTCCAACCGGTTTGGATAAATCGCAGATAAAGCTGTTCGTCCGGACCATAAATTTTATCGCCCACGATCGGATAACCAATCGAAGCGGCATGCACACGGATCTGATGAGTGCGTCCGGTATGCGGAACGGCCCGAATCAAACTGAATTTATTTTCGCCGCAAGATCTCGATTTAATGAAGCGCCATTTGACACGAAATTCAGTCTGCGCGGGGGCTCCGGCTGGGTGAATCATCTGTTTCAACCAGATCTCGGATTTTTCGTGTTTACCTTGTCGATCTAGCGGAGCGTCGACAAGTTTGGTCTCCCAATCCGGCCAGCCCGAAACGATCGCCAGATACTCTTTTCTGAGCCGGCGCTGCTCCATGAGCATTCCGAATTTCCGGGCGGCCGCCGATGTTTTCGCAACGAGAACGAGACCGCTCGTCTCGCGGTCGAGCCGATTCACGATTGAAACCTGGCCGCCGCTGGCGATCTCAAATGCGAGCAGCTCACGCAATTGGTTCCAAAGTGTCGGCGCCCCATTTGGCTTCGTGGGATGAATGAGAAGAAATGCCGGTTTATCGACCACGACGTAATCGTCGGTTTCATCGATGATTGTGAAATGGAGTGATGTCGTCGAGGAAAGCATCGGATGTACGATCGCGAGCGTTTCTAATGATTATAGCCCAGTCTTTAAGGCTGGGTAACATGTCACAACGCGATCCAAGTCCCGACAGGGACGAAGAAATGAAGCATTCTGGCGTCCCTGCCGAGACTCGTTCGTTATGGTGCTCGATTTTGATTCGTTGGCTTGACCTTGCTCGCAAACCTGGTTTACCTAGACGCTTAGCCTCGAACCACAGGAGCGCGTCTTGGACCTCAAAGATCTCAAGGAAATCAAAGCCATCATCGATTTGATGAAAAAGAACGATCTCTCGGTCTTCGAGATCGAAAAGGACGGGTTCCGTCTCAAGCTTCAGAAAGCCCCGGCCGCTCAGACAGCCGCGGCTACGTTGCCGGCAGTTGCCAGCCCGTCCCAAACAGAGACAACCATCTCTGAAACTACCCCCAGCACACCCCAATCGGTCGAAAGCCCGCTACACAGAGAGATCGTTTCGCCGATGGTGGGGACATTCTACCGCTCTGGATCACCCGACGGTCCGCCTTTTGTCGATGTTGGAAAAACCGTCACTGAAGACACGGTAGTTTGTATTATCGAGGCGATGAAAGTAATGAACGAAATCAAAGCAGAAACCAGCGGTGTCATCGCCGAAGTCATAGCGGAGAACGGCAAGCCCGTGCAGTTCGGCCAGGTGCTTTTCCGTGTGCGTTGAGGCATTGGCAGGGCGCGACCGCCTGGCGCGCCGCATCGCGCGTCCCACATGTTTGAGAAAGTCCTGATTGCCAATCGCGGTGAGATCGCGTTGCGCGTGATCCGTGCCTGCAAAGAGCTCGGTATCCGCACACTGGCTGTTTATTCAGAGGCGGACGTCGATTCGCTGCATGTTCAACTTGCGGATGAATCGATCTGCATCGGCGCGGCGCCAAGCTCGGAAAGTTATTTGAAAATCGACCGCATCATGAGCGCAGCCGAGATTGGCGACGTCGACGCGATTCATCCCGGCTACGGATTTCTCGCGGAGAACCCGCATTTCGCAGAAGTCTGTGAGAGCTGCAATATCAAGTTCATCGGGCCCTCTTCACGCGCAATGCAGGCGATGGGCGATAAAAACGCCGCTCGCGCTTTTGCAAGGAAGGCCGGCGTGCCAGTGACGCCGGGAAGCGATGGAATCGTCGAGACAGAGGACGACGCGATCAAAACGGCAAAGAGAATCGGTTACCCGGTGATGATTAAAGCGGCTGCCGGCGGCGGCGGCCGCGGGATGCGCACTGCGCATAACGAACCCAGCCTCCAATCGGCGTTCTATTCTGCGCGCCACGAGGCGGAGAAAGCTTTCGGAAATGATCAGGTTTATATCGAGAAGCTCATCATCAATCCGCATCACATCGAATTTCAGATTGTCGCCGATAGCCACGGACACATCGTTCATCTCGGCGAACGCGATTGTTCCATTCAGCGGCGTAACCAGAAAGTGATCGAAGAATGCCCATCGCCCCTGATGACGCCGGGGCTTCGCAGGAAAATGGGAAACGCCGCCGTGAAACTGGCCAAATCTGTCGGATACGAAAATGCGGGCACGATCGAGTTCCTCGTCGATCGAGATCGGCATTTTTATTTCATCGAAATGAACACGCGTATCCAGGTGGAACACACCATCACGGAAGAGGTTTACGGATGTGACCTAGTGAAAGAACAAATCCGCATCGCTGCCGGGGAACCGCTTTCCCCGCACGTGGCGCATGCCACTCCGCGGCTGCATGCCATCCAATGCCGCATCAATGCCGAGGATCCGGAGAAAGATTTTCAACCGTCGCCGGGCCGGATAGCTTTCTATTACGCGCCGGGCGGCCGGGGCGTTCGAATCGACTCGCACGTTTATACCGGCTACACCGTGCCGCCACATTACGACTCGCTGATCGCGAAAATAATCACCGTCGGTGCGACGCGGATCAATGCCATCGATCGCATGCGCAGGGCGCTCGGCGAATATTATATCACCGGCATCAAAACCACAGTGCCATTTCACGCTGCGATGATGCGAAATGGTGAGTTCCGCGACGGAAACTACGACACCGGCTTTATGGAGCGCGTGATGTCGTCGGGCAAACTTGATCTAACGTCGCGACCGATTCGTTTGCATGAATAAAAGCATGGAACACAGGCATGTTGCCTGTGCGGCCAACCCCGAAAGCATTCGGGGGTCTTTGGGGTTCACCGGAGTAAAACTCCGCTGGCCGCACAGACTGGAAGTCTGTGTTCCGCCACAGCGCGGTGAAGTGGTCAGTTAAAGATGAGTACGCTATCTGATTTCCATCTCTATGGCATTATCGATCTCGGCTACGTTGACATTGGCGATTGTAACGGCGTCGCGGAACAGATGATTAAAGGCGGTGTGGATCTGATCCAGTTGCGCGGAAAAGATCAGTCCATCGAGGAGCTTGTCGAGCTTACAGCCGAGCTGCACGAATTGACGGCCCGGTCTTTCACGCCGCTGATCGCGAATGATCACGCCGAAGTTGCGAGCAAAGTGCCGGTCGAAGGTGTGCACGTGGGGCAGGATGACGATTCGATTGAGGTTGTGCGGCGCAAAGCAGGTCGCCCTGTTATGGTCGGAAAATCAACGCACAGCCTTGGCCAGGCTCGCGCAGCGCAGCGCGAAGGCGCCGATTATATTGGATTCGGTCCGATTTTCGCGACGCCAACCAAACCCGATTATCGACCGATCGGACTCAAAGAAATTAACCGTGTGCATCTCAATGTAAGCCTCCCGATCTTCTGCATTGGCGGAATTAAGATCGACAACCTCGAGCAAGTGATCGCCGCCGGCGCACACCGTGTTGCAATTGTCTCTGGGTTGCTTAAAGCGCCAGACATCGTTGAATACGCCCGCGCTTGTAGAAAGCTTCTGACTTTAAAATCCGAAATCCGAAATCCGAAATCCGAAATCTGATCATGTCCGTCCTCGTCGTTGGTTCCATCGCGCTCGACACCGTCAAAACGCCGGTCGAGGAGCATTCCAATTTGTTAGGCGGCTCAGCGTGCTACGCGGCGCTCGGCGCAAGTTTTTTCTCGCCGGTCCGGCTCGTCGGCATCGTGGGCGACGACTTTCCCGAATCGGAATTTCAGTTTTGGAAATCCCGCAAGATCGACAGCGAAGGCGTGCAACGTGTGAACGGCAGAACATTTCGCTGGTCGGGCGAATATTCGTGGGACCTGAACACGCGCGAGACGCGCTCAATCGCGCTCAACGTATTTGAGCATTTCAAACCGATCTTGCCGGAATCGTATCGCCAGACGGATTTCGTGCTGCTGGCCAACATCGCGCCGTCCTTGCAATCGCACGTGCTGGATCAAATGGAGCGCCCGCGTTTCGTCGTCGCTGACACGATGGATCTTTGGATCGAGACAACGAGATCGGATTTGGATGCGCTACTTGGGCGAGTCGATCTTCTGATCTTGAACGATAGCGAAGCGCGCGAAATGACGAAGGAAACAAGCCTCATCAAAGCGGGGCGTCGCATCCGGAAGATGGGGCCGGAGTATGTTGCAATTAAAAAAGGGGAGCATGGCGCGCTGCTCTTTGGCGAAGAAGACCAATTCTTCAGCTGTGGCGCGTATCCACTGGAAGACATTCACGACCCGACCGGAGCAGGGGACACATTCGCCGGCGGCATGGCCGGCTATCTCGCGGGCACAGTGAAAAAGGTGCACTTCAACGATCTGCGTAAAGCGATGATTTACGGCAGTGTGCTCGCCAGCTTCTGCGTAGAGAAATTCAGTCTCGAACGCTTGCGCAGCTTGTCGATGGAAGAAATCGCGCAGCGCTACGAGACGTTTAAATTGATGAGTCAATTTGAATTGCCGGAATGACACGCCGCATTTTCTTTACTGCCATTGTCTTTTCGGTTGCGGCTGTCGGCGTTGGTGCAGAGAAGGATTGGGTTAAGCTCGAGCGTTGTGAACTCATTCCCAATCCCGCCAATGACGGAGATAGTTTTCACGTTGGTGCGAATGACAAAGACTACATTTTTCGGCTGTATCTCGTTGACGCACCGGAAACTGATGCAGCAGATCCGGCTCGGCTTATCGAGCAGGCGAAACACTTCGGGATCAGCGTACCGCAGGTTATCGAACTGGGAGAAGCAGCGAAATTATTCGTTCAGGAGAAGTTGGCGGAGCCGTTTACGGTGATTACCCGCATGGCGAATGCAATGGGTCGCAGCAAGAGTGAACGCTTTTACGCTTTTGTGCAGACGAAGGACGGAGATCTCGGCGAGCAATTGGTTGCAAACGGCTTGGCACGAGTGCATGGCAGGAGCGCGAAGCCGCCGGGCGTCACCAGTTCCGCTACGGAATCGCAGAAACTTAAAACCCTTGAGAACCAAGCAAAGCAAGGCAAGCTTGGAGGCTGGGCTGCAAATATCGAACGATCGAGCGTTACAACCGCATCTCCGGCGCTACCAGCCGCCTCATCTCCGAGCACGAGCAAGAACAACAGATTGTTCCCTGCCAAGCTCGACATCAACACCGCGACGGAAAAAGAGCTGAGATTGATACCGGGTATCGGCCCGGTAATGGCGCGCCGAATCATCGATGCCCGGCCGTTTAGGAGCGCTGACGACTTGAAAAAGGTGAACGGTATCGGGGACAAAAAATACGGCGAGATTCGGCCGTATTTTTTGTGACTGTAGCGGCGGTCTATGACCGCCGATCGCCTGGCGCAAGTTCCAAACCCTGCCCTAGTGATTTCGGCGCTCACAGAGCGCCGCTACAGAAGAGCGACGGAATAAAAAAGCGCGCGCCCGTGAAGATTCGAACTTCAAACCTTCTGCCAAAATCGCCGGCTCGGCATCTCGGCCACAGATCTTGAGACCCTTCCCAGAGGGTCCCGCCGCTGCCTGAAACCCGAGAAATCGTGTACCATTTTTCGCGCACATCGGGATTCGCGATGAACGTGATTGAATCATCGTCAGCGTTCGCCCCCGATATCTGGGCCTCGAAATTCACAGCTTTGGTCCAAGTCGCAGCGCCCGAAAATGTCACGGTTTTGACCGATTCTCGATTGAACAGCCCTAGTGGCTCTCCAAGTACGCCGCTGCCTCGAATAGCCGCGCGATCAAAGGCAGTTCCAATTCCTCGGCTAAGAGAGTCGACAACGAAGCCAGAGACGATATCTGGCGACGCCGCCTGTGCTTGCAATTGAGTAGAAAGCGATGTGAAGCCAGATAGGCGATGTGGTGTTAGCCGCACGGCACCGTATTGCGAGTCCGTTTCGTCGACCTCCTCCAGCTCGTGAAGCCATTCGCAGGTCACTTCTTGTGTCTCGCGCCCGAGAGTCAGATCGCCGCGTAACCCTGGCAACACGCGAGCGCCAGCGCGAATGCAGACCGAGGACGCACGCAACATGAATTCGATTTGCCGTCCGATATCGTTCGCGATGAGGAATCCACCGGCCGGGGCGCTCGTCGCTTCAAGAGCTTTGCGCGAGATCAACGCTTCCAATGGCACGAGAAGCGTCGTGTCGTTTTGGACCTCAAAATGTCGATTCTCATGGCCAAGAAAGTCGGAGATTGCGGCGGCAAGTCCTGATGGCTTCTTGCGGTCCTGAGCCATTCCAAGGATGGTTTTGTAAAGATGAAGCGGATATTCGCGCCGCTCCTTGTCGCTTAGTACGGGGGTTGTTGTCATATTTGTTGTACGGCGCGTGTTGGCACCGGAATCGAAAAGCGATTTGAATTTTCCTGTGGCGCGAAGGCGAGCGCACCAGTGGTCGTAGTCGTCGGAGAGGTCCACGACTGATTCAAAAAAAAGTCGGATCTCTTCTTCGGTCACCTTGTCGAGCCGGCCTGGCCAGCGAGCTTTGAATTCTTCGAACTTCGACATGGGTGTTTAGGTCGCGGCAGAGAGATGCTTCCAGTTGTGGCTACGGTTGAGCTCGATCGCGCGCTTTGCGTCTTGAATGCGATCGTACCGGAAGAACGCGGCGGCATCCGTTATGAAGTCGGGGATTATCAGTCGTCGTCTCGTGTATTTCGAAAGAGAGGACCTCGATATGCCGACTCGGCGCGCGAAGCCCGCAGCACTGATGATTCTTTCCGGTTCCATTTGCCAGGCGGGTCGTGTCAACCTTGCAACCGTTGCAAATCGATATCCGTGGAATTCCACGGATTTATAAAATCGGGGAATTCCCGATATTTCGGGGTTTCCCTCAATTGAGGGTCGAATATGGAAGAATTCTTCCTATTTGAGAGACCATTGCACAGCTAATCTGCTTCATTATCCCTCGTAAAAGTTCCACGTTCTCTTGTGGAGCATGGAGGCGATCGGACGTCTAGAAAACGACATCAGTTGAACTAACCGCCGGGGATTTTTGGTTGTTCCTAGGACCCCGCGCTTTGACGTTTTCAGTGAGAGCGACAGGGAGGGATCGCCTTGTTGACGCCTAGGCTAAGCGAATGAAAGCAACCCGCGGCGGATGTCCGGCGTATTATTCTGAAGGAATCGACTTCGCAATGGGTATCCAAATAAAGTTTCCTGAAGGCAGCTTCTTCAAAATAAATCTGCCCACAAAATGGCTCTTTAACGGGCAGATGACAGGACGGTAATCGACTTGGACAAATACTTCCGCTTTATCTACTTCGGTTGGTTGGTCGCCACGTTTCATGCTTATGGGAGGTTTTGGAAGCCGTATGGTGGTCGCCTCGTTTGCCTCCAGCTCGCCGAATTCCGTGGTTCTCGACATCTCGATGTTGTCCCACACATCTCCAGAAGCGAAGAGAACCTTGAGTATCCCATAAGACACCGTCAGGGACTTCAGAGAATAGAGACTTTCGTTTTTGATTACGAGAAGGCAATCAAAGGATCGGAAGCTTCGCTACCGGATGAAACGGTTAACTTCGGAGCGAGGGCGTAATATCCTAGCAAAAAGGAGAGTAAAATTGACGCGCCAGTCAAAAACTTTCCAAGTAACGATAGTTTTGAAAACCATCGCAAGGGAGATTTCCCCTTTCTTTCTAGGCGCTCTTTGCGTCGCTTTCGCGTTATGGCTCGGAGCCGTTTTTTCCGTTTTGATGCGATTCTTGAAATGATATTACTACCGAGGGATCGGCTCTGGATTCAGTTTTTCACCTGACCGCGTTTTCCAATTGTTTTGTGTTTTAGAGGCAACATACGGGCAATGGACTTTCTTAAACTGGCGCGCCCGTGGGGATTCGAACCTCAAACCTTCTGATCCGTAGTCAGATGCTCTATCCAGTTGAGCTACGGGCGCAAAAACCCAATTTTAATTTTACCTAGGAAAACACCGTGCAAATGCAGCAGTAACGTCTTGTTTCACGTGCATGGTCGGAATTTTATCTCGCGCCGCCATGGCGGCCGGGAGGGCCTTACTATATTCGCTTCGAGCCGCCGTCAAACTCTGGGAAGCGTGTTCGTACTGCTGCTCGTTGCGGACAAACGTAGTCGCAGGCGCGAAAGCGCGCATAGGCAATGGGAAACCGCCGAGAAACTAAAAAGCAAATCCGGGTACGCAACGATCGGTGACATTATCGAACGATATCAATCTCACGCAGAGGACCGACCGCCGACCATCCGAAACAATATTAGCGCGCTCCGGATGCTGGTCCGAACTGTTCGCGGTGGCGATCCTGACCTTCGCAGCTTTGAATTCTCACTGGCGCAAATACCCCACCGGCTTTACGGTTACGTAAATTACCGTTATTGAAATGACCCCAACTGCTGCATCAACGCTCGCCTTGAAAGCGGCGCCGGCGGATCGTGCCGCTGCGCGGGACGACGCTCGGCGACAAGTGAAAAAGATGAGCGACGCAATGGTCGAGGAAAAAGGTCTTCTCAATCACGCGCAAGCGGCGTTGCTGCTGGACGTGAGCACGAAGAGGGTCGGCGAGCTCGTTAGGCTCGGCAAGTTGACCGATTTCACATTTCTCGGCCGTAAGTACGTTTCAATGCGAGAAATAGGGGAGCGAAATAGGCAAGAATTGAAGGCAGGTCGTCCGCCTCGGACCACCGATAAACGCGTTGCGGCGCCACTCAAGGCGGCTGTGAAAACCGACAGCGGGCAGGCGTCGCTTGGCGGCGATGCAGCATCATATTTCAAGAAAAAACGCGAAGAGGCGGAAGAGAGGCGGCGAGCAGAATTCAAAAAGAGATGGCACGAAATCATAGGGGGCGAGAAGAAATGAATGACGCTGCTGGCAGCCACAACGAAGAATGCGTGAGCTTTTTTCTTCGGATATCGACCGCAGACCGTGCGAAACCCATCACGCGAGCTAACCCACCGGCCTTTTTTGGGCTCCAGAGTGTGAATAATGCAGGACGCTGGAAACTCTCTTGCGTTTCTTAAAAGTTGGTCGGGCGCTGCCACTGAAGCCAAAAGACAAGGAAGGCTGATGTGGTGAAGTGAAAATCCAGTGGTGGTCGAATTCCTATAGCGCCAGGACTTAAAAAGCCACAGTCTATTCGCGTTGCTACAGACAAAGGTTCCCCTTCGCGTGATATGCGTAGAACGGGTTTGTCTCCGGGAGCGAGCTAATTCGCGGAGGAAGGCGGAACCGTCAAATAAAGCGCAGAAACTGAAAAAAACTCACAACCGCTTTCGAGTTCAGAATCGATTAATTCACGCAGGGCTATGGAGTTAACCTCGCGAACACCGCCTAACCCACGCTCGAAACTGACCCAACCGGATTTCTTCCAATACAGGTCACCAAACAATAAGCTCACGTCTGTTCATTCGCGAAACAGCGCAACCGGGAAAAAATAATATGAACAAGCAAAAATCGGATCGTCTTAACCTCGACCATACCGTCACGCGCCGAAGATTTATCGGCACCACGGCGCTCAGCAGCGCCGCGTTACTGAGCGGAGGAGTGGCCTCGCTTCTGCGTCCGCCTTCGCTGTTAGCAGACGAGCCGTTTATTGAAGCCACGATTCCTCAGCTCCAAGCCTTGATGGCTTCCGGCCAACTGACGAGCCGGCAACTGACGCAGGGTTACATCAGACGCATCCAATCGCTTAATCCACTGCTGCACTCGGTAATCGAGCTAAATCCCAATGCAATTGCGATCGCCGCAGGTCTCGACAACGAACGGCGCCGCGGACAAGTTCGTGGTCCGCTCCATGGCATCCCGCTTCTCGTCAAGGACAACATCGCAACGGATGACCAAATGCAAACGACGGCGGGATCGCTCGCGATTTACGGCAATCATGTGCCGGGCGACGCGGTGATTATTCAGCAATTGCGCGCGGCCGGCGCCATCATTCTTGGCAAATCGAACCTGGGCGAATGGGCAAATTTCCGGGACGATGAGGCTGAGACCTATCCTCTAGCGGTCGGTTGGAGCGCGCGCGGTGGGAGTACGAACAATGCCTACGACTTGAGTTACACATCGTGGGGCTCAAG
>WNGL01009674.1_pt1 | contig 23241 bp, 19 predicted proteins | sample 5400591 | NCBI WGS metagenome assembly WNGL01 (sample SAMN13153377, study PRJNA577476) | soil metagenome | isolation source: 80 cm soil or saprolite under Garry oak tree replicate 1 | place: USA:California | collected 2016-06-15 | reverse complement strand
CAAGGTTCCATACAAACGCCAGATCGGCGGTGCGTTCACGGCCAGATGAACATCCGACGCGCCGGCTTTTTGCCCAATCTCGAGATACTCATCCACATGGCCCAGCGGATGGGTTTTGCCTGGAATCTCTGGAATCTTTACGATCATGGCACGCTCGTCGAGATGATTATGTGATACGGCGCGCGCGTAAATGCTAAAACAAGCTCACTACTCTCCCATAGAAAGAAACAGCATTACTGGCATGGGCAGCTTGGAGCTAACGCGATTTCTATCGTTCCTCTTCTGGACTCGGGAAACTGACCTTCCATCCCGACCCAGCGTTAAGACGCCGTGCTATTTTCGAGGCTCCTTCATGCCACCTATTCATGAGATGGCTCACGCCTTTCCTGTTGGGCGCGATTGTCCAGAGAAATCCGTCAATCGATTTTTGACCAGATCGACAATTACCGGTCGCAGCAGGCTTGCTGCGATCTTCAGCGCGCCCAAAGCAAATCCCGTTTCGACAAGTTTGCGCTTGGATCTGCGGTCGCTTTTTTTATCGATGTAAATTTTTTTCCTTCGGAACGGCAAAAGAACGACAAGCGTGCCGACAGCCGCCGCGGCTGTAAGCCAAGCCACCGTTTGCTCTTGAAACGATCGCCGGAGTTTTGCCGGAAAATCCAATTCGTAGTGCAGACCCCGCAAATCATGCGCCACGCGCGCGCGCGAACGGTCGATCTCTGCTCTCAGCTCGTCGGTTGACTTGTTTCGTCCAGATTCTTTAGCCATTCGCGATCTTTTTTTAATTCAGATGTCGTCGCGGGAAAAAGCGGCTTGGTTATTCGGCTGCGTGCGATCAAGAGCAAAACCAGCGCAATTACAAAATGCACTCCGGCGGCCGCCAATGTGATCCACAGCCACGAGATCCGAGCCAGGTGCGCCAGGCCAGCAATCGCGCTTATGATAAGAAAGATATAACCGAACACAATGAGGACCGAGGCCACAATCAAACAAATCGCGAGGACCAGCAGCTGCACCAGCGCCACTTTCGATTCCTGGGCGAGAAGTGCAAAACGGCTCTCAAAAAAATCCGCGAGCGCTCTCGCGAGCGCCACCAAATTTTCCAGCAAACCGCTGTATCCCGCTGGTGAGCGGGACCGCTTGGGCTCGCTAATCATTAAGCCACAGCTCGACTAGCGCCGGAAAATCAGGCCCAGGACAAACCCGATTCCGAGCGCTGTGAACACCGCCTTGGTCGGGTTTTCGCGCACGTATTGCTCGGCGTCTTCTTGAAATGTGCGAACACGACCCCTCGCATCATCCCAGGCTTGTTCTGCTTTGCCACGCGCATCGCCCCAGGCCTGTTCGGCCTTGCCGCGGTATTCTCCCGCGATGGCGCCCGCCGCAGATTTCAAATCCTCGGCCGCCTTGCGCGCGTGGGTTTTACTGCTTTCCAATTTGTCCTTCGCGTCCGCCGCGGCGGACGATTCTTGTTCTGATTTATTCTCTTCAGGCATCGCTATTCTCCAGTTGATCTTTGTCGCAAGTATCCGCGCGATTTTTACTTTCGGCAAACGCGGCGGCGAACAAACTTTCTTAAACGAAAACGTAAGTCACGGCCCCGTCACGCGCATGCGTTCGTTGAAGCGATGAAACGCGAAAAACGCAAACCGCTTAAACACTTTAACTCTTCAACGGTTACTGGCGCAGCCTACTGCTCGCGGAAGATGATTCGTGCTTTTGTCAGATCGTAGGACGATAGCTCCAATGAAACTTTGTCCCCCGGTACAATCCGGATGAAATGTTTTCGCATTTTACCGGAGATATGCGCAAGCACATTGCGCTGACCAGGAAGATCGACACGAAACATCGTGCCCGGCAGCACCTGAGTCACGGTGCCTTCCGTTACGATCTGCTCTTCCTTCGGCATCGCATCAAACATACTCTGGAACCTTTCCTCGCTCAACCAGCCCGGATGTGCCTGCTCAATGCCTATTGGAGCGACACAGGCCGCAGATATTCGCCCAATTCCTGGCGTTTCCACCATGCACCGCCCTGTCGATGTTCGCTCGATGTCGTGAACCGATAGCGATAAAAAGTGGCGCGGACGAACCGCGGCGGGGTTTGCGGGAACGGATTTCGGGCCAAGAGTCGCGCGACTTGCGGTTTTCCCTCGAGCAGACAAATTATGAGCTGGATGAACCAGGGATTTTCTCGGGGCGTTCCGAGCGCGGCGAACCACATCTGCCAGTCGAGCCGCGGCTGGTGCGGCGCGCACCAACCCGGCGTACGCATTACATTTCCCGGTTTCCATTCGAATTCGTAAGGCAGCCACTCGATCCCATCGGTGCTGCCTTCGATCACAATTTCGCGGCGATCCTTCGTCATCACGCGAAAAAGGCCGTACCCGTTCACGATCCGAAACGGTTCCAGTTTTCCGTAAACAAAAGCGAGCGGACGTGGCCATTGGGCATCCGGCTTAAACGCGGTAAAAATGAGCCACGCATTTATTGGCAACGTGACAACGATCACGATAACCCCGACAGACGCCGATAATCGCCATGCGCGATCATGACGATTGTAGCCGCGGTCGCCGACCGCGGTGGTGGCCATTCGTCTTCCGCGAATCGCTGCGTCATCGATCAGCAGCAAGCAAAGCGCGACCGCGAGGAGATTGAAGAAGCAGTAATTGCCGGTAAGCGCGATTACCGCTTGAAGAAAAATCATAAATCCAGCTGCAATGAGCCGGAGACGCCGGGGCGCCCAGATAAAAAATGGCGCGATAATTTCCACTGCGAGGCAAAATGCGACTGAGAAATGTTTGAACCATTCCGGGTGCTGATCGGCCCACCAACCGAAGATCGTCGGCAACGGTTGCGACCAGTAATGATAATAGAAGCACCTTGAGCAAAAACAGGGCGGCGCGCGAAACAGGCGCTGTAGCCGGGGTCGCTGACCCCGGCCGCAACAGATTTTTTTTCGTCCAAAGGTGCCATGGCGCGAAAAAGATCGCCAGGAAGCCGGTCTCGAGCAACAAAATGTCCCATTGAAAACTGAGAAAGGTTTGCCCGGCGACGGTAAGCGAGAGATAAAAAACAAACAGCGTGACGAGACAGAGCACCTGGGCAACTTCAAAAATGAGCAGCAACGACAAAACAACCCCGCCACCGCAAAGGAAATGAAGAAAGGCGTCGCTTGAGTTGAACCAGCAAAGTGTGGGCAGAAACGAGTAAGCGCGTGGTCCCAGCTGTTCATGAGCGGCCGGCAGAAATTGACTTACCGGTGAGACTCCGTTGCTGCCGACGAGCCCTTCCACCTGCACCCAGAGTGAAACGAACGCGATCAGGTAAATAAGGCCGAGCGCGCGAAGAAACCAGCGCCGGGCCCAAAAATATGTCGATGGTCGAACGTCTTCACCCCAAAGCAACCGGGTAATCGCCGAGCCGAACGACCGATGACGAGCGATGAACTTGTAAGCAACCTCAGAAGTCGCCGCGAAACCGGGAACACGATCATAACTCCAGGCCAACCATCTCCTCGAAAATCGATATCGGAGAGAGCGATAGACGGCTTCCGCCGCAAAAAAAGTTTCGCCGTCTGGTTCGATGAAAGCGACGGCGCGCTTGAACCGTTCGACGGGAATTTCTGGAAATCGGTCCGCCGCTTCCTGATAAGTTTTGTAATCAACTTTGCCCGCGGTGACTTCGCGCCACCGCTCGATCCAGCGTTTGCAAAAATGACATTCGCCATCCCAAATCATGAGTGGCTTGGGCGGTGGGTTGCCGACGCGGAGATGCGTTTGCGCGTTCATTGTTTCATTCTGTGACGGCGGTCTGTGACCCCGTCGCACTTTCTTCAAATTATGCGGCGTTCACAGAGCGCCGCTACAGATTAAACTCCGCCCAGACCGGCGCATGATCGGAAGGTTCTTTCCCCTTCCGCATTTCACGATCGATCCCCGCTGCCGTGCACTTCTTCGCAAGCGCGTCACTCGCCAAAATCGCGTCGATGCGTAGTCCGCGATTTTTCGGGAACGAAAGCATCCGATAATCCCACCAACTGAAAAGGCCGCCTTCGTGGTGATGTAAGCGCAGCGTGTCGCTCAAGCCAGCGTCGCATAACTGGCGGAACGCTGTCCGTTCGCCGGCAGAACACATGATCGCGCCGCGCCAAAGGTCAGGATCATGAACATCCACATCTTCCGGCGCAACATTGAAATCGCCGCAAACGATCCGGTCCGTAGTTTTTTCTTTCGACACGCAATCTCGCAGCCGCGCGTACCAATTTAATTTGTAGTCGTAAGCGGGTGAGCCGATGGCCTGTCCATTTGGCGCGTAAATCGAAAACACTCGAACGTTGTCGATTGTCGCTACGATGACGCGCGCTTGCGGATCGACAATTTGATCGCAGAGCGATGCGCGCACGTCGCATGGCTTGCGTTTCGAGAGGATGGCAACGCCATTGTACGACTTCTCTCCGTGATAAGCCGAGTGGTAGCCGGCCGCTTGCAAGACGAGCACCGGGAACTGTTCGTCTGCGCATTTCGTTTCCTGCAAGCAAACGACGTCCGGTTTCGTTGTCTCGAGCCAGGCAGAAAGGCGGTCCTGGCGTTTGCGCAACGAATTGATGTTCCACGAGGCGATTTTCATTTTTACTGTAGCGGCGGTCTATGACCGTCGCACTAATCTCTGCGCGACAATTTACGATCGGCGCTCATAGAGCGCCGCTACAATTCCAACTCGACCCCCGGCGTTGGCACAATCACTTCCGAGCCGGGAAGAGTGGCCAACAAGGTCGCTCTGATCCATTCGACAGCCGGTGGATCGCCGTGCACGAGCACGATTTTCCTGGGAGAAAGTTTCTTCGCGTAGTCGATCAGCGCTTCGCGGGACGCGTGCGCGCTGAATTGAAATTGGTTCATATGGCAGCGCACCGGCTGCGCCGGCTCGTCGGGATCGAGCGTGACTTCCCCGCTCGGGCCCGCGTCCCGCAAAAGACCGGCGGGAGATGCCGGATCGGCGTAGCCTACAAAAAAGATCGAGTGTTGTGGATTCTCCACCAGACGTCGCGCGAGGATATTCGAGAGAGTTTTTGGCACCATCATCCCGCTGGAGAGCGCGTAAATTCGTTCGGCTCGGGCGGGCGCATCGTAAATGGTTTGACCATTTAGGACGAACGGCGCAGCTTCCTCCATGAGTTGCAGACGCGGCAGTTGCCGGCGACTGATGTGCGCACGACGATCGTATATGTCGGTCATCTTCGAACTGAGACCGCCGATATAGATTGGAAAATCCGGAAGTAATTGTTCGCGTCGGAACCTGTGAAGCATCGCGAGCAGCTCCTGCGTTTTGCCGAGTGCGAAAACGGGAATCAGCAGGCATCCGCCACGCTTGAACGCGCCATCGATCGCTTCGGCCAGACGCTGCTCCTCGCCGGCGCGCGTCCAATTTGCGGGCTTCGCGTGATCGCCCCGCGTACTTTCCATGATCAAGATGTCGATCTTCTCTTCCGGAAAAATCGCCGCCTCCATGATCGTTTGATCGTCAAAGTTGACGTCGCCCGTGTAGAAAATCGTGCGGCCCCCGGCGCGCAGCAGGATTCCGGTGGATCCGAGAACGTGGCCGGCGTCGAAGAATTCGAATGTCAGCGCGTCTGTTTCGCGCTGCGGTGCACGTTCCCCGGAGATTGAGATGCGTTGCCGCAGCCGGCACCACTGCCAAAAATCTGACGCACGATCGGTTTCGCGATGCGTGAAGAGTGGATACAACGTCGCGCCGACCTCCTCCCGCTGCCGCGTCATTACGTTGACTGAGTTATGCAAAAGAGTGTTGCCGATTTCCGCGGTTGCTTCCGTCATGAAAATACGCGCGGCTGGCTGGCGTCGCATCAGCACTGGCAACGTGCCGATATGGTCCTGATGGCCGTGTGAGATCAGGATGGCTTCGATTTGGCGATCTGCGATCGGCTTGAAATTCGGCAGCGCATGCTCGCCGGCGTTCTTCGGATGCATCCCGCAATCGAGCACCAGGCGATGGCCGCCGATCTCCAGATAATACGAGTTCGCGCCGATTTCGGTCTGGCGCGTGAGATTGATGAATTTCAAGCAGGTGAAACGTTAAAGCGTTGATGCGTTAAAGAGGCAGAGCGTTTAAAGCCATCTTATAAATATAAACAGCCCAACGCGACAATAGCCCAGCGTTTTTAACAGCTGGCCCTGATGATCAGGGAATTACGGGTAGGGCGCGACCGCCGGGGCGCGCCGCAACGCACGTCCAAGAAGCGGCGGCTTTCCCAACCTTCGAGGGCGATCTGGAAATCGCCCTTCGTTGCTAAATTACCTCTTTGAAAACCCGCATCCAATTCCCACGCAGAATCTTTTCGATGTCCTCGTCGCTGAAGCCGCGCTCGATCAATCTGTGAGTGAGATTTCGCGCGTGGGAATGATTGCTCAGCTCGGGAATGAAATGCGGAGTCGTAAATTTCGCAGCGAGCTCTTTTCTCGCTGACTCCGGCCACTGGCGATAGATGAACTCGAAGAAATCGAAGCCGATGCCAACCCCGTCGATTCCAATCAGGTTAATAACGTGCCCGACGTGATCGATATAACGGTCGAGCGTGCTCTCTTCTTCCTTCGGGCTGACGAGCACGGAATTAACGCCAATCACGCCGCGGCGTTCTCCGATCATCTTGATTTGCTCGTCACTAATGTTGCGCTCGATGTCGTAATACCTTCTCGCATTCGAATGTGAAACGATGGGAGGCTTGGTCGCAATTGCCAGAATATCCTCGAACCCGGCCGGGCTGATGTGGGCAAGATCGACAATCACACCGAGGGCTTCGCATTCTCGGACCACATCCCGCCCGAACGGGGTCAAGCCGTCACGCGAGGAGCCTGTTGATGCGAATATGCCGCCATCACCGGCGGCATTGCGCCTGGCATGCGTAAGTCCGATCGCGCGCACACCGAGCTCGTAAAAAACGCGAAGCAAATTTAGATCGGTGCCGAGCGGTTCGACGCCCTCCATCGTAATCAGCAGCGCAATCTTCCGCTCCTTGTGCGCATCAAGAATCTCCTCATAACTTTTGCAAATCGTGAACCGCCCGCATTCTTCGACTTCCGCGTAAAGCCGAGAAATCTGATCGAGCGCTATACGCAAACTCATTTCCGGCATATAGCGATCTTCGATATAAATCGCCGCGCCGAGCACGCCGACGCCGCCTGCTTCGAGTTCCGGCAAAAAATCCGCGGACAGCACGTTTGCGCGATCGCGTTTTTCGTACAAATCCATTGGCATATCAAAGTGAAGATCGACAATTCCGTCCGCGTGCAGCCGATCGATTCGCTCTTCGATGGATTTTTCCTTGGTGGTCATGATTCAATAACGTTCGCAGCGATGTTATGAAGGAGATCGGTTCGACACTTCACGCGTATCGCTCTTCGAGCAAAACAAAAAAACCGCCACGCTGCTGAAAGCGTATCGGCTGATTGTTGTAGCCGCGGGCGTTGACCGCGGCGGCTGTCCCCAGCCGCAAAACTCCGAGATTGCGCGTGAGGACACACGCCAATACACCTCTACTCCTTTACTGGTCGTTCGAGGCGATTCGCGGTGCGGGTTTCTTTACTTCAAGCTGGGCGGTCACCTTCTCCAAGCCAGAGGTCAGGGCTTCAATTTGCTTCTGCTGCCCCACGAGTTTGGATTGAAAGTCCTTCTCATGCTGCGCGACAGTTGCCTTCAATTCTTGGACTTTCCGATGCTCTTTGAGGAATTCGTTGAGTAGCATCGCGTTCACCGCCTCGTAACGCACAGTATAAGGCTTTCCGTCGGCGTCGCGCACCACCAGAGCGGGGTTGATCTTTTCCACTTCTTCTGCCACGAGGCCAAATTGCGCGATCCCATCGGGATCAAGCTCCGGTTTATAGTGGAAGGTCACCGGCCGCAGCGCCAAGACCGCGTGGCTGCTATCTCCCATATCCTGGATGTTTTGCTTGAAACGCGCCGAGGAAACGCTCGTGCCAAGCTTCCCCGAACTATTTACGAAAACGGTGGCGCCGCCGGCACTGGCTTGTCCAAAAATGCCTGCGATAAATGTGCTTGTCTGCGTGCTGCCGACCCGGATGGTGTCGGAGTCACCACTAACACCAAAGTTGCCAATATCGATATTGTTATTTTCTATGGTGATATTCTGGCCGGCTTGAGCTCCTAAGGCGATGTTGTTGAAGCCGGTGGTGTTGTTCAAAAGCGCGTCAAAACCGATGGCCGTGTTGTCGCTGTTGGTGTTGAGAAAAAGCGCGCCAAAACCGATGGCCGTAATGCCGCTGCCGGAAATGTTGTTAAATAGCGCTTTGTCACCAATGGCGGTGTTGGCGGCGCCGCCAATGTTGCCGATGTTACTGAAAAGCGCTTGATAACCAACGGCCGTGTTGAAGTGGCCGCTGGTGTTGTGAAAGAGGGCTTGATAACCGTTGGCCACGTTCTCGATGCCGCCGACACTATTGCTAGTGAGCGCTTGATAACCGGTAGCGGTGTTGCACTGGCGGTGGTGTTGCTCAAGAGCGCACTGTCACCGATGGCCGTGTTGAAGGCGCCGGTGGTGTTGCTATTGAGCGCACCAGCACCAATGGCCGGTGGTGTTTTTATAGAGCGCTCCAACGCCAATCCCGGTGAGGTTGTGGCCGGTGGTGTTGAAAAAGAGGGTGCGAAAACCAACGGCCAGATTGGCGCTGCCGGTATTGTTGAAGAGTGCCTGGGTCCCGACAGCCATGTTAAAGTTGCCGTGGATGTTGTTTTCCAGCGCGCGAGAACCAAACCCTGCATTGTAACTGCCGTTAGTAGTTTTCAGGAGCGCATTTGCACCCACGGCCGTATTGTTGGCCCCGGTGGTGAGGCTAAGAAGGGCGTTAGTCCCCTCAGCAGTGTTATTGCCGAGATAGCCCCCGTCGGGTGCTGGGAGAACCCCGAAAGCATTTGGGGCGGGCGCAAGCGCAAAGCACGCGAGCATAAGCAGAATGAGAAGTGTTGCGACCGGACGGCAGTCGCGGGCCGAATGGCTCATCGAATTTCTAACAGGTGGCGTTGTTGTTTTCATATATGCTAAGCTTTCCTTCTTTTTCCCGGTGGATTAATTTTGTGACGGCCGCTCTGAAAGAGGGAGAAAGCTGCCCGGGGAACAATCCTTCTCCGCCAATTCAGGTTTTGTTAGGTAGAACTGTGCGAAAAACTCCGCCGGCTTGGCAAGACAAATCTGCCAATAACAGAAAAGCACGCGCAGCGGTTCAACCACAAAGGCGGGGAGGACGCTGAGTCTAGAAGAGGACCGCCGCGGATTACCCGCAACGGCGGGCATGCTGCGGATGACACGGATAAAGATTCATCGTTTCGAGGTCCTCGGCTGTGACGCAATCAACAAAGGCGACGCGATTCCGAGCATCGAGATTGCCGCCTTCGGTTTCATAAATAATCAAAACCAGCCGATTGCCTCTATCCGTTGCGCTTTCTTCGACAACTGGCTTTCGAGTTCGATAAAATATTTAAGATGCATGTAACATTCGGGCGTGTAACGTCTTCGTAACGACTGAAATCATCCGGGACGTGTCGATGTAGTGATCTGGCAATGTGTCTATGCGCTCGACCGAGCTTCCAGTATGGATGATCCTCCTTCTCCCTGACGATGACTTTGTCCACTTGGACGCGAAGCGCACCACTGATTTCGATAACTTGCGCAGGCATCCTGACGAGGGACATCATAGCGCTTAGTCGATGCAACGCTATAACTCGGGGGCACGAACAATCTCGGCTTGGAATTCGCTGAGCGAAATGACGTAGTTGACGTTTGCCAACTGCCGTGGCGTGAGTTGGTGTTTATCCTCCAGCCAAATTCGCAGGGAATGATCATTCCAAACCAGAGAAGCGATGAACAGTGGATACCACTCTTCTCCGAAAGGGTTTCCCGTCAGCAAGATCGTGCTGCCGGGCGCTGGATGGAGATCTAAGGAACGGAATGCTTGGATAACATGAGATGTTTTTTGCCCTAGGTTGGGCCAGCGCCTCTTAACGCGCTGATTTTCCCTCTGAGTGAAACTTGCGAGAGAAAATGCCACTATGAACGCCGCAGCAATTCTAAAAATTGAAGGAGGCATTTTAGCGGCCGCGGCACCTGCAGCCGCCCCGATCGCCGCGCCGCGAACACGACCCGTGGCTGTGCCACCAATGATTGCGCCTATCGCGGCGCCCACGCCAGCATTCTGGCCAATTAATATCGAAGACTTGGATATCAGCGTGATTAAATCGGATGCAAGCTTGGCGAAGATCATTGCCCATCCGAACAAAAGAAGGTAAAGGCACGCGCCTCCACGAATCGGCACAATGAACGCTATTGGCAGAGGCACGACGACGACCCAGAATGCCATCAGCTGAAGCACGCGATCCCGTCGTAGGAAAGCATAAATAAAAACAAGCGCCCACAAGACAAGCAGGGCCGTGTACGAGATGACGTGGTGAGGGAATCGGTAGAACAATTCGCTAACGAACTGTGTGTTGGTCGTCACGAATGTGCTCCAGGAATATCTCGGCCGATAAGCGTCGAACCTTACAAGCGAGCGTGGGCCGTGTGTCTTGCCGTAGATATAAAGAGCCGTGAGCAGGCCTGCTACTAAGGGCGTCACTGCAGAAGATCTGGCCCAGCGACCGAAGTGTTTCCAGTCGGCCCAGCGCGGACATTTCAGGAGCTCATAAATCAAAACGATTACCGGAAGTGTAACCGCCATCTCCTTGCAGTTCAGAGCGCAGACATATAACGCCAGAAATCCGCACAATTGCCGAGGATGCAGGTGACCTTCTGCCTCGCGGATATGAATATAATAGGCTAATGCGGCGAAGTAAAAGAACCCGCATAGCACGTCATAAATGAACGAACCGACAAACACGAGGTTTGCCAGTCGCGCGTGATAACATAACGCAAGAACAGCAAGAAACGCGACCGAACGCGAGGAGGCGAGGGACAGGCTTAAATAGTAGATTATCGGAATCGACGCGGCGAGAATGCTGATCTGGACGACTCGATAAGGTTGAGGATTTAGTGCAAAAAAATGATAAAGGGGCAGATAGTAAAGCGCCCCCCCGGGACGATAAAACGGCGTCCAAAAGCATACGTTTGCCCAAAGCGATTTCAAAGCTCCCGGAAACCAGTAGAACCATATGTTCGTCATCTCATCGTCATTGAAACGCACGCTCAATGACGGAAGGGCAAAGTGAAGGAAGTAGAGGACGAGCACACTTATCAAAATCGCGTTAAGCACAGTGGGTCGACGACAGAATTCCTTGAAGTGTAACTCACTCTTCTTTCGATCATCCATAAAGCGGAAGTTGGAGTAAGAACCATGCGACGATTGTGCCTGGAATTGCAAACCGGACTTCGCGTCCGTAGGCATAGCCGAGCCAAAACTCTGTGGAGAATAGATCATACTTGCTCGCGGTCCGTGCTGCCCCATCGGAGAATACTTCTGAGGCTCTAATTCTCTTCAGCAAAGAACCGTCTGGAAATGTTCGGTTACGGCCGCCGCCGTCGTTCCTTTCACACTCTTCAAAATCGCTTGCAGCGAATCTGAAAGGTCTCAATACGATTTGGGACGAAACTCGTAATTAATATTCTCGAATCGTTTGATCTTTGCGGACTGTTGCGCCCTAAGCTTCAGTTGCGTAGCTCGTGCCCCTTTGCGCCGCGCCCAGTCCGGCCCGGCGAATCCGTGTCGCCGCGGCGACCGGACGGCGCGCCCTACCTGCTCAGCTCGAGCATGCGCAGAATTGGCGCTTCTGCGCGTTTGCGCACCGGTTCGGGCAAAGTGATCGCCGGTTTCATGTTCAAAAGCGCGTCATACGCTTTCTCGAGCGTATTCATCTTCATGAACCGGCATTCGCCGCAGAAGCAGTTATCTGTCGGGCCAGGAATGAATATCTTATCAGGAATTTCTTTTTGCAGTCGATGTAACAAGCCAGCTTCGGTCACGACAATGATCTCGCGCGCGGATGACTCTTTGCAAAAGGTCACCATCTTTTCCGTCGAACAAACTTCATCCGCGAGCATGCGCACGGCGTAAGTGCATTCCGGATGTGCAACAACTGGTGCATCGGGATATTCTTCGCGAATTTTACCAATGCTGCGCGCCGTGAACTCGACGTGGACGTAACAAGTACCCTGCCACAAATCCATTTTGCGCCCGGTCCGTTCCATCACCCAGGCGCCTAGGTTTTGGTCGGGAACGAAGAGAATATTTCGATCAGCGGGCGCAGCGCGCACGATCTTGTCGGCATTGCCGCTGGTGCAAATCACGTCCGCCTGCGCTTTCACGCCGGCACTGCAATTGATGTAGGCAATCACATAATAATTTTTATCGGTGTGCTCTTCTAAAAACTGCGCCAACTTTTCCGGAGGACACGATTCCGAGAGCGAGCAACCGGCATCGAGGTCAGGCAAAATCACACGCTTCGTCGGATTGATAATCTTCGCGGTCTCCGCCATGAAATGGACGCCGCAAAATAAAATCACGTCCGCGTCTGTTTTCGCTGCTTGATAACTCAAACCTAACGAATCGCCGACGAAGTCCGCCGCGTCCTGCAACTCCGGCACCTGGTAGTTATGTGCCAGGATCACGGCATTCCGCTTGCGTTTGAGCTCTTGAAGTTCTTCCGCGAGATCAACCCCGAAGTTTATACCGGCACTTACCATTAACTAATATCGCGGTTCTCCACGGATTTACAAACATCCTGTAGATAAATTGTAGGGCGTTTCTGTGAACCGCCGAACTAAGGTCATGGCGTCTGACACAGACTCCCTACAAGAGCGCAGCCCGCATTGCTTCTAGCGGTGCTTCACGGTCGAACCAAATGGAAAAGGCGAGTGCCCCCTGATGCAGTAACATCAACAATCCATTTGCGCCCCGTGCGCCGGCTTCATCGGCTGCGCGAAGCAAAGACGTTTTCGACGAGCCATATACCGCATCGAAAACCATGTGATGCGGCGCGAGCAACCGGGCTGGAACAGGCGAAAGATCGCTCGGATTCATTCCAAGTGGCGTGGCATTCACGAGCAGGTCGATATCGGCAAGTTGCGCACGCAACACCGCTTCGTCCCATGGCACTGCTTCGAGGCGCGCGACGGGGCCAAGCACGCGCGGTCCGGCAAAAGATGGCCGCAACCGCTCTACGAGGGCGTTTGCTTTATCCAAAGTGCGATTGACAAGCACAAGGCGTTCACAATTCTCGAGCGCGCATTGCCACGCAATGGCATGACCCGTTCCGCCACCGGCGCCTAGAATCAAAACCCGCAGATCGCGCACATCGACCGAGAATTCGCTGCGAATTGCGCGCAAGAATCCTTCGCCATCGGTATTCGAAGCGATCAGTTTTCTATCTCGGAGGCGAATCGTGTTTACGGCCCCTGCGTGACTCGCAAATTTATCCGCCTCATCGATCTGCGCGAAGGCTGCGATTTTGTGCGGCACGGTTAAGTTGACTCCGACAAAATCGAGTTCGCGCAAAAAGCGCAGCGCCGGTCTCAATTCATTCGCTCGAATATGAAACCGCGCGTATTGCATGTCGATTTTGGAGGCGCGCAGCGCCGCGCTCTGCATCTGAGGCGAGAGCGAATGCGCAACCGGATCGCCCAAGACACCGAGACGAATTGGCGGATCGACATCGTCTGTCACTTCCCGCCACTTCTCGAGATCGGCGAGCGTATAACGCTCGGTGGTTTGCTTTTTCGTCATGTCGTTTCGAGCGGATTCTTGGGCATGTGCCATCGTGCCCTAAAGCCACGGACGCGACGCTTCTTTCGTCCCTGACGGGACTTGCCGTTTTGTTCTCAGAAAACCCCCAGCGTTAAAACGCTGGGCTATTTTCAGAGAACCGTTTACGAGACGGCTTCTAGTGCTTTTCATCTCGCGCCAAGCTGTGAAATCATGCGATCGAATCGGTTGAGGACCCGCTCTTTCCCCATGACTTCGAGCATGTGATACAAACTCGGTCCGACCGCGCGACCGCTCACCGCCATGCGCGCCGGGTGAACAAGATCGCCGGTATTGCAACCGAGCTCTTGCGCAAGTGCTTTAAGACTGGTTTCGATTTTCTCGACATTCCAATTGTCGATGTTGGCGAATTTGCCGCGCAACGCGAGCAATCGTTCTGCAGCTTCCGATTTCCCAAAAACCTTCTCGACGGCCACCGGATCGAACTCGTAGTCCTCGGTGAAAAAATAACCCGAATAACCGCTTATGCCCGAACCCGAATAACCACTTGTTACCGGACCCGAGTAGCCGCTATATCCCGATGTGCTGGAACGGCCTGAATCTTCAATCGAACGAATCGATTCGCGCACATCTCCAAGAAGCTTGATCTTCTCCTTTACGATCGACATAACAGCCCGGAAATATTTTTCATCGGAGATGTTGATCCCAGCCTTCTCCAGGAACGGCCGCGCAAGCTCGATGAACCGATCAAGCGACATTTGAGCGATGTATTGGCCGTTGAGCCAAAAACATTTGTCGAGGTCGAAGGCAGCGTTGCGCCGATTGATTTTCTCCAGCTCGAAAAGTTTTACCACTTCTTCGATGTCGATCTTTTCGCGATTGTCCTTCGGCGACCAGCCGAGCAGGCAAAGATAATTCCGCACCGCTTCGGGCGCATACCCTTGCTTAATGTAAGTGGCGACGCGCGCGCCTTCATCGCGCTTGCTCATCTTCGAGCCGTCGCGATTCAGGATGAGCGGAATGTGGGCAAAGTGAGGCGGCGTGGCGCCAAGTGCACGATAAAGCTCGATGTGCTTCGGCGTATTGGAAAGATGGTCTTCACCGCGAATGACATGGGAAATTTTCATCTCGATATCGTCGATCACATTGACGAAATGGAAAATCCACGAGCCGTCCGGCCGCCGGACTGTCATATCGGGATGCGTCCCAGGATTCGTGAGATCGAAATCGATTTTGCCGCAGACAACATCGTCCACCACGACGTGCTCACGCGGGGAACGAAACCTTAGCGCGCCTTGATCTTCGAAGATGTGTCCGGCGTCTTGAAGTTTCTTTAGGTAACGCTCGTAAATTTCCGTACGCTCGCTTTGCAAATATGGTCCGAAATCTCCTCCGACATGAGGGCCTTCGTCCCAATCCAGTTCGAGCCAGCGCAATCCTTCATAAATCGCGGCGGCGGCTTCCTCAGTGTTGCGCGTTTTGTCCGTGTCTTCGATGCGCAAAACAAATTTGCCGCCATGATGTCTGGCGAAGAGCCAGTTGAAGAGTGCGGTACGGGCTCCGCCGATGTGGAGATAACCGGTGGGTGAGGGGGCGAAACGGGCGCGGATAGCCGGATTCATGAAGTGCGTAATTTAGCCACAGATGAACACAGATGAAACACGGATTCCTGTAGCCGCCTCGCTGTGCGAGGCGTGCGCGTCACCCACAGGGCGACGACGACAGTTTACTCAATAAAAATCTTCCCGCCGCGGCGACGCACGTGCCGATTTCCGGGGAGATTGGTTTTGGCAACGCGGTTGGCGGGATCGAGAAGCGCGCGGACGCGTTCAATTAAATCGTAGCTCACGTTGGGAACGTCGCTCGCGCGAAGCCACTCATGCAGTGTCCGGCGCAGGACGGCCAAAGGCATCGCGGCGAGTGATTGCACGGATAATGCCGTTGTCCCGGAAAGTGTCTGCGGCAGTAATGTCTCGAAAATTTTTTCTTCTTCGGCGGCAATGGTGGCCGCCCGCCAAATGCTCATCCGAACTTTTCGACCGAATTGCTTTTCGATGTGTGGAATGATGCGACGACGAAGCCGATTGCGCAGCGGAGCGAGATTCTTATTCGAAGCGTCTTCGCGAAATTTCAGGCGATGCTCTCGCATATATTTGTCAATTTCGTCGCGCCAAATTCCGAGAAGTGGCCGCACAATCACGAGATCGACAGCGTCGACGCGCCGAATGGAAACCTCGGGCATCGCGGCGAGCCCGGCGAGGCCAGCTCCACGAAAAAGGTTCAACAAAAACGTTTCGACAAGATCGTCGGCATGATGCGCGAGAAAGATCGTGCGGCAGCGTTTTTGTTTCGCGACCTTCGCAAAGAACTTGTAGCGGGCCTCGCGCGCGGCCGTCTCGATCGAGAGCTTCTTTCTCTTTGCGAGTGTTCGGACATGTGCTGAGCCGATTGCAAGATCGAGCTCGTATTTCGCGGCGAGTTTTTCGACAAAGCGCGCGTCGGCCTTGCTCGAGCGGCCGCGCAACTCGTGATTCAAATGACAGATGATTAGCTTTTTGTAACCAGCATCGACAAGATCGTGAAGCAGCGCGACGGAATCGCGTCCGCCGGAAACGCCAATGAGGTAGCGTCGGCGCGACGCAAAGTCGCGTAGCGCGGCAGATCTTGGATCGGTGATTTGTTGGCTCATTAATCTTAGACAAAATCCGCATTTGGCGGCGTCTTCATCATAAAGAGACACATCGGTTCAGGCGCGTCCAAAATTACCGCGACAAGCAGGCGGGCGCAGACCGGACAGACGACAAGGAAACTATCATGAATAACAAACATGAATCCACATACACGCTGCTGGTTCGCTCGGAAGAAAAGGGCCGGAGCATCATGGAAACGGTGCTCTACGCACTTTTCGGTTTGAGCGCGATTGTCTCGATCTGGCAGTTCGCCTAGCAACCAAATCCGCTGCCGATTGATGGACTAACGTCAAGGCCTCATGCCCGGCCGAGACAAAGTGTTTCCACCGTGGTATTGGAGCCTCACTTGACAATGAATGAACGTTCATTCATTGTTCAGGCTTCATGGCTCAACCCCAAATAGACCATAGCCTCGATCGGCCCACCCAGATTCTTGACGCAGCGCTGGTGTGCTTCGCCAAAAGAGGGTTTCACCAGGCCAGTATGCATGACATCAGCACTGAGGCTGGGATCAGCGTCGGCCTCATTTATCGCTATTTCGAAAACAAGGATGCGGTCATTTCTGCAATGGCCGATCGGCATAAAAAGGAAATTCAAGAGGTCCTGGAGCGCGCGCGACGAGCTCCGAATCTGCTCGAGTCGCTTGAGATTTTGTTTACCGCTCATTGTTGTGAAGACGCGCCGCAAGTTGTCTCTGCGTTCGTGGTCGACCTTTACGCGGAAGCATCTCGCAATCCGCACGTGGCTGATTTGGTGCGCGACGTTTTACAGACGGCGATGGATGGCGTGACCGACTTGATCGCGCGCTCGCCGGAGGCAGAGGGCGCTGCGCATGGCCTAAAACCTCATGAACTGGCGGAACTAATTTTTGCTGTCTCGCGCGGAATGTTGATGCGCGACGTTTTGCAGCCACAGACGATGACGGCAGCGGAGAGGCGCGCGCGCCAGCTGGAAGTGACACGGAGATTGTGGCGGTTGTTGTTCAAAAAGGAAAATGAACCAGCATATGCATGACATAGCCAAACCTGTTTCTACTCACCTCACAGTGACCTCGAAGGGTGGATCCTGGGGTGTTGCGATCGGGGGTCTCGTTGCGCTTTTCATCCTGATTGTGGGAATCAAGGGACTACAGATTTCCAAGATGATGGCGGCGGGCAAAGCAATGACGCCGCCGCCGGAAACGGTCACGAGCGCAATTGTGAAAGAAGAAGATTGGGCGCCGATGCTGTCGGCGGTGGGAAGTGTCAGTGCTGTTCAAGGCGCTGTCGTGTCGACCGAGTTGGGTGGCATGGTCAGCGAAATCGGATTTCAAAACGGTAGTCTGGCAAAGAAAGGCGATCTGCTCGTCAAATTAGACGCCTCGCAGGAGGAAGCACTTTTGCGATCGGCGGAAGCAGAACAAGAATTAGCACGCACGGACTTAGAGCGAACTCGCGACCTTGCCGCAAAAAAGGTAGTTTCGAATTCCGATCTCGACGCAGCCGAATCAAAGCTCCGAAGACTGACTGCCGTCGTCGACCAGATGCGGTCCAACATTAGGAAGAAGGCGATTGTGGCGCCGTTTGATGGGCAGCTCGGGATTCGGCAGGTGAACATTGGTCAGATGATCAACTCCGGGCAGCCAGTGGTTTCGCTGCAATCGCTCGATCCGGTCTTTGCTGACTTCGCGCTACCACAGCAGTATTTTTCAAAATTGTCTCAGGGTCTTGAAATTCGCGTGACGACAGACGCAATCCCGGGCCGTGTTTTCACTGGAAAATTGACGGCGGTGAATTCGATGGTCGATGTGGCAACGCGAAATGTTATGGTACAGGCGACGCTCGAAAATCCCGACCACGCACTGCGTCCGGGAATGTTTGCGAAGGTGGAGGTCGTGTTGCCAGAGAAAAATAAGACGCTCGTCATTCCCGGTAGCGCAGTTTCGTACGCGCCGTTTGGCGATTCGGTTTTTCTGATTGAAAAGAAGAAGGACGAAAAAACCGGAAAAGAATCACAGGTGATCCGGCAACAATTTGTGCGCGTCGGGGAGGCGCGCGGCGATTTTGTGGCGGTGACGACGGGATTGAAAGCGGGCGAAACGGTCGTCAGTACCGGCGTATTCAAATTGCGCAATGGCATGGCGGTAACGATCAACAACGATCTCGCGCCCAAGCCGCAAATAAATCCGACGCCGGTAGATTCGTAATGGGAAGAGCGGCATGAAGTCTTTCACTGACCTTTTTATTCGCCGCCCGGTGCTGGCCCTGGTGGTCAGCTTCGTGATTCTCATCGCCGGTTTGCAAGCGATGAGGACGCTGAACGTGCGGCAATATCCGCGCAGCGACATCGCCGCGATCACGGTCACGACGGTTTACGTGGGCGCGGACGCCGAGCTGGTGCGCGGATTTATCACGACGCCGTTGGAACGCGCCATCGCCGCGGCAGACGGCATTGATTACATCCAATCGCAAAGCAAACAGGGCAGTTCGACAATCACGGCGCGACTGAAACTGAATTACGACGCGAACAAGGCGCTGTCCGACATCAGTTCGAAAGTGGATGCCATCCGCCGCGACTTGCCGCCCGAAGCGGAGATCCCCGTCATTAGCATCGAGTCAGCGGATTCGCAATTTGCATCGGCATACTTAAGTTTCACTTCCGACATTTTGCAGCCTAACGAGGTAACCGATTATCTCGTGCGCCTCGTGCAGCCGCGACTCACCGCAATCGGCGGCGTGCAAAAAGCTGACATTCTGGGTGGGCGGACATTCGCCATGCGCATCTGGATGAAGCCGGACCGAATGGCGGCGTTAAACGTGAGCCCGGCCCAAGTGAGAAGCGCACTTTCGCGGAATAATTACCTCGCCGCGGTCGGCAGCACCAAAGGTTCGCTCCTTCAGGTGAATCTGACTGCGAACACCGATTTGCATACGGCGGACGATTTCAAAAAACTCGTCGTGCGTCAGGATAAGGGAAATCTCATTCGGCTGAGCGACATCGCCGATGTCGTGCTTGGCGCGGAAGATTACAATACCGAGGTTCGCTTCTCCGGGCAGAAGGCCGTGTTCATGGGCATCTGGGTTTTGCCGAATGCCAACTCAGTCGAGGTGATCAAGCGCGTGCGGACCGAGATGGAGCAAATCCAAAAGGAATTGCCGACCGGCATGACGGGCGAGATCGCCTACGACGCGACCGCTTACATCAACGATGCCATTCACGAAGTCGTCAAAACATTGATCGACACGTTGCTCATCGTGATGGTGGTGATCTTTCTGTTCCTCGGATCGTTCCGCTCCGTGCTGGTGCCAGTGGTGGCAATCCCGATCTCGCTCATCGGCGCTTTGTTTCTCATGCAGATATTTGGGTTCACGCTTAACCTGCTCACGCTGCTCGCGATCGTGCTTTCAGTCGGGTTGGTGGTGGATGACGCAATTGTTGTCGTGGAAAACGTGGAACGGCACATCCGCGAAGGGATGACGCGAATAAATGCTGCCATCAAGGGCGCGCGCGAACTAGTCGGGCCGATTATCGCGATGACGATCACACTGGCAGCGGTTTATACACCGATCGCGCTCCAAGGCGGATTGACCGGCACGCTCTTCCGCGAATTTGCCCTTACGCTTGCGGGCGCTGTATTCATTTCAGGCATAGTCGCACTTACGCTCTCGCCGATGATGTCTGCGTATCTACTGCGCGCCGCGGACGTCGATAAAGGATTCAGTGGCATTGTTAATCGCACGTTCGATCGCTTTCGTGAGTGGTACGGCGGTCATCTTGACCGAACGCTGGCTGCGCGCCCAGCTGTGTATGCCGTTTGGATCGGATTATCGCTCCTCGCGATCATGATGTACGCGCTGATGCCGACATTCGCTGCAAAGGAGCTGGCGCCGACGGAAGACCAGGGCGTGATTTTCGGGATCATAACTGCACCTGCAAACGCGACGATCGACGACACGATCCGTTATGCCGATGCAGCCGGCAAAGTCTTTCACGACATTCCGGACACGCGCTTCACATTTCAAATTACATTTCCCGATCAGGGTTTTGGCGGCATGGTGTTGAAGCCGTGGGGCGTGCGCAAAACGCCGACGGCGGCCTATCTGCCGCAAGTGCAACAGAAGCTCGGCGCGATTCCGGGTATTCAAATGTTTCCAGTGATGCCCTCTGCGCTTCCCGGCGGCGATAACTTTCCAGTTAGTTTCGTGATCGCTTCAACGGCGGATCCAGAGCGCATTCTTGATTTCGCAAAACAAATCTACGCGAAAGCGATGGAGAATAAAATTTTCCGATTTGCCGACATCGATACGAAAATCGATCAACCGCAGTCGGAAATCGTTTTCAATCATGACAAGGTAGGCTCGCTCGGCCTCGATATGCAGCAGGTCGGTGCCGACATGTCTGCGAGCATCGGCGGCAACTTTGTAAATCGATTCAACATTGCCGGTCGCAGTTATAAAGTGATTCCGCAGATTAAACGGACGGAGCGGTTGAATCCGCAGCAACTGGAAAACATTTACGTAACCGGGCCGAACGAGCAGCTGGTGCCGCTGAGCACGGTGGCGTCAATGCGAGAGAAAGCCGTCGCTCGCTCGCTCAATCGCATGCAGCAGCTAAACGCTGTCACGATCAACGGGGTGCCGGCGCGATCGCTCGATGCTGCGCTCAAGTTCCTCGAGGACGAGGCGCAGAAGATTTTGCCGAAAGGCTACGTCATCGATTACACTGGCGAATCGCGTCAACTGCGGACCGAGGGAGATAAATTTTTGCCCGCCTTCACCCTCGCAGTCATATTGATCTTTCTCGTCCTGGCCGCGCAATTCAACAGCTTTCGCGATCCGTTCATTATTCTGCTTGGCTCCGTTCCGCTCGCGATGTTCGGCGCGCTTCTTTTCGCTTTCTTGAAAATGCCGTTCGGGAAATTTTTCACGGACGGCTGGACCACATCGCTAAACATTTATTCGCAGGTCGGCCTTGTCACGCTGGTGGGCCTGGTTTCGAAAAACGGAATTCTCATCGTCCAGTTTGCCAATGAATTGCAGCGACAGGGTTTGACCAAACTTGCGGCGGTCGCGCAAGCATCGCGCATTCGTTTGCGTCCCATTATGATGACGAGCGTCGCGACGGTTGCGGGTCACTTTCCGTTAACACTAGTGACGGGTGCGGGCGCAGCGGCGCGAAATTCCATCGGTCTGGTGCTCGTGGGCGGTATGACTATCGGAACGATTTTTACTTTGTTCATCGTGCCGTCGCTTTACATGCTGATTGCGAAGGAGCATCACGAGAAATCTTTGGGCGAAGCGGAAGAGGAAGAACCGGTCACGGAAGATGTCGATCTTTCGCCCGAGTACGCGGCTGCTCTTACGCCAGACGGCAATGGCAATGGCTGGAAACAAGGATGACCGAGCCCGGAAATCGGCTCGATGGCGACGGTCGTTGGAAAAGCGAGTGACCGAGCCAGAGGCCTGGTCACAGGTGCAGGGCGCGGTAGGCAAAAAAGCTTGGGAATCGTAGAGACTCGCCTCTTGGACCGGCCGTCATAGGGATGGCTATGTCAGCCGCAGATTTTTAATTTTTACCAAGCATCTGCCATGACGCGCGCCTCAAAGTTTGAGGCGCTACGAAGTTGTGGTCGCTTCAGGTTCTACGACGATGTCGGCGCGCGTGCTCTCGACAATCGCCTTTAGCTCGGCCTGCTCCGGCGCAGGTACTCCGAACTTGTCCAGCGTCTGCCGAAGATCATCCATGAAGGCCTCCCATTCGCCTGCGGTGATCTTCATTTCTTTGTGCGACTCGTACATCGAGCGGCCGGTGTATTTTTGCGGTCCGCCAGCAGCCCAGCAGACCATTTCCGTGACCAGGTATTTGAATCCCGCCGGCGCAACCCGATGATGCGCTTCATCCACCCGGGAATTCGCGTTCAACCTCGAGTCGACCATGCCATGACGCGGTCAATAAGGTCATCGACGACCGTGGCGATGGGGTAAACGCCGCCCAGTCGCTCATAGAGTGTGGGAGGCTGTGGCATAGAACTAAATCATACACAATTTGCGTCTAGGTTGTCCAGAGGATTTGGAGGCGCTCGGGGTGCGGAGTGATGCTTTGCACGGTCGGCAAAAGTAACAGGCGTGTTACTTTTCCGGTGCGGCGCGCGGCCCAGATCGCTGCGATTCTACGGGTATGAAGCCGATGAGTAGACCTACAGCGTCATTATTCATTTACTTCGACATCAATCCCAAAATCAACTCGACAAAAATACGGAGAAAGAAACTTCACACAGTCGAGCCAACATCGGCCCGCGTTAACAAATGAAAGGAAGCAAGAAAATGAAAACAATTCACACTTCAATCAAAACAACTCTGCTTGTCTTAATAGCCATGTCGTTTACCGCCGCGTTTGCGCGCGCGGATACCTATTCATGGACAAACTTCCAATCTGACATCCCCGGTGTAGCGCGGCACGTCGATGAAAACCTTGTCAATCCATGGGGCATGTCGGTATCCCCCAACGGTACAATCTGGGTCAGCGACAACGGCACCGGTGTTTCGACGCTTTACGGGCAAGACGGCAGGGCACGTTCGCTGGTCGTAACGATCCCTACAGCCGCGCGGAACCGAGGAATTGGAAACCCCACTGGACAGGTCTTCAACGGCACACCGTTCTTCCAGGTGACAAAGAATGGAAACTCGGCGCCCGCCTTCTTTATTTTTGTCAGCGAAGACGGTTCCATCTCAGGTTGGAACCCGACGCTGGATCAGACAAACGCCATCATCGCCGTTGATAACGGCACGAACCGTGGCGTTAATCGCGCCATTTATAAAGGTGCAACACTGGGCGTGGCCAACGGTCACAATT
>WNGL01002673.1_pt1 | contig 23242 bp, 17 predicted proteins | sample 5400591 | NCBI WGS metagenome assembly WNGL01 (sample SAMN13153377, study PRJNA577476) | soil metagenome | isolation source: 80 cm soil or saprolite under Garry oak tree replicate 1 | place: USA:California | collected 2016-06-15 | reverse complement strand
ATATAAAGGGCTTTTTTCCACGGCTGGCGCGATTTGCCTTTACGAGGTGGCCACTGCGTCCGAGATCCGTGCTATGAGATTGACGGGCTGGCCGCATTCCCCGAATGCAGAGCTTTCGGGTCTATCGGGTGCTTGTGCATGAATACCGAGATGTCGAGGGGAAGTACGAGCGGCGGCTCCCCGCTCTCGTGGCCGAACTGGTTGCGCTCAAGGTTGATGTCATCCTGGCCGCAGGCACACCCCGACCCCTGGCCGCCAAGCAAGCGACCAGGACCATCCCCATTGTCTTCGCTGGTGCTGCCGATCCGGTTGGGAGCGGGCTCGTCACCAGCCTGGCGCGGCCGGGCGGCAATGTCACGGGGTTGTCCATTCTCTCCCCGGAGCTAGTCGGCAAGTGTCTGGAGCAGCTCAAGCAGGCCGTTCCGGGGGTCACTCGGGTCGCTGTCCTCTGGCAGCCAGGTGGCTCTGGCGAACGCACGGAAAGGGACATGCTGAAAGGAGCAGAAGTCGCGGGGCAGGCGCTGGGGGTGCGGCTTCAATTCGTTGAGGCGCGAGGGCCCGCCGATTTCGGCAGGGCCTTCTCGGACATGACCAGGGCGCGCGCGGGTGCTCTGACTGGGTTGGCAAGCAACATGATCCTCGGCGAGCGACGACGCCTCGCGGACCTGGCGGCCAAGAACCGGCTGCCGGGGGTGTACCCATTGAGGGAGTTTGTCGATGCCGGGGGCCTTATGTCCTATGGGCCGGACCTTGCTGATGTATTTCGGCGCGCCGCGACCTACGTGGACAAGATCCTCAAGGGCGCGAAGCCCGGCGACCTGCCCGTCGAGCAGCCGACGAAGTTCGAGCTGGTGATCAATCTCAAGACCGCCAAAGCGTTAGGCCTTCGCATTCCGCCTGTGTTGCTCGCCCGCGCCGACGAGGTGATCGAATGAGACGGCGAGAGTTCTTCGCGCTGTTGGGTGGGGCGGCCGCATTATCCCTCGGCGGGATGTCCAACGTCCGCGGCCAAGCTGCACGGGTCTATCAGATCGGCATTCTAGAGACGGTGCCGGCAGAGGTGAACGTGGAGAACTTGGCCGCTCTGCGACGGGGCCTGCGAGAGCATGGCTATTTTGAAGGACAGAATCTCCGAATTGAGTACCGCTCGGCCGAGGGCCGCGCCGATCGGTTTCCAGACCTTGTCGCCGAGTTGATTCGCCTGGGAGTCGATCTGATCGTGACCAGAGGAACGCCCGCCGCCAAGGCGGCCAAAACAGCGACCGCGACAATACCCGTGGTCATGGCCGCGATCGGCGAACCACTCGGCGTCGGAGTCGTGGCGAGCCTTGCGCACCCGGGCGGGAATGTGACGGGGCTCAGCGCGTTCGTGACAGTGCTATCCGGCAAACGCATCGAGCTGCTGAAAGAAACGTTTCCATCCATTGCGCACGTGGGCCTTTTGCAGAACATGGGAAATCCGGTCTCACCGCCGCAATGGGAAGCCACGCAGGTTGCGGCAAAGGCGCTTGGCGTTTCGGCCGAGCTGTTCGATGTTCGCAGCGATCGAGATATTGCAAGCGCATTCGCGGCCATCCCGGCACGCAAATTAGACGCACTGTCGGTCGGTATCGATGCGCTGACCCAGGCGAAAGCCAAGATGATCGTCGACCTCGCCGCGGAGCAAAAATTGCTGACCGCATATCCCGCACGAGAGTTCGTGGATGTCGGGGGCCTTCTGAGCTACGGGCCAAGCTACCCCGACCTGTATTTCCGCGCCGCGGGCCTGATCGATAAGATTTTCAAGGGCGCCACGCCTGGTGATTTACCCGTGGAACAACCGACGAAACTTGAGCTGGTGATTAATCTGAAAACCGCCAAGACCCTGGGCCTCTCCGTGCCACCCACGCTCCTCGCCCGCGCTGACGAGGTGATTGAATGACGGGAATTTTGCTGCGGTGCATAAGTCCGTTCATGGCACATCTGCGATCTATGGCGACGCCTCGATGAAGGCCGCTTACGGCAGCTAAGCGGACGCGTCGCGACGGCGCCCCGACAGCCGGGTTTGACCCGAAGTGACATACGCAACCAGCGCCGCGGCGCTGCAGAGCAGCACGCTCTACACTTCCGGCGAACCGTGTGCCATGTGTATGGGAGCGATCCTGTGGTGCCGCATCGGTCGGCTCGTCTTCGCCGCGTCCCCACAGCAGCCAGCCACCAAGATCGATCGGATCATGATTTCGAGCGTCGATGTCGCTGCAAAGAGTCCATTCGCCACGATTGTGTCATCACGGGTGGCGTCTTGGCGGTCGAAGCTATGCAGCTTTGTATCAAATAAGTATCCGCCACGCGAGTGTCACGGTCCTGGCACCAAAATTACGCCGCGGCTCGCAATGATTTCCTGATGACGCCAGCGAGTTTACCCGTTTGGTCTTAAATTCCCTATTTCCCTAGGCAGGGGCTAAATCGGTCGAATTTGCAGGTGAGACAGGTTCGCCAGCAAACTGCCGCCTCCACGGCGGAAAAGCGATAGGATACGTCCTTGTCGCCCGTGGGTGTACGGCCGTGGTCATCAGGGGTCAGAAAGATGGCGAGTAGCAACCCGATCGAAGATCCCGAGAAAGACCTGCCGCTACGGGATGATATCCGCCTGCTCGGCCGCATTCTCGGCGATACGGTGCGCGAGCAGGAGGGTGACACGGTCTTCGACATCGTGGAGCGGATTCGTCGGACCTCCATCCGCTTCCATCGCGACGAGGACGACACGGCGCGACGCGATCTCGAGGCGACGTTGAATGGGCTGTCGCCCAATCGCACCACCCAGATTATCCGCGCCTTCAGCTTCTTCTCGCATCTCGCCAACATCGCCGAGGACCAGCACCACATCCGCCGCACTCGAGCGCACACGCTGGCGTTATCGGCGCCGCGCGTGGGCACCATGGCACATGCACTTGGGGAGGCCCGCGAAGCCGGTATTTCCAGTGCTCAGCTGCGCAGCTTCTTCGCGACTGCCCTAGTCAGCCCGGTTCTCACGGCGCATCCGACGGAAGTGCGGCGGCAAAGCGCGATCGACCGCGAGATGGAGGTAGCCCAATTACTGGCGGAGCGGGATCGCGTCGAGCTTACCCCGGAGCAGAGAGTGACAACCGACGAGGCACTCCGCCGTGCCGTGCTCACGCTCTGGCAGACGAATATTCTGCGTCGAACCAAGCTCGCTGTCCTCGATGAGGTGGCCAACGGCCTTGCCTATTACGATTACACGTTCCTGCGCGAATTGCCCCGATTCTACGCCGCACTGGAGGACCAGCTCCGCTCCATCGACTCGGCCTGGAATGACACCGAGTTGCCGCCGTTCCTGCGGATCGGAAGCTGGATCGGCGGCGACCGCGACGGCAATCCGTTCGTTACGGCCGAGGTGCTGCGTCAGACCCTGCGCATGCAGAGCGATCGTGCGCTGAGCTCTTATCTCGACGAACTGCACCTGCTGGGCGGCGAGCTTTCGCTCGACGCCAGCCTGGTCCGAACGTCGGAGGAATTGAGCAAGCTGGCGGAACGTTCGCCCGACCGCTCGCCGCACCGCCAGGACGAGCCCTATCGGCGCGCGATCTCCGGCATCTATGCGCGGCTTGCAGCCACGGCCTGGGCACTCGACCGATTCGAAGCCCCACGAGGCGCGGTGGGAGAGGCGCCGGCCTATGAAGCCGTCGACGAATTGCAGGCCGATCTCGACATCCTGCATCGCTCGCTTATGGGCAATGGATCCGCGGCGCTGGCGCGCGGCCGGCTGCGCGGCCTGCGGCGTGCGGTCGACGTGTTCGGATTCCATCTCGCGCCGGTTGATCTGCGCCAGAACTCCGACGTGCACGAGCGCACTCTGGGCGAGCTGTTCGAGATGGCGCGTCCGGGTACCGGGTACGGAGCGCTAGCCGAGGATGCACGCATCGGCCTGCTGCTCGATGAGCTGAAAACGGCCCGACCGCTCGCGAGTCCGTTTCTTTCGTATTCCGCCGACGCCGCGTCTGAACTGGCGATCCTGCGCGCCGCAGCAGAAGTGCAGCAGCAATACGGCAAGGAAGCGGTGCCGAACTACGTCATCTCCAAGACCGACGGCGTCTCTGACATTCTGGAAGTAGCGCTACTCCTCAAGGAAGCGGGCCTGCTGCGGCCACGTGAAGGCGAGCTGGACGTCAACATCATTCCTTTGTTTGAAACCATTGCCGATCTTCGCAACTGCAGCCGGGTGATGGACGAACTGCTCGGGCTGCCCGAATACCAACGATTGCTGGAGCGCCGCGGCCGTACTCAGGAGGTGATGCTGGGCTACTCCGACAGCAACAAGGACGGCGGTTACCTCACATCCGGGTGGGAGCTCTACAAGGCGGAGATCGCGCTGATCGAGGTGTTCCGGCGCCGGGACGTCAGACTGCGCCTGTTCCATGGCCGCGGCGGGTCGGTCGGCCGCGGCGGTGGCCCGAGTTACCAGGCGATCCTCGCTCAGCCCGGCGGGGCCGTTCAGGGATCAATCCGCATCACGGAACAGGGTGAGGTGATCGCCAGCAAGTATTCCAACCCGGAGGTCGGAAGGCGCAACCTCGAGATTCTCGCCGCCGCTACGCTGGAAGCAACGTTGCTGCAGCCGGACCGGGCCGCACCCCGCGACGAGTTCCTCGCGGCCATGACGGAACTTTCCGCTCACGCCTATCGCGCGTATCGGAGCTTGGTGTACGAGACCGACGGCTTCGAGCGCTACTTTTGGGAAGCGACGGTCATCGGCGAGATCGCCAATCTCAACATCGGCAGCCGGCCGGCCTCGCGCAAGAACTCGACGCGCATCGCGGATTTGCGGGCAATTCCCTGGGTCTTTAGTTGGGCGCAGTGCCGGCTGATGCTGCCCGCCTGGTACGGTTTCGGTTCGGCGGTCAAAGCTTGGCTCGGGGAGCATCCCGAGGACGGCATGCAGGTGCTGCGAGCAATGTACGCCGAATGGCCATTCTTCGAATCCCTGCTGTCGAACGTGGACATGGTGCTGTCCAAAAGCGATATCGCGATCGCATCGCGCTACGCGGAGCTGGTCGAGGACGACAGCTTGCGCGACCGGATCTTCCCGCGACTGCGCACCGAGTGGCAGGATTCCGTCGAGGCCGTCCTCGCCATCATGGAGCAGGAGATCCTGCTGGAGAAGAATCCCCTGCTCGCGCGCTCGATCCGTAACCGCTTTCCCTACCTCGATCCCCTCAACCATCTGCAGATCGAGCTGCTCAAGCGCCACCGCGCTGGCGATACCGACGAGCGCGTGGTGCAAGGCATCCACCTCACCATCAACGGCATTGCCGCCGGACTGCGTAATAGCGGCTAACTCAACGTTGTCGAAGCCGGCCAGAACGGAGGGAAGCTTCTAATCGCCCGGCCCGCGGCGACCGTCACCTGCCCCGGCCCGAACCGGAAGCTGGCGATGCTGACGACGCCCGGGCCGGACGGAGGTGGCGCCGTTTGCGTGGATGCGGTGCCCCTGAGGCTCGCGAACGAGATGACGAAGTCCTGGCCCGCGTGCGGCTTGTGGCACTGGAAGCAAGCGTTCAGATTCGCCTTGTCGTTGACCTTCTTGTCGGCCGTGAAGGACTGGTACTCCCATTCGCCGTTGCGAATATTGTCCGGATACTCGGCGCCCCAGCCGGTGCGCTTCTCCATCACGGCATAGCCGTTGAGCTCGCCTTTGACCAAGTGACCGTTGGCGTCCTTCACAGGATTGCCCTCCGCGTCGAGCTGCGCCTTGTACTCGACCATCGTGATGACGGTGCCGCTCGGGATCGGCTGGCCCTTGTGCACGGCTTCGATCGCCGCGGGCATCACGTATTGCTCGCGGTATTGCTTGGTGTCGTAGCGGTCGACCGTACCATACAGAATCCCTGCGGCGTAGTTCTCGGGAAAGGCGACCTTGTCGCCGCCAGCGCGGACCTGAATGGCGAGCGCCAATCCGGCGACACCCCCAAGGGCGGCGGCAATGGCGATAGATTTCTTTGAATTCATTGCTTTCCTCCGCTGAGTCAGCCGAGTTCCACTAGCGAGGGACGGTATGTCCGCAAGCGGCCTGACGCGCCTATCAGAACGGCGGGCATGCGTATGTTTTTTGACCGAGGGATCCGGCATCACGATAAGACCGCCGTTACGAGGCAAGAGCGGTCGCTCGGCCGGCGCCGCCGAAGGGCCGAGTCTGACCCATATGCGACATTCAGCAAACCCCTATTCGATCACCTCATCAGCACGGGCGAGCAGCAAGGGCGGCACGGTCAAACCGAGCGCTTTGGCGGTCTTAAGATTGATTACAAGCTCGAACTTGGTCGGTTGCAACACCGGGAGGTCTGTCGGTCTGACGCCTTTCAATATCCGTCCGGCATAGATGCCAGCTTGTCGATACATGTCCGTGATATCGACGCCATAGCTCATCAGACCACCGGCCAGCGCAAACTCACGGAAATGGTAGATCGTAGGCAACGAATTTTGCGCCGCTAGGGCCACGAGCTTCTCGCGCCGAGTATCGAAGAATGGTGCGGCGGCCACTGCAAGCCCCGAAATTTTCTGTTGTGCAGCCGCTCTGAATGCCATCTCAATATCGTTGTCATCATTGGCCCGAAGCACATCGATTTGCACGCCGGCCGCCCGCGACGCTTGGTGCGCCTGCTCGAATTGGCTGTCAGCTAGTGGATTATTCGGGTTCAGGAGAAAACCCAGTGTCTCGGCCTGCGGCATCAGCTCATGCAAGAGGCCAACTCGCTTGGCTTCTAAGGTGGTAGTCAAGATGTTTATGCCCGTGATGTTTCCACCCGGGCGGTTGTAACTGGTGACAAGTCCTGCCTGGACTGGATCGGAACCGATTGTGAAAATGATCGGAATGGTCGAGGTTGCGGCCTTGGCTGCTAGGGCGGATGGCTCGCCGCCCGTCGCAACAAGGAGAGCTAACGGCATACTGGCGAGTTCCGCCGCAAGCGCGGTTAGCCGCTCGTAGTCACCAAGCGCCCAACGATACTCAACGATCACGTTCTGCCGCTCAACGTAACCAGTTTCGGACAAACCTCGCCGAAACGCAGCCAAAATATCCGCAGTATCCTCCGGTGATCTTGCACTGAGATAGCCAACGATTGGCATAGCCTGTTGCTGCGCACCCGCCATAAGCGGCCACGTCACTACCGCGCCGCCAAGCAGCGCGATGAAATCCCGCCGCCTGATCCCGACGGCCAGCGAGCGGCGTTCGATGCGGTCCTGCCGAGGAGTGGCCATAAGCGCTGTCCTCTGGGCTGGTATTCTACACCGAACGCAGCAGCAGTGGATGGGCTCGCCCGCCCCTCGCGCCAATGAAGTGCATCCGGAGTTCATCGCTGGATCACGGGATGTCGCCTTTTGGCACGTCCCGAAGGTCTGTTCAGAACCGGAAAGGTCCGCTCCCGGGGGTGGAGCTGACGAGGTCTCCGCGTGCTCGAATCGACGAGATTGACCCGTAAGAGACATGCACGACCCGCTTATTCGATCACCTCGTCGGCCGCCACTTGCAGGGCTTGCGGCACAGTGAGACCGAGCGCCTTAGCGGTCTTGAAGTTGATGACAAATTCAAATTTCGTTGGCTGTATGACCGGCAGGTCGGCGGGCTTCTCGCCTTTTAGAATCCGGCCAGCATACGCACCCAGCTGGTGGAAGCTGCCAGCCAGGCTGGTGCCATAGCTCATCAAGCCTCCGGCCTCGGCGAATTCACGCCAGGCATAGATCGCGGGCAGGCGGTGGCGGGCGGCGAGCGCAACGAGTTGATCGCGCTGGCTGGTGAAAAATACGTCGGCGTTGACGAGAAGTGCGTCGGCTCGCTGTCGAACGAGAGCCGCGAAGGCCGTCTCGATTTCACCCACGGTGCTGGCGTATAGCACGAGCAGGCGCTGCCCAATGGCCCGCGCGGCCGCCTGCTCGTCTCGCAGAAAGTCCTCGGCCGGATTGTTCGGGTTTTCAGCAAGGCAATTGCGGTCGCTTTGGGCACAAGCTCGCGCAGGAGCTCGAGCCGTTTTGCCCCGAGTGCGCCAGAGATTGTGCTCGATCCCGTCATGTTGCCGCCCGGCCGGTTGAAGCTGTCGACGAAGCCGAGCCTCACCGGGTCATCTGCGACGGAAAAGAGTATTGGAATCGCGGACATCGCGCGCTTGGCCGCGTGCGCCGAAGCGTTGCCTCCGGCAATGATCATCGCTACTTCATGTTTGGCGAGCCCGGCTGCGAGTTCGGTTAACTGGGCGGGCCCTTCCGCCCACCGGAACTCAATGACCACGTTCCTGCCCTCGACATAGCCGAACTCACGCAGCCCCGCCCGTAGCGCTTCCACCCGCCCGGCCCAGCCAGAGGCGGGGGCGATACCCAGGAACCCGATCACCGGCATCGCCGGCTGCTGCGCACGCGCGGCGAGCGGCCACGCAAGTGTCGCGCCGCCGAGAAGCGCGACGAATTCGCGCCGTTTCATGTAGCCGTCCCCCAGAGATTCAGGACCACGCCATGCGGCTCAAAACATAGCACATCGGGGCATGGCGGTCTGGGGGATGGGGCAGGGTCAAATCCAGAAACCGAGGGCCCTTGATCGGAGGTGTGTGGATTCGATTTTCGTCGTCCCGCCCAGCGGGGCGTGGTGCCTCCAACAGTATCGGCATTAGTGCAACATCGTGCCGTGCCGCCGGGAATTCCGCTTGCGGCGCTTGAGCGGACGTGGAGCGGAAACACCCGCAGGACCGAGTTTGACCCATTTCGGTCATTGCCGGCGAAGCTTGCTGTGATGCACACACGCGGCTCCCGTCCTATAGTGTGGTATATCTCACTATGCCCGGCGTGATCCTCGGCACGGGGAAGCCCATGAGGCGGCGAGAATTCATCAGACTGCTTGGCAGCGCAGCAGCAGCCTGGCCACTCGCCGCCCGGGCGCAGAAGCCGGCGCCGGTGATCGCGATGCTCGGCAGCGGTGCCGCGAACGCGCGGGCGAGCATCGCGCAGATGCGCTCGTTCGACGCCGGCATGCGGGAACTCGGTCTCGTCCAGGGCCGAGATTACGTGCTCGAGACCCGCTGGGCGGACAGCGACTCCAGCCGTTTTCCCGCTCTCGCGGTCGAACTCATGGCGCACCGTCCCAGCGCTGTCGTCGTCTCGACCATTCTCGCGGCGAAGGCGGTGCAGAATCTGTCGCGAACCGTCCCCATCGTCATGACGGGCTTGAATGACCCCGTCGCCGCCGGCCTCGTCGGGAGCCTCGCCCGCCCGGGCGGGAATATCACCGGCGTCTCCACCATGGCGGAAGACGTCCTGCTCAAGCTGATAGACGTGATGCGCGAGGTGCTGCCCGAAGTGCGCAGGGTCACCGCGATGACGAATCCGACGAATCCATCCAATCGGACGATGCTCGACGTGCTGACACGCCGTGCCGCGCAGACGGAGCTTTCCATCGCCACGGTGAGCGTCGCCTCGCCGGCCGACCTTGACACCGCTTTTGCCGAGCTGGCGCAACAGCGTCCCGGGGCACTTTTCGTGCTGACAGACAACAGCCTGGTGGCCCTGGCGGACACCATCGTCGCGCGAGCTCTGGCGCAACGCATTCCGACCTTCGGGAATTTCGGCGTCCGGTCGTTTGTGGAGGCTGGCGCGCTCTTCGCCTATGCTCGCGACAACAAGGAAGGATACCAGAGCGTTGCACGCTTGCTGAAGAAGATCCTCAACGGCGCCGACCCGGCCGAACTCCCCGTCGAGCAGCCGACCAAATTCACGCTGAGCATCAACCTCAGGACCGCGAAGGCGCTCGACATCACCGTGCCGCCGTCGCTGCTTGCGCGCGCCGATGAGGTCATCGAATAGATGACCTGCTAATGTCCGTCCGCGGCACTTCTGCGACCTGCGGCGATGCTCAAATGAAGGCTGCTTCCAGCAGCTAAGCGGACGTGCCGCGACGGCGGCTTGATGTCATATGGTCCGGATGTGAACGAAAGCTTCGCACGCGTGGCCGCCCTTGTAGATCGCATTCTCAAAGGAGCGAAATCCGCGGAGCTGCCGTTCGAGCAGCCGACGCTCTTTCGCTTCGCTCTCAACCTGAGAACCGCCAAGACGCTGGGCCTCTCGGTGCCGCCGACGCTACTCGCGCTCGCCGACGAAGTGATTGAATGAAGCGGGCCATTTCCGCTACTGGCGCATCGCGGACCTGCCGCGGAAGTCTGCGATTTGCCGGCCTTCGGGGCAAAGCGGACCTCAGCGAATTGCTGAACAATCGCTATTCATGAGTACACGGCCCAGTTCGGCCGCGAGCCGACCTACCTCGATCGGAAGCTGCTTTCCCCGCCTCACTTGACCGGCTTGCACTCGTAGGCATCGCCGTCGAATGCGCTCATGCGCGGCGCCTGGTTGTAGAACGAGCCGGCGTCGCCCGTGTCGGGACGAGAATCGGCGGTGTCGAGGAGGAAAATCGGATCCTTGTCCAGGCTGCCGCGAATCCAGCAAGAGGATTCCCGGCGCACGATGGTGGCGAAATATTTGCCAGCCTTGAGGCGAGCGATCTGCTCCTTGTCGAGCCAGATGCGAAAAACGCCGGCCGAGGGATCCTCGACCGCCGTTTCGCTCGACCGTCTCAGGGGCACGAGGCTCATGATGGCGCGGCCGGCGCGGTCGGTCGGCCCGAGCTTGATCCGCAGCGTGCCGGAGTAATGCGAGGAGCAATCGAACAGCGCCGTCTCGCGCGAAACGTCCGCCCAGACCGCCGGATAAAGCTTGCGCTGCTGCTCGCATTCGTCGGGCCTGACCGCGTGCGCGCCGGACGCGATCAAAAGCAGCACGCCCATCGAGCCAATCGCCGCAGCCGCATAGCCCCTTCCAAAGCTCATCGCGATCTCCCCCTTGAGCTGCCTGGCGATCGAACACTCTCGGCTAGAAGTAGTAAATATACCGCAGCACATTCCAAAGAGGTTATTTGGCGAATTGAATCGCACCAAGCCTCTGTGCGTCCTCCCAAATTTTTTAAAATACCTCCGCAAAACAGGGCCGTTTTCACCGCTCCGTCCCGTCAATTCAATCCGCCCGCCACTGCCAGCGTCTCGCCGGTGATGTAGCCGGCGCCGGCGGCAAGAAACAGCATCGCCTCGGCGATGTCGGCGGGGCTTGCCATGCGGCCGAGCACGGTCTGGTCGATGATCGCCTGCTTGCGCTCGGCGGGCCAGCTCTTGGTCCACGGCGAATCGACGAGACCCGGCGCGACCGCGTTGACGCGAACCTCGGGCGCGAGCGCGCGGGCGAGGTTCTTGGTGAGATTGACAAGCCCGGCCTTGCTCGCCCCGTAGGCGATGCTCGAGCCGCGCACGCCGAGCCCCGCGACCGAGGCGGTGTTGACGATGGCGCCGCGGCTGGCTTTCAGCGCGCGCGCGGCGGCGTGCGCGCAGCGGAACGGGCCGAGCAGATTGGTCATCAGGATTTCTTGCCAAAAGCTCTCGGTCATGGCGTCGAGGTCGCCGAACTCGATCGGCTCGGTCGTCGCCGGCGTGCCGGCGTTGTTGATGAGCACGTCGAGGCGGCCGAACTGCTCGATCGCGCCCCGCACCATGCGTTCGGCTTCGCCCGGCACGGAGACGTTGCCGGGCGCGGAGACCACGTCGAGCCCGGCGCCGGCGAGCCGCTCGATCTCGGCGGGTCCGCGGGAATCCTCGACGAGATGATTCATGGCCACCACGGCTCCGCATTTCGCGAACAGCTCGACTGCGGCAAGGCCGATGCCGGAGGCGCCGCCGGTGACCAGAACGGTGCGGCCCTTGAGGTCGGCGGTGATCATGATTTCTCCTCCCCTCCGCGTTTTTCGTGTGCCCCTCATGTTGTCATGGCCCGCGAAGGCGGGCCACCCAGTAATCACGGTGTGGAAGCTAAGCCTTCGAAATCATGGATGCTGCGGGCGCTACTGGGTCGCCCGGTCAAGCCGGGCGATGACACGCTGCGGGTGACGCAATCTAATCCAACGACAGCGTCACCGTGCAGATCTCCGGCTCCTCCGGGTCGCCCTCGACGCGAAAGCCAAGCTCGCGGCACATCTTGAGCATCACGCTGTTCTCCCGCAGCACCTGGCCCTCGATGCGCCGCAGGCCCTCGCTGCGCGCGTACTCGATGATCAGCTGCATCAGCTCCCAGCCGAGGCCGTGCCCCTTGAGGTCGGAGCGCAGCAGGATCGCATATTCGGCGCACTCGTAATTGGCGTCGGCGTGCATGCGCACGACGCCGAGCAGGTGCCCGGAAGCCTCGTCGATGGCAGCGAACGCCATGGCGCGACCGTAGTCGAGCTGCGTGAGCCGGGCGATGAACGCATGGCTGAAATCCTTGACCGGCGCGAAGAACCGCAGCCGCAGGTCCTCCGCCGTCACCTTGCCGAAGAACGCGTGCACCATCGGCTCGTCCTCGGGACGCAGCGGCCGCACGAACACGCGCCTGCCGTCGGCCAGCGTCACACGGCGCTCCCATTGCTTGGGGTAGGGCCGCACCGCGAACCGCGGGTTGCCGGTCCCCTTGAACCGCGGCTCGACCGGCGCGACGGCGATGCGGGCATCGAGCGCCAGCACGCCGGTCTCGTCGGCGAGCAGCGGATTGATGTCGAGGTCGCGGATTTCCGGCAGGTCGGCCGCAAGCTGCGCGAGCTTGACCAGCACCAGAGCCACGTCGGTCTCGCGCGCGGCCGGAACGTCGCGATAGGCTTTGAGCAGGCGGGCGACGCGGGTGCGCGCGACGAGATCGCCCGCGAGCTTCATGTCGAGCGGCGGCAGCGCGAGCGCCTTGTCGTCGATCACCTCGACCGCGGTGCCGCCATAGCCGAACACGACGACCGGCCCGAACGTCGGGTCGTCGGCGATGCCGGCGATGAGCTCGCGAGCCTTCGGGCGCAGGATCATCGGCTGCACGATCACGCCGGCAATGCGCGCATCGGGCCGCGCCGCGCGCGCCTTGGCCAGAATTTCCGCCGCGGCCGCGCGCACGTCCGCCTCGCTGGTGAGATTGAGCCGCACCCCGCCGATATCGGACTTGTGCACAATGTCGCGCGACTGGATCTTCACCACGACGGTCCGCCCGGCGGCCAGGAACGGCTTGGCCACGTCCCCCGCCTGCTCCGCCGTTTCGGCGAGCACGGCGGGAACGATGGGAATTGCGTAGGCCGCGAACAGCCGGCCGATCTCGACGGGATCGAGCCAGCTGCGCTGATCGGCGAGCGCCGTCTCGATGACGCGCCGACCGGTTTCCGCATCGGGCGCGAAATGCTCCGGCAGGCTCGGCGGCGTGGCCATCAGGTCCTCGTGCGCTTGCGCGTAGCGCGCGAGGTCCATGAAGCCGCGGATCGCATCGGATTCGGTCTCGAAATGCGGGATCGCGGCCGCCTCGAAGGCATCGAGCGCGGCGCGATCCGCCCCGATCCACACCGCGAACATCGGCTTCGGCCGCACCGATTTCGAGCGATAGCTTTTGACGAGATTCGAAACGCTGACGGCGGTATCGATCGGCGAAGCGAGCGCAGTCGGCACGTTGAGCACCAGGATGGCGTCGTTCTCGCGATCCTCGATCAGCGCCTCCAGCGCGGCGGCGTAACGTCCCGCATCCGCATCACCGATGATGTCGATCGGATTGGCCTTCGACCAGGTCGGCGGCAACACGGCGTCGAGCCGCGCCCGCGCGTCGGCCGAAAGCTCGGCGACGGTGCCGCCGAGATCGGCCAATCGGTCGGTCGCCAGCACGCCGACGCCACCGCCGTTGGTGAGTATCGCAAGACGGTTTCCGGTAAACGGGCGCAGCCGGCCGAGCGTCTCGACCGCATCGAACAGCTCGTCGAGATCCGAGACCCGCAGCAGGCCGGCACGGCGGAATGCCGCATCGTAGACCTCATCGGAGCCGGCGAGCGCGCCGGTATGGGTGGCCGCGGCCTGGGCGGCTTGCGCGTGGCGCCCGGATTTGACCACGACGACCGGCTTGGCGCGGGCGGCCGCGCGGGCCGCCGACATGAACTTGCGGGCGTTCTTGATCGATTCGACATAGAGCAGGACCGCGCGCGTTCCCCGATCCAACGCGAAAAAATCCAACAGATCGCCGAAATCGACGTCGAGCTGATCGCCGATCGAGACCGCCGCCGAGAAACCGATCGCGCGCTGCGCCGCCCATTCGGCCATTCCGGCGACGATGGCGCCGGATTGGGAGACGAGCGCAAGATCGCCTCGCCGCGGCATCCGGGTCGCGAAGCTCGCATTGAAATTCGCCGCGGGGGCCATCACGCCGAGGCAATTCGGGCCGACGATCCGCAGGCCTTTTCCGCGCGCGGCGCGCTCGGCGGCTTCCGCAAGCGAGCCTTTGCCGTGCCCCAGCCCGGCCGTGAGGATGATGGCGGCGGCGACGCCGCGGCCGGCAGCGGCGGCGACGATCTGCGGAACCCGCTCCGGCGGCGCGGTGATCACCGCGACATCCGGCGCCGGATCGATCGTCTCGATGCTTGCGGTTGCCGCGATGCCCTCGATCTCGCGATGGTGCGGATTGACGAGTGCGAGCGAGCCCGAAAAACCCCCGGCACGCAAATTGCGCAGAACCGCGCGGCCGACCGAGCCCTCACGCGGGCTCGCGCCCACCACGGCGACCGCGCGCGGGAGGAACAATTTTTCGAGCCGATAGGTCGACATGGAGATCTCGCCCGGGGACGCGTTGCGCATAACGGACCGGGCGGCGCGTGACAATGAGGCCATGCGGCCGCTGCCAAATCGGAGCGCCGGCCGCGGCGATCGACAGCGCACGCCGTGAAGCGTGGCCGGTCGGAATTCGTACTGGGCGTTGTCGGGGGCGCCGCTTGATCCTACATCAACCGCAATGCCATTTCGGCATGAACCCAACGGCCGATCTTGCGTTACCGAAATTCGCGGGGCTTGGCGTGCAGGGCTTCCATACGCCCCGGCCCCATCGAGGCATGCAAATGGACGACGGACCTAGTAGCCCCGCGGTCGCATCCATGCGGCGACCGGCGGGACCCGATCAGCACAGAAGAGTTTGCACCGTGAGGCGGCGCGGCAAGGCTGATTGAAGCCCGGCTCGCCTCTAGCCGGTGCGGCGAAGAGGTGAGCCATGCGGATGGACCTCTCCCTGCCCCGCGTTTGGGCGATCGGCGGCGCGCCGGCGGAGCCAGCAAATCGTTACGCCGAGAAGCTCGCGGGACTGTGGCCCGGCGCGCTCGAGGCGATTCTGGCCGCGCTCGGGACCAGCCGCGCGGGCCTGACCGAGGCCGAAGCCGAGGCGCGCCTCGCCGAGATCGGGCCGAACGAAGTCGCGCATGAGCGGCCGCCCATCTGGTACGTGCAACTCCTCGCCGGGTTCGCCAATCCGTTCATCCTCATTCTGGTGCTATTGACGGCGGTGTCGCTCGTAACGGGCGACGATCGTGGCGTCGCCGTGCTCTCGACCATGATCAGCGTGAGCGTGCTGTTGCGGTTCTGGCAGGAATTCCGCTCGACCCGCGCCGCCGAGCAGCTCAAGGCCATGGTGCGAACGACCGCGACCGTGCTGCGTCGCGACGAAGCCGATACCCCGCGGCGGCGCGAGATCCCGATCCGGGAACTGGTGCCGGGCGACATCGTGGCGCTATCGGCCGGCGACATGATCCCGGCGGACGTGAGGCTGATTACCTCGCGCGACCTGTTCGTGAGCCAGGCCGTGCTCACCGGCGAGGCCCTGCTGGTGGAGAAATACGACACGCTCGGCAGCGTCGTCCAAAGGTCGGCGTCGGGCGCCGGCAATGGCGCGCCCGGCCTGCTCGACGTTGCCGACGTGTGCTTCCTCGGCACCAACGTGGTCAGCGGCACCGCGACCGCGGTCGTCATCGCCACCGGGCCGCGGACCTACTTCGGCTCGCTGGCGAAATCGATCGTCGGGCAGCGCGCCCAGACCGCGTTCGACCGCGGCGTCAACAGCGTGAGCTGGGTGCTGATCCGGTTCATGGCCGCGATGGTGCCGGTGGTGCTGCTGATCAACGGCTTCACCAAGGGCGACTGGATCCAGGCGTTCTTCTTCGCGGTCTCGGTCGCGGTGGGGCTGACCCCGGAGATGCTGCCGGTCATCGTCACCGGCAATCTCGCCAAGGGCGCGGTGATCATGTCGCGCCGCAAGGTGGTGGTGAAGCGTCTCAACGCGATCCAGAACTTCGGCGCGATGCAGATCCTGTGCACCGACAAGACCGGCACCCTGACCCAGGACCGGATCGTTCTCGAGCGCCATCTCGACGTGCTCGGCCGCGACGACGAGGAAGTCCTGGCGCTCGCCTGGCTCAATAGCCGGCACCAGTCCGGGCTCAAGAATTTGCTCGACACCGCGGTGCTGCATTACGCCGATGAGCTCGCGCCCAAGGCGCGCCACGAGGAATACATCAAAATCGACGAGCTGCCGTTCGACTTCGTCCGCCGCCGGATGTCGGTGATCGTCGAGAAGCCCGACGGCACCCACCTGATGGTATGCAAAGGCGCAATCGAGGAGCTGCTGGCGATTTCGCGGCATCTGCTGCTGGACGGCGAACGCAAACCGCTCGATCAGGCCGCCCGCAACCGGCTGCGCGCGATCGCCCGCGACATGAACGCGGATGGATTCCGGGTGATCGCGGTTGCCACCCGCGAGTTCGGTCCCGGCGAGGTCCGCACGCAATATGCGGTGCGCGACGAGAAGGACTTGGTCATCCGCGGCTTTCTCGCATTCCTCGATCCGCCGAAGGCGAGCGCGGGTCCGGCAATCGCCGCGCTGCGAGAGCACGGGATCCGCGTGAAGATCCTCACCGGCGACAATGCCGTGGTGACCGCGAAAATCTGCCGCGAGGTCGGGCTCGACATCGGCAAGCCGGTTCTCGGCCGCGCGCTCGATCGCATGAGCGATGCCGAGCTTGCGGACCTGGCGGAGCGTGCGAGCGTGTTCGCCAAGATGTCGCCGTCGCAGAAGGCGCGCGTGATCCGCGCCCTGCAGACGAAGGGTTTCACGGTCGGATTTTTGGGCGACGGCATCAATGATGCGCCCGCGTTGCGCGATGCCGACGTCGGAATTTCGGTCGACACCGCCGCGGATATCGCCCGGGAGGCGGCCGACATCATCCTCTTGGAGAAGAGCCTGATGGTGCTGGAACAGGGCGTGATCGAGGGCCGCCGGACCTTCGCCAACATTATCAAATACATCAAGATGACGGCGAGCTCGAATTTCGGCAACGTGTTCAGCGTGCTGGTGGCGAGCGCGTTCCTGCCGTTCCTGCCGATGCTGCCGATCCATCTGCTGGTGCAGAACCTGCTCTACGACCTGTCGCAAACGGCGGTGCCCTTCGACCGCGTCGATGGCGATTATCTGCGCGAGCCGCGCAAGTGGATCGCACACGACATCGCGCGATTCATGGTGTTCGTAGGTCCGATCAGCTCGATCTTCGACCTCACCACCTTCGCGCTGCTGTGGTTCGTGTTCGGTGCCAACAGCGCGGAGCACCAGGCATTGTTTCAGTCCGGCTGGTTCGTCGAAGGGCTGCTCACGCAGACGCTGATCGTGCACATGATCCGCACCGCGAAAATTCCGTTCGTGCAGAGCACGGCGGCGCCGCCGCTGCTGCTGCTCACGCTGCTGATCATGGCGATCGGGATCGCGATCCCGTTCTCGCCGGTGGGACGCAGCATCGGGCTCGTTCCGCTGCCGTGGGAATATTTCCCCTGGCTCGCGGCGACGCTCTTCTCGTACTGCTTGCTTACGCAGGCCGTGAAGGGCTGGTACATCCGCCGCTACGGGGCGTGGCTGTAGGCGGGCGTTCTACCTCCCCTTTTGGGGAGGTCGCCGCGCGAAAGCGCGGCGGGTGCGGTGTTTCGTATGTCCCACCCCGGCAGCTCGCATTCGCGCGCTGCCGACCCTCCCCCGGCGGGGAGGGAAAAGGGCGCATCACCCCTCCAGGTCCAGCGCCTCGAGAATCGCATTGACCATCGGCCGCATGTGGAAATTCTCCGGCATGATGCTCACGCGGGCGCCGGCCTGCTCGATCGCGCGGCCGACTACCGGCCCGACCGCCGCAATCGTGGTGCGCCGCAAGCCCTCGCGCAGCCGGCCTTCACGGCGGTTCTTGCTGGCGACCTCTTCGAGCCGGCGGATCTGCGGCGAGCTCGTGAACGTGATGAGGTCGATGCGACCCTCGGCCATCTCGTCGATGACTTCGACGACGCGCGCATCCTCGGTTTGCGAGCCGTAGACGTAACAAAGCACCGGATCGGCTCTGGCGCCTTTCTGCTCGAGGAAGTCCAGCAAGACGGACCCCTGGGGTTCCGGATAAAGCTGGACCGCGATGCGGCGCCCGGAAAGATCCTGGCCACGCAGCACCGCGACGATACCTTCGCTGGTCGGTGGATCGGCGGCGAGATCGGCGTCGAGCCCGAGCTCGCGCAAGCGCCGCACCGGCTTGGGGCCGCGGGTGACCTTTCTCACCTTGCCAAGCATCGCCCGAAAAGCATCCTCCATGCCCGCGCGGCGCGCGAAGCCGACGAGACGCTGCAACCCCTCGCCGGTCATCAGGATCAGATCATCGGGCGGAGCCTCGATGAACCGCCGCAGCCATGCCAGCACCGGAGTCTCGTCGGGCGTATCGTGGATCGAGACCAAAGGACAGCGGATCGCGGTTGCGCCCTGGCGCTCCAGCATCCGCGCCAGCACGTCGAGTTCGCGCGTTTCCGGCACGACGATGCGCCGCCCGGCCAGAACGCCGCTCATGCCCGCAACTCCGTGAGGTCGGCCGGGCAATACTAAGCGCGATCGGGGCGGCATGCACGCTTGTCCCTCCCCGGAGGGGAGGGTCGGTGAGCCGCCTAAACTAGCGGCGAACCGGGTGGGGCGACCCTACCCCACCGGCCTCCAGCCGGCGACCTCCCCTGAAGGGGAGGTAGAAGATCAATACACGTCGCGCTGATAACGGCCGGCGCGGGCGAGCTGGGCAAGTTGCGCCTTGGCTCGGCTCAAAGCCACGCCGGCCTGCTTGGCGATGATATGGGCAAGCGCGGCATCGACGTCGCGCGCCATGCGGATGGCGTCGCCGCAGACATAGAGGTGTGCGCCGTCGCTGATCCAGGCGTAAAGCTCGGCGGCCCGTTCGCGCATGCGATGCTGCACGTAGATCTTTTCGGCCTGATCGCGCGAGAAGGCGAGATCGAGTCGGGTGAGCAATCCGTCCCTGCGAAAAGCTTCCAGCTCCTGCTCGTACAGAAAATCGAGCTCACGGTGTTGATCGCCGAAGAGCAGCCAGTTCTTGCCGTTGGCGCCGCTCGCGCGGCGATCCTGAAGAAACGCCCGGAATGGAGCGACGCCGGTGCCCGGCCCGATCATCACGATCGGGACGCTCGGATCGGCCGGCAAGTCGAAGCCATGCGCGGGCTTGACGAATACCGGGATCGCACAGCCCTTTTGCGCCCGGTCGGCAAGAAAGCTCGAGGCTACGCCCTTGCGCAGCCGGCCGCGCATCGCATAGCGCACGGCGGCCACGGTGAGATGCACCTCGCCCGGATGCAGCTTGGGCGAGGAAGCAATGGAATAGAGTCGCGGCTCGAGTCTTCCGAGTGCGAGAATCAGCTCCTCGATGGGCGGCTGTGCCGACGGAAACGCGAGCAACAGATCGAGCAGATCGGCGTTGGCAGGCTCGGCGCCGGGATAGCCTTCGGCAAGCGCCTGCAGGCGGTCGGCCTCGGCCGGATCGCGCGCGCGGGAAGCGAGCACTTCGACGGCCTGGTCGGAAGGCCGGCCGATATCGCAGGCCTCGAGCAGCGCCTCCCGCAACGGACGGCGGGTGCCGTCGGGACAATCCACCTCGCAAGAAGCCGGGGCTCCCAGACGCTCGAGGATCGCCGCAACGACCTCCGGGTCGTTGGCCGCGTGGACGCCGAGCGCGTCGCCGACCTTGTAGCCGCGCGCCAGATCGTCATGCCGGAACACGACGTGCCGGGTATCCTTCTCGGATCCTTCCCGATTGAGGCGGAGCGCGCCTTCGAAGCGCGCGAGCAACGGCGCGCCCGCAGCGAGCGGCGCCGACGCAGCTTCGATTTTAGGCGGGTTCGCGGCCGACGTCGCGGCCACGCCGGCGGACGGGGCCGCGATGAGCTCCTTGAGCATGCGCGCGGTTTCCTTGCCGCCCGGCACGCAGCGGGTGAGGCCGTTCTCTTCGCCGCGCGCGATCGCCTCGGCATAGCTCTGGCAGAGATACCCGCACTGGCCGCAATCGAGCTGGCCCATCGCGGCCATCATTCGCCGCTCCAGCGGGCGACCGTCCGCGAGCTTCATGCGCTCGTCGAGCGGCAGCGCCGGATCGTGCCAGGGAAATTCCTCGGGCTGTGCTGGCGCAGCTTGCGGAATGGGCAGCGCTTGCGGAGCGAGAATCGTCTCCATCCCCGCGGTTGCAACCGCCGCCGCATCGGTGCCGATGAGACCGGCCAGCAAGCCGTTGAGCCAGGCGCGCTGCGCCGGCGAGAACGGCGAATTGTCGGGAACGATCGGCGCGATGTAGCTCATGGCATCATCCGGCGCGCTTGCGGCGCGCAATTCCTCTCATGCGGCCGCATCGAGCAACTGCGTCAGCTCTTCGACACTGTGACGTTCCGAGAACGCGCGGAAACTCTCCTCGCTACTGCGGCGGTGACCCAGATAGGTGCGCAGCACCCGTTCGAGCTTCACTGCCAGCTCCGGGAACGGAACGGCGCGGAACAGCGGCCGGCCGAGACGCTGCTCGGTGCCGGCGCCGCCGCCGATGAAGACGTCGTAGCCCTCGATCATGTCGTCCCCGGCCTCGACCTTGGTGCCGAGCAAACCGATGTCGGCGAGGTAATGCTGGGCGCAGGAATTCGGGCAGCCGGTGAGATGCACGTTGAGGGGCCGGTCGAGCGCGACCTTGGCCTCGAGCTGTTCGGCGAGCTCGAGCGCCTGGCCCTTGGTGTTGGTCAGCGCGAACTTGCAGCCGGTGTTGCCGGTGCAGGCGACGAGCCCGCTGCGGATCGGGCCCGCGCGCAAGTCGAGCCCGAGCGCTTGGACGGCGGCTTCGGCCGCGGCGATTTCCGCTGCGGGAACATCGGAGATCAGCAGATTTTGCCAGACCGTGAGGCGCAGCGTGCCGCTCGCGTGCCGCTCGGCAATGTTCGCGAGAGACCGCATCTGCTCCGCCGTCAGCCGGCCCACCGGTACGGCGACCCCGAGATAGAACAATCCGGCCTGGCGCTGCGGATGCACGCCGAGATGCGCATGATCGATGAAGCCGCGTACTAGCGCGAGCGCCACTGGTGTGCACTGCTCCGGCTTGATGAGCAGCCCGGTATCGCGGCCGAAATCGCCATGGCCGGTGATGCCGCCGAGCAGAACCCGGAAATAGACGCCGGGCGCGACCGCCTCGCCCTCCCCGACCGTGACCGCCGCAAAGCCGATGTCGTTGGTGTCCTCGAGCACCGAAACGGAGCCGCCGCCGTCGAAACCGATGTTGAATTTGCGCGGCAGCCCATAGAGCTCGCGATGATTCAAGATCGTGTAATGCAGCTCGCGGCAGAGCGGCCGGGTGTCGATCAGCTCGTCGGGGTCGATGCCGGCGGTCGGGCTTCCGGTGATGTTGCGCAAATTGTCGGCGCCGGCGCCGCGCGTGGTCAGCCCGAGATCCTGGACCGCCGTCAGCACGTCGAGGATCGACTTCGGGCCGATCTCGCGCAGCTGCAGATTGGCGCGCGTGGTCACGTCGGCATAGCCGCCCGCGTATCGCTCCGCGATCTCGGCGATGCCGCGCAACTGATGGGCGCCGAGGATGCCGTTCGGGATCCGCAGCCGGCACATGAAGGCGTCCTGCGCGGGCGCCACGTAGAACAGTCCGTGGAACTTGTGCAGGAAAACGTCGGTGCCCTTGGGGAAGCGGCCGGCTTCGGCGTTGGCGCGTATTTCCTCCCACATGTCGAGCGGGTTCTTGGCGCGCTTCGCCATCTCCTCGGCCGTGAGCTTCTTGCCGGCGGCGAGGAAGCGATCCTGCGCGGCGCGGTGAATCGCTTCGGGACCGGAGGCGGCCGGTTCCGCGGGGGCGATCGTCGCCGCGCCGTTGGCGCCGGGAGCGGGCGGAGGAGGACCCGTCCCGGCACCACGGCGCGTCAGCAGGCCGGCAAAGAAGCCTTCGAGATAGCGCTTCTGCTCCTCGGTGAAATCGGGACCCATCGTCACCGATCCCTCACTCCGCGGGCGCCATGCCGGCAATCGCCTTCGGCGCGGGCTCGCGCGAGGCCGCCCAATAGCCGAGCCCCATGATCCCCGCCCCGCTGACGATGTTGCCCAGCGATACCCAGACCAGATTGTGCAGCATGCCGATCCAGGTGACGTTCTCCGGATGGTTGCCCAGCAGCGCGACCGACAGCAGCGTCATGTTGGCGACCGAATGCTCGAACCCGCTGCCGATGAAGGCGAACAGACACCAGAAGATGGCGATGCATTTCGCGGTGTCGTTGGTCATCCGCGCGCTCATCCAGATGGCAAGGCAGACGAGCCAGTTGCACAGGATGGCGCGGGCGAACAGCTCGATCGCGGGCGCGTTCATCTTCGCGGCCGCGACCTTCATCAGCAGCTGGCTATTGGAATGCAGCATGGCGCCGCCGCCGCCGGTCACGAACAGCGCCGCCAGCAGCCCCGCGCCGACCAGGTTGCCGACCCAAGTCATGCTCCAGGACGAGCCGAGATCGGCGAGGCTGACCCGCCGCCGCAGCACGCCGAGCGACATGAACATGGTGTGGCCGGTGAAGAGGTCGGAGCCGGCGAAAATGACGAGCGTGAGCGCGATGCCGAACGAGGCGCCCATGATCAGCCCGCGATAGGCCGGATCGACGTCCGACCCGACGCTGAAGATCAGGATGATGCCGAGCCCGACATAGGCGCCGGCCAGCATGGAGCTGATCCAGAATCCCCCCGGCGACCGACGCAGGTACTCGCTCTTCTTGGCTGCGACCGCGGCGAAATGATCGACGGTTTCCGCGTACATGTTTGTCGTCTCCCATGGCTGGCGCCGGCCTGCCGGTCGGAGCGCAGGGCTCATGGAGCTGAGATTTGCAAGAGGCGGGCCAGTCGGGCCTGTCGACTAAGATGCTGGTCCGCTTCTGGAATCGCCGTTGGATAAAAATTAGGCAGAGGCTTTTTTGCCTAGCATCTCGCCATGCCGTGATTCAATATTGTGCAACGCAACAAGCAATCGTTCACGATTCGGCGGTGGTGAACGTCG
>WNGL01006683.1_pt1 | contig 23258 bp, 25 predicted proteins | sample 5400591 | NCBI WGS metagenome assembly WNGL01 (sample SAMN13153377, study PRJNA577476) | soil metagenome | isolation source: 80 cm soil or saprolite under Garry oak tree replicate 1 | place: USA:California | collected 2016-06-15 | reverse complement strand
CTCCATCGCTGAGATGGCCCAGGGAGCGGTCACTCTGTACGTGGGAGACTACGACCACTATCTCGTCGAGCGCGAGGCGAGACAGGCCCTGCTCGAGGCCCGCCAGCGCAATCAGGCCAAACGGGTGGCGGAGATCGAGCGTTTCATCGACCGCTTCCGCTATCAGGCGACGAAGGCGCGACAGGTGCAGAGCCGCGTGAAGATGCTGGCGAAGGTGGAGCGGATCGAGGTCGGCGAGGGCTCGCGGCGCATCCACTTCGTCTTTCCCCAGCCGCCGAGGTCGGGCCGGCTGGTCGCTCGGCTCCATGACGTTCACAAGGCCTACGGCACCAACACCGTCTACGCGGGGATGGACTTTGCCGTGGAGCGTGGGCAGCGCGTGGCCCTCGTGGGCGTGAACGGGGCGGGCAAGTCCACCCTCCTCAAGATGCTGGCGGGGGTGCTCGCTCCTGACCGCGGCGAGCGGGCTCTCGGACCGCACGTGCACGTGCACTACTACGCTCAGCATCAGCTGGACGCCCTCGACCCTTCCCGCACTGTTCTCGAGGAGCTGGAGATGGCCGATCCCCAATCGGCGATCGGGCGGCTGCGGAGCATCCTCGGCTCCTTCCTGTTCAGCGGCGATCAGGTGGACAAGCGCGTCGCCGTCCTTTCGGGTGGGGAGAAGGCACGGGTCGCCCTCGCCAAGATGCTGGTGAGGCCGGCCGCCCTCCTGTGCATGGACGAGCCGACCAACCACCTCGATCTCGCCTCGAAAGAGGTGCTGGAGGAGGCCCTCGCCACCTTCAACGGGACCATCGTCTTCATCTCTCACGACCGCTACTTCATCAATCGGATCGCCACCCACGTGGTCGAAGTGGGCAGGGGCCGGTTGACCACGCACTTGGGGAACTACGACGAGTACCTCGAGCGCAAAGCGGGGGTCGAGGCGGCGCCCGCGCCTCCGAACCCGAGGGAACACAGCGCCGGATCGAAACCTTCGCCGCCGCGATCCGCCCCCCGACCATCACGCAAGGGGCTCGAGCGAGAGATCAAGGCCATCAAGGAGCGCCTGCAGGGAATCGAAACACAGATCTCGGCCATGGAGCGGCGGCTGGAGGAGATCGGGCTCGCTCTGGCCGATCCCGATCTCTACCGCGACGGCGAGCGGGTGCGCGAGATCGCTCAGGCGCGCAAGGACGCGGAGCAGAAGGTCGCCTGGCTGATGAAGGAATGGGAAGACCTGTCGCTCCAGCTTGCCGCGGCCACGGAAGGACCGTGACGGCTGCGGAAAGGTTCGTGCCGGAGGGCGACGCGGCGGGTGCCCGACGCGAAAAGGCGGTCGCGCGCGAGCTACGCCAGACCGGATGGTGGAAGCGACGCATCGCGGATGGTCACTGTCACTACTGCCGCCGCGAAGTAGGCGCGCGCAATCTCACCCTCGATCACGTGGTGCCGCTCATCCGGGGAGGCAGGTCGGTGCGGGGCAACGTCGTGCCCGCCTGCAAGGATTGCAACACGGCAAAGAAGTCACTGCTGCCGTGGGAGTGGGACGCGTATCTTCTTCGTCTCGGCCAGTCTGACTCCGAGTAGATACCCCTCTGCTGTCTTGAATTGTGGGCATTGTCCGCCCGCGCCTCCTGGAGTCGAATCGACCCCAAGCAACACACACACTTCCAGGAGGAGGAGCGTATGACGACGTTCAGGTGGATGGCCGTAGTGGCAGCCGTGGTGTGGTGCGCGGGAGTGGCGGGCGGGGCGCTCGCGTCCGACACCAAGCAGGCCAAGAGCGAGGCAAAAGTGGCGGCCCCCGCTCGAAGGCGTCGGGGCGGGTACCGCGAAGAAGATCATCGCCTGGCGCGAGGCGCATGGGCCCTTCAAGCACGCGCATGACCTCGAAAAGGTTCCGGGTGTCGGTCGCGAGGTGTTGGGCAAGAATCACGGCCGCATCGCCGTGAAGTAAAAAAACACTTTTGCCGCGGAAGCTAGTTGGGTAGGATGTGGGAAATCGGTCGGAGCGCACACAGGCTCTCTTGATCGTCCCCCGTGGCAATTCCGCCGTGGGCGACGTGACCGAGCCTCGGGCCGGGAGTCGGCGTCCGGTGCGAGGTAGTGGTCCTGGGCCCCGCTTTGGGCCGCGCCGAGAAAGGGAGGTGATCCAGCCGATGTGTACCCCTACGGTGATCTGTGAGGTGGTCACCTCCTAAGGCCCGGATGTAAGCAGTTGCAGGTGGGCCTGGAGGACCCAGGAACCACCGGCCCCGACGGTCCCGCTTTTTCACCAGCGGGGCGGCGCAGGTAGCCAGAGCCGCCGCAGACTCCGTCGGGGCTTTTCTTTCCACGAAAGACCGCTGGCTCTTTCCCAGACGAAATAAAACGGCCCGCCGGAGGATCCGGCGGGCCGTCGAGTGTTCAGCGCGGGGTTTTTATGCCTTGCGGACGTTAGAGGCTTGCAGGCCCTTTGGACCTTTGGTGACCTCGAACTCGACCTTGTCGCCCTCGGCGAGGCTCTTGAAGCCCTGGGCCTGAATGGCGCTGTAGTGAACAAAGACATCCTCGCCACCCTCAACCTGAATGAAACCGTAACCCTTCGCATCGTTGAACCACTTGACCGTGCCTTGTGCCATACGTCTGGTTCCTCTCTCCTTGGGACGACTATGACGCCGCCCCTGTGATCCCCGTACCACCATGGCCGGGGGCTCCCCCAGAATCGGGGGGAACAAAAAAACGCCGTCGAGGACCGGAAGTCCTCGCGGCGCCTATACCCCTAAAAGTCGACCTGTTCGTTCACGTACGGATCAGGCACACGTCAAACTTAGTACCAGACGGGCCGAAAACTAACAGAGGGGATAACACCTGTCAATACCGATTATCTGCCGGCCAGGTGTGGCCGATTGGGGGATGGTGCGGACCGGGCCCCGAATTTCCGGGGCCCGGCCTTTGGGGTCGTCCTTAGACTTTGCGGACGTTGGCGGCCTGGAGACCCTTGGGGCCCCGGCTCACCTCGAACTCGACCTTGTCGCCCTCGGTCAGGCTCTTGAAACCTGAAGCCTGAATGGCGCTGAAGTGCACGAACACGTCCTCGCCGTCCTCCTGGGAGATGAAACCGAACCCCTTCGCATCGTTGAACCACTTCACGCTGCCCTGAGCCATCTGTATCTACCTCTTTCTTTGAGGCTTTCGCCTCAGTGATACCCCACCACCATGGCGGGGAAGCCCTCCTGGATCGGAAGGCAAACAAAAACGCCGCTGGACTTGAGGTCCTCGCGGCGTTGATCTCGAATCTAGCGAATCTTTGCTCGCTACGTATCCGACAACCGGGTGAACCCACAACCTGCACGCAGCCTACCCCATGCACCTACTGCTGTCAAGCACTCTCTCGGACGGCGACCGTGACGGGACTCGAGCCGTTCCGCGTTCCGAGCCAACCCGGGACGGCCATGGAGAAGCGCCCGGCCGTTCCCCCCGCCACGACGATGTGCATGTCCGCCACCGAGGGAAACTTGGGGATCAGTTCGTCGAGCGCCGGGGCGTGGCCCTTGGAGAAGCGCAGGTTGGTGCCCTCGCCATTGTCGGCGTCGGGGAGCAGGGTGCCGTAGGGAACGCGCACGGTCTCGAACAGATGCCGCGTGAGATCGGCCCTGCTCCAGCCCTCGTCGCCGAACGTGCGCGCATGCTCGGGGCCGACCACGATCATGGTGTGTGAGTAGAGCGGAAAGTGCTTGATGTTCCACAATCCTGACATGGACCAGCCGATGGAACCGGCGAGGCTCCGCGCCGTGCGACTCGAGTGATCCGAGATGCCGTGCGGCGCCTCACCGGCGAAGACCGTGACCGCGCTCTGCTCTGGCCTGAAACCGCGCTCGACGTGGTAGGGCGGCCACGGGCTCGCTTCCTCGAACTCTCCGATGCAGTAGGTATACCGTCCGGGATGACCGAAGGTGGACATCGACGTTTCGCCCGGCTTTGCCCCGCCAACATTGATCATCACGAGCCGGAGGGCGCGTCCGATCGTGGCATTGGCCCGATACCCGGGGCCGAACACCCCGAACGAGCAGTTGAGGCCGATGCGCTCCCGGATCGGGCCATTCACCACGATGAGGGGCGCCGAGAAGTGGGTCGACGTCGACATGCCGTGGAGATTGAACGCAGGGTCGCAAGCCGCCTCGACCGCCGCCAGCAGCACCGGGAGGTAGTCGGGCCGACACCCCGCCATCACCGCATTGATGGCGACCCTCTCCACGGTGGCTCGCCCGTAGTTCGGCGCGACTTCGCCCACCATCTCCGAGCGCTCACGAGGCGTGCTGGTGAGCATCCGCTCCACACGCTCTCGCGTGGGCGGCACCACGGGCAGGCCGTCGGTCACCCCTTTGTCGAACCAGAGATCGAATTCGTCCATGTGGGTCCCGTCGGGCCGGGCCATGTTGCCACACTTCTCTGTGCCACGCCGGATGCAGACATTGTTGGTAGCGGCTGGGCCCGGCTCAAAGCTCAAGTAGCTGAAAAGATTGGACCACGACACCTTGAATGCCTCGGTGGAAGGCGGTCTTGGGAGACAGTCGACGTCCATCCTCACGGAAATGCACGTCTTCTTGTTTGGCCACAGACCGAGGTGCTAGAGTGGCTAAACCTGTAGTGAGTGTCCATCCGTCGACGCTGCCAAATGGGAGAGCACCACTATGTTGCTGAGCGTCCTCGCCGGGCTCTTCTCGAACGATCTCGCGATCGATTTGGGCACCGCCAATACCCTGGTCTATGTCCGCGGCGAAGGAATCGTGATGAACGAACCTTCCATTGTCGCTATCCATCAGGCCGATCATTCGGTGCTGGCCGTCGGTCATGAGGCGAAGGCGATGATGGGGCGCACACCCGGCAATATCCAGGCGATCCGCCCCCTCAAGGACGGCGTCATCGCGGACTTCGACGTGACGGAGAAGATGCTGCACTACTTCATCAGCAAGGTGCACCGCCGTCGCACCCTGGTGCATCCGCGCATCGTCATCGGCGTGCCCTCCGGCATCACTCAGGTCGAGAAGCGGGCGGTTCGTGACTCGGCAATGCAGGCGGGAGCGCGCGAGGTGTACCTGATCGAAGAGCCGATGGCCGCGGCCATCGGGGCGGGCCTGCCCATCCAGGAGCCCGGAGGCAACATGATCGTGGACATGGGCGGCGGCACCACGGAGGTCGCCGTCATCTCGCTGTCGGGTATCGTGTACTCGAAGTCGGTGCGCATCGCGGGCGACGAGATGGACGAGGCCATCGTCCAGTACATCCGGAAGCACTACAACCTGCTTGTGGGCGAGCGGCGGGCGGAAGAGATCAAGATCAAGCTGGGATCGGCCTATCCCATGGCCGGTGACCGCGCCACCATGGAGGTCAAAGGCCGCGACCTCATCGACGGCATCCCCAAGACCATCGTGGTCACCGACGAAGAGATCCGGGAGGCGCTTCGCGAGCCCGTCATGTCGATCGTGGATACCGTGCGCACGTGCCTCGAGCGGACGCCGCCCGAGCTCGCCGCGGACATCGTGGACAAAGGCATCGTACTCACCGGGGGCGGGGCGCTCCTGCGTGGCCTCGATCTCTTGCTTCGACAGGAAACGGATCTGCCCATCACCGTGGGAGACGACCCGCTGTCATGCGTCGCTCTCGGCACCGGCAAGGTCCTCGACGAGTTGAATCTCCTCAAGAAAGTCGCGATTCCCGCCTAGCACCGCCACCGGCGGCTGGGGGCGAGGCAAGAGTCGCGGGCAGGGGTGTCGTCGGTGAAATTTCGGAGATACGCGCTTCTCCTCGGGGTGTCGCTCACCTCGCTCGTCCTGCTCACCGTCCAGGCGCGAGGCGGCGGACCGACTCGCGCCGGCGATCTACTCGCCCTCGCCCTCAATCCCGTGCAGAGCGTGCTCGCCAAGGTCCATCGGGGCGCCCTCGGCACCTGGCACACCTTCACGGACTGGAAGGCGGTCCGGAGCGAGAATGCGGCCCTCCGGGCCGACAACGAGCGCCTGCACGTGCAGGCGCTGCAGGTTCGCGAGACGGATCAGGAGAATCGCCGGCTGCGGCGTCTTCTTTCGCTTCGCGAGCGGCTTCCCCTCACCACCCTGACGGGGGAGATCATCGGCCGCGAAGGCGGCGGCTGGGCCCGCTCGCTCACCGTCAATCGCGGCCGCGCCGACGGCATTGCCCAGCAGATGCCGGCCATCGTCCCCGAAGGTCTGGTCGGTCGCGTCGCCCAGGTCCGCTCGGGTGCTTCCGTGGTTCAGCTTCTCAATGACCCCACCTCCACGGTGGGGGCGGTGGTCCAGCGCACGCGGACGGCCGGTCTCGTGGAGGGCGAGCCGAGCGGCGGGTTGCGCTTCAAGTTCATGGCGCGCGACGGAGCCGGCGTCACCGCCGGTGATCTGATCGTCACCTCCGGAGTGGGCACGCTCTTCCCCAAGGGCATACCGGTGGGACGCGTGACGGCCATCGAGGACAAGGGCTCGGCCCTCTTTCACTTCGCCGTGGTGGCCCCCGCCGTGGACTTCGCGCGGGTCGAAGAAATCCTCCTCCTCACCGGCCAGTCGACGCAGGACATCGCCGGCCTCTTCATACCCGGCGGCTGAGCCGTGCGCTTCTCGCTCTTCCTCATGGCCTTCGGCGGCAGCCTCGCGCAATCGAGCGTGGTGCCGTCGTGGAGCATCGGCGGCGTGATGCCCGACCTGCCGCTCATCCTGACCGCGCTCGTCGCGCTACGCCGAGGACCCGAGACGGGCTGCCTGGTCGGGTTTGCGTCGGGTCTCTTCCAAGACGCGGCGAGCGGCAGCCTGCTCGGTGTACAGGCCCTGTCGCGCGGGCTGGCCGGCTTTGCCATGGGGCTCTTGCCGGGGCGGCTCTGGGTCGGCCACCCCCTCGTGCAGATTCCAGGACTGCTCCTCCTCACCGTGACGGAAGGGCTTCTGCGTTTCGGCCTCCTCCAGCTCTTCCACTATCCGGCCCGGCTGAGCGAGCTGTTCGTGCATGTCATCCTCCCGCAGGCTCTCTACAACGGCCTCGTCGGGGCGGCGTGCGTGGTGGCCTTCGAAACGGCGCAGGCGCTGCGCAGGCGGCACACGTGGACCTAGACCACGAATCCACCGCGCGACGGGAGGCGTGGCGACGTCGCGTTCTCTTCCTCGCCGGGGTAGCCGCCGTCGCCTTCGTGGGGCTGCTCGGCCAGCTGTGGTATCTGCAGGTCCTCGAAGGTGGCAAGCTCCAGGAAATGTCCGAGCGGAACCGCATCCGGGTCCGGCCCGTGGCGGCCCCTCGCGGCATCCTGTTCGACCGGAACGGTCTTGCCCTCGTAGACAATCGCCCCGCCTTCACCCTCTCGCTGATCCCACGCGAGATCGACGACCGCGACACGGTGATGGCGCGCCTCTCCGTGCTGCTCAAGATTCCCCTGCGCGAGCTGGAGGACGCGCTCGAGCGGGTTCCTCCCGACTCCTTCCGCCCGGTCCGCGTGCGCCGAGGGCTCACCCTCGAGGAGGTGACCAAGGTCGAGGAGCGCAAGCTCGAGCTGCCCGGTGTCGTGGTCGAGGTCGAGCCCGAACGCGTGTATCCGACGAGCACCTTCGCCGCGCATCTGCTCGGCTATGTCCGGGAGGTCAGCGACGATCAGATGAAGCAGGGCCGCTACCGGCGCGGGGATATGATCGGCCAGAGCGGTCTCGAACGGCTGCTCGACGAGTACCTGCGTGGCCGCGACGGTGGCGAGCGCATCGAGGTCGACGCCTTGGGGCGGCCCGTGCAGGTCATGCGGCGAGAGGAGCCCGATCCGGGAGCGCAGGTCATCACCACGGTGGACCGGCGCATTCAGGAAGCGGCGGAGCGCGCCATGGTCGGCCGCTCGGGCGCGGTGATCGTCTTGGATCCGCGCAACGGGGACGTCCTCGCCATGACGTCGAGCCCCGCCTTCGAGCTCGACCGCCTGACCGGCAATCTCGACAAGGAAGAGTGGCTCAAGGTCATTCGGGATCCGCTCACTCCGCTGATGAACCGGGCCTTGCAGAGTCAGTACGCGCCCGGCTCCGTATTCAAGGTCGTGGTAGCGGCCGCGGGGCTGCAGGAAGGCACGCTCACGCCCATGGATCGGACGTATTGCAATGGCGAGTTCCACTTGGGGAATTGGACGTTCAAGGACTGGAAGGAAGGCGGCCACGGCCACGTGGACACACGCACCGCCCTCATCCACTCCTGCAATATCTTCTTCTATCAGACGGGGCTCAAGGTCGGGCCCGCGGCCATCGCGCGCTATGCCGAAGCCTTCGGGCTCGGCGCGCCGAGCGGCATCGATCTGGGCGGCGAGAAGGCGGGGCTGGTTCCCTTCCTGGACGGCCGCCGGCGCATAGACGGCCGCAAGTGGCAGGCGGGCGACACCGTCAACATGTCCATCGGCCAAGGGCAGGTGTTGGTAACGCCGATGCAGATCGCCCGTATGATGTCGGCGGTGGCGAATGGCGGCGTCCTCTGGCGGCCCCGCCTCGTCCAGCGGGTGGAGCGCGTGGACGGCTCGCTCGCGTACTCGTCGTCCAGCAAGATGACGGGTCGGGTGGATCTCTCGCCCATCGTGTGGGCCTTCCTGCGTCAGGCACTGTCGGGCGTGGTCAACGAAGGCGGCACGGGAGGCGCCGCGCGCATCCCGGGCGTCGAGGTGGCGGGCAAGACGGGCACCGCCCAGAGCGTGAACAAGAGCGACAGCGCCAAGGGACAGGATCACGCCTGGTTCGCGTCCTTCGCGCCGGCCCAAGACCCCGAAGTGGTGGTGGTCGTCCTCGTGGAGCGGGGTGGCAAGGGTGGACAGGTGGCGGCACCCATCGCGCGGCAGATCTACCAGGCGATCTTCCTCGAGAAGGTCGCCATGATTCAGATCGGCGAAGACGGCTGATGCTCCGGCTGGACCGCCGCCTCCTCGGCAACGTGGATTGGCCGCTGCTCGGTGCCGCCTTCGCCATCGTGCTCTTGAGCGTCGTCTGCCTGTCGAGCCTGGGTCTCGGCCGCGGCGGCTCCGGACTCGCCTTGCGCCAGCTCATGTGGGTGGGTGTGGGGACGGTCGCGCTGCTCGTGGTGGTGACGTTCGACTATCGAAGCTTCGTGCGGGCGGCGCCCGTCCTCTATCTGGTGGGTCTGGGTTTGCTCACCACCGTCTTCGTACTTGGGCGCATGGTGTCGGGGGCGCGCCGGTGGATACACGTGGGGCCGCTCACCTTCCAGCCCTCCGAGCTCTTTAAGCTCATCTTCATCCTGACTCTGGCCTGGGCGCTGACGTGGCGTCGCGAGGCCACCCCGAGCTCCCGCGGCACCCTCGGGTGGATCTTCGCGCTGGTCGCCGTGCCCTTCGTGCTCGTGGTGCGCCAGCCCGATCTCGGAACCGCGCTCGTGCTCCTGCCCGTTCTCGGAGCCATTCTGGTCGGGGTGGGCGTGCGCCTGCGCGTCCTCGGCGGGCTGGCGGGGGCGGGCATCGCCTTCATGCCGATCGCGTGGTTCCTGCTGAAGCCGTATCAGCGGGACCGCCTCCTCGTCTACCTCGATCCGTTTCGGGACCCTCTCGGAACGGCGTACAATGTGATTCAGGCGAAGATCGCCATTGGTTCGGGGCAGCTCCTGGGTAAAGGCATCAGCGGCGCGACGCAGAGCCGCCTGGCTTTTCTTCCGGAGCGCCACACTGATTTCATTTTTGCCGTATTCGCCGAGATNNNNTGGCCTATGGAGTCCTGGTCTTGCGGGGCTTCGAGATCGCGGTCGTCACCCGGGAAGCCCGAGGGCGCATCATCGCCTTGGGCGTCACGGCCCTGTTCGCCGCCCAGACGCTCATCAACCTGGGCATGGTGACAGGCCTCTTGCCTGTGGTGGGCATCCCGCTTCCGCTGATGAGCTACGGCGGTTCGTCCATGGTGGTGTCGTTCATGGCGCTGGGGCTCCTCCTCTCGGTCCGAATGCGGCAGTTCCAGTAACCGGGTCCGCCTCCGCGCGGACCGCGAGTTGTGCACCGGGGGCGTATGCCCCCGAACTGGGGACTGCTGCCGTGGGAAAGCGTATCGTCGTCAACGCCGGCGTGACGGAAACGCGTCTGGCCGTGCAGGATGGGTCGCAGCTCGTGGAGCTGTACGTGGAGCGGACGGGCCGCCGCTCCATCGTGGGCAACATCTACAAGGGCGTCGTCACCAATGTCCTGCCGGGCATGCAGGCGGCCTTCGTCGACATCGGGCTCCAGAAGGATGCCTTCCTCTACGGCGGAGACTATACGGCGGACCGCGGCGACGATCCCGCCATGGCCACGCCGGACGCGGACGAGGACGCGGTGGATCTCGACGACGGCGACAATGAGCGCGACGCGGAGGCCGGCGCCGAGCCACCTCACCGTCGCGAGCCCGCGGTGCCCATCGAGGACATGCTGCACAAGGGCCAGGACGTCCTTGTCCAGGTTTCCAAGGAATCGTTGGGGACCAAGGGCGCGCGCATTACCGCCTTCGTGTCCATCCCGGGACGCTACATCGTCTACATGCCCCAGAGCCGTCACGTCGGCGTATCGCGCCGCATCCGGGACGATGCGGAGCGCGACCGCCTCCGCGGCATCGTGAAGGAGCTCCAGCCGCCCTCGGGCGGATTCATCGTCCGCACGGTGGCCGAAGGCAAAGCGGCCGAGGAGCTTCAGGCCGACATGCAGTTCCTGACGCGCTTGTGGAACCAGGTGCAGAGTCGTTTCGAGTCGGCCCGCGCCCCCTCCCTCCTCCACGAGGAAATGGACCTGACCTTCCGGGTCGTGCGCGACCTGTTCTCGCCGGACATCGACGAGTTCCAGGTCGACACCCCCGCCGCGTACGAGAAGTGCCTGCACTTCGCGGAGTCGCTGGTGCCCCAGCTCGCTTCCCGGGTGAAGCTCTACGACGGAGCGCAGCCGATCTTCGAGGCCACGGGGATCGAGAAAGAGATCGAGAAGGCGCTCCGCCGCCGCGTCTGGCTCAAGTCCGGCGGCTACATCGTCATCGACCACACGGAAGCCCTCGTGGCCATTGACGTGAACACGGGCAAGTACGTGGGCAAGCGGGACTTCGAGGAAACCGTGCTCAAGATCAACCTCGAAGCGGCCACCGAGGTCATCCGGCAAATCCGGCTCCGCGATCTCGGCGGGATCATCATCATCGATTTCATCGACATGGAGCGGGCGGAACACCGCGACCAAGTCTTCAAGGCGCTCATGAACGCGCTCGCCGACGACAAGGCCCGTACCAATGTGCTCGAGATCTCCGAGCTTGGACTGGTGGAGATGACGCGAAAGCGTGTTCGTCAGGGTCTCCAGTCTCTGCTCACGTCGGCCTGTCCCACGTGCAAGGGCAGCGGCACCGTGAAGTCCGGCCTGACCCTGACCGCCGAGATCTTCCGCAAAGTGCAGGCGGGCGCGCGTGAGGCCACGGGGCAGGAGGTGCTCGTTCGCGTGAATCCGGAGATGGCGCATCACCTCGAGACCGAGGATCGCGAGGGCGTCGAGCGACTGCAGGACCTCATCGGGCGCAAGGTCATCGTCCAGGGTGTGTCCTCGTACCAGCGAGAGCAGTACGACTTCACGTTCCGCTAGGGTCGTACGCGCGGGAGGCTATCCATGACCGGCCCGATGCCGCTGATCCCGACCACGGTGTGCGGCAGTCACGGTTTGCCGTCGTGGCTTCATCTGGTCCGGGAGGCGGCCGCGGCGGATCGCCTTGGGCCGATCGATCTGCAGGAAGCGTACGAGGACGCCGTTCGCTTGGCCATCCGGGACCAGGTGGAAGCGGGCGTCGACGTCATCTCGGACGGCGAAATGCGCCGCGTGACCTTCATCCGGGGCTTCTACGATCGGCTGGAAGGCATCCGGCCGCTCCCGATACCCCGGCGTGTGGGGGCGCCCAACTACGACAGCCACTGCCCGTATGAGGTCGTAGACCGTGTCACGGCGCCCAGGAGTCTCGGCATCGTGGAAGAGTTCCGTTTTGCCCGCCCCCACGCCGACCGGCCCCTGCGCGTGGCCGTGCCAGGGCCCATGACGCTCCTCATTCCTCTGCGCCGCGGTGGCCCCTACGCCTCCGAAGACAGCCTCATCGCGGATCTTATCGCCCTCGTCAAGGCCGAGATCGAGGCTCTGGAGACGGCGGGCTGCGACTTCATCCAGGTGGACGAGCCCAACTACGTCATGACCGCGGGTAAGCATCGCGTCCTCAAGGGCGAGGCCGGGCCCATGGTGGAAGCGCTCAACGCCACCCTCGAAGGCGTCAAGGCCAAGACGGCCCTCCACGTCTGTTTCGGCAATGCGCACAACAATTCCTTCTCGAGCCCCCGGCATTACCGGGCGCTCTATCCGCGCCTGCTCGACGCGCGGGTGAGCCAGTTCGTCTTCGAGTACGCGAACCGGGAAATGAGTGAGATCGAGCTCTGGAGTGAGTTCCCCACGGACAAGGAGATCGCCGTCGGCGTGGTCGACGTCAAGGCCTTCCACGTGGAGACGCCTGAGGAGATTGCCGCGCGCGTACGTCTCGCCCTCCAGCACATTCCCGCCCCGCGCCTCTGGCTCGTGCCGGACTGCGGGCTCTGGGAGACGCCGCGCTGGGTGGGCGTGGCCAAGCTCCACTCTCTGGTCGAAGCGGCCCGCCTCATCCGCCGAGAGCTGGGCGTCGCGTGACCAGCCCGTCGCGCATCAGCCGCGCGCGCATCCTGGAGCAGCTGAGGCTGGCCGCTCGGAAGGGTGACCGCGGCGCGCTGATGCTGGCCACGGAGCAAATGAAGACCCTGGCCTATTCGCCCCGCTACTGGGACAGGTACCTCGAGCTCCTCGGCAATCCGCTCGCCCGCCTCGTCGATCTCATGGTCATCAAGCAGGGAGACAAAATCGCCCATCAGAAGGGCTGGACTCGCCCCAAGCGAGAGCGCTCGCCGACCAAGGCGAAAGCGAAAGGCGCCAAGGGGAGGGAGCGGACTCGGCGCAAGCGCTCGACGCCCCCATCGACGCAGGGCTCGCTCTTTCCCGACCTGCCTTCCTGAAGTCGCGTGGTCCCCCCCTCGCCAGGCGCGGGGGACGAGGTCGTGGTAGAATACCCCGGTAGGGTATATAGCATGACCCGAGGCACGCGGATCACGGTCTTGCTGGGCGTCGCCGTGGCGGCGGTGGCGGCCACCGGTTTCCTTCCGCCCATTCCCCAGGATCCCGCCTACCATCGCTTCGCCGATGCCCGGCCGCTCTGGGGTGTGGCGAACGGGTGGAATGTGCTCTCCAACCTGGCCTTCCTCGTGGTCGGTCTCTACGGGTTGCCGCGTGTCTGGACGGCGCCCGCCGGCCCGGGTACGGCATTCGTCGATGCCCGCGAACGATGGCCCTACGCCCTGTTCTTTGCCGGCGTAGCCTTGACCGGCGTGGGCTCGGCTTTCTATCACTGGGCGCCTGACACCCCGCGGCTCTTCTGGGATCGATTGCCCATGGCGGTCGGTTTCATGGCGCTTCTGGCCGCCATCGTCGCCGAGCGCGTGAGCGCCACCGCCGGCCTCGTGGTGCTGGGCCCCCTGATCGCGGCCGGGGTCGGCAGCATCATCTACTGGCGGGCCGGTGAGCTCGAGGGCGCCGGTGATCTTCGTCCCTATGGCCTCGTTCAATTCCTTCCCGCGCTCCTTATACTGCTCATGCTGTGGTGGTGTCCGCCGCGCTACACTGGCAGCGGCTTTCTCCTTGGCGTGCTTGCCGTCTATGGCGCGGCCAAGATCTTCGAAGCCCTGGACGGGCCGATTTTCTCTCTGGGTTTTCTGCTGAGCGGCCACACGCTCAAGCATCTGACGGTGGCTCTCGCCGCCTGGTGGGTGTTGAAGGCGCTCGACACCAGGCGGGCGTCGGCCGCGGAGGAACACATGTGATCGACGATGAGACTCGGGGCAAGGCCCTCGGCCGGCTGCGGCGCATCGAGGGGCAGGTGCAGGGAATACAGCGCATGGTCGAGGAAGACAAGTACTGCGTGGACATCCTCCTCCAGCTGACGGCGGTCCAGGGAGCCGTCGAGCAGGTGCAGCGGCTCCTCCTCGGCCGCCACGTCGAGGCCTGCGTCGCCGACGCCGTCCGCTCGGGAAGCACCCGGGACCGCCAGAAGAAGATGGACGAGCTGCTCGAGGTTTTCTCGCGCTTCGGAGGCCGCTGAGTCTTGGCCACGGCCACCGCGCGGACCCGCCTCGACTTTCCCGTCAAGGGCATGCACTGCGCCGGCTGCGTGGCCAAGGTCGAGCGCGCGCTGCGCGGCCTGGAGGGTGTCGCCGAGGCCAATGTCAACCTCGCCACCGAGCGGGCTACCGTCTGGGTGGGGCTGGGCTCGCCCGGCCTTCCCGCCATGAGGCAGGCCGTCGAGGGCGTCGGGTATACCGTTCCGGCGGAAACGGCCCGCACGGAGGCGTCGGACGACAGCGACCGGAAGGCCCGGGCCGCCGAGGACCGGCGGCTGCGCCTCAAGGTATGCGTGGGGGCGGCGCTGTCGGTGCCCGTGCTCCTCGGCAGCATGCACGAAATCTTCTGGTGGGCTCCGGCGTGGCTCGCGAATCCCTGGCTGCTCTGGGCATTGACCACGCCCGTGCAATTCTGGGTCGGCGGACAGTTCCATGCCGGCTTCATCCGCGAGCTGCGCCACCGATCGGCCAGCATGGACACCCTGGTTTCCCTCGGTACCAATGCCGCCTACTTCTTCAGCGTCGCCGTGACCGTGTGGCCGCACGCGTTCATGGCGGCGGGGGGCATGCACTACTTCGAGGCTTCGGCGCTCCTCATGACCTTCCTCGTGACGGGGCGCTGGCTCGAGGCGCGGGCCCGCGGTGGCACCTCCGAGGCCATCCGCCGACTGGTGGCCCTGGCGCCGCGCACGGCGCGCGTGGTGCGTGCCGGACGCGAGGACGATATATCGATTGCGGACGTCGTGGTCGGGGATCTCGTGCGGGTGAGGCCGGGTGAGCGCGTGGCCGTGGACGGCGAAGTGGTCGAGGGCGGCTCGAGCGTCGACGAGTCCATGCTCACCGGCGAGAGCCTGCCCGTGACGAAAGAGCCCGGATCGAGCGTGGTCGGGGGCTCGGTCAACCGCACGGGCAGTTTTACCTTCCGGGCCACACGCGTGGGAGCCTCGACGGTCCTCGCCCGGATCATCCGGCTGGTTGAGGAGGCGCAGGGCTCCAAGGCGCCCATCCAGCGCCTGGCCGACCGCGTGGCCAGCGTCTTCGTTCCCATCGTGCTCGCCATCGCCGCCCTCACCTTCATTGTGTGGTTCTGGCTGGGGCCTTCCCCGTCGTTCGTGTACGCGCTGACCAGTGCGGTCGGAGTGCTCGTGATCGCCTGCCCCTGCGCCATGGGTCTGGCCACGCCCACAGCCATCATGGTGGGCACGGGCCGCGGCGCCGAGCTGGGCGTCCTCGTGCGCAATGCGGCGGCCCTCGAGCTCCTGCACAAGGCCTCGGTGGTGGTCTTCGACAAGACGGGGACGCTGACCACGGGCCAGCCCGTCGTCACGGACGTGATCGCGGCGTCGTCCGGCATCGCCGCCGACGAAGTCCTCGCCCTGGCCGCCGCCGCCGAGCAAGCTTCCGAGCATCCCCTGGGCGAGGCTATCGTTTCCCATGCGAAGTCACGGGGGCTGGCCATGCCCGTGGTCAGCGGATTCAGTGCGGTGCCCGGCCACGGCGTAGAGGCGCGGGCTCCGGACGGCGTCGTCCTGGTCGGCAGCGCGCGCCTCATGTCAGGGCGCGGTGTCGACGTGAGCGCCCTCGGCGACAAGGCGCGCGAGCTCGCCTCGGCCGGCAAGAGCGCCGTGTTCGTGGCATTCTCCGGCCGCCTTCAGGGTCTCGTGGCCGTGGCCGATACGCTCAAGCCGGAGGCGCCCGGGGCGGTGGCCGCGCTCCGTGCGCTCGGTCTCGAGGTTGTCATGCTGACTGGCGACAACCGGCTCACCGCGGAGACCATCGCCCGCGAAGTGGGCATCGAAAGCGTGCTCGCCGAGGTGCTTCCCGACCGGAAGTCGGAGGAGATCAAGCGCCTCCAGGTCAATGCGCGCGTCGTGGCCATGGTCGGAGACGGGATCAACGATGCGCCGGCCCTCGCCCAGGCTTCCGTGGGCATCGCCATGGGCTCGGGGACGGACGTCGCCATCGAAGCGGCGGATGTGACGCTCATGCGTAGCGATCTCGGCGGCGTGGTGGCGGCTGTGCTGCTCTCGCGGCGAACCATACAAATCATCCGCGAGAACCTCGCCTGGGCCTTCGGCTACAATCTGCTCCTGGTGCCGGTGGCGGCCGGCGTGCTGTACCCGCTGTGGGGAATCACCTTGTCACCAATTCTGGCGGGAATGGCCATGGCGTTGTCTTCCGTGTCGGTGGTGGCGAACAGCCTCCGTCTGCGCCGCTTCGAGGCCCTGGCCGGATCGAGGACGCGGTGATCGACTCGCCCTGTCTCGGCGGCCGTGACCGCTACGAGCGGACCATGGAAGGCTGGATCGACAACACGTACGATGACGCCTTCACCCACACGGTCCAGATCGGCGACGACCGTCTTCGCGTGGAGCTCAGCGCTGACTGCACGCCTTCCCCCGGCTACGAGGTGCGCGCGGCAAGAGCCAGGGTGCTCGCGGGCGAGGAAGAGTGGACGGCGGTGGGGCGCTTCGAGGACCTGGCGGGCGCCCGGATGGTTGCCGGCTTCACCCGACGGCTGACCGAGGTGGCCGGTTCCGGACCGGAGTCACGCCTCCTCGTGGACGCGGGGATAGAGGTGGCGCGCCTCGCGCGACAGGCGGTCAAGCTTCCGCGCGAAGCCACCGCGCACCTGACGTCGGGAGGCGCCCGTGCCTGCTGGGAGCTCGACAGCGCAAGCTGGATCGACCTGCCCGGATCCTGCTTTACTTATAGCGCCAATGGCCGCGCGCTCCTCGACACGCGAGAGGTGAGCACGCCGATGGCGGTGGAGCTCTACAGCCCGCCCCCGGCCGCGCGCCGGCTCTTCGTGCGCAAGAAGGTCATGCGGCTGGTTCGCACCCAACCGCGCCTCCACCTTTTCCATTCGATGCACGACAATGTTCACGGCTTCGACATCCACTATGAGATCGATCTCGAGCGCGGCACGGTGATAGCGGCCGACTCCATCACCTCACGGCTGCCGTACCAGGGTATCTGTACAGAGCCCCAGGGTCGGATCGATGCTCTGGTGGGCCAGTCGGTCGATGCGGGACTACGCAAGCGCATTCAGAGCCTGCTCGGTGGGGAACAGGGTTGCGCCCAGCTCTACGACCTGACCGCGGACCTTCTGAAGCTGTTGAGCCTCTAGCGCGGGGGAACCCATGGACATCCGCACCGAGATGGAGTCGCTGCCCACCGCCGACGGTCTCATGCCCGCCTATCTCTGCACGCCCGTGGGCAAGGGGCCCCATCCAGCCGTCATCGTCGTCATGGAGGCCTTCGGTCTCAATGCGCATATCAAGAACGTCACCGAGCGCGTCGCCCGTGAGGGGTACGTGGCGATCGCTCCCGACTTCTTCTACCGCTTCGGAAGCCCCATCGTGCCGTACGAAGACGTGCCGCGCGCCATCGGCTACATTCAGAAATTCGACTGGTCGGCGCTCATGGCCGAAATGGGCGTGGTCATCCATCACCTGAAGAACAGAGCCGACGTGCGGGGCGAACGTCTCGGGGCGATCGGGTTCTGTGTCGGCGGCACCATCGCCTTCCTTACCGCCTGCCGCCATGCTTCGGCCATCAAGGTGGCCGTCTCCTTCTATGGCGGTGGCATCGGCGCCGACACCCCGGCAGCACCCATCCATCTTGCGGACCGCCTCCAGTGCCCGATCCTCTGCTTCTTCGGCGAGACCGACAAGATGATCCCGATGGATCAGGTCCGGCGGGTCGACGAGACCCTCAAGCGGCTAAAAAAGACCGCCGAGGTCAAGGTCTACAAGGGCGCGGGCCACGGGTTCTTCTGCGATGACCGGTCGTCCTATGACGCATCAGCCGCCCAGAACTCCTGGGATATGACGCTCTCTTGGTTGTCTAAGTATTTGAATTAAAAGTAGTAACAAAAATATCATCGTCGAAGATGCTTCTGGGTTGAAATTGTACTGACTGTTTGGTACAAATCTAGCTTATGGCGAGCATCCGGCATTCCGTATTGATGGAGACAAAGAGCGCCAAGGGTGCGGCGACGAGAGATCAGATCCTCGACGCGGCCGGTCGCCTGATTCATCTCCAGGGCTATCACTGCACCTCCCTCGACGATGTCCTCCGCAAGAGCGGCGTGGGCAAGGGCAATTTCTACTACTACTTCAAGAGCAAGGAAGAGCTGGGGTACGCCATTATCGACAGGCTGGTGCGTGGCTTCGTCGAGCGCACCCTCGGGCCAGCCTTTGCCGATCCAGACGCTGATCCGGTGGAACAGATCCACGGTCTGCTCGACCGTGTGCTCGACAGTCAACGGCAGCGTAACTGCATCGGTGGATGTCCCATGGGCAATCTCGCCTCCGAGTTGTCCGACGTTCACGAGGGCTTCAGAAAGCGGCTCGCCGATGTCTTCGTGGCGTGGCGCGTGACCATGACGCAGGCCCTCCGCAGAGGGCAGGCGACGGGTCGGCTGAGCGCCGACTGCGATCCGGACGGCGCGGCCTCGTTCATCGTGGCCGCTCTCGAGGGCGCCATCCTCATGAGCAAGGTGACGAAGGAGATCCTGGTGCTGGAGCAGTGCGTGCAGGAGCTGAAGGAGCACCTGACCCTGTATTCGAAATCGCGAGCCAACGACTTCTCGCATGTCCCGCGCCTCGGGGCAGAGGAGAGCTACGATGAGCGTGCCACAGGCTGAAGCGACGACCGGGTCCGCCGGCCGCATTCCGGCCGGGGCTGCGCGCGTCGATCGTGACGCCGCCCTCGTGGAGGGACTGCGGAAGGGGGATCCGACGGCAACCGAGCTTCTGCTCGATACGTACGGCGACCGCGTCTATCGCCTCGCCATTCGCATCACGGGCAACGAGCAGGACGCCGAGGAAGTGGTGCAGGACGCGCTATGGACAGCCGCACGGAAGATCGGCATGTTCAAGGGCGAGTCGGCCTTCGGGAGCTGGGTCTACCGGATCACGGCCAACACCGCCTACCAGAAGCTCCGCGGGCGGCAGAGCCGCAAGCACGAAGTGCCCTGGACGGATCTTCGTCCGGCCTTCGACGATGAGCGCCATCATGCCGAGCCGATCGCGGACTGGTCGGGGAAGGTGGAGGAGCCGGCGCTTCAGGCAGAGCTCCGCACCGTGCTGACCACCGCCATCAACGACCTTCCCGCCGACTACCGAACGGCCTTTCTCATGCACGATGTCGAGGGACTCTCGAATCCCGAGATCGCCGAGTCGCTCCATCTGAGCCTGCCCGCGGTGAAGTCCCGGGTACACCGCTCGCGCCTCTTTCTGCGCGAACGCCTCTCCCGCTACATGGAGGCGGCCTAAAGCGAGGCTAACGCCGCGTCCTGCTTGACTTTCATGCCGCTCGTGTGTTCAGATAGGCGCTCGCTCCGGCTCTTGTCGTCTCAGGCTTGGAGCGATCGGATCGACGAGCTGGACTCCGCTACATTCACTAACCAGAGGAACAGTCATGGAAGCGGTTATCGCGACGGGCGGAAAGCAGTATCGGGTGGCTCCTGGTCAGGTGATCAAGGTCGAGCGGCTTGATACGCCGGCCGGCTCTCCCGTGGAGTTCAAGCAGGTCCTCCTTGTCAGCAATGACGGGCAGGTGACGGTAGAACCCAAGGCGCTGGCCTCCGCCAAGGTGACGGGGGAAGTGGTGGCCGAGAGGAAGGGCCACAAGGTCCTCGTGGTCAAGTTCAAGCGACGGAAGAACTACCGCCGACATCGCGGACACCGGCAGACGATGAGCACCGTCCGCATCACCAAGATCGAGGCATAAGGCAATGGCACACAAGAAGGGCGTCGGCAGCTCCCGCAACGGGCGCGATTCAAATTCCCAGCGGCTGGGCGTCAAGCGCTTCGGCGGGCAATTCGTCACGGCGGGCAGCATCATCGTGCGCCAGCGGGGCACCCGGTTCAAGCCGGGCGTCGACGTGGGCTTGGGCGTCGACCACACGCTGTTCGCGACCTCCGACGGTTACGTTCGATTCGAGCGCAAGGGCGACGACAAGTACGTCAGCATCGCCCAGCAGCCCGCCTGATCGCGCCCGGCGCTCCCGGAGCCTCTGATGTTCGTCGACGAGATCGACGTCTTCGTCAAGGGCGGCGACGGGGGTGCGGGTTGTATCAGCTTCCGGCGTGAGAAGTTCGTGCCCCGCGGCGGACCCGATGGGGGCGACGGGGGTGAGGGGGGCAGTATCCTACTCGAAGCGGATTCCCGCATCACCACCCTCCTCGATTTCCACTATCAGCGTCACTACACCGCCGAGCGCGGCCAGCACGGCAAAGGCTCGAACAAGCACGGCGCCTCCGGCGATGACACGATACTGCGAGTGCCGCTCGGTACCGTGGTGTCGGACCGCGACACGGGCGAGCGGCTGGGCGACCTGACCAGTTCAGGCGAGCGCGTGCTCGTGGCCCGGGGGGCGCGGGGGGGGAGAGGCAATGCGCGCTTCGTGAGCTCCACCAACCGGGCGCCGCGCCGCGCCGATCTCGGGCGCGCCGGCGGCGAGCGCTGGATGCATCTCGAGCTCAAGCTCCTCGCCGACGTCGGTGTGGTCGGATTTCCCAACGCCGGCAAGTCCACGCTGGTCTCGAGGTTGTCTGCGGCCAAGCCCAAGATCGCGGACTACCCCTTCACCACGCTCCAACCGACCCTCGGCATCGTGCGGGTCGACGACCATCGATCCTTTGTCATCGCCGACCTGCCGGGGCTGATCGAAGGGGCCGCCGAAGGCAAGGGACTCGGGCACCGTTTCCTGCGCCATACGGAGCGCACGCGCGTTCTCGTGCATCTCGTCGATCTCGATCCGAGTGGCGGCCGTGACCCCGTCGAGGACTGGGGCGTGATCCAGGGTGAGCTCGCCGCGTACTCGAGCGAACTGGCGGCTCATCCTCAAGTCGTCGCGGGCAGCAAGGCGGAGCTGCCCGGCACCGAGGAACGCCGTCTTCAGCTGGAAGGCTTCTGCGCGGTGCAAGGGCTCCCCTTTCACGCCATTTCGTCGGTCACGGGCCTGGGTCTCGACGGGCTCGTGCGCGAGATCACCGCCATCCTGGCGAATCATTCATGGGCCCCCGCCGCGGGTTGACGCGCGTGCGGCGGCTCGTGGTCAAGGTCGGCAGCGGCCAGATCGCGAGCCCGAGCGAAGGCCTCGACGCCAAGCGCATCTCGGCGCTCGCCGCCGACATCGCCGGGCTCGTGGGCGAGCGTCGCGAGGTCGTCCTCGTCTCCTCCGGCGCCATCGTCGCCGGAACGGCTCGCCTGGGCCTGTCCTCCCGTCGGCGCTCCATCCCGGAGACGCAAGCCGCGGCGGCCGTCGGACAGTCGTCGCTCATGTGGCATTACGAGCAGGCCTTCAAGCGCCACGGCATCAAGGTCGGACAGGTCCTGCTCACCGCCCAGGACATCAGTGATCGCGGCCGATATCTGAACGCACGCAATACGTTGTTGGCCCTCCTCGACTTCGGCGTGCTGCCCGTGGTGAACGAGAACGACACGGTGGCGGTGGAGGAGATCAAGGTCGGCGACAACGACAATCTCGCCGCGCTCGTCGCCCATCTCATCGATGCCGATCTCCTCGTGCTCCTGACCGACGTCGACGGCCTCTACACCGGCGACCCGCAGCGTGATCCTGCGGCGACCCGGATCGAGACGGTGGAGGCGGTGACGGAGGAGATCCGCAGGCTCTGCTTCGACGAAGTCGGCCGCGTCTCCGTCGGCGGCATGGCCACGAAGCTCGAGGCGGCGCAGAAGGCCGGCGCTTCCGGGATTCCCATGGTGATCGCCAATGGGCGAGAGCACGGCACCCTGGGGCGGCTGCTCAAAGGTGAGCCCCTCGGGACATATTTTCTCCCGCGCGACGACAGGCTGGCCGCGCGCAAGCGCTGGATAGCCTTCGCGGTGCCGCCGCAGGGTCGGCTCATGGTTGACGCGGGGGCGCGGAAGGCGCTGACCGAGAAGGGAAAGAGCCTGCTCCCCTCGGGGCTCGTGGAGATCACGGGAGAGTTCCGCGCCGGTGAGGTGGTGGCGCTGGCCGAGCCCGAGGGTGACGATTTCGCGCGGGGACTCGTGAACTACGACGCGGGAGATCTTCGCAAGATACGCGGAGCGAAGACGGCAGAGATCGAGAAGGCCTTGGGGTACAAGGGGCTCGCCGAGGTCATTCACCGGGACAACCTGGTGGTGCTCTCCGGCCCGGGAGGAAGCTGATCATGGACGTGACGGCGCACGTGACGGGCAAGGCACGAGCGGCGAAGGAGGCGGCCCGCACGCTCGCCCTGGCTTCCACGCGAGCGAAGAACGATGCCCTCCAGCAGATGGCCCGGGGGCTCGAGGAAAAGACGGGCCTCGTGCTCGATGCCAATCGTTCCGATCTCGCCCGCGCGAGGTCGGGGGGACTGGCGAGCGCCTTCATGGACCGGCTCACCCTCTCCGAGAGCCGCCTCGAGGAAATGGCGGCGGGGCTTCGCCAGGTCGCCGCGCTTCCGGATCCGGTCGGGGAGACCGTAGAGGCATGGCGGCGCCCCAACGGGATCGAAATCTCACGGGTCCGCGTGCCCCTGGGCGTAGTGGGCTTCATCTATGAGTCGCGTCCCAATGTCACGGCCGATGCCGCCGGGCTCTGCCTCAAGTCGGGCAATGCGGTGTTGCTGCGCGGGGGGAGCGAGGCGCTCGAGTCCAACACCGCCATCGCCCAGGTGCTCGCCAAGGCAATCGAGAAGATCGGACTCCCTGCTGATTCGGTGCAGGTCGTGGACACCGCCGACCGCGCCGCCGTCATGGCCATGCTCACCCTTGACCGCTTCATCGACCTCATCATTCCGCGCGGGGGTGAGGAGTTCGTACGACTGGTGACCGAGCGGTCGACCGTGCCGGTTCTCAAGCATGACAAGGGACTCTGCCACGTCTACGTGGACGCGAGCGCGGATCTCGACATGGCGGTAGCCATTGCCACCAATGCCAAGGCGCAGCGGGTGAGCGTGTGCAATGCCATGGAGACCTTGCTCGTGGACTCGGCGGCGGCTTCCCGGTTCCTGCCCAAGGCCGCGGCGCGGTTTCGGGAGGTGGGCGTGGAGGTCCGGGGCGACGAGCGCACGCGGGCCCTCGTGCCCGGGGCAACTCCGGCCACCGAG
>WNGL01007050.1_pt1 | contig 23264 bp, 20 predicted proteins | sample 5400591 | NCBI WGS metagenome assembly WNGL01 (sample SAMN13153377, study PRJNA577476) | soil metagenome | isolation source: 80 cm soil or saprolite under Garry oak tree replicate 1 | place: USA:California | collected 2016-06-15 | reverse complement strand
TCGCCGACGGTGTCGACGGTCAGGTCGAGCCCGGCGGCCGTGTGGTGGGCGATCAGGGTGTCCAGCGACGCCAGGCCGGGCGGGGCCTCGACCGGCCCGCCGGCCGGGTTGGCCTCGCGCAGCGTGGTGACGATCTGGTCGATCTCGTCGGCGGTGTGCCGGGCCAGGTCCTCGACCGCTTGCAGGGCCAGCAGCGAGCGGTCTGGCTCCTGGCGGTGTCGCAGCCGGGCGGCGCCGGCGCGCACGGCGATCAGGCTGATCGCGTGACCGGCGGAGTCGTGCAGGTCGCGGGCGATGCGGGCGCGTTCCTCGGCGACGGCGAGCCGGCGCTCGCGCTCGGCGTCCCGCTCGGCGCGCAGTGCGCGCTGGTTGAGCTCGTTGACCTGCTCGCGCCGCAGCCGGGTGCGTTCGCCGGCGAACCAGGCCACTGCCCAGGCCAGACCGGTGTGCAGCAGCTCGATGCCGGGAAAGCCGGCGTGCGCGGCGGCGGTCGCGGCCAGGTACGCGACGAACAGCCCCACCACGGCGGCGGTGACGCGCCTCGTCCACGGGGTCTCCCGCCCGCGGCTGGCGACGAGCAGGTACAGCGCGACCGTGGGGCCCAGGATCAGGTCGACCGGGTAGCGCAGCCCGGCCAGGGCCACGCTGGCCGACGCGGTCACCGCGAACAAGCCGAGCGGGTAGCGCCGCCAGGCGATCAGTGGCAGCGTCGAGCAGCCGATGAGCGCGACGCCGGTCCCGTCGAGCCCGGCGGATCCGGGGCCGGTCGGGGCGACCCCGGCGTGGCGCACCAGCGCCAGCGTGCCGGCGAGTGCGACGGCCGCGATGCCGGCGTCCAGCAGCGCCGGCGGAAGCGCCAAATGGTCCGCTCGCAAGCCTCGCCGACGCGGCCGCGCCGCGGAAGCCCGGCGTGTTGTGGTGGTCGTCGTTGCCATGTCAGGGTGAGGGTATCTCCGCGGGCGCGGTGGGGAGTCGCCCTCGCGGAGGATGAGTCTCCACGTTCTGGGTACGTGCAACGTCCCCTCGCGGGGTGTTTCGGCCCCGGTCGGGGCTTCGTAGGTTATGGCGAGGCAACGACCGGACCAGAGGGACATGATGCTGATCGCCGAGGCGAACGTGGTAACCGAGCGTTCCGGCCGGTACCTCGTGCAGCTCTGTGAGCACGTCGACGCGATCACGCGGCGGCACCCGCAGATGGGCGCGAAGGTGGAGTGGTCCGAGGACCACGGTTTGATCGACTTCGGGTGGGCCCGATGCGCGCTGCGCGCCGAACCGGGGGTGCTGTCGCTGCGCGCCGAGGCGCCGGACGAGGCCGGCCTGCACCAGATCGAGCAGCGCGTCGCCGAGCGGCTGGAGCAGGTTGGCCGACGCGACCGGTTGACCGTGGCGTGGGCGGCGCCGCACGGCACCGCCGAGCAGCCGCCACATACCCAACCGCATCGGAGAGGGCATGCCCGTGACTGACGACCGCGACGGACGGTACGAGCGTGAGCCGGCTACGCGCGTCCCGCGCTGGGTGAAGGTGGCCGGAATAGTGGTGGCCGTGCTGGCGCTGCTGGTCGTCATCGCGATGCTGGTCGGTGGCGGGGCTCACGGCCCCGGCCGGCACTTCTGAGCAGTGACCGCGAACCAACTCGATGGGGAGGCATCACAGCGTGGGACAGGCGATCCAGGTCAGCGACGTGGTCAAGGCGTACCCGTTGAGTGCGGGCGAGGTCGTCGCGGTTGACCATGTCAGCCTCGACATCGCGGCGAGTGAGTTCGTCGCGGTGGTCGGGCGGTCGGGCAGCGGCAAGACGACGCTGCTGAACCTGCTCGCCGGCATCGACCGGCCCACCTCCGGTACCGTGCGGGTGGCCGGTGTTGATCTTGGCAGGTTGTCGGAGTCCGGGCTGGCCGCCTGGCGGGGCGACAACGTGGGGCTGGTGTTCCAGTTCTTCCAGCTGCTGCCCACCCTGACCGTGGCGGAGAACGTGATGCTGCCGATGGACTTCGCCCGCAAGATCCCGCCCGGTGGTCGGCGCCGCCGGGCGCTGGACCTGTTGGCGCGGGTAGGCGTGGGCGACCAGGCCGACAAGCTGCCTGCGATGCTGTCCGGCGGTCAGCAGCAGCGCGCCGCGATCGCCCGGGCGCTGGCCAACGATCCGCCGGTGCTGCTAGCCGACGAGCCGACCGGCAACCTCGACTCGGCCACCGCCGAGGCCGTGCTGGCGCTGTTCGCCGACCTGAACGCCGAGGGGCGCACCATCATAGTGGTCACTCACGAACGCGACATCCGTTCCATCGTCGGCCGCGAGGTGACGCTGCGGGATGGCCGCATCGTCTCCGACGAGACCGCGCCGGCGGGAGTGCCGGCATGAGCCTGCTGGCCGTCAAGCTGCGTCGGGATGTGCGGGCGACCTGGCCCCGGCTGGCCATGATGGTGGTCGCGATCGCGGTCAGCCTGACCGTCTTCGGCGGGGTGTTGTTCGCCTGGAGCGCCATCCACCGGGAGACCGAGGCGGCCTACCTGGGTACGCAGCCGGCGTCGGCGACGATCCGGTTCGGCCCCGGCTTCGACGCCGAGCAGATGGCGGCCATCGCCGCCCAGGCGCGCCGCCGGCCGGGCGTCATCGAGGCGACCGGGCGCACCCAGTTCAGTACCGACGTCGAGGTCAACGGCCGGGCGCGGGACATCCCGCTGCAGGTGTTCGTGGCCGCGCCGGACGACCCGATGCGGATGGCGACCTTCCAGGTGCAGCAGGGCAGCTGGCCGCCGGCGCCCGGCGAGCTGTTGCTGCGGCGGGACACTCTGTCCCTGCTCGACGTCGCCGTGGGTGACAAGGTCACCGTGACCACGCCCGGCGGCCGCATGGCGCGGCTGCGGGTGGCCGGTACCGTGTACGACCCGAGCCTGGCCCCCGCGGACCAGCAGCAGACCGGCCAGGGCTACCTGTCCACGACGTCGCTGGCCGCGCTCGGCGAGCCGGACGTCCTGGACCAGTTGAAGATCCAGGTCGCCGGCCCGCGGACGATGACGGCGAGCCGGGACCGCGACGTCATCGTGGCCGCCGCCGGCGAGGTCGCCTTGTGGCTGCAGCGCGAGCAGGGGCTGGCGGTGCGGGAGATCCAGGTACCCACGCCGTACGCGCATCCCCACCAGGGCCAGGCCGACGCCCTGCTCAGCGCGCTGCTGCTCGGCGCCGGGGCCGCGCTGCTGCTAGCCACGATCCTGGTCGCGACCATGCTCAACGGCCTGTTCACCCAGCAGATCCCGCAGATCGGCATCATGAAGGCCATCGGTGCCCGGTCGGGCCGCATCGCCCGCCTGTACCTGGCCATGACGCTGTTGGTGGCCGCAGCGGCCACCCTGCTCGCCCTGCCGCCGGCCATCGCGCTCGGCCGCACCCTCGCCCCGTTCGTCTTCGGGTTCCTGGGCATCCAGGCCGCCAGCGTCGGCGCCACCTGGTGGACCTACCTGGTCGTCGTTGCCGCCGGCCTCGTCCTGCCGGTGCTGCTGGCCCTGGTGCCGCTGGTCAAAACCGCCCGCACCACGGTCCGGGCGGCGATCGACCACCACGGCGGCGCCGACCCGCGCCGAGCCGCCGCTGTCCTGACCCGGCTCGGCCGCCTTCCCGGCCTCGACCGCGGCCTGCTCATGGCGGCGCGCAACACCATCCGCCGGCCGGCCCGGTTCGTGCTGTCGGTGGGGCTGCTGGCCAGCGCGGGCATGATGTTCGTCGCTGGCATGTCGGCACGCGATAGCACCCAGGCCGTCGCCGCGCAGGCCACCGACCGGCTTCGCTGGGATGTGGTGGCACAGCTCGACAGCTCGGTCTCGACCGACACGCTCACCCCCCTGGTACAGAGGGTGCCCGGCGTTAACCGGGNTCCGGGCCCGGACAGCTCCCACTCACCCGCACCTACCCCGACCAAGGCCACGGCGGCGTCTTCGTCACCGCCATCCCCACTGGCACCGCCATGCTGACCATCCCCACCCTGCGGGAAGGCCGCTGGCTCAACCCGGGCGAGACCGGGGTGATCGTGCTCAGCCAGGTCACCCTCAAAAACACCGGCCTCGACGCCCACGCACGCGACACCGTCCAACTGACCATCGACGGCAAGTCCACCCGGTGGCGCCTGGTCGGCATCGCCGAGGAGCGCGGCGAGGGCGGCGGCGCGTACGTGACCGCCGATGGCCTGGCCCACGCCCTCGGCCAGCCGGTGTGGGCGAACACGCTGCGCATCGCCACCGACCGCCACGACGAGCAGACCCGCCAAGCCGTCGCCAAGGCCGTCGACCAGGCCCTCACCGGCGCCGGCATCGAGGTGCGCGCCGCGGAGTCGGTCGGCCGCCAAGAGGCCTCCACCGGTGGGCACCTGGCACCCATCCTGGTGATCCTGCTCGCCACGGCCCTGCCCATGGGTCTGATCGGTTGCATCGGCCTGGCCTCCACCATGGGCGCCAACGTCCTGGAACGCACCCGCGAGTTCGGCGTCATGCACGCCATCGGCGCCCGCCCCAAGACCGTACGCCGCATCGTCGTTGCCGAGGGTGTGTTCATCGCCCTGGCCAGCTGCCTGCTCGCGATCCTGCCCGCCCTCGGCCTCACCGCCGCCATCGGCGCGCTGCTGGGCAACCTGTTCTTCTCCGCGCCGCTGCCGTTCCGGGTCTCGCTGCTCGCCGCCGCCATCTGGACCGCCCTGGTCGTCCTCGGCGCCCTGCTCGCCACCGAAGCCGCGGCCAGCCGCGCCGCCCGCCTGACCGTCCGCGAAGCCCTCGCCTACCTCTAACCTCACCGGCGACCCGCACCCAGGAGGGCGCCACCATGACCGTCCGGCCGTTCAGGTTGCTGGTCCTCGCGGTCGCCCTGATGATCGTCGCGACCGCGTGCACCGGCGGCAGCGACGCCGGCAGGGTACCTGCCAACCCCGACGACCAACGCGGCGCCGACGGCGAGCCCGGTAACACGCTGACCGTCTACTCCCGCGACCCGCAGCTGGCCACGCCGCTGTCCACGCGGTTCGAGCAGCAGACCGGGATCACGATCCGGACCCGGTTCGGCGACCCGATCACCCTCGCCGACCAGGTCATCGCCGACGGCGACACCACACCCGCCGACGTGTTCTACGCGCCGCTGTCCGACGCCCTCGGTACCCTCGCCGCCGCCGGCCGCCTGGCCCGCCTGTCCGACCAGCAGCTGCGGCGGGTACCACCGGCCTACCGGTCATCCGACGGCACCTGGCTCGGCACCGCCGGCCGGGCCCACGTGGTGTTCTACAACACCGACCGGCTCAGCGACGCCGACCTGCCCGCCACGATCCTCGGGTTCACCGACACCGCGTGGCGCGGCCGCATCGCCTGGGACCCCACCAGCCGCTCCCTGCAAGACGCCATCACCGCAATCCGCCAACGCGACGGCGACGACGCAGCGCGTGGCTGGCTGCGGGGAGTGCAGGCAAACGCACCGGCGGCGTTGCGCGGCGCCGAACCGATCATCAAAGCCGTGGCCGCCGGCCGGATCGCCCAGGTCGGCTTCGGCAGCCACTCCTACCTGCCCGCCCTGCAACAAGACGGCCAAGCCACCAACGTCGCGGCCAAGTTCTACCCCGGCGATCCCGGCGGGCTGCTCAACGTGGCCGGTGTCGGCATCATCAAAGGCACCGACAAGCAGGCCGCCGCCGACGCGTTCGTCGACTTCATGCTCTCGCCCGCAGCGCAGCGGTACTTCGCCCAACACGACGGCGAAATCCCGGTGGCCACCGGCGCCAAGCCGGCCGCGGGCATGCCCTCGGCCGACCAGCTGGAGGTACCCGGCCTCGACGCACGGCAGTTCGAACAGCTGGCCGACGCCCGCCGGCTGCTCACCGACGCCGGGATCATCAAGTGAGAGCGGGGCTACCGGCGAGCGCACTGCCCAGATCGGCGGCCGTCGAACGCCATCAGGATTAGGAGATCGCCCCGGGGCCGGTCGTGCCGGTCACCACCCATCCGGTGCCTCGGCGTTCGATGACGTAGGCGAACCAGGTCGCGCCGAGACACGCGGCGAACCCGTTGACACCAACATGGATCTTGTCGCTCGCCGGGGTGGCTGGTCCCAGGAGGATCAGGATCCCGTTATCGCGCACGACCTCACAAGTATGGGCCTTGCTGTCCGCCCGCTACCAAACCGCCCACCAGATGACCGCACCTGGGGCACGAACCTGCGCCGAGGCGCAGTCGTGTGACCAGCAGAAACGGAGTTTGGCGGCGGCCTTGATCAATAATCTGCGCCGCCATCCGGGCCGTCGCCACCCCCGATGACCAGCGGTTTCTGGCGTCAGTACCAAATGTCCGAATTGGTGCACCCAACCCGTCAGCATACGAACCCTCAAGCGGTCATCGAGGGTCCTGAACTGGCTGTTGCCGGAGTTCATGCGAAGGTCCGTCGCGCTGGCTACCACGGTGTTCAACGACGCTGACCGGCGGGCGTCTCGGGCGTTGCGCCCAGGCAGCGAAATCCCTGCTCGTGGCGCGACTGGTCGGACCGTGACCGCGTTGGTAGTGGCGTGGCGAACGTCGAGCGGAGGGGGCAGGGATCACGTACCAGGCCAGTCGTGGTTGAGGCGCCGGTCCTGGTGCCGATGCTGTCCGACGGCGACCGGGCGGTCGCAGCATCTGTACTGACGGAGGTCCTCGCGGCGTGGTGGCGCAAGCACCAGACCGCTCACGGCGCGCCAGACGCCTGACCGTACGCCCAAATCCGGCGCACAAGATTGGCGCACTCATCTACCGAATACAGTGCTCTCGATCATGACCGATCGAGGGTCCGATTTTTGCGGCTATGAATTGAGGTCTTGTTCGGGGAATACGATGCTGAATCGAGCTAGCTCGGCGTCAAGTCGAGACCTCTCGCGATCAGCGTGAGTGTCCGAGCGGGAGGCGATCGAGAGTATGCGCTCGAAAGGCAGATCTGAAAATCGTCTGCTGAGCTTCGATCCTGCTCTCAATAGCTCGTCCTTCATACTGAAAACCTCTGGCCCTGCATCGAGTACCGCCGCCTCACTCCCAAAAATTTCCGCCAAGGGCGGAACAAATGAGAACGCATCGTGTATGGCGGCAACTGCGGTCTCGGCAGTAATAATTCGAAATGGGGGCGGGCACTGCAATCCGGTGGCTGTCGTCAAAGCATTTAGGGATTGTCGGACGCGTACGAAGGTTAGATCCCACGCTCCGCCCCATGCCGCACGATGGGGGGTTGCATTTCCCGGCTTTACGACGACACCCGCAACCTTGCGGACTTCCTTACCGGCCTTGGTAAGCATCGTAGACGGCGCGAGGAGGCAAATACCCAGCACTAGTTCCAAACCTGGGACAAAGTCCAGAGCTTCAGTGCAATAGTCAATCAAAAGCATAGGGGAAGCTTGAGTGCAGGGACCCGCGAGGAGTTCGTGGATCTTAAGCAAGACGCAGTATCGGGGCTCCACCTGGGTAAGGACGAAGTCCTCTACGACCCCCTGGAACAGTTGACCACCCCCGGCGACCATCTGAACCAGCAACGCTTCTGCTCTAGGTTCGCGGCCTGGAACCTTGCCTTCTGTAAAGACCTCGACCGCAAGACTTCTGTTTCCAAACAGTTCACCGCATGCCATGAGATGCTCGAAGAATTCGCCGGCATTTAGCTCTCGCGTGCGCCGCTTCCAAGCTCTCTCTGCTGCTCCGTAAAGCGGGACGACTTCGCCGACGCTAGGCCCGAGAATAAGATTTCCTAGCCTGCACTCTGTTGAAGGATCCTGCCGTCTGAAGCCGTTTAGCCACAGATCGCGAGTATTGCGAACCACGTTTGTGTCCAGCAGCGTTGTTCCTCGCGATACGGCGACATCGTCGCCCGGCGACGACTCCCCAAAGATGATCTTTCTGTACTCTGGAGCACTCGAGGAATCGCTGGCCTGCGAGTATTGCGAACTGGATTCGGACTCGCTCACGATCTAATTCTAACAGGCCCGTGGGCCAGTCATAAACATTTCATCGAATTGGGGTGGTGGAGCTACGATACGAAAGATTTCCTCTATCGAGAATCGGTCTCAGGTTTAGCTGTCCTATACCGCCGGAAAGAGTTGTCGCCTCGGACGGCAGTCTTGACGGCTCGGTTGCAGGAAGGGATCGTCAGCACTCTCATCTGCCGCGATCCGCGCGCTACGCAACGTAAGGTGGAGCCCGCGCGACCGGGGCGCGAACATGCCGATGACAGTGCGACTCACCTTGCCGGATGTGCGGCCAGGTTGGTCGTTGGTCGCCGTGGTTTGACCTTGGATGACATAGCGTCGGTTCCAGTGGACCACAGGGCTCAAATATGCCGTTAGGGCATGCAGAGCTTTTGCCCTAATCTGGGCACGTGGAAAGGACAGAAATCTGGGTCGCGTTCACGACGGCCGCATCTGGCGCATCAGACACGTTCTGGGCGCTAGGAAACATCTGGCGGATCACCGCCAAGAAAACCGACTTCTACCTCGATCCCCTTGGGGAGGACTCCGCGTTTCACCTCTCGCTGCACGGCCCCAACGACGAAAACAACAACGGGCATCGTTTTCACCTCAAGGCGGACCGTAAGGCCATAGCGGGTGCTCGGGCGCGAGGAAACTTTGTCCTTCACAGCCTTCCTCGGAAGGGGTACGCGATTGATGGCGAAGAGCTTGCACCGGGTATCTTCCGCGTCGCACGGATCCGCTGGCGGTGGGATCTGCAGCGAGACCGCTTCCGGCAAGCTGCCATCAACCCCGGTCCGTGGCCGGATGTCTCAAACGGCACCTCGGCTAGGAAGCTTTCTTGGAAGCTTGAACCGAACGAGGCCGCCGACATCGACCTGGTTATTTCCTATGGCGCGCCCCACTGGCCGGGCGGCGAAGGGTCATTGCGTGATAACGCCCGCCTCGGGCCCTTGCGTAACGAGGCTGGCATGTGGCTGACGGCAACGTCCTATCGGCGGCCGCAAACTAAGTACCCGACGCCGGAAGGGCTCGCTCCTCGGCTTCCGAGTTCGGACGAAGATCCCAACCGAATCTTGGGTTGCGGACCCAGCGAAGAAAGCACCCGTGGCATGTACTGGTTCGTCGAGGCGATTACCTCACGCCAGCTCATCGAAGCCTCTCGTCAGGCGTCCGACGTTTAAGGCGCCTCAGAAAGCGCGTCAGATAATCTCTCGCCTGATCCGTCCCGTGTGCCGTCCAACCCCTGAAGGACGTCATCGATCGGGGACGGATCGACGGCAGGCCGCTTGATCGGGGTGCGCAGTCATGCCGCTGTCGTCGCTCACGGAATTCCCCGACAATGCGCGGACCAGTCGGCAGCATCCAAGCCTCCGGCCGTCAAGCTCCAGACCCGCAGCGGGAAGTCTGCAATATGGACGGCCGACCCTGAGCCCTATCAGAGCCGAAAATGATCAAGGTGGCAGTTGCAGCCCAGCGACGCCTGAAGGTGCCGCACGCCGACTCTTACATCAGTAGGCGAAGCGCATGCAACAACATGCCAGGGATCTCCGTAAGCGCGACATCCAGCAGTCGTTCTATTGCTACCGCCTCGGCACACGCGTCGACGTCAATCATTCGTGACCATGACGTCGGCTCATATCGCGCCATCGACGACAACGCCAGCAGAACCGCCCACCACGCCAGCACAGGGTGCAGACCCGATGCCATCCCGGGCATGGCTGGTGAGATCAGGTAGTCGTTGCGGCCGCGGTATTGAACCACGCCCAAGTCACTCATCGTGCGCATGCCTGGCTGGCCGTCCCAGTAGAACCGCAGGCTCGACACCAGATCCGAGCGGTTCCAACAAACACTGCCATCGTCGTTGAGTTCCCAGCGGGCGTTCCGCAACGCCGGATAACGATCAAAATGTGCCTTGAGTGATGGAAGGTCACTTCCCTGAACCTGTTCGACCCCCGGAAGAATCCATGCCACACGCGCCTCACGAAACGGCTCATCCTCAGGCCACGAAGGCGGCATGAACGCGAGCACCGAATGAAGCGCGGCGTCAGACAGCGGAGGCGTCCCGGCAGGCAGAGGAACGGCCGTCCACAGTTCGCCCACGGTGCAGGGTTGTCGGTGGCGAGCACCTCTGCAGCAAGGCTGACGGCAACGGCCTGAAACAGCCCGTCACAGGCGGCCTTGACCGTGACATCACTGACGCTGGTAGCGGCGGAAACCATACTCAACCCGTGCCCGGTCGCCCGCCACTGCTGGTTACCGATCCTCGGTGACGCCGCTACCAGAGCCCTGCTGCCCTGCGACAACGCGTAGAACAGATGCACCGGCCGCGTCGCATAGCCGGCACCTTCCGCAGCGGCAAGGAACTGCTCGCACTGCTCCAGCGAGGCCCGGAACATCGACCTACGCCCTCCACCTGTGGCATACGCTGGCGGCTGGTACCGCAGCGACCGTAAACCTCGCCAAGCATCACCGCGAGCCACACACGCCTCCTGCTGCCACATGGAGCCGACAAGGGCCGCCTCCGACCGCGCGGTGGCTGCCGGACGCCGATATCAACGCTCAAGTCAGATCCCTTGACGCCGCCCGATGACGGTAGATCGAGGCAACAGCATGACGCAACGCGGTATCCGTTCAGGTCGTCGTCCGTGCGCAACACGCGAATAACCCTCCTATTACGCGCCGCGTCCGACAGTTACGACCGTTTCCTCCGTTCAAGATCAGCATACTGTCATGCCGCCGACCGATCGCTACGGAACGTCACCGTGGCCGAGTCGGCACCCCAAACGCGGTCGTACCGAATTCTGTGCGTTGGTGACTGGCCTGCTTGTCGATCCTTCGGGGCAGACGGTCAAGCGCCTACCGTGCGCGACGACGATGACATCTCGCTGTTGACCGAGGAGGCGCTGCTCCAACGCGGGAGCCATCGAATGACACCGGCTGTTATGTCAACGACACCAAGATGAAGTGGTACTCTGTGGTTGACGGAGGGGGTGCGCGTGTCGGACGTCGGTGGCCCAACGAATGCGGGAGTGGTCGCGCTCGCTGTCCTTGGCGTGGCCGCAGCTGCACTATGGGCGGATCGAAGGTCGGCGGCACTTCGGGCCGCTGGCGTCCGAGAGGAGGTCAAGCTTCATGACGAAGCAGTCGCCGCGATCGAGAAGGCGCACGAGCAGATCCTCAAAGCTCGACGTGCCGCTGATCGCCTGCTCGACTACCAGGTCACATTCGATGTCCGAGCACGGTTGGAGCCGGCCTTCGCTGAGGACTTGGAGGCCGAGGCCAAGGATGCTGCGGGCGACACAAAGCCGCCGGAGTTCCTCTTGATGCTGCAAGACCGTAACCAATGGCCGGACCTCAAGAAACGTGTCGACCGTCTACTCCAGCCCGCCTCGACGAATGAGGCAACGAACGAGCCCGTTCAGGCAAGGTCAGCTCTGCTTGACGTCATCAACGCAGAGGGCGGCATTTGGACGGCCAGCAGAGCACTCGCGCTCTTGGAGTCGCGCGGGTGGCGCACCGAGAGCGCTCGACCGGTCAACCTCGTCGGCAACCTGCTTGGCGCCCTGGCTCGTGACGGCGAAATCGCCCGCGCCGGCCGTGGTGAGTACACATCCCTGCAACCAGCTACTCCGAATCCGGCACAGGGGGAGATTGCGCCGGGAATCATGCAGCCTGCTCCCGGGGCCTGGATCTTCGATACGGCCGTCGCCAACGTTTCGCTGACGACGGACAGAGATGGACCGAGCAAGCAAAGGGGGTGATTCACATGAGCAAAACTACATTCGGCGGCTTCGGCGACGAAGCAGGCAAGTGGCTCCCGGTCTTCATCGCTCTCGGCGGCGTGGGCCTCCTGCCGAGAGGCTGGAAGAACGTGGCCGGCGTTGCGGCACTGCTGCTCGCGCTTCGAGGCGTGTTGGACTGATTCTGCGACTCGGGGGCCCCTCCCGCGGGGCCTCCGAGACGTCATGCGGAACGCTGTTGGTTGACGGGTATAGAGGCGGCGCAGCGTTACGCCCCGTTGGCATCTGTAGCCGAACGAGGAAGTGAAGATCACGGCGGTGCAGCTTGATCACATGCGCGCTCATGCCGCGAGTAGGTTCGCCTACACTGACCGTACATCCATGCCGAAGGGGCGCAAGATACGCACTCTCACGCCGAGAAGAGCGCGCGCCACAATTGTCGACGCTTGGGTTGAACCTCTACGATATTAGGGCGCGTCGGGCACGCGTCGGGAGGACCGATGGACTGGGAGTTCGACCTGTACTAGACGTAACCTGGCTCCGAGTCGCCTCGCCGCATCGGGGTGACGATGAGCGGACTGAAGGATAACGATGGCGCGCCCTGTTTCTGACGCTGACATTCCGGGGAAACGGCATCACTATGTGCCGGCGAGTTACCTTGGTCGGTTTTCTGGCGACAAAACCAAGCGTTACCGTCGCCGGCCGCTGTATGTTGCAAGGCGCGGCGTTGAGCGCGTCTTCCGGCAGTCTGCTGAGAATCTTGCCTTCCAACATGACCTCTACGCACTCGCTGAGCCGGACCCCTCGTGGCTCGGACCGCACATCGATTGTTGGGGCTATGAGAAAAGTCTGCCTGCCGCCCTGGATATGTTGGTCAACCGCGCAAGAAAGCTTGACACGAAGACCTGGTTGCATACACTCGTGCCGTTCGTCGCGGGTCTGTTTGTTCGGGGGCCGGACGCGAACCAAGGTGTCAACAACGAAGGTCGCATTATTGAGTTTCAAGAACTACTGGCGCCCGTCATGGCAGCTCGGTGGAACGTGCTTCACTATCCGTCCATAGAGCCTTTGATAACTAGCGACAGGACCTATGCCTATGTAGAGTCGCCGGTGGGCGAGGGCATCGCCTTGCCGATCGATACCTCAGCTACCCTGCTATTGACATACGCGGAGAAGCGCCGCATTGCCACGACCGACGACTGCGGATGGACTACAGCAATCAGGCACGTAGACCTCGGACGGACTGACGCCCAGGAGATGCGTGCCGCGATTGCAACCTACGCCCGAGAAGCAGTATACGGGGCCGACCCGGTATCGGTAGGAGAGGTGTCCAAAGCGATCGGGTCTGCCAAAGGGGGTCTTCCATCTGTCATTGCGACCCCTGACGGCTGCGATCTTCTCTGTCATGTGTATGACTACTTTCGGGCATGCTCGGCCGTCAATGGCTGTCGTGACGATGCACCCGCAACGCTTGATCGAATCGACTGGGATGCACTGTCGGTGGACTGGTCCACTCCTGTCGCCGTCGCGCTCTTGTTCGTCGAACGGACACGCGGAGGTCTTTACCTTGCCCGCAACGCGCTGATGATCGACCTGAGCTTCGGGGTAGCCATCCGAAGTATGCGGAAGACGCTCAAGGATTTCCGCCGAGGCGCGTACGGCGTATTTCCAATCCGGCACTTAAGAGATAACCGCATCTTTCTTGGCGATCAATGGAAGCAAGGACCGAGCGGCTCGGAGGGCTACACAGAGATGTCCCCAAATGCGTCGGGGCCAACCCAGCTGATCGACCTTGGCCGGCTGCGGCGGGATCTGGGGTATCCGTTGTGAAGATAGATCCGGTTGCGTCCACGGACGTGGTGTACGACTTGCCCGCAACGGTGGCACCGCCCATTCGCAGGCGCTGCTGGACCGCGCCTGCCCGCACTGGCCGGCCGATAGGAACCCTGGCCAAGGTGCTGCAGCCTGCGCGGGTCGCCGCTTAGACGCGATAGCCCCGTCGCCCTGGGCACGGGTTGCCGTAGCTGTCCTGATGCGGGCGCATCACCGTGGATGTGCTGGCCCGGTCGAATTCGCGCTGACAGTAGGCGCAACGCACCCGATAGCGGGCACGTGGGCGTGGGCGAGCCCGGGTCGAGCGCAGAACACCGGAGCGGCGGGAGGAGGAGAACGTGGTGCGTTCGCCATACTCTCCGGCCTTCGCTAGTTCGATCTCGGTGCGGGGCTCGAACTTGATGTCGGTGTTCTCCAGCGATGTGATCTTCCAGTTGAACAGGCTCTTGATGCTTGGGCCGGACCGCCCTCCGGTCTGGTCGTAGACGTATAGGTACTCCTGTCCGATCCCGCCCTTGCGCCACTTGAACGCCAGGGAGTACGGCTCGACCAGCCGCTGTACTCCCTCGTAGGTCACGCGCAGAAGGGTCTGTGAGCGCCCGGCCTGCATGATCGGAGTGCGAAGCTCCGGCGGGAAGAAGGCGAGCCGGTTGGCATCGCCGTACGGGAACGACGAGAACAGCGACCGCAGCTCGCCCTTGAACCGGTCCACGGCTGTAGTAAAGTCCATCCGGCTCTCTGCAACACAGAAGATCTTGTTCCAGTAACCGTGCATGACCTCGAAGGGCACAGCCAGCAGGAGCCCGAGGGCGGCCTGCGGGCTGGGCTCGAAGATCGTCTTGCGAAGGAATGTGGTCACGATCGTCGTCTTGTCCACCGCGACGTCGTTGTTGACGAAGATCGAGTAGACGAGGTCGAACAGGTCGTTTGACATGTGCCGTTGCAGTAGACACTTGAGCTTGTCAGCCAGGGCCTCCTCCAAGCTGACTACCTCGACCATGGTGGCGCAGTCGACCTGGTCGGAGTAGGGGTGGATGAGCTTGCGCTGTTGGATGGGCAGGTAGAGGCGTCCGAACTCGGTAACGTCCATGCGTAGCGCGATGGTCATCTTGCTGGCCCTGCCGTAGAAGTCCCTGAAGTACAGCGTGAACTTGTGCACGGTCTTGCCACCGTCGATGCTGCGCTGATCGGTTTGGGCGTTTCGATCGAGATCGAACTCGACGCCGGTGCGTGCCTGGATCATCCGGCAGGCGCCGTTCAGCGCGCCAAGCAACTGATCGGGATGCAGGCCGGTTGGGGCGGCGAAGTCGAGGTCGCCGGAGAACCGGGTGTTGACGAAGTAACCCTTGCGGAATGCGTTGCCGCCTTTGAGGACGAGCCGGTCACGCATCAGCGGGTTGTCGCCGTACAGGCCGGCCAGCAGCCACCCGTACAGATAGTCGCGCTGCACCTCGGAGGTGTGGACGCCGAGGAGCCTGCTCATCGCGTCGATCTCGGCGCGGTCGATCACGCGAAGATTATCCTGTCTGTCCGTTCTATCCGCCACTGGGTTACGTCGCGGCTGAAGTGCTCACCTCGGGCAACGTCGGTCACTCGATCGCGTCAACGTCCGCCGATACATGACATGTGCGTCCTCCGGTGGGGCGTCTTCGCTAAGCTTCAAGCGGGTAGGGCGTGGCATTGTATCGATTCGGACAAGTCACGTCAAATACCGATTTATGTTGATGGTGCACCCAACCCGTCAGTATACGAACCCTCAACCTGTCATTGAGGGTCCTGAATGTGCGGTGTCCCCGGTTCACGCGAAGGTACGCCGGGAGGGGTATCACCGTGTCGAACGACACCGGTGAACCTGGGTGTCGGCCTGCCCCCCGTGTGGATGACGGTCTGCGTCGTGGCGCGTCGTGCCGGTGCACGTCGCTGTTGCTCGCTGTGTGGTGACCGGTGAGCGAGGCGGACGGAATTCACGGGCGGCGCGGGTGGGGATCGAGGAGCCGGATCTGGTGCCGATGTCGGATGCCGAGCGGGCGGCGGCGGTGTCCGTCTTGGCCGAGATCCTGACGGCCTGGTGGGTGAAACACGCCAGCGACGGCCGGATCGACACCTGATCGGCACCTGACATCACGCCATGTGCGCCATGATCCGACGTCCGGATCTGCCGATGAGCGGGCGTCGTGAACTGGCATTACACGACGGCGCCCTCGCATCACGACTCGGTCACGCCGGCGCTTCCGGGGAGGTCAACGTGGACGGCGAGGTCGACGCCGGAACGCCGGCACCCTAGCACGGCTGCCTCCCACGCCTCGCGGACCTCGTCCGTCGGCCGGTGCACCTTCGCGCCGGACGGCGACTGCTTGCTCTCGGGATTGACGAACCGCCGATCGTGGTACGCCGGCCGCGCGAATCTCGGCCCGTCCGCGCCCGCGGGCAGCGCCGGCGTGAATGAGAACATGCCGTCGACCGGGTTGTCGTTCGTCGCACCGAGATGCAGGGTGAACTGCGCGGCCTGCAGGTTGATCGCGTGGTGCTCGTACACCGCGAGCGACTCGATCGTGCACGCGCGAAAGGCGTCGTCGACCGGCAGGTCCGCGGCGTCGTTCACCTTGTAGCGCAGCGACTCTGCGACGACGAAGACCGTGTCGAGGCAGAACGGCCCGCCGATCTGCGAGCCGAACAGAATGACTGAGCCGCGCGGCAGTGACTGAAGCGCGGACGCGCCGCCGTGCGGCGTGAGCTGTTTGCAGTTGGAGTAGAGGAACCGGTCGCCGAAGACCCACGGGTCGGTGTTCTGCCGCTTCGGCGAGTCAGGCGGCGTGGTCAGCAGCGGCTCGTGCAGCGCGGTTGGCAGCTCGCCGGTCGGCGACCACCGACAGAGGACGCGCGACGCGGCTTCGTATTCGCCCCAGAAGACGACGTCGGTGTGCCGCAGCGCTCCGTCGTCCGCGAGCAGTCGGCCGGGAGCGCGGAGGAACTTCCGCCCGTGCCGTCCGAGGTTCCACGGGAACACCGCCGCGCCTTTCGGCGGTTTGTGCTCGAGCCCCGGATGCGGGAACTGGACGACGCAGGCTGTGCTCACAGCTGCCCCGGCTGCGCGAGGGGCGTGCGGAGGTATTGGTACCACCCAGCGGCGTCGGCGGGGTCGTCACTGAAGACAACCTTGTTGACGGTACCGCGATTGTTCGCGACGACTCGCCATGGCAGGTCCGGACCAAGGCGCCGGACGTGGTCGAGGTACGTCGCGACCGCGCTGCGCTTGGAGTCGACATTGAGCACCACGTCGTGGTCCCCGAGCCTCAGGGTGATGCAGGCGGTGCCACCGAAGCTGCCGACATCACCGATCGTTTTCGCCTGGCTCTGGTTGTGCCAGCGGCGCAGCAAGTCGGCGAACTCCCGCTTGCCGGTGACCCTCACCCCTCGTGGAAGGAACCCGTTGTCATCGATCTCAATGTCGGGCGTGGTCATCGGCGCTCCCACCTCCGTCGGCGTTGCCGGAACCAATGCTTCCACCAGTTCCTTCACCTCCCCCGCCAGCCGCTGCTTGAACTCGTTCGGCACGCCGAAGCTGGTCTGCAGATTGGTCGACCAGCCGACGTAGTTGATCCCGTGGCCCTCGCCGACGAGCAGCCGGCAGGTGGTGTTGCCCTTCGCGATCTTCTTGACCTCGCGAAGCCGCGCCAGCCCGATGTTTTGGAGCTGCTCGACGACAGTGGCGCCGTTGAGCAGCACGAGGTGCACGTTCGACCGCGCGAGCAGCGTCTCGAGGTGTAGCCGGCCTTCCTCGAGCAGCAGCGCCGCCGCACCACGGTCGGTGAGCTTTCCCCACACCGGGTCGGTCGCCCACTGGACAAGGTCAAGGTGGCAGGCGCTGCGGTCGTAGTAGCTGGCGCTGGCGGCGGTGTTGAGCAGCGCCTCAAGCGGGTTGAACCAGTTATAGGGGTTGCGCGCGAAATAGTCGTTGGACTCCGCGACGACCCTGCGCGCCTGATCCTCAGTCAGCGGCTGGCCCGCCGTAATGCCCAGCGAATCCGTCGTCGCCAGCCTCCGCTGAGCGCCGATGAGGAGCTCACCCTCGGTCGAGTAGAACTCCTGCCGGCTGGGGTTGATGCCGAGGGTCGCGACGTCCGCGCGCAGCGCGTCCCCGAACGACAGCACCGGCGTCGACCGCTCAACGATGCTGACGACGGCCGGTGTCGTTCGCGCGGCCATCTCGACCTGCCAGCCCACGATGGTCACGCCGCGCCCCCCAGCATCCAAGTCAGCCCCTCAGTGACGCACGCGGTCAACGCATATCCGCATTATGCCCACTTCCGGTTCGGTCCGGACTACCGTACGGAACCCGCACGCGGCCAGTCGTGGGCGTCGGGTTGACATCGTCGTCAATCCAGACCGCCGGCCGGCCGCCGACGTACGCCGCGACATCTGGCAGCTTCCACGTCTGTGCGTACGAGCACCGGTCGAACGGGAGGTGCGACCCGCGGGGGGGCCGAGCCGCCTCTTCGGCGGCCTCGGCGAGGACGAACTGTGAGTAACCAGCCTGGTTTCGATGGTGCCTTCACGAACCAGGCCGGTGGTGGTTGAGGAGCCGGTCCTGGTGCCGATGCTGTCCGAAGACGACCGCGCTGCAGCGGTATCGGTGCTGAAGGAGATCATCGCGGCGTGGTGGCTGAGGCATCAGACCGCCGACGGCGGACCAGACGCCTGACCGGACGAGTCCATGCCGAAGGGGCGCAAGATTCGCACGCTCATGCCGATGAGAGCGCACTGCCAAATGAAAACCGATCCATTCATGCTCCTAAACGAGCCAAGGACAGGAACCTGATAGTACGAGATTCATGTCATCCCAAGTAGCCCAGCCTATTCTGTTCGGCATGTCGGCAAGTTGACTCGGACTTCGATGAGAGAGGTGTCTGCGCAGTAGGGTGTCGTCTGGATCGCGGTAGGCGCGCATGAGCCAGCTGTAAAGTCGCCCGCCGAGAAAATCCTCTTCATTCTCGTGCCGGAATATCTCCGGAGTTACGAGAACACAGTAGCTATGTTGCGGAATCCTTCGATCCAGCGGAAACATTAGGCTCGGATTCTTGTCCAGGAGGGTGTCAATAATCCTCGCGATTTGATTACGCAGTACATCATTCGTTATTGAGCACGACGCGTCCGATAGGACCTTTGCCTCGAAGGCCACAGCAACGCCAGTTCTCGGAGCGACAAGGATTGCATCCAACTTCGTCGCCCCCTCAACTCGACTCCCCGCCCTGATGGCAGCCTCATGGAGGTAGGGAACCAGAACCCGCTGGCGCAGGTGACCTTGAAGCCAAGCGCGATAGGACGGGGGCGATGGAAGATTCGCCTCAAAATAGAGATCGAGTCCACCGCCAAACGCCTCCCGCCATGATCCAAATGCCTTGGGAGGAAGGACGCCGGCCCGGGCCATGAGGTCCCCGAAAAGCGATGGTCGATCTAGCTCGCCCTTCGCGTGAAAGAGACCCATGAGTGCGGATACGAGCCAAAAACGCTCATCCTTCTCCATCTGACGACCACGCTTCAGTTGAGACTGCGTCGGCCGACCACCGCTGTCAACCAAGGCCCTGTACTCAGCAGCCGCAGTTGCGGAGTCGAGATAATACTTCAGGTGACGATCGGCGTCCTGGTTTTCGCCACCTCGGACCGCGCAGAAATGTCCGCGCAGCTGACTGGGACGAAATGGAAGATATGTCGGATCTATTATGTCGTCGCTCACCGAACAAGCATATGATCCTCTTCGCGCGGTCGCGGCTATTCCGGCGTTTCCTCGCCCTCTCATGCCGCGGATCGGTCGTCACGGCTTGCTCTCGGCTACCAGCTTCGCGGATGTCCGAACCTGCCGATGAGCGTGCACACCGCCTTCAGGTTCCCGCGCGGTTCTCCGGCAACAGCCGCGATTGCAGGCCTTCGACCCCTCAGCGGCGAGCTTGAGCCCGACGTCGAGGTCGGCGGCCGCGACGATCCAGAAGCCGCCGAATGCTTCTCGTCTCCGGCCGACCTCTGTCACATGCTTCAGGTCGTGGCCGTCTCGTAGCGCGGGCGACCCGTGGTGCGGTAGGTCTGGATCGTTAGCCCCTTCGGGGTGGACCGCAAGTCGACCAGCTCGAGTCCTATGTCCGGGCCGGTGGCGGGGAAGAGCCGCGTGCCCTGGCCGACGACCACGGGATAGGTGAGCAGTACGAACTCGTCGACCAGCCGGTGGCCGAGCAGCCAGCGGATCAGGGTGCCGCTGCCCCACACTTGCAGATCACCGCCCGGCTCCGCTCTCAGCTCGCCGACGGCGGCCGCGACGTCACCGGACAGGACGGTCGTGTACGCCCATCGCGGGTCGGTGAGCGTGTTCGAGGCGACGTACTTGGGCCGCGTGTTCAACGCCTCTCCGACGGGGTTTCCCGGATCCATGCCTGCTCCCCAGGAGCCGGCGAAGATCTCGTAGGTCCGCCGGCCGAACAGGAACGCGTCGGCGCGCTGGAAGGCCTGGCTGATAAACGTCGAGGCCTCGTCGTCGAGCAGCGGCGGGGCCCACCCGAAGCGCTCGAATCCGCCGCTGCCGTCCTCGTCCGGCGAGCCGGCTTCGCGCCGGGTCTCTGCATCAATCCGTCGATGTCCCTGCGTCACTCCGTCGAGGGAGACGTTCGTGACGGTCGTCAGTTTCATGGTCGCAGTGCCCTTCGCGCTGGGATCGTTCGGTACGACCGGACCGTAGCGCCGATCTCATCGGTCGTGCACACATCTGCCGCCGACCGTTCGCTACGCAACGTCACGTCGCAGCGGGCGGCCCGGTGTCCGGTTGTGCCGATGTGCGGATGGTTCCGAGTGATCTTGGTCAAGTGGCAGTTAAGCTGACGTCACGCGCCTCATCGAGTTCGTCGGACTGCGCCGTTACGAGCTTGCAGCCTGCGCATCGTCATCGAGTTCGAAGCGGATTTGATCGGACCCGCAAGGAGTTTGCGTCCAGAGAGCGATAACGTCGGCCAGTCGATCGCGGAGCTGTTCCACTGTATCGCCGCGCACCCAAGAGGTGTTGTCGGCTGGCGGCACGGCCACGAAACTGCTGCCGTCATGCCTGACCATCACGTCATACGACGTCGATCCACCTGAAGTCGGGGGACGTATATGCGAATCAAGAGCAGCATTGATCAGTTCGTCCGCGATCGCATGGGGCTGTTCGCTCGACGATGAGGACAAGATCTGCCTGAATATTGCCGCTACGAGCCGGTCGAGTTCGCGAACCTGTTCGTCAGCCGGGCATCGCTGGCCGGCTAGGTTCCGGTGATCCGGCACCCGACCGTGAACGATGCTTGACCGAGAAGAATAGGCCGCTCTGACAAACTGAAAGACAGTCGCGGCGGACAAGCAAAGGGGCGCAAGCATGGCGGAAGCACGTCGACTCACCTTGTAACTGAGTGAATCTGCGCCCTCGGAAAACATCGATTCAAGTGCAATGACAAGGTCGACGAGGCGATCAGTAGAACGAGCCCGCGTGGTAGCCTCGCTGAATCGATGAAGGCCGTGCGCCACCCCGAGTCGCCTGGCCCGGCCTCCGAGAATCTGCTGAGCGAGCATAACGAACGTCGGAACGTTGTCCGGCGTGATGGTCGCCGGGTTATGCCACGCAAATAGGGCTGGCGGGCCGTATCCATTCGACGAGCCACCACTTGCGATGCCGCCGACTAGCTGCCCCGTCAATGTCGTGCCCAGCCGCACCTCGGCCGGCGTCAATATTCGCAGCACGGCCAACCAAGCATCGGCCGCCGCCTTAAGCGCCGATAGATCGGGCTCGTCTTCCTTCTGTGCGCTACGACCGAATCGACGTGGGTGAGAGTGTTCCATGGCCACAACCCACCGCGCAGCGTCATGGACGTGGGTGCTGTAGACCCGCGTCCGATTCTGGTTCGAACCTACATTCAATGCGCCCATCTCAAGCATCGCGCTGACTTCCTCGTCAGTCGCTCTCCGGACCGTAATGCCCGGTGCCAACGTCAGAGGTCCTGGCGCGGTGAACCCGACTACTGATGTAGCGACGAACATCGGGTCTGCGTCACGGCAGAACCAATCGGCCAACTCGTCGATGAGCTCCGCTAAATCCTGCTCGTCCGACCCATGTATCGCCTGATAACGCTCGATGGGGATAGCGACAATGCCGGATAGCAAGGCCCTGAAGTCTGGAACTGGATCAGTCGGTGCGTTCATTGGCTGGGTTATCAAACGACGGAGGCTCGGGCGACTCAAGACAAGAGCTTCAATCGCTTTGTACTCATCCCACTCGTCAAAGCTCGGCGGTGGATGGTGTACCTCAAGCGGCACGAATATGTCTGGCGCTTGCGGATGCGATCGCCAAGCACCAAAGCCCAAGGGGACCGTCGGCGCACCCTGCGGCTCCAAAGCATGGAGATACCTTCGTCCGAAGGCCATCAGCACTGCTCTAACAGCATCTCGATCGGTATTCACGGTCCCGGGGAGCGCGGCGGCATCTTCGCTCATGGCACCCATCATCCGCTCATGTCGCCTATTGGGCGCACAACTGGGTGACAACCCTGACGAGCGACAGCTACCGACCGTCCTTCCAGCGTGCAACCGCCTACGCGCGCTCGAACTCTTCGCGCGCCTCGCCCGTGTCGAGTTGCTCGCCGCGAGGGCTACGAAGCACGACCGATCGGGACGAATCTGGGCCCGTCGGCTCCTCGCTGACTTCTTCAAGTAACCACTCCGAAGATGTGATTTTGGAGACGTATAGGACTTAGTGCCCGACTTCACCCGGTCGAGGGACGTCATGACGGTCAAGTGTCGTAGCCGGCACCTACAGTCAGGGACGGCCGTAGCCGGTTGCCTACCCGCCGGCGACGGGGCATATCGCTCCCGCACCGTCCAGGTCCCGAAGGGTGTTAACACGTGCTTGACGAAGCAACGACAGCGATCATCATTGGAGCAGCTGGCAATATCGTTGCCTACATGCTCAACGGCCCGGCGGACGCTCTGCGCACCTGGGTGTCGAAGGTCTTTCGCTCCGGAGCGGCAGACCAGAGTCCTGCGCCCCTGCGGGCACTGGAGGAAGACAGCCTCGCCTTGGCGCAAGGTACGGCGTCCGAGTCCGACGTCAAGACGCGGTGGACCATTCTCCTCACGTCGCTTCTTGCTGCGCATCCCGAGCTGCGGAATGAGATCGACATGATGGCTACTACGCCCGTTCGGGGCGGAACGATCAATGTCGGATCACAACACAATCACGGCACTGGTACCTTCATCGGCGGCAACAATTACGGCGGCATCAATACCCCCTTCGCTGGAGGATCCCGGTGACGATCTCTCGGCAGGGCTACCCCGTCGCGCAGCATAACCATGGACCTGGCCTTTTCGTAGGTGGCAACGTCTTCGGCAACATCCAAGCGATGGACCCTAAGACGGCAGCGGCTCTCGAGAAGCTTTCCACCGATGCCCCGCAGGTGGCCGCCATGCTTGCCCGAGCCCTCGATGACGGGTTGATCTCACCAGAAGTTGCACGGGATCTCGCTGGTGTCGCCCGGAACATCAATGAGGACGTTGCTCTCTGGATCCGTGAGGGTGGCCGAGGCATCAACGAGGACACAGCCCAATGCCACTAACTTAGTGGGACGTCCGGTACTGTGGTTGGTGTGATTGGTGTTGCTGAGCGGACGGCGGTGCGGTTGCCGGACCGGATCGGGATCGGTGTGTTGACGTCGGCGTTCCCGCCGGAGCTGGTCGATT
>WNGL01012349.1_pt1 | contig 23273 bp, 11 predicted proteins | sample 5400591 | NCBI WGS metagenome assembly WNGL01 (sample SAMN13153377, study PRJNA577476) | soil metagenome | isolation source: 80 cm soil or saprolite under Garry oak tree replicate 1 | place: USA:California | collected 2016-06-15 | reverse complement strand
CCCGCGATGGCAAGTACCGCTCGCTCGGCGAGGCGCCTCATCCGTATATCTATCAGCCGCTGCTACAGTCCTACGATCCGAAAATGACTCTTGTGGTTCGCACCACGGGCCCGCCGCAGTCTGTCGCGACCGCAATGCGCGAACAAATACGCACGCTCGACGCGAACCTTCCAGTCGCGGACGTGAAGACACTACGTGACCAGTTGGATCTGTCACTATTCCCATCACGCGTCGCCGCGTGGACTCTTGGGGGCTTTGGTGTGCTCGCACTGCTGCTTGCCGCGATTGGAGTTTACGGAGTCGTTTCGTACTCGGTCGCGCAACGCACGCGGGAGATCGGCGTGCGAATGGCAATGGGCGCCAGGGAAAAGGATGTACTGAGACTTGTCCTGGGCGAAGGGCTGTTCGTCATCGCGGTCGGACTTGCTCTGGGATTGTTGCTCGCTGCCGCTGCGACTCGCGTGATAGCGGGCCTTCTCTACGGGGTGGAAGCGACCGACCCCCTGACGTTCGCGGGCGTGCCGCTGCTGTTGGGCTTCGTCGCGCTGGTCGCTTCTTACATCCCGGCGCGCCGGGCGACGAAAGTCGATCCGTTGGTCGCCTTGCGCTACGAATGACGATAGGAGGTGAGCTCGTGGAAACACTAATCAAAGACATTCACTACGGCATTCGAAGTTTGCTCGGCCGTCCAGCGTTCACTTTGATCTCGGTGATCACGCTCGCTCTGGGAATCGGGGCCAGCACCGCCATCTTTAGCGTCGTGCATGCGGTGCTGTTGCGCGCGTTACCTTACGGCAACGCCGATCGGCTGGTCATGGTTTGGGAAAACAATGGCCGCCGCGACCCCAAACAGCAGAATGTGATCAACCTCGGCAATTTCTTTGATTGGAAAGAGCAGAACCACGTTTTCGAAGACATGGCCGCGTTCATCGATCGGAACGCGAAGCTCACGAGTGACGGCGAGCCGGAAGAAATTCCCACCCAGATTGCCACGTCAAATTTCTTTTCGGTACTTGGGGTCAACGCGATTATGGGCCGAACGTTTACTCCGGATGATGGACAGCCAAATCAACCGGACGTTGTCGTGCTGAGTTACTCGTTGTGGCAACGCCGCTTCGGAGGCCAAAACGTACTAGGCCGTCATCTCACCGTCAACAACAGAGACGTCACAGTCGTCGGCGTCCTGCCCAGCAACTTCACTTTGCACATCGCCAAAACAGCGATGACCAACAGGCCTGCCGAGATGTGGAGGCCATGGCAGATCTCGAACAAGTTGCGCGAGCGTCAGGGCCGCTTCGCCAGCGCCGTCGGCAGACTCAAGCCCGGCATCACGCTCGAGCAAGCGCAGGCCGAGATGAATACGATCGCAACGCGCCTCTCACAGACGTATCCGGATTTCGATACCAATTGGGGAATTCTGCTCGTTCCCCTGCGGGCCCAATTTAGCGGCGAGATTCGCAAGCCCCTGCTCATCCTGCTCGGCGCTGTCGGATTCGTGCTCCTCATTGCCTGCACGAATGTGGCGAACCTGCTTCTGGCTCGCGGAGTCTCGCGGCAAAAAGAGATCGGAGTCAGAGTCGCCCTGGGCGCCGGTCGCGCGCGAATCGTCAGACAACTGCTCACCGAGAGTTTGATCCTGGCGACTGCTGGCGGCGCGCTGGGTTTGATGTTGGCGTGGCAAGGAACCGACCTGTTGGTGGCCATCAGTCCCGCTGAATTGCTCGGACCATCGAGTGTAAGAATGAATGCGCCCGTGCTCTTCTTCACGCTCGGCGTCTCGCTGCTTACCGGAATTATTTTTGGGCTGCTGCCGGCGTTTGAAGCAACGCGAGTCGATCTGCACGACTCACTCAAAGAAGGCGGCAAGAACATCGGTGGTGGCGCGCGCAGTCATAGATTGCGAGGCGCTTTCGTTGCCACTGAAATCGCTCTGGCCCTCGTGCTGCTTATCGGCGCAGGCTTGCTGATCAAGAGCTTTAGCCGCCTGCAAGCAGTTGATCCGGGCTTCGATGCGAGCAACGTGCTGGCGATGAGCGTCAGCGTGCCCCGCTGGAAGTATGAGACTGATCGCAAGACCATCGATTTTTTTAAACAAGCAGTCAGTCAATTACAAACGGTGCCGGACGTGGAAGCGGTTGGAGCGATCAGCTTTCTTCCCTTCAATGGACCACACTCGGGCACCGGCGTTGATATTGAAGGCCGGCCAAAATTGCCTCCCGGACAAGGACTAACGACGGGCGTCTGTGTAACGGATGCGAACTATTTCACTGCCATGAGAATTCCACTCATGCAGGGCAGGTTCTTTACTGATCAGGAAGCGACCGATGAGCGCCACGTGGTAATCGTCAACGAAAGATTTGCGCGTAAGAACCTGCCGGGCGAAAACCCAATCGGCAAACGGGTGACGATTGACATGAAAGACGAAAACGTGCCGAGCGAAATTATCGGCGTCGTAGCCGATAGCAAGCACATGGCACTCGATGGTGAGCCGGAGCCGATGGCCTATTGGCCACATCCGGAACTGACCTATCCGTCCATGACTTTCGTTATTCGCACTCGCGGTCCGGCCGAGAACATCGCCGCCGCCGCACGCAACGTAATTCATACGCTCGACCCGCAACAACCGATTGCCGAAGTCACCACCATGCGGCGTCTGTTGGCGAAGTCTATTGCGCGATCGCGATTCAACACAGTGCTGTTGGGCGTTTTTGCTTTTGTGGCGCTGGCACTCGCCGCGGTAGGCACGTATGGCGTCATGTCTTATGCGGTCACCCAGCGGACTCACGAAATCGGAATTCGCATGGCGCTTGGCGCCCGCGCGCTCGATGTCTTGCAGCTCGTCCTGCGCCGAGGCATGGCACTCGCACTCATTGGCGTGGTGGTCGGATTGGCCGCGGCATTCGCGTTGACCCGTTTGCTGAGCAGCTTGCTTTTCGAAGTGAAGACTACCGATGCCTTTACGTTCAGCGCCGTGCCCGTGAGCTTGATCGCTATCGCCTTGCTTGCGAGTTATATCCCCGCGCGACGCGCGACAAAAGTCGATCCTTTGGTGGCGCTACGTTACGAGTAGCACAAACGGCAGGGAGGACATTTTGATGGATTCATTGATTCGGGACCTTCGCTACTCGGTACGCATGCTGATCAAAAGCCCCGGATTCACGGCGGTGGCTTTGTTGTCTGTAGCCCTGGGCATCGGAGCGAACACCACAGTCTTCAGCGTGATCAATGCGGTGCTTTTGAAATCGTTGCCTTACAAAGATCCGAGCAGTCTGGTGCTGCTTTGGGGTGACACTAGAACAGAAGGCCACCGGAGAAAACACAATCAGGTCTCCGCAACCGACGTGGCTGACTTTCGTGCCCAGGCGACTTCCTTTGAAGACGTTTCCACCTATGGGAATTGGAACGCCATCATGTCAGGAGATAACGAAGCCGAGAGAGTGCCCGGGATTCAGGTCGGCGACGGTTTCTTCAAAATCATGAAAGGCAAGCCCTTGCTTGGCCGCGTCTTCACGCCGGAAGAACAAATAGACGGCAAGGACTTCGTCATTGTTTTGAGCTACGGACTCTGGCAACGCCGCTTCGGCGGCGATCCGAATATCGTTGGCAAAACAGTCTCGCTCAGTGGTCGCCCCTACAACATCGTCGGCGTCATGGATGCAGACTTCCAACCGCTGCCCTCGACTCTCGTTTATCCCGAGGGCCAATTCTACCGACCTGTGGCGGAGGCCTATGTCGACACGGACCGCGACTCGCGGCACCTGCGAGCCATTGCCCGCCTCAAGCCCGGAGTGACAATTGAACAAGCGCAAGCTGAGGCAAGTGTTATTGCCCAACGGCTCGAGCAGGAGCATCCACTAACCAACAAAGAGCAGGGCGCGCAGGTGGTCTCCATAACAGATGAGATCATCGGCGACATACGTCCGGCCCTATTGATGATCTTTGGGGCAGTGGTTTTCGTGCTGCTGGTCGCGTGCGCAAACGTCGCCAATCTGCTACTCGCGCGGGCCACCGTCAGATACAAAGAGATGACAATTCGCTCGGCCATTGGCGCGGGACGAAGCCGGATAGTTCGCCAGTTGCTGACTGAAAGTCTGCTGGTCGCGCTTCTGGGTGGCGGACTTGGTTTGCTGCTGGCGATCTGGGGCACAGGTCTGATCGAATCGGTCGGCTCAAAAATCAACCCTATGTTCCACGACATTCAGGTCGATATGCGTTGCCTCGCATTTACGTTCGGCCTCTCGATAGTCACGGGTCTAATATTCGGACTCGCCCCCGCCCTGCAGATCTCGAAGCCAAACCTGGCTGAATCACTCAAAGAAGCTGGACGCGGTTCGGGTCCTTCAGCAAGTCACAACCGTTTACGCGGCGTGCTCGTCGTCTCAGAGATCGCCATAACCCTGGTGCTGTTGGTTTGCGCCGGCCTTCTGATTCGAACGGTGATGCGACTGAGGAACGTCGACACCGGATTCAATGCCCAAAACATTCTGGCCATGAATATCGGCTTGCCCGGCATCAAGTATCCCAAGCCGGAAAATCAACTCTCGTTTTTCAAGCAAGTGACCGAACGCATTGCGGCGCTGCCCGGAGTCAAAGCGGTGGGCACCACCAGCGTGCTTCCGCTCAGCGACAACTTTGATGGGCGCGGACTTGCAGTTGAGGATCATCCCAAGCCTCGCGGCGAAGAGATTACCGTCGATTTGTACATCGCCACACCGGGTTACCTGCGGGCAATGGAGATCCCCTTGCTGAAAGGGCGTTCAATTTCTGAGCAGGACGGTACCGAATCATTCAAAGTCGCGCTGATTAACACCACGATGGCGCAGCAGTTGTGGCCCAACGACGATCCGCTGGGCAAACGGATCAAGTTTCCGGGCAATGAGAAGAATCCACAGCCGTGGCGCACTATCGTCGGCGTTGTTAAAGATGTTTCCCAATACGCGTTGGATAAGAAGCCGCCGATGCAAATATATTTGCCGCTGGAGCAGTCTCCTATCTCCTTCAACACAATAGTCGTCAGGACTGCAACTGAGCCGACGGCCATGATTAATGCTGTACGACGCGAGGTCCTGGCGGTCGATAAGGACCAGGCAGTTTTTAATGTGACAACGCTCGCTCAGTTGATGGGCGAATCCATCTTGGTTAGAAGATTCCTCATGCTTTTGCTGCTGGTCTTCGCGGTGTTGGCTTTGATTCTGGCGGCGGTAGGAATCTATGGAGTCATGTCTTATGTCGCCTCGCAACGAACCCATGAAATAGGCATACGAATGGCGCTTGGCGCCCAAGCCAGTGACGTGCTGAAGCTGATTATCGGAAACGGAATGGCTTTGGCGCTGATCGGCGTTGCGGTGGGCCTGGCAGGCGCGTTTGCGCTGACGCGTTTGATGGCGGCGCTGCTGTTTGGCGTGAGCGCGACCGACGCGGTGACATTTGTGACGGTCTCGGCCGGCTTGATCGCCGTCGCGCTGGTCGCTTGTTTTATTCCGGCGCGGCGCGCGACGAAAGTCGATCCGCTGGTGGCGCTGCGATACGAGTGAGGATCGTCCTTTTGTGCGATTGAGGAGAGTTGCAATGAATAGGTTGTGGCAAGACTTGAGATATGCAACGCGCAATTTGCTTGCGCGACCAGCTTTTGCGTTGGCCTCAATACTGTCATTGGCGCTCGGCATCGGCGCCTGCGCGGCGATCTTCAGCATCGTCGATGCGGTGCTCCTGCGCCCGCTGCCGTATCCGGACGCGGCGCGCGTCGTCGAACTCAAGGAGATTAGTGCGAAAGGCACGCGAATGAATTTTGCCGAGCCGAACTTTGCCGACTTGCGCGCGCGCAATCATAGTCTCGAAGCGATGGCCCAATATAACGCGGCAAATGCATCGACGATGCTGAAGACGGTTACGATCGTGGGTGCCAGTAAACCGGAGCGCGTGCCCGTTTATGCGGTCTCCAGCGAGTTCTTTGGCGTCCTTGGCGTTGCGCCTGTCGTCGGGCGTGGGTTTCTGCCTGAAGAGCTCAACTCAGGTACTCCGGTGGCGATTGTCAGTTACGGATTCTGGCAGCGATCGCTGGGCGGCAAGACCGATCTCGCGGGCACGACTTTGCGGATTGATAATCAAAGCTTCGCCGTCGTCGGGGTAATGGCGCGCAATCTGGGTTTTCCAGAAGCAGCGGATGTCTGGGTGCCGCGCGAGATGTTTCCGTCCGAAACTTCCCGCACGGCGCACAACTGGGGCGTCATTGCCAGGCTGCGTCCTGGTATATCACTGGCTGCGGCTCGCGCGGACGTGAGCGCAATTGGCAAACAACTGAAAGTTGAGAACGGCGAGGGAACGTGGGCATCTGATTTTGCGCTGATCCCTTTACAGGAGTACGTGGTCGGTAGCGTCCAACCGGCCTTGCTGGCAATTCTCGCCGCAGTTGGCTTCCTGTTGCTGGTCGCGTCGACCAACGTCTCTAATCTGCGCCTCGCGCAAATGACTGCGCGTCAAAAAGAGTTTGCAGTGCGCGCCGCGCTGGGTGCCGGACGATTGCGGCTGGCCCAACAGTTCCTCACCGAGAATTTGCTGCTGGCCGTCCTGGGTGGCGCAGGCGGGGTGCTGCTTTCATTCTTCGGCGTCGATCTGATGCTACGTTTGAACCAGGGAAATCTGCCACGCGCTGGCGAGATAAGTGTCAACCCGCGGGCATTCTCTTTCGCATTCGCTCTGTCTGTCTTGATCGCAGTAATGCTGGGAGTTGTGTCGGTGCTGCACTTCGCGCACAGGGATTTGCAAGACGGACTGAAAGAATCGGCGCGGGGGCAGACGGCGAACGTCGCCAGCAGACGTCTGCGTGGTTTCTTCGTAGTCGCGCAAGTTGCGCTGACTCTGATTCTGCTGGTGGGCGCCGGACTGCTGGGCAGAAGTTTCGTGCAACTGCTGCGCGTTGATCCAGGCTTCCGTCCCGACAGCGCCGTCGCGATGAATCTGTCGCTGCCTGCACCTAACGATAGGGGTTTCGTTGCGCTGCCTACATCTGACGATAAGAATCAACAGCAACGAAACCGCCTCTTTTATCAACAACTGCTCGAACGACTTGAACAACTGCCGGGCGTCGTCGCTGTCGGTGGCACCAACGCGTTGCCGCTCACCGACACGGGCGCGGATGGGAGGTTCCTGATTGATAACGATCCAACGCGCACGGGCCACGCCGATTACAGACGCGCCAGTTCCGGCTATTTCGCCGCCATGGGCATTCCGCTTCTGCGCGGTCGCGTCTTCGATTCGACCGATGGCCCAAATGCGCCGCCTGCCGCAGTAATCAGTCAAGCGCTCGCGCAAAAATATTTTCCAGGCACAGACCCGATTGGCAAACACATCCAGTTCGGCAACATGGATGGCGACGAACGTCTCTTAGAGATCGTCGGCATGGTGGGCAACGTGCGCGAAGGGCTCGACGACGTACCCGCGCTAACTATTTATGCCAACGCTTTTCAGCGACCGCAGGCTTACGCGCTGTCTATCGTCGTTCGCGCGCAAGCTGATCCCGCAACCCTCGTTCCGGCCATGCGACAAACGACGCGATCGCTCAATCCGGAGCTGCCGATGACGTTTCGTACGCTCGGCGACATTTATTCGGCGTCGCTCGATGTACGTCGCTTCAGTTTCGTGATCTTCGGTGTTTTTGCCGCGGTTACGCTCATACTCGCGATGCTGGGTCTTTACAGCGTCATCTCTTACACAGTCGCGCAACGCACCCGTGAAATCGGAATCCGCCGCGCATTGGGCGCGCAAGGTCGAGACGTGCTCGGGCTCGTGGTGCGGCGCGGTATGACGCTGACGCTCTGCGGCGTTGCGTTTGGGTTGGCTGGCTCATTGGCGCTGACGCGTTTGATGACGAGTCTGCTTTTCGGTGTGACCGGTCACGATCCGGCGACGTTAGCGGGCGTGACGCTTCTGCTTGCGACCGTGGCACTCATCGCCTGCCTGGTTCCGGCGCGGCGCGCCACGAAAGTCGATCCACTGGTGGCGCTGAGGTACGAGTAGCAGTAGCGACCGGAGGTGATCACATGAATGGAATCTGGCAAGACTTACGTTTCGGCGCACGTATGCTGCGCAAGAGTCCCGGCTTCACGGCGGCGGCTGTGCTTTCACTGGCGCTGGGCATCGGCGCGAACACTGCCATCTTTCAATTGCTCAACGCCGTGCGTTTGAAGACCCTGCCAGTCGCCTCGCCACACGAATTAACCGAGGTTCGCATTGTCGATATGGATAAGGCGCGCGGGAGTTTCAGTGGGCGCCATCATGCGGTCACCAATTCGGTCTGGGAACAGATCAGAGATCGACAGCAAGCCAGGCGGATTCAACCTGGCCCAGGGTGGCGAAGTTCGGATCGGCAGAGCGCTATGGGTTAGCGGAAATTTCTTCGGTGTCCTCGGTGTGCAACCGATGCTTGGTCGCGTTCTCACTCCGAGCGACGACACTAAGGGTTGCACGGCTCCCGGCTTGGTCATCAGCCACGGATTCTGGCAGCGCGAATTCGGCGGCGCATCCGACGTGATTGGCCGCAAGCTTACGCTTGCCGATCACTCGCTGGAAATTATTGGCGTCACGCCGCCGAATTTCTTTGGTCTGGAAGTCGGCAGAAATTTTGATTTCGCGTTGCCGATCTGTGCGGAGAAAGCGCTGCGCGGCAAGAACAGTCGTCTCGATTCAGGCACGAGCTGGTGGCTGATGGTCACTGCTCGTTTAAAACCAGGCTGGTCGCTGGCACAAGCGAACAGCAGTTTACAGTCGATGTCAGCGGGACTTTTTCAAACAACGCTGCCCGCAAACTATCCGCCCGTGAGCGTGAATGATTATCTCGGGTTCAAGCTCGAAGCCGTGCCTGCCGCGTCGGGCTATTCATCGCTGCGCGAAGATTACGAACGTCCACTCTGGCTGCTATTGGCTATCGCCGGACTGGTTTTGATCATCGCGTGCGCCAACCTCGCGAATCTTCTAATGGCGCGCGCCAGCACGCGCGAGCGGGAGATGGCCGTGCGACAAGCGGTCGGTGCTTCGCGAGCCCGGCTGGTCCGTCAGCTCCTCGTCGAGAGTCTCTTGCTGGCTCTGATCGGAGCCGGACTGGGCGCGTTGTTAGCCCAAAACTTGAGCCGATTCCTCGTCTCCTTCATCAGCACCAGTGGTGACGCCATATTTTTGGACCTCGCCTTCGATTGGCGGATGTTGGGTTTTGCCGCCGCCGTGGCCGCCTTAACGTGCATTCTATTTGGCTTGACGCCGGCGTTGCGAGCCACTCGCGTGAGCCCGGGCGCGGCGATGAAAGTCAGCGGCCGTGGACTCACCGCAGGTCGCGAGCGATTCAGTCTGCGGCGCGCTTTGGTGGTGGCTCAAGTCGCACTCTCGCTGGTGCTGGTTGCCAGCGCCCTGCTCTTCACGCGCAGTCTGAACAAGCTGCTGACAGTTAATACAGGATTCCAGCAAGAGGGAATTTTGATCACGCAAACGGGATTCGGCCGTTTGAATTTGCCACCCGAGCGGCGCTTAGCTTTCCGTTGGCAACTGCTCGATCGAATAAAAACGATCCCGGGAGTTGACGCCGCCGCTGACGCGCGCATAGTTCCGCTCAGTGGGGACTCAACTGATAACAAGACCTGGCTCGAAGGCGCGGGTGACCAAAAGTTAGACACCAACATAACCTGGGTTGGTCCCGGCTACTTCGGAACACTTCGCACGCCGCTGCTTGCGGGTCGCGATTTTGATGAACGCGACTCAGATAACGCGCCAAAGGTTGCCGTCGTCAATGAAACCTTCGCGCGCAAGCTCTTGAACGGCGCAAATCCCGTGGGCCGACGCTTCCGGGTCGAAGCTACGCCAAACGATCCCGAAACTGCATACGAGATTGTTGGCCTGGTCAAAGAAACTAAGTATCAGGACCTGCGAGAGGCGTTTGGGCCGATCGCTTTCTTCCCTACTTCGCAGGAGCAGCGACCTGACGCCGGGGGACAGTTTCTGATTCGCACCAGCCTCCCGCAAGGAGCAATCACTGCGGCCGTGAAACGCGTGATCGCAGAAGTCAATCCAAACATCAACGTCAGTTTTCAGGGATTCAAAGCGATGATCGAAGAATCGCTGCTACGCGATCGTTTGATGGCTACGCTATCCGGTTTCTTCGGACTGCTGGCTCTGTTGCTCGCGAGTGTTGGGCTATACGGCATTCTCTCGTACGGCGTCGCGAGCCGGACCAACGAAATTGGTATTCGCATGGCGCTCGGAGCGCAATCGCGAAATGTGCTGTCGCTGATCTTACGCGAGGCAGTGTTGCTGGTTCTGATCGGCGTTGCCGTGGGCTTGCCGGTAATCTATGCCGCGACGCGATTCGCTGCGACGCTGCTCTTTGAGCTTAAACCGACCGATCCGCTGTCGCTAACTTTGGCGGGGCTCTTGCTGTTTGCGGTTGCGATGTTGGCGGCTTATCTACCGGCGCGCCGGGCGACCAAAATCGATCCATTGGTTGCATTGCGCTACGAGTGAGGATGCGAATTTCGAATTGCCGGTTTGCGAATTGACAGGATGAACCCGATTCGACGGTTGAGTGAGACTATGGAATCGATAATAAAAGATATTCGCTACGGCCTCAGGAGTTTGCTGAAGCGTCCGGGCTTTGCAATAGTCACAGGGAAGGGCGGGATGGGAGTCTCGCCGCCGAATCTTTTGGATTTTCAGCAACAGAACCATGCGTTCGAGAGTGTTGCCGGATACTCCGGCGGCAGTTACATCTTGACCGGCGCCGGCGAACCTCTCCGCGTTCAGAGCTGCGTCATCTCTCATGAGCTGTTTTCGGTCCTTGGAGTGAATCCCTTAATTGGCAGAGGTTTTTTCGCGACCAGAGGACATGGTCCAACTCAGAGGCGCTCACTATCTCGACGTCGTCGGGCGAGTCAAGCCGAACGTCTCGCTCGCCCAAGCACGTGCCGATCTGGAAGTCATTGCCTCGCGCATCGCGCAGCAGTATCCCAAAATGGTCAGCGGCAAAATTACCGTTGTGCCATTGAAGCAGGATCTCGTGGGCCAGGCCCAGCCTTATCTGCTGATGCTGGCAGGAGCCGTCTTGCTTGTTTTGCTTATTTCGATAGCGAACGTCACCAGTTTAATGCTCGCTCGCGCCGCCGAGCGTCAGAAAGAGATTGCGCTGCGAACGGCGCTCGGCGCGAGCAAATCGCGCGTTGTTCGACAATTGCTCACAGAGAGTCTGATTCTATCCCTTATTGGCGGACTTGCCGGAATTGTCCTGGCGGATTGGGGCACGGGTTTGCTCGTAGCGATCGCGCCTGGAGATCTGCCGCGTTTGCACTCTGTTCAGGCCGACGGCCGGATGTTGCTGTTTGCCCTCGGAACTTCCGTCATCAGCGGAATTCTCCTGGGATTGATTCCCGCCTGGCGAGCCGCTGCTTCGGATCTTCACACGACCCTCAAAGAGGCAGAGACGAGGAGCGCATCGGCGCCGCGACAGGCGTTGCGCAAAGCGCTCGTCATCAGCGAAGTGACCCTGGCGCTCGTCTTATTGTGCGGCGCTGGTCTTTTGATTAGGACCCTTTGGAAATTGAATGCGGTAGATCCCGGTTTCGATGCGGAAAAAGTTTTGGTGGCCGAAGTGATCCTGCCCAAATCGAAGTATCCCGACGCCGGGCGCCAAACAACTTTCTTTCAACAACTAATCGAACGCATCAAGGTCTTGCCAGATGTCGAGTCCGCCGGCGGCACCAGCAACCTTCCGCTGAGCGGAACGAATATGGTTTTCCTGGCCTCAGTCGAAGGGCGATCCGATAGCTCTTTTCCCGCCAGCTTCCGCGCGGTTAGTCCTGATTACTTCCGCACGATGCGAATTCCTTTACGTAAGGGCCGCTGGTTCGACGATCATGATAGGCCTGACACTCAATCGGTGGTGGTGATCAACGAAACGATGGCCCGCCAGCTCTGGCCCAATGAAGGGCCGCTCGGCAAGCGCATCAGACATGGATTCAAGGAACAAGTTGCGGAAGTTGTGGGCGTCATTGGCGACGTAAAGTATGCGGGTCTCGATCAGCAAAGCAAGCCAGAAATGTATGCGCCGTTCTCGCAGCGACCGTGGCCTTTCATGCGTATTGTTGCCCGAACCAAATCTGATCCATCGCTCCTGGCTGCCGCCATTCGCGAAGTCACCAGGGCCATCGACAAAGATCAGCCAGTTGACAAGCTCACAACGATGTCGTCAGTCGTTAATTCATCAATCGCAACGCCTCGCTTTTATATGCAATTGCTTGGGACGTTCGCAGCGCTCGCGTTCATTCTGGCCGCGGTTGGCATTTACGGAATCGTCTCTTATTCAGTCGCTCAACGGACGCGCGAGATTGGAATTCGCGTTGCCCTGGGCGCGCAAAATCGTGACGTGTTGGGACTCGTATTGAAAGAGGCTTTGCATTTGACGCTCGTCGGAGTGGCCTTGGGCCTGATCGGCGCCTTTGCCGCAACCCGGGTTTTGACGAGTCTGCTGTTCGAAGTGAAGCCTACGGATCCGGCGACATTCATTTGTCTATCGCTTTTGTTGACTCTCGTCGCTCTATTGGCTGGTTACATCCCCGCGCGGCGAGCGACGAAAGTCGATCCGCTGGTGGCGTTGCGTTACGAGTGAGCGCATTCTTGCGATTTTTGATTGCCATTGCCAATTGGTGTTTGAAAGAAGCAATTGCTGTCCGCGACGGATAGAAAGGACAGCAATTCGCAATCGGAGATGATCTTATGGAAACATTCTTCAAGGATATTCGCTACGCTGTCAGGACGCTGTTGAAGCGACGGGGCTTTACTTCACTTGCCGTGCTCACCCTGGCGCTGGGCATCGGCGCATGCACGGCAATCTTCAGCGTCGTTAACGGTGTGCTGTTGCGATCTCTGCCTTATCCCGAGGCTGAACGTCTTGTGGAACTCCAGGAAGTGACTCCGTCGGGAAAGCGAATTTCGTTCGCCGAGCCGAATTTTCTCGACGTCCGCGCCCGCAGCCGCACGCTCGAGGGGGTCGCGGAATATAGCGGCGGAACAGCGACCGTTACTGGAGGCAGCGAACCTGTCCGCGCAATTACTCTTCGGGTGTCCGCCGACTTTTTCCGGGTCGTCGGTACCCAGCCGTTTCTTGGCCGCACCTTCGCTAAGGAAGAGAGCCAGCCGGGCGGCGCCCCCGTGGCCATCGTCAGTTATGACTTTTGGCGCCTAATATTAGGTGGAAAATCGGACTTGACCGGAACCGCACTGAGGATTTCTGACCGGAGTTTCAATGTGGTCGGAGTGATGCCTGCGGGCTTTGGCTTTCCGTATAAGACAGAGGTTTGGATCCCGCGAGAAATGTCTGTGCCCGAAACCTCACGCTCGGCCCACAACTGGCACGTTGTTGCCCGCGTCCTTCCTGCCATCAAGATTGAACAGGCGCGCGCCGAAGTCAGCACCATCGGCAAACAACTTAAACAAGAACACGGCAAGGACATGGACGCTGTGGATTTTGGGCTGATTCCACAGCAGGAATACATGGTGGGGAATGTTCGCGGCTGCATTTGGCGCGGCAGTTCATTACCGAGAACCTGCTGATGACCCTCGCTGCCGGTGCGTTAGGCGTCTTGCTTTCGTTTTGGGGGGTTGATCTATTAATTGGATTGAATCGGCAAAGCCTGCCGCGCGCAAATGAGATCGGAGTTGATATGCGAGCGATTGCTTTCACGCTGGGCCTTTGCCTGTTGGTCGCAATTGTCCTCGGACTCGTGCCGTTGCTTCGCTTCTCGAGCACGGACCTTGAAGGAAGTTTCAGGAAAACAGGGCATGGTCGTTCTGGCCAGGCGGGTCAGCGATTGCGAAGTTCACTGGTTGTCACGCAGATGGCGTTGACGCTGATCTTGCTGGTAGCCGCCGGGCTGGTGGGAAAGAGTTTCTACCGTCTATTGCAAATTGATCCAGGCTTTCGCACGGAAAGCGCTGTGGCTATGGAGCTGTCCCTGCCCAGGATTGGCTTCAATGAGAAACAGTACCAGGACTTCATGCAGGCGTATAAGCGTTTACTGGAGCACGGCGTTGCTCCTGAGACAACGGTCCAGCTCAGCGCGGAAGAGGAGAGACAAAGACTATTTCAGGAACAATTAATCGACCAATTGGGCCACCTGCCGGGCGTGAGTGCGGTCGGGACTATTAATCTACTGCCTTTGAGAGGAGACGGATCCGACGGAACTTTTCTAATTGATAACAACCCGGGAAGGAAAGGGGCTGCGAATTTTCGTCTGGCCAGTGCGGGCTATTTTGCAGCGATGGGAATCCCGGTCCTGCGGGGCCGAACATTCGATCGGAGCGATCAGCCCAACACGCCACCTGCCGCTCTGATCAGCGCGTCCATGGCTGGAAAGTATTGGCCAAACGAAAACCCAATCGGACAAACAATTCAGTTTGGAAACATGGACGGAGACCTGCGTTTGTTGCACGTCGTGGGAGTGGTAGGTGACGTGCACGATCGTGGAGTTGATGCCGACACTAGTCCCACTGTCTACGCTAATAGCCTGCAAAGGCCGCCGTCATCGAGCATGTCCGTAGTGGTTCGTGCTCAGGTTGATCCGGCGGCGTTAGTGGCGTCCATGCGTCAGGTAGTTCGATCTCTCGACTCGCAATTGCCGGCCAACTTTAAGACGCTCGATCAGGTCTTCGCCTCGTCGTTGGATCAGCGCCGCTTTAGTCTGGTGATCTTCGTTGTTTTCGGGATGGTAGCGCTGCTGCTCTCCGCGTTGGGCATATACGGCGTCACTTCCTACGCGGTCGCGCAACGCACGCAGGAAATTGGGATTCGCATGGCGTTGGGCGCGCGCATGAGCGATGTGCTGAAACTGGTGCTGAAAAATGGGATGTCGTTAGCTCTGATTGGCGCGGCGCTCGGAGTGGCTGGCGCTTTCGCGGCAACGCGAGTGATGTCGAGCCTGTTGTTCGGCGTGGCCCCGACTGATCTTACGACATTCACGGCCGTCGTGGTCGTTCTGGTCGTCGTCGCGCTCCTTGCCTGCTACATCCCGGCGCGGCGCGCCACGAAGGTCGATCCGCTGGTGGCGCTCAGGTATGAATAGATATCGTAGATGCGAATCAAGGTGGCGAGGCTGAGCGGGCTCGAATCGAATTGTGATCAGAGTCAGGGAGAAAGAGAAATGCACACGCTTTGGCAAGATTTGCGGTACGGCGTTCGAATGCTGTTGAAGAAACCCGGCTTCACTCTAATTGCCTTCTTCACGCTCGCGCTGGGCATTGGCGCGAACACGGCGATCTTCACCGTAGTTAATGCAGTGCTGTTACGTTCGCTACCTTACCCCGAATCCGAAAGGTTGATGGAGGTGGGACGCGCCTTTCCAGGCAGCGACTTCGGTTCGAACGTCAGCGAACCGAAGTTCGTCTTCCTGCGCGACCATAACCAATCGTTTGAAGCCGTAACTGCGACTGTGGGGATGGGATCGAACACCTATCTCTCCGATGAAGGCCAGACAGAATACATCCGCGGCTGGAGGGTATCGGCTGAATTCTTTCGCGTGTTGGGCGTCCTTCCCGCCCGGGGGCGCGGCTTCACGAAAGAAGAAGACAGCCCCGCCGGTGAACGCGCGGTGATTCTGAGCGACGGATTCTGGCGTCGTCGCTTCGGATCAGAAACTGGAATAATCGGCAAGACAATTACGCTTAACGACAACGCCTATTTGGTCGTAGGGATTATGCCTCCCGATTTTGAATACTTCGGGAATCAGGATGTCTTCGTGCCGATGGGCGTCAACCCGGCGAGTACGAATGAAGGGCACAACTGGACGGTCATCGGCCGTTTGCAGCCGGGCCTCACAGCAGATCAGGCCCGCTCGGAGCTGAATCTGGTATTTGAAAAGTTCCGCGCGACTTATCCGAAGCAGGTGCGAGAGAACGAAACCTTCGGCGTGCAAAGCTGGCAGGTGAATATGACCGGCAGTGTCCGGGAGTTGCTGTGGACTCTGCTTGGCGCAGTCAGCCTGGTGTTGCTTATAGCTTGCGCGAACGTCGCCAACTTGCAATTGACTCGAGCGGCGGCGCGGCAGAAAGAAATGGCGATTCGGATGGCGGTGGGTGGGGGTAGTTGGCGTTTGATTCGGCAACTGCTGACCGAAGGCGTGGTGCTTGCGCTGCTGGGAGGAGGCGGCGGTCTTCTGTTGGCGATCTGGGGATTGAATGCCACGCGAACGCTGCTGCCCGAAGGCATGATTCCGCGCGCTAACGAGGTCAGTTTGGATTGGCGTGTATTGGCCTTTTGTTTGGCGGCAAGCCTCCTGACGGGCATCGTCTTCGGTCTTGCCCCGGCGCTGCAGCTGTTGCGCGTGGATGTGAATGGTGCCCTCAAAGAAGGCGCGAGCAAGATCACCGCGGGCAATGCGCGCGGACGTTTGCGTAGCGGGCTGGTCGTTACGGAAGTCGCGTTGGCTCTGGCGCTCACGGTCGGCGCCGGCTTGTTGCTCAGGACTTTCGCCAATTTGCGCAACGTTGAGCCGGGCTTTGAGGCCCAAAATCTGCTGAGCTTTCAGATTTTGCCTCGAGGAAAGAACTACGAGACCGTGGCGAAGATCAATGATCTCTATTTGCGCGGGCTCGAAAGATTTCGCAGCGTGCCTGGGGTCGAAGCCGCCGCCGTGACCAACCAGTTGCCGCTCGATCAGTGGTTTAACTTGCCTTACAAGTTAGCCGGACAGAGCGAGTGGACTGGCGCGGCGGAGTACCGCCTGATTTCACCCGACTATTTCCGAGTGATGAAGATGGCCATGCGCCAGGGCAGACAGTTCGATCAGAACGACACGATCGGCGCTGAACCCGTCGTCATCGTCAATGAAGCGTTTGTGCGCCGGAACTTCGCCAACGTTGAACCGCTCGGCCAGCAACTGTACGCCGGCTTTGATCCGGCGATGCGTCGCGTCATCGGCGTGGTCAACGAGACGAAGCAGAGGAGTCTGGACGTAGCTGCGCCCGCGACGGTTTTCATCCCGTTGCCGCAAGCTCCCGAAGGGATGAGCGGGAATTTGCGGCAGTCCAGCTTTGTTCTGCGCACGACCGGCGCACCATTGTCGCTCATCACCGCGATCAGAAGTGAGGTGCGACAACTCGATCCCAGCTTGCCGGCGAGAAATCTTCGCTCGATAGAACAGTTGGTGGGCCGTTCAATTGCGCCGCAACGATTCAATCTTTCTCTACTGAGTTTGTTCTCGGGGCTTGGGCTGTTGCTGGCAGCAGTAGGAATTTACGGCGTGATGGCTTACAGCGTTTCGCAGCGAACACATGAGATTGGCCTGCGAATGGCCCTGGGCGCGCAAACCCGTGACGTGCTGAAGCTGGTCGTGAAGCAGGGTATGGCGGTGGCGCTGGTGGGTGTGGCGATAGGTTTAATTGCTTCGTTCGCTTTGACCCGGTTGATGAAGAACCTGCTCTTTGGTGTGAGCGTGACCGACCCGGCCACTCTTGCGGGCGTGACACTGTTGCTGACCTGCGTGGCATTGCTGGCCTGTTACATTCCAGCCCGGCGCGCAACGAAAGTCGATCCAATGGTAGCGCTGCGTTACGAATGATGATGTCGGAATATGCTTGGGTTTGATGGTCATCGACAAGCTCAAGCATATCGGACATAAGCAGGTTCTGGAGAAGGCGTGTGATGAGTACACTCTGGCAAGACATACGTTACAGCGCGCGCATGTTGGTCAAGCGACCGGGTTTTACTTTGGTTGCGGTCATCACGCTGGCGCTGGGCATCGGCGCCAGCACGGCAATTTTCAGCGTAGTCCATGCGGTACTCATTCGCCCCTTACCTTATAGGAATTCCGACCGCGTCGTTTGGCTTTCAAATCGCAACCCGGCGCTTGGGGTAAGCGGGACTTTCCTCAACGACGCTGACATTCTCGACTATCGCGATCAGGCCCAAAGCTTTGACCAGATAGCTTCGTGGGGAACTCTTCCGCTGAATCTCTATGGGGCGATCACCCCCGAGCGAGTCGAAGGAGTCTACGTTACGACGAACTTCTTTCAGACGCTCGGCGTCATGCCTGTGTTGGGGCGGGATTTCACGGAAGGTGAGGGTCATGAAAACAGTGCCATCATTAGCTACGCTTTGTGGCAGCGGCAGTTCGGTGGCAAACGAAGTGTAATTGGCCGCAAAGTGAATCTCGGCACTCGGGAGAATCAGTCCAGCACGATCGTCGGCGTGATGCCGGCTGAATTGAATTTTCCGCAAGGCGCTGATCTGTTTATAACCTCGGCGATCGATCGCGCCGATACGCCACGCGGCGGGTCACACAACTCACGAACGATCGCGCGGCTCAAACCGAACGTCACCGTAGAGCAGGCACAATCCGAAATCAGCGCGTTGGCTCGCCGGCAAGCTGAAGAATTCCCTGACACCAACGCAGGCTGGGATGTGGCAGTGATGCCATTCCGCGAATACCTGTTCGGCAGTGCGCTGACTGCCTTGCCGATGTTATTTGGCGCGGTCGTTTTCGTCTTATTGATCGCCGGCGCAAACGTTACCAATCTACAACTCGGGCGCGCAGTTTCACGGCGCAAAGAGATCGCGGTCAGGCTCGCGCTTGGTTCCGGTCGCTGGCGCATCGTGCGGCAATCGTTGGTTGAGAGTTTGCTGCTAGCCGTTGGGGGGACTGGCTTGGGCTTGGTCCTGGCCCAATGGGGACTAGCCGCCTTCCGCACGCTTGGGCCGCAATCCGTACCACGACTACGAACCGCTGCAATCAGTTTGCCAGTGCTGGAGTTTGCGGTGGGGGTCACTTTACTGACCGCCATCATCGTTGGCCTGGTACCCGCGCTGCAAACCTCGCGCTCGGACCTACAGAGTGCGCTCAAGCAGGGCAACAGCCTGGGCACAACCCCGCGGCGGTCGAATCACTTTCGCCGCTCGCTGGTCGTCACGCAGATGGCGCTGGCTCTTGTCTTGCTGGTAGGCGCTGGTCTCTTGATAAAAAGTTTTTGGAGACTTCAGGCCGTTACTCCCGGCTTTCAATCGGAAAATGTTTTGAGCGCGGGTCTTTCCCTGAGCTTTGGGGATTACCCTGACAGCGCACGCCGGGCATTGCTTTTTCGGCAAGCGACAGAGAAGCTCGCAGAGTTACCCGGAGTCACTTCAGTCGGCGCGATTTCTCATCTGCCCTTTGGGGGGCGGACCCTGCAGCAACCGTTCAGTATCAAAGGACAGTCGCCTCTCACAGCCAAGAACGAAGCAGTTGCGGACTATCGCGTTGTCACACCGTCGTTCTTTGAGACGTTGCATATCCCTCTGAAAAAGGGCCGCGGGTTCGACGAACACGACACTGCGGAGACGCCCCATGTTCTGGTCATCAATGAGGCCTTCGCGCGCACCTATTTTCCGGGGCGCGATCCGATTGGGGCGCGGCTCGAAGGCGACGCCGATTTTATCAAGGGTGAAATAGTCGGTGTGGTCGGCGACGTTAAGCACCGAGGCCTCGACGCCGAAGCTTTGCCTGCGTTTTACGTCTCGTACCGGCAATCGTCAACTTTTCCAATCATGAATTTTCTGGTTCGCAGTCAGAACGATCCGGCTTCTCTGACACTCTCGGTCCAGCGAGCACTCCAAACGCTGGATGCGCGCGGTGTCGTTTTCAACGTACGTCCCTTCGAAGACTTTGTCGCGGACTCGGTCACGCCGCGCCGCTTCAATCTTTGGCTGCTGGGAGCCTTCGCTGTGCTCGCCGTTGTTCTGGCCCTGGCTGGAATTTACGGCACGATGAACTACGCGGTCGCGCAACGTACGCGGGAGCTCGGTATCCGCGTGGCGCTGGGCGCTCAGCGCCGCGACGTTCTGAAGCTGATTGTCGGCGAAGGTATGAAATTGATCGTTGTCGGTATCGGTATCGGTGTGCTTGGCGCGTTTGCGCTGACGCGATTGATGAAGAGTCTGCTTTTCGCGGTTAGCGCAAGCGATCCGCTGACTTTCGTTGTCATCGCGTTGCTATTGATGAGTATCGCGTTGTTGGCATGCTGGTTTCCGGCGCGACGCGCAACGAAAGTCGATCCGCTGGTGGCGCTCAGGTACGAGTGATGATCTAAAGAAAGACGAGGTGATCGATGAACACACTTTGGCAAGACCTAAGATACGCGGTGCGAATGATGGGCAAGAATTTGAGCGTGACCGCGATTGTGGTGGTGGTGCTGGCACTGGGAATTGGCGCGAACGCAGCGATTTTCTCGGTTGTCAACGCGGTGCTCTTGCGACCGCTGCCTTATGCGGACCCTGACAAACTCGTGCGGCTCTCGGAAGACAGCCCAAATGTGCCGCAGATGTCCATCTCGTATCCGAACTTCCTCGATTGGCGCGAGCAGAACAAAGTTTTTTCCGGGATCGCTGCAATGCAGTTTCGCAGCCTCAATCTAACCGGCACGGATGAGCCGGAACGCCTGGCGGGAAGAGGAGTGTCGGCGGAGTTTTTCGACTTGCTCGGCATCAGACCCGCCCTGGGGCGCAGCTTTGCCTCGGAAGAAGACCGCCCGGGCGCCAATCCGGTCTGCATCATTAGTCACGGTTTGTGGGAGCGTCGCTTCGGTTCCGACTCTGCGATCATCAACAAACAAGTAACCCTGAGCGGCGCGAGCTACACGGTCATCGGTGTGCTGCCCGCAACTTACGCCTTCGGCACGCCAACCGACGTGTTCGTGCCGATCGGATTGCGCGCCGACGAGATGAAGGAGCGCGGCAATCATCCCGGCATCTACGCGATTGCGCGTTTGAAGCCCGGAGTGACGGTTGAGACAGCACGCGCCGAATTGATTGCCATGGCCCAGCGCATCGGCGTGCAGTACGGCATGAAGGGAAACAGCGCCACGCTTACGCCGTTGCACGAAGCCTTCGTCGGCGACGTGCGCCGGCCATTACTCATCTTGCTCGGCGCAGTCGGCTTTGTTCTGGCCATCGGCTGCGCGAACGTCGCCAACTTACTTCTAGCGCGGGCCGCGACTCGACAAAAAGAGATGGCGATTCGGGCGGCGCTCGGCGCGGGACGTCTGCGCATTATCCGCCAATTGCTCACCGAGAGCGTACTGCTCGGCTTGCTCGGCGGCATTATTGGATTGCTCTTCGCGTTGTGGGGTATTGACCTGCTTCGCTCCGCGACCGTTGATATCTTGCCAACAACGGCGGTGATGAAATTAGACGGCAGCGTCCTTATCTTCACGCTGCTCGTTTCGCTCGTGACTGGCATTGTGTTTGGTTTGGCGCCGGCCCTCGCCGTCGCCAAGTCCAATTTACACGACACGCTCAAAGAAGGTGGTCGCGGTTCGGGCCCCGGCGGACGGAGCGCATGGTTGCGCAGCGCGCTGGTTGTCTCCGAGGTCGCGCTTTCGCTGGTGCTCTTAGTGGGCGCCGGACTTCTGGTCAAGAGCTTCGTGCGCATTCTGGATACCGATGCGGGCTTCAAGCCGCAGAATTTACTCACGATGCAACTGGCGCTCAACGCGAAGCCGGATGAAGGCGCGAAGGTCCTCAACTTCTTCAACGACTTAAATGGACGGATCAAGGGATTGCCCGGTGTCGAGTCGGCGGCATTTTCAAATGGAATACCGCTGGGCCAAACAGCGGACACTTCGTTCGCCATCGTCGGGCGCCCAAAACCCGAACCGGGCAAACAACCGCAGACCATGCTTTACATCCCGAGTCCCGATTACCTGCAAGCGATGGGCATTCGCCTCATCAAAGGCAGGTTCTTCACCATGCAAGACACGCAACACAGCCCGCGGGTCGCCGTGATTGACGAAACTTTCGCGCGCCAGCAATTTCCCAACGAAGAACCGATCGGACATTACCTTGCGGGCGACGGCAAGGACAACCCTGACGCTGAGATTGTCGGGGTCGTGGCGCACGTCAAACACTTCGGCCTGGACGCCGACGAGCGAGTTCAACCACAACTGTATCTGCCTTTCAATCAGGCTCCCGACGACCTGCTGCCAATCCTGTCACCGCGAATGACTCTCGTCATCCGCACAAAGACGGACCCTTTGAGCCTGATCGCCGCCGTGCGCCATCAGGTCCAAACGCTCGATCCGAATCAACCCGTCTTCAACGTGAGCACCATGGAGCAGACGCTGGATCAATCGCTCGGCACGCAAAGACTTTCGATGAGCCTGCTTATGGTTCTTGCTTCGCTGGCCTTGATCCTCGCCGCGGTCGGCATCTACGGCGTAATGAGTTACACCGTCACGCAGCGCACCCACGAGATCGGTATTCGCATGGCTATCGGGGCGCAGCGGCGAGACGTTTTCAGAATGGTGATCGGACGAGGAATGGTCCTCGTCCTGTTTGGCGTTGCGCTGGGTTTGATCGGCGCTTTCAGTCTTACGCGTTTGATGAGGACCATGCTCTTCGGCGTCGCCCCAACCGATCCGGTAACGTTCGTAACTATCGCCATCCTACTGACGGGCGTGGCGCTGGTGGCTTGTTACGTGCCCGGTAGGCGCGCGACGAAAGTCGACCCGTTGGTGGCTCTGCGATACGAATGAAGTCAGTACCACCTGCGGTAGCGGGTGGTTCAATGCAATATCAGAGTCGACTTGAAAAAGAATTAAGGCACCAGCTTTGGCAGGTGGTTCTGACCTAGACGCCATGGAAACATTATTCAGCGACATTCGCTACGCGATTAGAAGTCTATTGAAGCGTCCGGGCTTCAGCGCGATCATCGTGTTAACTCTCACGCTCGGCATTGGCGCCAATACGGCTATTTTCACAGTCACAAATGCAGTGATGCTGCGCGTGCTGCCCGTGAGGGATCCGCAGCAGCTCGTCATCCTCTCGGATCCTGATTCACAGGGGTGGAGAAAGGGTTCGGAGACGGAAACCAGGACTCTTTTTTCCTATCATGAATTCGAGTGGCTGCGCGATCATAATCAAGTCTTTTCCGGCATCTTCGCCAGCAATAGCAACCTGCTCCGTCTGGACGTCGCGGATGCGAATGCAAGCCAGAGCAGCGACTCTACGCCTGCTCGCGTTAGTTTGGTGAGCGGCGCTTATTTTTCGGTTCTCGGAGTCAACGCTATTCGCGGCCGCACCTTCTCTGAGGATGTGGACAAGGCGCGAGACGCCAATCCCGTGGCAGTGATCAGTTATGATTATTGGAAGAACCATTACGCACTCAACCCGGCAGCGCTCTCCAGCAAAATTCGCATTCGTCAGACTACATTCGACATTATCGGTGTTACGCCTGAAGGATTCTCGGGCGAGACCGTCGGCCACGCAACAGACA
>WNGL01004458.1_pt1 | contig 23278 bp, 19 predicted proteins | sample 5400591 | NCBI WGS metagenome assembly WNGL01 (sample SAMN13153377, study PRJNA577476) | soil metagenome | isolation source: 80 cm soil or saprolite under Garry oak tree replicate 1 | place: USA:California | collected 2016-06-15 | reverse complement strand
TGAGCGTCAACGTGTGCAGCCGGGCCGAGAAGGACGCGATCGCCGAGCTGATCGGCAAGTTCCGGTTCTCCGCGGGCTTCGGCAAGACGCTGTCCCGCCTGGTCAGGCACGGCATCGGGGTGCACCACGCCGGGATGCTGCCCCGCTACAGGCGCCTGGTCGAGACGCTGGCCCAGGCCGGGCTGCTCAAGGTGATCTGCGGCACCGACACCCTCGGCGTCGGCATCAACGTGCCGATCAGGACCGTGCTGTTCACCTCGCTGAGCAAGTACGACGGCAACACCACGCGCCTGCTCCAGGCGCGGGAGTTCCACCAGATCGCCGGCCGGGCCGGGAGGGCCGGGTTCGACGACGCGGGCATGGTCGTGGTCCAGGCTCCCGAGCACGTCATCGCCAACGAGAAGGCGCTGGCCAAGGCCGGCGACGACCCGAGGAAGCGCCGCAAGGTGGTGCGGAAGAAGCCGCCGCCCGGCCTGGTTTCGTGGGGCCAGCCGACGTTCGACCGGCTGGTCGCCGCCGAGCCGGAGCCGCTGAGGTCGAGCTTCGCGGTCAGCCACGCGATGCTGCTCAACGTGATCGCCCGCCCGGGCGACGCGTTCGCGTCGATGCGGCACCTGCTGACCGGCAACCACGAGGACCGGCCGGCCCAGCGCCGCCACATCCACCGGGCGATCCAGGTCTACCGGGCGCTGCTGGCCGGCGGCGTGGTCGAGAGACTGGACCAGCCCGACGAGGCGGGCAGGATGGTCAGGCTCACCGTCGACCTGCAGGAAGATTTCGCCCTTAACCAACCTCTCTCGCCGCTCGCCCTGGCCGCCGTCGAGTTGCTCGACGTGACATCGCCTGACTACCCGCTCGACGTGCTCTCGGTGATCGAGTCGACTCTCGACGACCCCAGGCCCGTGCTCGCCGCGCAGCTCTTCAAGGCGCGCGGCGAGGCGATCGCCGATATGAAGGCCGAGGGCGTGGACTACGAGACCAGGATGGAGCGGCTCGAGTCGGTCAGCTACCCGCAGCCGCTCGCCGACCTGCTCGAGTCCGCCTACCAGATCTACAAGCAGGGCCATCCGTGGGTCGCCGACTACGAGCTCAGTCCCAAGTCGGTGGCCAGGGACATGTACGAGCGGGCGATGACGTTCAGCGAGTACATCGCCTGGTGCGGCCTGGCCAGGTCCGAAGGGCTGCTGCTGCGCTACCTCGCCGACTCCTACAAGGCGCTGCGCCGGACCGTGCCCGAGGAGTCCAAGACCACCGAGCTCGTCGACCTGATCGAGTGGCTCGGCGAGATGGTGAGGCAGGTCGACTCCAGCCTGCTCGACGAGTGGGAGCGGCTCGCCAACCCGGACGCGGCCGAAGCCGAGGCCGTCGGCCAGCTGGACGAGCGGCCACCGGCCGTGACCGGCAACGTGCGGGCGTTCCGGGTCCTGGTGCGCAACGCGCTGTTCCGCCGGGTCGAGTTCGCCGCCCTGCGCCGCTGGGACGAGCTCGGCGATCTGGACGCCCAGGCGGGCTGGGACGCAGACGCCTGGGCCGACGCGCTCGAGCCGTACTTCGCCGAGCACGGCGAGATCTCCACGGCCGCCGACGCCCGCGGCCCCGCAATGCTGATCATCGACGACTCGGACCAGCACCTCTGGCGGGTACGCCAGATCTTCGACGACCCGGCGGGCGACCACGACTGGGGCTTCTCCGCCGAGGTGGACCTGGCCGGCTCTGACGACGCCGGCGAGGCGGTCATCTGGGTCACCGCCGTCGGCCAGCTCTAACCCGCCCAGCAAGCGGGCGACCCCGGCAGGCCGCCCGGCCGCCCCGAACATCGATGTGGCAGCGATGTCCCGCACGGCGCAGTCCGGCGAACTTCGATGTGGCAGCGCTGTTCACCGGCGGACATCGATGTGGCAACGCTGTTCTGGGCAGCGCTCGCCGACGGACATCGATGTGGCAACGTTGTTCGCCTGGGCGCGCGGGCGGAGCGCGGCGGACCAGCGGGCGGGTCGGGCCGGCCCGACTCGCCCCGCCCCGCCGCCGGCCAGCACGCGGCACGCACCGCCGCGCTCACGCGAAGCGGGCGCCCACCTCGTCGGCGTCGACGATGCGGACGCCGAGCGGGAGCAGCGAGATCGGGATCAGCTTGAAGTTCGCCAGGCCCAGGGGTATCCCGATGATCGTCAGGCACATGATCACGCCGGTGACCAGGTGACCGACGGCCAGCCACCAGCCGAACAGGATGATCCAGACGATGTTGCCGATCAGCGAGCCAACGCCGGCGTCCCCGCGCGGCACCGTCGTCCGGCCGAACGGCCAGAGCACGTAGTTCGCGATCCGGAACGCGGCGATACCGAACGGGATCGTGATGACCAGGATGCACGCGACGATGCCGGCCAGCACATAGGCGATCGCCAGCCAGATCCCGCAGAACACCAGCCAGATCAGATTAAGGATCAACCGCACGTCCTGCCACCTCTGTCCTCGTCAGCCGACGCCGGGCAAGGCCAGGCCGAGCAGGCTGTCCAGCCCGACGGTCAGGCCGGGCGGCAGCGACGCGATCCCCCGTACCGCCGCCAGCACCCCCGGCATGAACGATGCCCGGTCGAGCGAGTCGTGCCTGATCGTCAGCGTCTCTCCGTGCCCGCCGAGCAGCACCTCCTGGTGCGCCACCAGGCCGGCCAGCCGCACTGAGTGCACATGTACCCCGTCCACGACCGCGCCACGCGCCCCGTCGAGCTGCGTCGCGGTCGCGTCAGGACCGTGCCCCAGGCCGGCGGCCGACCGGGCGGCGGCGATCAGGGCGGCGGTCCTGGCGGACGTTCCCGACGGCGCGTCGATCTTGCCAGCATGGTGCAGCTCGACGATCTCCGCCGACTCGAAGAACCGGGCCGCCCGCGCCGCGAACGTCATCATCAGCACGGCGCCGACCGAGAAATTGGGGACAACGAGAACCCTGGGCTTACTCGCTCCCGCCGCCCCGTTCGTGCCCGTGGCGCCCGCCACGATGTCGGCCGCCTCGGCGAGCCTGGCCCCGTCGAAGCCGGACGTCCCGATCACCGTGTTCAGGCCCGACCCCACGCACCAGGCCAGGTTCTCCATCACCGCCGCCGGGCTGGTGAAGTCGACGACGACGTCGCAGCCGCGCAGCGCGTCGCGCGAGTCGCCGACGTCGACCCCGGCGGCCAGCTCGAGATCGCCGGCCGACCGCACGGTCTGGCATACCAGCGATCCCATCCGGCCCTTGGCACCGAGCACTCCGACCTTGATCACCTTGCTCCTCCGTCGGTCAGGCGGCGACGGCCGCCGCGAACGAGTCGGCATCGTCGTAGGGACCCACGACGGCCAGCGCCTTCGGCTGGGACAAGATGGCGACGGCCACGTCGCGCACGTCGTCAAGGGTCACGGCGTCGATCCTGGCCAGGATCTCGTCGACCGGCTCGAGCTTCGGGTAGACGAGCTCGGACTTGCCGATCCTGGTCATCCGGGAGGCCGGGTCCTCGAGGCCGAGCACGATCGAGCCGCGCAGCTGGCCCTTGCCGCGGTCGAGCTCCTCCTTGGTCAGGCCGCCGTCGCAGACCTTCGCGATCTCCTCGGCGCAGATCGCCAGCACCTCGTCGGCCTTGGCCGGCAGGCAGCCGGCGTAGATGCCCCACATGCCGATGTCGGCGTGCTGGGAGTTGAAGCTGTAGACCGAGTAAGCGAGCCCGCGCTTTTCCCTGATCTCCTGGAACAGCCGCGACGACATCCCGCCGCCGAGTGCCGCGTTCAGCACGCCGAGCGTGAACCGCCGGTCTTTCCCTGATCTCCTGGAACAGCCGCGACGACATCCCGCCGCCGAGTGCCGCGTTCAGCACGCCGAGCGTGAACCGCCGGTCATCGGTCCTGGCCAGGCCGGCGCAGCCGAGCACCAGGTTCGCCTGCTCGATCGGCCGCGAGATCAGCCGGACGCCTGTGCCGGCGCCGACCTCTGGCCCGGCCCTGCCTGGCAGCCTCGGCGGGGTCGGCACCGCCTGCTCCTTCATGGCCTGCGCGAAACAGTGGCTGGTGAGCTCGACCACCTCATCGTGATCGAGCCGCCCGGCGGCGGCCACGACCAGGTTCTCCGGCGAGTACCTGGCCGCGTAGTGCTCGGCGATCTGGCTCCTGGAGATCGCGTTGATCGAGTCGACGGTGCCGAGGATCGGCCGGCCGAGCGGGGTGTCGCCGAACAACTGCCAGCCGAAGGCCTCGTGCGCGGTGTCGGACGGGTCGTCGTCGGTCATGGCGATCTCTTCGAGGATCACCGCGCGCTCCGCCTCGACCTCGTTCGGCTCCAGCAGCGACCCGGTCACCATGTCGGCCAGCACGTCGATCGCCAGCGGCAGGTCGGCGTCGAGCACCCGTGCGTAGTAGCAGGTGTACTCCTTGGCGGTGAACGCGTTCAGCTCGCCGCCGACCGCGTCGATCGCCGCCGAGATGTCCAGCGCCGACCGCCTGGCCGTGCCCTTGAACAGCAGGTGCTCCAGGTAGTGCGTCGCGCCGGCGTGGCTGAGGTCCTCGTCACGCGATCCGACGCCGACCCAGATCCCGAACGACGCCGACCTGACCGACGGCAGCGACTCGGTGATGATCCGCAGCCCGCCAGGCAGCACCGTGCGGCAGACGACGCCCTCGCCGTCGGACAGCCGCTCGGTGCCTGACCGCCGCCCGCCAGCGGTCATGAGTTGCCGGACTCGCGCTCGCGATACCTGGTGCGGTGGTGCTCACCGCCCCGGCGTTCACCACCTCGCCCGCGGTCGCCCCTCTCGCCCCGGTCCCTGCCCCGGTCGCCTCGGTCGCCTCGGTCGCCACGGTCGCCGCCGCCGAGGTCCTCGCCCGCCGCCTCGCGCTCGACGACCTCGACCGGCACCAGCGACAGCTTGCCCCGGTCGTCAACCTCGCGGATCTCAACCTGGATCTTGTCGCCCACCTTGATCACGTCGTCGACGTTCTCGATCCGCACCCCGCCGTGCAGCTTACGGATCTGGGTGATGTGCAGCAGCCCGTCCTTGCCGGGCAGCAGCGACACGAAGGCGCCGAACGCGGTGGTCTTCACCACGGTCCCGAGGAAGCGCTCGCCGACCTCGGGGATGTGCGGGTTCGCGATCGCGTTGATCGCCGTCCGCGCGGCCTCGGCGGAGGTGCCGTCGGTGGCGCCGATGTAGATGGTGCCGTCGTCCTCGATGGTGATCTCTGCGCCCGTGTCCTCCTGGATCGAGTTGATCATCTTGCCCTTCGGGCCGATGACCTCGCCGATCTTGTCGACCGGGACCTTCACGGTGATGATCCGCGGCGCGTGCTCGCTCATGTCGGCCGGCGCGCTGATCGCCTCGCGCATCACCCCGAGTATCGTCAGCCTGGCGTGACGGGCCTGCGTCAGCGCGGCGCCGAGCACCGACGCGGGGATGCCGTCGAGCTTGGTGTCGAGCTGCAGGGCGGTGATGACGTCCCTGGTGCCGGCGACCTTGAAGTCCATGTCGCCGAACGCGTCCTCTGCGCCCAGGATGTCGGTCAGCGTGACGTAGTTGCCGCCCTCGTAAATCAGGCCCATCGCGATGCCGGCCACCATGTCCCTCAGCGGGACGCCGGCGTCGAGCAGCGACATCGTCGACGCGCAGACCGATCCCATCGAGGTGGAGCCGTTCGACCCGATGGCCTCGGAGACCTGCCGGATCGCGTAAGGGAACTCCTCGCGGGTCGGCAGCACGGGGATCAAGGCCCGCTCGGCCAGCGCACCGTGCCCGATCTCGCGTCGCTTCGGCGAGCCGACCCGGCCGGTCTCGCCGGTCGAGTACGGCGGCATGTTGTAGTTGTGCATGTAGCGCTTGGTCCGCTCCGGATTGAGCGTGTCGATCATCTGCTCCATCCGTAGCATGTTCAGCGTGGTCACGCCGAGCACCTGGGTCTCGCCGCGCTCGAACAGCGCCGAGCCATGGACTCGCGGTATCACGCCCGCCTCCGCGGACAACTGCCTGATGTCGGCGAGCCCGCGCCCGTCGATCCGCACGCCGTCCCTGGTGATCCGCTCCCTGACCAGCTTCTTGGTCAGTGACCTGAACGCCCCGCCGATCTCGTTCTCGCGGCCCTCGAACTTCGCCGCGACCCGCTCGGTCACGGCCGCTTGGATCCGGTCTGTCTCGGCGCCTCGCTCCTGCTTGCCGGCGATGGTCAGCGCGGCGGCGAGCTCGGCCGACGCCTCGGCGGCGACGGCCTCGTAGACATCGGGCTGGTAGTCGGTGAAGACCGGGAACGCGGCAGTCTGTTTGGCCGCGGCGGAGGCTACGTGCTGCTGCGCCTCGCACACGGTCTTGATGAACGGCTTGGCTGCCTCGAGGCCCTGGGCAACGATCTCCTCGGTCGGGCCGACGGCGCCGCTGGACGAGTCGGCGATCAGCCGCAGCGTGCGCGGCGTGGACTCGGCCTCCACCATCATGATCGCGACGTCGCCGTCCTCGAGCACCCTGCTCAGGATGAAGCGCCATGATCGTCTCGACGACCTGCACCTCGTTGCGCAGGCCCTTGACGAACGACGGCCGCAGCGGCCGGTCGATCAGGCGGCAGGTGAGGATCGCGTCTTCCGACGGCCGGCCCTCACGACGGAAAAACGAGCCGGGAATCCGGCCCGCCGCGTACATCCGCTCCTCCACATCCACGGTGAGCGGGAAGAAATCCAGGTTCTCCTTGGGGTGCTTGGAAACCGTGGTCGCCGACAGCACCATCGTCTCGTCATCCAGGTAGACGACGGCCGAGCCGGACGCCTGCTTAGCCAGGCGGCCGGTCTCGAATCTGATCTTGTGTACGCCGAACGCGCCGTTGTCGATAACGGCTTCGGCGGTGTGCACACCCTCCATGGGGTGAGACCTCCTTGCATGAGGTCCCGCGTCCGCCCGCCGCCAGCGGAGCGTCGTCGGCGTCCAGTCTGCTGGACGGAAGCTGCCGACCGGTCTTCGATCGAAGCCCTCGGATCGGCCCTGCCGGCGATGAGCCGCAACGCAGGCCTATCCGAGAACCACTACCGAGGACCGGCCCTCAGGCACGCTGAGCGCTCCGGGCCGGGACTGCGGGACGTTTTCCGGTTGTTACCTCGGGTCTGGGTTCGTGGGGTGTTATTCAGTTGACAGCGGGCGATTCACCGCCCAAGTCCCCGACCACCAATGTAGCGCCAGCGGCCAGCGCAGCGCGATACGTCGCCGCCCGTGCACGCCCGAGCGCGTCATGTGGCTCGGGTGCATCCCTAACGGCGCAGGCCGAGCTTCTCGATCAGCGCGCGGTAGCGGTTGATGTCCTCGCGGGCCAGGTACTGCAGCAGGCGCCGGCGGCGCCCGACGAGCAGCAGCAGCCCGCGGCGGCTGTGGTGGTCGTGCTTGTGCACCTTCAGGTGCTCGGTCAGATCACCGATCCGCTTGCTCAGCACCGCGATCTGGACCTCCGGCGAGCCGGTGTCACCCTCACTTGTCGCGTGCGCGGAGATGATCTCCCTCTTTACTTCGCTGTCGAGCGGCACAGTTTTCCCTCTTGTCGTTGGCCATCGGTTCTGCTGCGGCGCGGGTACACGCGGGTATGCGTAATCCGCACCGAGCGGCGGGAGGGCGCGGGCGGAACTGCCCTGCACCCGGGTCGGCAAGCCGCATGAGGGCGCAGCGAGCCAGGCCAGATACTTCAGCCTCAGCTACGCTATCATGCCCGGCCGACGCGATTCGCCGCCGCGCCTTCGGGGCAGCCGGCTCACGACGGCGGACCCGTCGCACCGGACGCCGTCGGGCCGGACGCCGTCGGGCCGGACGCCGTCGGGCCGGGTAACGACGGTGTCACGGATTCGTACCGGGAACGATCATCTCGCGGGCGGTGTCGACGTCCCTGCGCATCTGCTCGACGAGCTCGTCGACGGATCCGAATTTGACCTGGTGCCGGATCCGCTCGGCGAACTCGACCGCCACATGCACCCCGTACAGGTCCAGATCGTCCCGGTCAAGCGCGTAGGCCTCGACGGACCGCTCCTCCCCGTCGAACGTCGGGTTGGAACCCACCGAGATCGCGGCCGGCCAGCGCTCAAGCTCGGTGCCGTCGGTGTCCAGGCTGGCCAGCCAGCCCGCGTAGACGCCGTCGGCAGGGATCGCCGTGTGCGGCGGCGGCTCCGCGTTCGCGGTGGGGAAGCCCAGCGCCCGCCCGCGCCGGTGACCGCGCACGATCACGCCCTCCACCCGGTGCGGCCGCCCGAGGTCGACGGCCGCGGCCGCCACGTTCCCGGCCGACAGCAGGTCTCTGATCCCGCTCGAGGAGACCGTGATCCCGTGGTCGGCCAGCAGCGGGACGCCCTCGGCGGCGAACTCGTACTTCTCGCCAAGCTCGGCGAGCAGCGCGACGTTGCCGGCCGCCTTATGGCCGAACCTGAAGTTCTCGCCGATCACGACGGCGGCCGCGTGCAGCCCGTCGACCAGCACGGACCGGACGAACTCCTCGGCCGGCAGCTGGGAGAACTCGTAGGTGAACGGCAGCACGCAGACTGCTGCGGCACCCAGCCTGCCGAGCAACTCGGCCCGGTACCTGGGCGTGCAGAGCAGGGGCGGATGCGATCCCGGGCGCACCACCTCGTCCGGATGCGGGTCGAAGGTGACGACCACGAGCCGCAGGCCGAGGCCGGCACCGACCTCGGCGGCCCTGGCCACGATCCGCTGGTGGCCGCGGTGCACGCCGTCGAACACGCCGATGGTGACGACGGACCTGCCCCAGGTCTCTGGTACGTCATGCAGCCCCTGCCAGCGGTACACCGTCAACGTCCTTTCCGCAGAACCGGCGCGCGCGGCACTCGCCGCCGCCCGGACTGCGGACGGCCGGCTCGCCGCCGCGGGCCGCACCTCGCGACCGGCCCGATCCGCGGCCGGCGCCTGCCGCTACCAGCGTAGTAAGTCGGTGCCGCGCTGCCCGACGCGCACCGTGACCCGGCGCATGACGACGCCATCAAGGCGCGAACACCGCCAGCGACCGCAGTTCCCCACCCCGGCTGACGAGCAGCGCGGTCAGGGTGCCGTCGGGGGCGAACGCGGCGACGGGCGCGTCCGCGGCCCGGGCGGTAGCGGCGGGCGTGTCGTGACCGGCCAGCACCGCGGCGGGCAGCCTGGCGCCGTGCGAGACGAGCCTGGCCTCGTCGGCGCTGAGCTGCACCGACCCGAACGCCTCCGCCGCCGCCTGCGCCAGCGGGGTGTACTCGAACCTCGCTGCGAGCTGGCCGAGGGTCCTCGCCTCGCCGATCAGGTACGGGCCGACCCTGGTCCGGCGCAGCGCCACCAGATGCCCGCCGGTGCCCAGCACCGCGCCCAGGTCGCGGGCGATGGCCCTGATGTAGGTGCCGCTCGAGCAGGTCACCGCGACGTCGACGTCCAGCAGGCCGTCGCCGGCCGGCCGGGTGGCGAGCAGATCGAGCCTGCTGATCGTGACCGGCCTGGCGGACAGCTCGGGAGCGGCCCCCGACCTGCTCAGGCGGTAAGCCCGCTGGCCGCTGACCTTGATCGCGCTGATCTGCGGCGGCACCTGGCTGATCTCGCCCTCGAACCCCGCCAGCGCCGCGCGCAGCTTCTGCTCGGAGACGCCGCTCACCGGCCTGACGGGACTGGCCGGCGGCAGGACGTCTCCATCGGCGTCGTCGGTGTCCGTCGAGTGGCCGAGCCTGATCGTCGCCGCGTACTCCTTCTCGGTCAGCGCGAGGTGTCCGAGCAGCCTGGTGGCCTTCTCGACCCCGACCACCAGCACCCCGGTCGCCATCGGGTCGAGCGTGCCCGCGTGCCCGACCCGGCGCGTGCCGGCCAGCCGCCGGATCCGCGCGACGACGTCATGCGACGTCATCCCGCCTGGCTTGTCGACGATGACCAGCCCGGACTCGGCCACCAGGTCAGCCACTTCCGGCGACCGTCACGGCGCTCGCCGCAGCGGCCGCGGTGCTCTCGGCGCTCTCGGCGGCCGGCTCGCCGCGCGTCACGGCTGCTCGTCCTCCGGCTCGCCGGTCTCGCGGTACGGGTCGGGATCGCCCGCGTGCACGGCGCCGGCCCGGTTCGCGGCGAGCCGGGCATCGGCTTCCTTCGCCCTGGTCACCAGGTCCTCGATGGAGCGGGCACCCTCCTGCAGCGTGTCCCGCTCGAACGTGATCGACGGGGTGTGCTTGAGCCCGGTCTGCCTGCCGACCTCCGAGCGGATCAGGCCGGTCGCGCTGGCCAGGGCCGCCGCCGTGGCGGCCGTCTCCTCGGCCGAGCCGTAGACCGTGTAGAAGACGGTCGCGTCGCGCAGGTCGCCGGTCACCCGGGTGTCGGTCACCGTGACGAATCCCAGCCGCGGGTCCTTGACCCTCCGCTCGAGCATCTCCGCGACGATCTGGGTGATCCGCTCTCCGAGCCGCCGGGCCCTCGCCGGGTCCATCCTGCTCACTCTCCTTCGTCGTTGAACAGCCGCTGCCGCGCGGACAGCAACTCGATGCCCGGGCGCGCGGCGACGAACCGCTCGCAGGCCTCGAGCACCTCTGCGGCGTGCATCGCCGTAGAGGTCACCACGGCTACGCCGATCTCCGTCCTGCGGTGCAGGTCCAGGTGCCCGGTCTCGGCGACCGCCAGGCCGGGGAACTTCCTGTGCACCTCGGCGATCAGCGGCCTGACCTCGGAGCGCTTCTGCTTCAGCGACCTGACATCGCCGAGCAGCACGTCCAGTGTCAGCGCACCCACGTACACGCCAGCGCCCCTTCGTCACCGCCTCGCGCGCCCGCCACGGGATCGGGCAGCCAGGTCACGGCCGGCCCGCGAGCGGGCCGGCCCCGCTGCCTCAGGCCCGCGGCTTCTCGCGCATCTCGAACGTCTCGATCACGTCGCCGACCTTGACGTCGCCGTAGCCGAGTCCGATACCGCACTCGAAGCCCTCGCGGACCTCGGTAGCATCGTCCTTGAACCGGCGCAGCGACTCGATGGCGAGGCTGTCCGAGACCACCACGCCATCCCTGACCAGGCGGGCCTTGGAGTTCCTGGTGATCGTGCCCGACCGGACGATGCATCCGGCCACGTTGCCGATCCTGGGGACCCGGAAGACCTCCCTGACCTCGGCAGTCCCGAGCTGCACCTCCTCGAACTCCGGCTTCAGCATGCCCTTGAGCGCGGCCTCGATCTCTTCGATCGCCTGGTAAATGATCGAGTAGTACCTGATGTCCACGCCTTCGCGCTGGGCAAGCTCGCCCGCCCGGCCGGCCGGACGGACGTTGAAGCCGATGATCACGGCGTCGGAGGCGATCGCGAGGTTGACGTCGTCCTGGGTGATCGCGCCGACACCGCGGCCGATCACCCGCAGCACGACGTCCTCGCCCACGTCGATCTTGAGCAGCGCGTCCTCCAGCGCCTCGACCGAACCGGACACGTCACCCTTGATGATCAGCAGCAGTTCCTCGCGCGCGCCCGACTTGAGCGCGGACTCGAGGTCCTCGAGCGTGACCCGCGGCCGTCGCTGGGCGAACTGGGCGGTCCGCTCCCTGGCCTCGCGCCGCTCGGCGATCTGCCTCGCCACCCGGTCGTCGTCGACAACCAGGAAGCTGTCGCCGGCGTCGGGCACCGCCGTCAGGCCGAGTACCTGGACCGGCCTGGACGGCCGCGCCTCCGCCACCTGCTCGCCACTGTCGCCCAGCATCGCCCTGACCCGGCCGTGAGCGTCGCCGCAGACGATCGAATCCCCGACCTTCAGCGTTCCGCGCTGCACGAGAACGGTCGCCACGGGCCCGCGCCCCTTGTCGAGGTGGGCCTCGATCGCGACACCCTGAGCCTGCTGGTTCGGGTTGGCGCGCAGGTCGAGCTCGGCGTCGGCGGTCAGCACGACCGCCTCGAGCAGCTCCTTGATGCCCGTGCCGTTCCGCGCGGACACGTCGACGAACAGCGACTGACCGCCGAACTCCTCGGCGACCAGGCCGTACTCGGTGAGCTGAGCCCGCACCCTGGCCGGGTCGGCACCCTCCTTGTCGATCTTGTTGACCGCCACCACGATCGGCACGCCTGCCGCCTGGGCGTGGTTCAGCGCCTCGGTGGTCTGCGGCTTCACGCCGTCGTCGGCCGCCACGACCAAGATCACCAGGTCGGTGGTCTCCGCGCCGCGGGCGCGCATCGCGGTGAACGCCTCGTGACCGGGGGTGTCGATGAACGTGATCGCCCGTTCCTGCCCGTCCACCTCGGTGTTCACCTGGTACGCGCCGATGTGCTGGGTAATGCCGCCCGCCTCGTGCGCGACCACGTTGGTGTGCCTGATCGCGTCGAGCAGCTTGGTCTTGCCGTGGTCGACGTGGCCCATCACGGTCACCACCGGCGGCCTGGACTCCAGGTCGGACTCGTCGCCCTCGTCCTCGCCGAACTCGATATCGAACGTCTCGAGCAGCTCGCGGTCCTCTTCCTCCGGCGAGACGACCTGGACGTTGAAGTTCAGCTCCGCGCCGAGCAGCTGGAGCGTCTCGTCGTTGACCGACTGCGTCGCGGTCACCATCTCGCCGAGGTGGAACAGCACCTGCACCAGCGAGGCCGGGTTGACCCCGATCTTGTCGGCGAAGTCGCTCAGCGACGCACCCCGGGACAGCCGGATGACCTGGCCGTTACCGCGCGGTATCGACACGCCGCCGATCGACGGCGCCTGCATGTTGTCGAACTCCTGGCGCCGCTGCTTCTTCGACTTCCGGCCGCGAGACGGACGTCCGCCTGGCCTGCCGAACGCACCCTGGGTGCCGCCGCGGCCGCGGCCGCCGCCGCCCGGCCGCGCAGGTCCCCCGCCGGCCCGCGGCGCGCCGCCGCCGCCGGGACCGCCGCGCCCGGCCCCGGGGCCGCCGCGGCCGCCGGGCCTGGTGCTGACGCCGGGACCGCCGGAGCCGCCGCCACCGCCCTGGCCGCCGCGGCCCGCGAACGGGCGCGGCGGCATGCTGTTCGGGTTCGGCCGCGGACCGCCGGGACGCCCGCCGCCCGGCCGTCCGGCATCGCCGGGCCCGCCGGGTCCCGGCCTGCCCATCGGGCGCGGGCCGGCTGGCCTCGGCCCGCCCGCCGCGCCTGGCGTCCCCGGCCGGCCCGCCGGCTGACCAGGCGCGCCGCCCGCGTACCCGGCAGGCCCGGCCGGCCCGGCCGCGCCCGGCTGGCCCGGCCTGCGGGTGGACCCCATGCCCGACCCCGTCGGGCTGAACGGGTTGTTGCCCGGGCGCGGACCTGGCCTGGGCGCCCCCGGCCGCGGGCCTGGCGTGGCGCCGCCCGCCTGGCCGGGCCTGGCCGATCCCGGCACCGGCCTGGGCTGGCCGCCGTCCCCGGTGCCCGCGGACGGCCGCTGGGCCGCCGCGGCGGGCTGCTCGGGCTGCGAGAACGGCACCTGCGGCACGCCGGGCGCCGCCGGGCGTCCCGCGTCCTCGCGCGGCGCCCCGGCCGTCCCTGGCGCGCGCTCGGCCGGGGCAGCAGGCTGGCCAGGGCCCGCCTCCGCGGTCGCGGCCGGCCGGCTCTCCGGCGCTTCCTCGACGGCCGGCTGGCCCGTCACGGCGGGCTCGGCGGCCGGCACCGCCGCGGCGCGGCCGTTCGCGGCGCGCTTGCTGCCGTCGGCGGCCACCTGATCCGCGGCCGCCTTGGCCGCCGCGGCCTGGCCGGCGAACGCCTCCTTGAGCCTGCGGACTACCGGCGCCTCGATAGTCGATGACGCCGAGCGGACAAATTCGCCCATCTCCTGGAGTTTGGCCATCACGGCCTTGCTCTCTACACCGAACTCCTTAGCGAGTTCGTAAACCCGGACCTTCGCCACTACGCTCCCTCTACTCGGCCCGGGATCCCGGGCCAGTCAGCCGGTCCGGGGCAGCGCATGCTCCGTCCGGCGTCAGTTGTTGCTGTTCATCGCCGCGTGCTCATCGAGCGCTCATTACAATCTCAGCCCGTCTTTCCGGCACAACCCGCTGCCGCCTGAATTCCTCGCCCGCCATCGCGCACATTACCGCCCGGGCCGACGTGCCGCCTGCGGCGGCCCGCAGCCCGGTCAGGTCCCGGCAAGATACCTGACGAGCCCGCCATCGGCGAGCGGTCCCGTTGCGCGCAGCGCTCTCGGAATCGCCCGGCGGCGCCTCGCTCGCTCCAAGCAGTCCGTGCTGGGGTGCAGGTACGCTCCCCTGCCCGGCCTGCGCGCCGCGGGGTCGGCGACGACCTCGCCGTCAACCGCCACAACGCGAAGCAAGTCCGACTTGGCGGCTCGCGCCCCGCATCCGACGCACGTCCTGATCACCGATCCGGGCATGCCTGGAAACATCGACCGCACAGCCGCTTCTCTTAGCTTACAGGGCCGGCGCGTCGGCAGCACCAGGCACCTGCGCCGCCCGCGATCCACCCTGGCCGCCGGCCGGCTGGCCGGCCCCGCCACCAGGCTCTCCTGCCCGGCTGCGTGCCTGTTCGCCCTGGCTGCCGCGCTGGCTGGCGGGACCCCGCGGCTGGTCGCTCGGGCGGCGGGGCTGATCGCTGCGGCTGCGGGGCTGCTCGCCCTGGTCGGCCTGGGTATCGGGCTGGATGTCGATACGCCAGTTGGTCAGCCGCGCGGCAAGCCGCACGTTCTGGCCTTCCTTGCCGATCGCCAGCGAGAGCTGGTAGTCGGGCACGATGACCTGCGCGACCCTGTTCGCCGCGTCGAGGACCCTGACCTGCGAGACCCGGGCAGGGGACAGCGCATGACCGACGAACTCGGCGGGATCCTCTGAGTAGTCGACGATGTCGATCTTCTCCCCGTGCAGCTCCGCCATCACGTTGCGCACCCGAGAGCCCATCGGCCCGATGCAGGAGCCCTTGGCGTTGACGCCTGACTGCCGCGCGATGACCGCGATCTTGGTCCGGTGGCCGGCCTCACGCGCGATCGCGGCGATCTCCACGGCGCCTGAGGCGATCTCGGGCACCTCGAGCGCGAACAGCTTGCGCACCAGGTTCGGGTGGGTACGCGACAGCGTGACCGACGGCCCCCTGAAACCCTTCCTGACGTGCAGGACGTAGCACTTGAGCCGCTCACCGTGCACGTACCGCTCACCGGGCACCTGCTCGGTCGGCGGCAGGATCGCCTCGATCCTGCCCAGATCGACCAGGACGGCCTTGGGATCCTTGCCCTGCTGGATGACCCCGGCCACGATGTTGCCCTCCTGGCCGGCGAACTCGCCGAAGGTGAGTTCGTCCTCGGCGTCGCGCAGCCGCTGCAAGATGACCTGGCCGGCCGTGGTCGCCGCGATTCTCCCGAAACCGGCCGGCGTGTCGTCGTATTCCCGCAGCCGCAGGCCGTTCTCGTCGGTCTCCGCCGCCCAGACGGTGACGTGCCCGGTGTTCCTGTCCACCTCCACCCGCGCGGTCGGCGCGGCGCCGTCGGACTTGTGGTACGCGACGAGCAGGGCATCCTCGATGGCCTTGATCACCAGGTCCATCGAGATGTCCTTCTCGGCCTCCAGGCTGCGCAGGACCGTTACGTCAATGTCCATCGGGTCCCTCCTCGTCCGGACCGCCGGCGGACTCACCGAATCCGTCGAGGCCGCCGGAGCCTGCCGTCTCGCCGGCATCGTCCTCGGCCGCCAGGCGGCCGAACTCCACCTGCACCCGGCCTGGTCCGAGCGCGCCGTAGCTCACCTTGCGCTGCGCACCGTCGATCTCCAGCATGACGCCCTGCTGATCGGCGTCGATCACTCTTGCCTCATGCTCAACGGGACCAGCGGGCACGTCCCGTTGCGAATCATGATCTTGATCGGTGAGCGGGACGACGACCAGCCTGCCGATCGCGCGCCGCCAGTGCCTGGGCTCGGTCAGCGGCCGGTCGACACCAGGCGAGGACACCTCGAGCGTGTAGGGCGCGTCGCCCATCGCGTTCCTCGCGTCGAGCCTGGCCGACAACTCGCGGCTGACCTCGGCGATGTCATCGAGGCTGACTCCGCCGTCGGCGTCCACCACGATGCGCAGCACCCGGCGGCGCCCGGCGGTGACGATCTTGACGCCCTCCAGGTCCATGTCGATCGCCTTCAGCACGGGCTCGATCAGGCTGGCAACTCGCGCCGTGTCCGCCGAGCCTGGAGCGCTGCCGCGGTTGCCAGGACCTGGCCTGCCGCCGTCATGACCGGGCCGCCCGCTGCCCGGGCCGCTGCCGCGGCCGGCCGAACCGCGACCGCGCGCGTCACGCCGGGCACCGCCACGGCCGACGGCCCTTGCCTGACGCGGGGTGCCGCGACGGGAGTTCTCGCGCATCACGCCTCCTCGCCGACGACCTGGACCTGTTTACCGGGCTCTAGCCTAGCCGGGACCGCGGCCCGCCGTTCTGACCTGTTGCTCTTCGCGGCCTGACGCGCCGCTACCCGGGCGGCTTGGCGCGCGGCGCGGGAGGTCAGGTCACGCGGCAGGATCCCGCATCGCCGCTGCGCGCATGGCATGCTTGTGGCGCAGCGAAGTATGCCGGGCCGATCGGGTCGGTCCGGCCGGCGGCCGACTGGAGGACGAGGGTCAGGTGAGGGCCGAACCCACCCGGCGGCTGGTGCTCGCTGCCGCGGGCGCAGGCTCGCTCGCGCTCGCCGGCTGCAAGGGCATCGCCGTGCTCGGCCCGCGCCCGAAGCCCGGCGCGGACGTCGTGGCCCTCACCCGCGCGATCGCCGCCGAGGAACTGATGATCGCCCGGTATCAGTCGGCGGCGGCCGCGCTGGCGGCGGCCGGAGGGTCAGGCGCGGCCGGCGGCAGCGGGGCGACGGCAGCGGGCGGCACGAAGGCCGGCAAGCGCGCGAGGGCGATGGTCGACGCGGTGCTTGCCGAGCACCGGGAGCACCTGGCGCAGCTGCGAGCGCGGCTGGTCCTGCCGCCCAGGCTGGCCACGGCGAGTCCGCGCCCGAGCCCGACGCCGCCGCCGCCGGTGCCAGCCGGGCGGCACAAGATCCTGGCCGGGCTCGCGGCCGCCGAGGCGGCGGCCTCGGACCGGCTGGTCGCCCAGCTACCGGCGGTTCCGCCCGCGGTCGCGCAGCTGATGGCGAGCATCGCCGCGTCCGAGGCCGCCCACGTGGTGCAGCTCGGCTATGGCAGGCTCGCCCCGTGACCGTGAACCAGGCCGGTCGCGGTCTCTCCGGCACGGGCAGCCCGCGGACCGGGAAGGACATCGCCGCGCTTGAGGCGGCCCTGGCCGCGGAGCAGGCCGCCAGCTACGGCTACGGCATCGTCGGGTCACACCTGACCGGGGTGAAGTTCGCGGCCGCAGCCGCCGACTGCGTCAAGCACGAGCGGGCCAGGGACAGCCTGACCGGCATGATCGCGGCGCGGGGCGGGCAGCCGCACCCGGCCGCGGCGGCTTACCGGATGCCGATCAAGGTGAGCACGGCCGCCCAGGCCAGGTCGCTCGCGATCCTGCTTGAGCGGCAGGTCGCCGCCGCCTACCTGAGCCTGGTCGCGGTGTCCGACCCGGCGCTGCGGCGGTTCGCCGCCGACCGCATGCGCGCGGCCGCCGTCCGCGCGGCGCGCTGGGGCGGCCGCCCGCAGGCGTTTCCCGGCCTCCCCGCGTCCTCGCTCAGGCCGGCCGGGCGCTCGGGCCGCTAGTCCAGCGCGCTGAGCACGCGGGCGACTACCTCGGCCGCCACGGCAAGCTGGTCTCCCGGCGCGATGCGCTCCGCCCATGGCCACCAGAACCACCACAGGCCGTCCTGGCTGCGGCCGACGTAGACATCTTCGGCCAGCCTAGACACGGCCGGGTTCACCACGTGCAGACTGGGAACCCGGCCCGCAGGTATCGTCAGCCTGGTCAGGAGCCCGTGCTTGGCGAGTTCGGCGGCCAGCCCCTCGAGCCGTTCGAGGAAGAACTGCCCGTACGGCTCCGTGTCAGGATCGCTGCTGGCCTGGCCAGCTACCAGGGCCACCATGTCACCTTACGTATTCAATGAATCGCGGAAAGTAATGCACGTTTCAAAGAATGCCCTGACGGAGACCTGGCGTGCAAGTTCTGCGGGCAAAATCGCGAGGGTTATAGGGAACCGATGACCCGGAGACTCCGGTTTCGCGCCATATAAGGCGTCAGTGTCGCCTGCCATTACCTGGCGATCGGCACTTCCCCCGGCGTGGAGTCAATGTGATGCCCGATCTGCGACATATCGGATGAACTAGATCCAGGCAAGTGAGCCAGCGCCGGAGGGAGCGGGGCGGAGTGCAGGACCGTGAGGCGGGAGACGGCGCGGGTGAGTGCGACGTACAGGCGGTGCAGGCCGCGCGCCTCCGCGGCGGCTATCCGGGCGGGCTCGACGACGATGACGTGGTCGAACTCCAGACCCTTGGCGAGGCTGACCGGAAGGATGACGAGCTGCCCGCCCTCGTGTTCGCCGTCGAGGATCTCGTGCGGCAGGGTCGCGGCCGCCAGCGCGGCCGCGACGCCTGGGGCATCGGCGTCGGCGGTGATCACGGCGATCGAGCCCGGCCTGGTCAGGGCGTCCGCGGAGGCCGCGGACAGCGCGGCAGCCATCCCGGCCTCGGGGACCGCGGTGATGACCAGCGAGCCAGGGTCCTGGCGCACCGAGGTGGCCGGGGCGAGCTCGGGCGCGATCTGGCCGAGCAGGCGGCTCGCGAAGTCGAGTATCTGCCTGGGCACCCGGTATCCGGTGGTGAGTACCTCCAGCGTCACGTCCGGCTTCCCCAGGTGCCCGAGCAGCCGGTCCCAGCTCGGCGTGGCCCACGCGGTCGTGCCCTGGGCAATGTCGCCGAGGACCGTCACCGAACCCGTGGTGCACCGCCGCCCGACCGCCCGGCACGCCATCGCGGACAGGTCCTGCGCCTCGTCCACCACGATGTGCGCAAGGCTGGGCGTGCGCTCGAGCATGTCCTTGACCTCGTCGACCAGCACCGCGTCGGCCGCCGACCAGCGCGCGGCGCCAGGACCGCGCGGCGGGCGCGGCCAGGTCAGCGCGGCCTGCTCGGCCGGGCTGAACACTCCGTCGGCCGCACGGGCGAGCGTCTCGGGGTCGGACAGCAGCCCGAACACCACCCGGACCGGATCGGCCTTCGGCCAGATCGCGTCGACCGCCTTGCGGACCTGGCTGGTCCGCCTGACCGCCTCGTGCGTCCGGTCGTCACAGGTCTCCCCGGCGGACTCCATCTGGCTCAGGATCACGTGCGCGATCCGGTGCGAGAGCATTTCCCGTCCCGTGCCGTACCTGACGCCTCGCTCCCGCAGCTCGTCGACCAGCTCGCCGAGCCGCTCGGCGTGCACCCGCCACCGCCGCGAGCCTCGAGCCAGCGAGATCGGCTCGACCGGGCCGACAAGCCGGCTCCACAGCGCCGTGTGCAGCACCTCGGCCATCCGGGCGTCGCCCTTTAGCCGGGCCGTCTGCTCGGCGTCGGAGCCCTGGACGGGCACCGCGGAGATCAGCTCGGTCACCGACGTCTGCTCGGCGTCGAACTCGCCGAGCGCGGGCAGGACGTTGCGGATGTAGGTCAGGAAGGCCCGGTTCGGCCCGATGACGAGCACGCCGCCGCGGCTCATCCGTTCCCGGTGCGCGTACAGCAGGTAGGCGACCCGGTGCAGGCCGACGGCGGTCTTCCCGGTCCCTGGCGCGCCCTGGACGCAGACCGACTCGGCCGCGCTCGCCCGCACGATGTCGTCCTGATCGGGCTGGATCGTCGCCACGATATCGCGCATCGAGCCCGACCTGGGGCGCTCGATCTCCTCGATCACGATGCGGCTCAGCGGGGCGCCAGACTTCGGCTGGGGCTCGCGCGGCTCCTGGAGCGTCGCGCCGAATGCCTCGTCCTCGTACGCGGTGAGCTGGCCGCCGCTGAACCCGAACCTGCGCCGCCTGGCCAGGCCCATCGGCTCGCCCTGACTGGCACGGTAGAACGGCCTGGACAACGGTGCCCGCCAGTCGATCACGACTGGATGGCCGTCCGCGTCGTGCACGTGGCGCCGGCCGATGTGGAACTGCTCTCCCCTCTGGCGCCGGCCGTCGCCCGGTTCCTCGCGGCCGGGCGGGCCGGTGGGCTCCGGTGCGCTCGCGTAGTCGAGACGGCCGAAGAACAGCGGGGCGTCGGGCATGTCCCGCAGCGACTCCGCCCGCCGGTACAGGTCGGCCCTGAGATACTCTTGCGACACCCGGTCGCCCGCCAGGGCGGGCAGCGCGAGCACGTCCTCGCGCATCAGCCGCAGGTACTCTCGCGAGCTGGACAGGTGTTCCTGCTCGGCCGCCAGGACCTGGTCCGCTTCAGCGTATTCGTGGTCTTCGTCGTCTTCGATGGCCGAGGCCATGGCGCAGCTCCTCGATGACGTCGGGGGAAAAGGGCGCAAGGGCATCGGATCCTAGCACCGGAACCTGCCCAGGTCATCCCAATATTCGCGGCCGGCCAGTCACGCGCGTCCCGGCCGTCCGCCAGTCAGAACAAGACCGACATAAACGTGCCGACCTCGGTGAACCCGACCCTGCTGTAGACGGCCCTGGCCGGGGCGTTGAAGTCGTTGACGTACAGGCTGACCACGGGGGCCAGCCTCTGGCGGGCGAACGCGACGACCGCTGCCATCCCGCTGCTGGCATGACCGCGGCCGCGCAGCCCCGGCGGTACCCAGACGCCCTGGACCTGGCACGCCCGCGCGGTGACGGCACCGATCTCGGCCTTGAACACGACCTGCCCGTCCTCGATCCTGGCCAGCGACCGCCCGGCCGCGACCAGCTCGCTGACCCTGGCCCGGTAGGCGGCGCCGCCGTCAGCGCCGATCGGCGAGACTCCGACCTCCTCGGTGAACATCGCGACGCTGGCCGGAAGCAGGATTCCTACCTCGGCCGGGCGGACCTGGCGCACCGAAGGATCGGCAGGCACGAGCGGATCGTCGGCGATCGCCATCAGCGGCTGGCGGTCCCTGATCTCGCGCGGCCGGTCCCAGGACGGCGCGAGCTGGCGCCACAGCTCACCGACGGCCGCCGCCGGCCCGGCGATCGACGAGCAGCGGCGGCCCTGCCTCCTGGCCCGGTCGGCGAAGGCCGTGACCGCGAGAGGCACGGCCTCCACCGGGACCATGTTGGCCCCGACGTAGCAGAGCGAGACCAGGCGGCCCGCGTCCTGGAAGCCCCAGACCTGAGCGCCGAGCCGCACGGGGTCGAGACCGCTGGCCTGGACCCTGGCCCTGACAAAGACATTGGTGACCGGATCGCGATCGCACACGGCCAGAGCCTCGTCCCGATCGCGATCTGTCAGCAACCTGAGCGCGGATGAATGCGCAGCCCTGGTGCGCAGCACCCCTTTAGCGTAACGGCATGTGACGCAGCATGCGTCAGCCGCCGGGCACCGGGTCGGGTGCCGGCGCGCAGGCGGCGTCGACAGGGCCGGGCCTGGATGGCAGCGCGCCGGTCGCCAGGTATCTGTTCAAGTATCCGTTGACACATGAATTGGGGGGGTACGCCAGCGACTGCCCGTGGTTTCCGCCGCCACGGACGACGACCATCCTGGCCGTCGGCAGCTGCCGGTGCGCGTTCTGAGCGCCGGCATAGGGCGTTGCCGCGTCCAGGGTGCCCTGCAACATGAGGATGCCGGGTAGTCTCGGCGCGCCGATTCGCATCGGCCGCGCAGGCCCGTGCACCGGCCAGAACGCGCACGCCGCGTTGAACCAGGCGTTGTCCCACGCCTCGAACGGTGCCGAGGCGTACACCTTCCTGGTGTCGGCGTTCCATTTCGCCCAGCTGCGCGGCCAGGCCACGTCGGCGCACTCGACCGCGTTATAGACGGCGAACTCGTTCTCGTTCTGCTTCCCCGCCTGGTTGAAGACCGTGACCAGCTGGCTGGTCTCGCCGGTATGCAGGTAAGAGGCCAGGGCGCCGGCCAGGGACGGCCAGTAGCCGTCGTCGTAGCCGCCCACCACGAACGTGTCGTCGAACTCGTCGGGGCCGATGCTCGGCCCCGACGCCTGCGCGGCGGGATGGGCGGCGAGCCTGCCCCTGGCCTGATACCAGGACCGGCTGACCCCGGACGCCGTCGCACCCGTGTGATAGACGTTGTCATAGCGAGCGGCCCACCCGAAGAACGCGTTCATCCTGCCCTGAAACGCGTAGTCCTGGGCGATGTTGTCGGCGTACCAGACCCCGGTGGGGTCCACAATGCTGTCGAGCGCCATCCGGTACACCCGGTTCGGGAACAGCGTCGCGTAGACCTGCCCGATGTAGGTGCCGTAGGAGTAACCCAGGTAGCTCAGCTGCGGCTGCCCGAGGGCGCCGCGGATCTGGTCCATGTCCCTGGCGATGTTCGCCGTGGTCATGTACGGGAGCAGCCGGCGGTACTTCCGTTCGCAGTCGGCCGCGTAGGCCCTGGCCCGGCCGATCAGTACCTGCTCCGCCGCGGCGTTCGCGGGGATATAGTTCGGGCGCTCGCGGGCGAAGAAAGCGGGGTCGCAGTGCAGTGAGGGGACGGAGGCGCCGACCCCCCTGGTGTCGAATCCGACGATGTCGTACTTGGCGGCCACCGCCGGGCTCAGGCCCTGCGCGACGAAGCTCGCCAGGCTGAGCCCGCTGCCGCCGGGACCGCCTGGGTTGACGAGCAGGATGCCCCGGCGCTGGCTGGGCGCGACGGTCGCGGGGACCTCGGACAGCGCGAGGGTGATCTTCCGCCCGGCGGGCTTGGCGTAGTCGAGCGGCACCTTGAGGCTGGCGCACCGCATCTTCGCGCTGGAGCCCCCGCAGGCGTGCCACTGCACGCTGGCGGGCCGGCCGACCACGACCGGGCCGCCGCCCGCCTGACCGGGCCGGCTGCTCACCTGCGGCTGCGGCTGCGATCCTTGGGTGCAGGCCGCGACCGCCGACAGCGCCAGGGCCAGCACCGCGAGCAGGCCTCTTCTCATAGCACGCATCCCGCTCGCCTCCGGGGAGGCCATCAACCTTCTGGGACCGGGCTCGCGGCCGCCAGCTTCATGGCCTCCTCGATCAGCCGCTCGACGATCTGCGACTCGGGCACCGTCGCGATCACCTCGCCGCGCACGAAGATCTGGCCCTTGCCGTTGCCCGACGCGACCCCCAGGTCGGCCTCCCTGGCCTCGCCTGGGCCGTTGACCACGCAGCCCATCACCGCGACCCGCAGCGGCACGTCCAGGCCGTCGAGGGCGGCGGTCACCCGGTCGGCCAGCGTGTAGACGTCGACCTGGGCGCGACCGCAGGACGGGCATGACACGATCTCGAGCCCGCGCTCGCGCAGGCCGAGCGACTCGAGTATCGCCGTGCCGACCTTGACCTCCTCGACCGGCGGCGCGGACAGCGACACCCGGATGGTGTCGCCGATCCCCTCGGCGAGCAGCGCGCCGAACG